>WNGB01009542.1_pt1 | contig 13593 bp, 16 predicted proteins | sample 5400681 | NCBI WGS metagenome assembly WNGB01 (sample SAMN13153367, study PRJNA577476) | soil metagenome | isolation source: 115 cm soil or saprolite under grassland replicate 2 | place: USA:California | collected 2016-06-15 | reverse complement strand
AGTTGGAGATCAGCAACGTCGAGACGGCAGCCCACCGTCTCGAGGGAGAGCTTCGAGCGGGAAGGCGGCTCTGGCTCGATCTGTCCGAGGTGACGTTCATGGACAGCAAGGGTCTTGGTCTCGTGCTACGTCTCCGTTCCCTGGCCGAGGAGTCCGGCCTCGATCCGGTCGTTCTGGTGTCGCCGTCTCCCGTTGTCCGCAGCGTGCTGACCATGGCCCTGCCCGACCCGATCGCCGGGCTAGAGGTCCGGGCGTAGGAGCCACTGGCGACGACGGCCACGGAGCGAGGTTGGCGGTAGTGGGTCAAAACTGACCCGCTACCATCCTTGCCTGGTCTATTGACGGGTTGGAGGGCTGGTGGGATATTGCCTTTCCACAGCCCGCGAAGGGAGAGGAGTCCAGATCGCAGACATAGAGGTCGGGGCGGTAGTGGAGGCGACCGTCCAGCGCATCACGCCCTACGGTGCGTTCCTCCAGCTCGAGGACGGAAAGGTTGGCCTGGTTCACATATCCGAGATCGACCGGAACTACGTACGCAACGTGGAAGACCACCTTCACCTGAACGACCGAGTCCAGGTCAAGGTGGTTGCCATCAAAGAAGATGGGAAGATCGACCTCTCGATCAAGGCTCTGCAGGACCCCGCTCCCCGCGTCGAGCGCAGCAGGGGCCGGGACCCCGAATTCGAGCAGAAGCTAAAGCGCTTCATGCGTCAGTCCGAGGAGCGCCAGGTCGACTACAAGCGTTCCGTCGAGAACAAGCGCAAATAGGGCTTCGTCACAGGTTCAACGCGAACGACCGAATGCGGTGTCGTGGACGAAGCAGTAACGCATTGACGAGTTATATCTGCTGAGGATCGTCCCGCAGTCCTCGCATCGGCGCCTGATCCCGAGCCGCCTCAGGGTCCCCTCGTACGATGAGTTCGACTGGGTCGCGGTCATGTCCTGCCTGATCACCAACATCCCCTCGAGTATCTCTGGCTTTTTCCTGGGCGACATCGGTCGAGTGGCATAGATTTGGCTTAGGACCATCGGCCCTCCCGTCGACAGCGTTAGCATGTACGGCACAGGCCGAGGTCAACGGCCAATCGCGGAGAACAAGCGCACATAGCCAGCGGAGCCGATCGTCAAGCAGTAGCCGCCCAGCTCGGGCGCGACAGCCTTATCCCGTTCACCGTTGTCGCTCGGTGCGGACCGGGACACCCCTTGGTCATCAAAAACCGTCCCACCGATGCCGACGGGAACCCCTTCCCCACGTTGTACTGGCTGACCTGCCCGGACGTGGCCAAGGCGGTCTCTCGCCTGGAGTCGGAGGGCTGGATCAAGCTGCTCGGCGAGGAAGCAGAGGTGAGCCCGGACCTTCGGACACGGCTGAGGCGCGCTCACGAGGAGTACGCAAGAGAACGGGGCCGGCTCCAGCCAGGCGCGGAGGATTGGGGCGGGGTCGGGGGGACCGTCCAAGGCCTGAAGTGCCTGCACGCCCACTACGCCTATCACCTGGCTGGAGGAGACGATCCGATCGGCGAATGGGTTGCCCGACGGCTGCAGAAGCGAGATCGGATCCACTACGAGAAGCCGGCCCGTCGAATGGCCGCCGTCGACCTCGGGACGAATTCCATCCGCCTTCTCGTGGCCAGGTTTGCCGAGGGTGAGACCCAGCTGAATCAACTTGCCCGGGACACGGTCATCACGAGGATCGGTCAGGGCGTGGACAAGACTGGGAAGCTCGCGCCGGAGGCGCTGCGGCGGACCATCAGGGTCCTGGAGCGGTTCTGCCGGCGAGCATGGGCTCTCGGAGCCGAGCGGATCCATCTGTGTGCCACCAGCGCTGTTCGGGACGCCTCGAACCGGAATGATCTCGCCCAGGCTGTCGAGCAGCTCACGGGTGAGCCCATGGAGGTCCTCACGGGGGGGGAGGAAGCGGCCCTGGCATTTCTCGGAGCAACCAAAGGCCTCGACCACCCCGCCCTGTACCTGGTCATGGACATCGGAGGAGGGAGCACGGAATTCGTGATGGGGGACAGAGAACCGTCCGGACCGGTCTCCGCCCAGATCGGGAGCGTGCGGCTGACCGAGCGGTACGTACACACAGACCCACCCACGTACGAAGAGCTGGACAAGCTCGAGATGGCCGTGACTTCGGTGCTGCATCAAGTGGAGGACCGGATCCCCGTCCACGACGCGCTCACCCTGATCGGAGTGGCCGGCACCTGCACCACGCTCCAGGCCATCGCCCTGGGTCTGGAGGAGTACGACCCGGAGGCGATCCACCGGTCCGTCCTGTCGCGAGACGACGCCGAGAGTGTGTTCCGGTTGCTCGCAGACATGACCACGGAGGAGAGGCGGCACATCGCCGTGATGCCGGCCGGCCGGGAGGACGTGATCGTGGCGGGCGCTGCAATCCTGGTCACCGCGATGCGGCGGTGGGGGTTCTCCGAGGCCCTGATCTCGGAGACCGACATGCTCGACGGCATCGCCTATCGCATGGTCGAGGAAGCCACCAGCCGGTAGGCTCATCGGTCCGAACCATGCCTCAGAGCAGCAGGAAGACTCGCGAACGACAGTTGGCCAAGTTGGCCGAGCGCCGTCGGCGCCAGCGGGTGCGCCGGCGCCGACAGCGCATCCTGGCGGCGTCGGTGGCGATCGCGGTGGCCGTCGGCGGACTGGGGTTCGCCGCGTACGCCCTGATCCTGAAGAGTCCCAAGAAGAAGCCCGCAGCCTCGGCCACGCGCACGCCATCTCCCACGCCCTCGGCAACGGCGGCGGTCGTGGCATGTGGAGGCAAGGTGCCGAAGGCCGCCGAAGTCCAGAAACAGACCTACAAGAAACCGCCGAAGATGACGATCGATCCGAACAAGACGTACACGGCGACCATGAAGACCTCCTGCGGGACGATCGTATTCCGGCTCGACCAGAAGCTCGCCCCGAACACGGTCAGCAGCGTCGTGTTCCTGGCCAAGAAGCATTTCTTCGATGGGCTCGTCTTTCACCGCATCCACAAGGACTTCGTGATCCAGGGCGGGGACCCGACCGGCTCGGGCTCGGGTGGCCCCGGATACAAGACCGTCGATGCGCCTCCGAAGGGCTCCAAGTACCCCGTTGGGGTGGTGGCCATGGCCAAGGGCGGAGACGAGCCGGCCGGCACGTCCGGAAGCCAGTTCTTCATCGTGATCGGCCAACAGGCGGACCTGCCCGCGGACTACGCGATCATCGGAAAGGTCGTGAAGGGGCAGGACGTCGCCGAGAAGATAGGCGCGCTGCCCATCGAGGGCGGAGCGACCGATGGCCGGCCCGCCCAGACCGTCTACATCGAGAGAATCACCATAAGCGTGTCCTAGCCACGGCCATGTCTTAACCGGACGGGTCGCCCCTGTTATCCTGCGGCCGTGGAGGTCTCGGCGAGGCAGCAGTCGACTCGAAACTGGCTCGGGATCGCTGGGCTCGTGGTCGGCATCCTGGCCTTCGTCTCGGATCTGAATGGAGACGTCTCCCTCTTCCACTCGGTTTACTCCGTGCTGACCGGATGGGCCTTCATCGCAGTTGCGTCTCTCCTGTGGGACCGCCTCTCCGAGCCTCGGATGCCTCTCTTGATCGCTCTCGTCGGGTTCACTTTCTTCATCGGGAGATTATTGGGCACCCATGTGCCGGTGATCGTCGGGCTGAGCTTCTGGTTCGGAGATTTGTTCAGGGTGCTCTTGGCGCAGACGGGGCTTGCCTACCCTACGGGCCGGGTTCGATCCCGGGTAGCATGGCCGTGATAGGGCTCGGATATCTCTTCATCCTCGTAGTCGGGTTGATCAGAGCGCTGGCTTACAACCCGTACGAGTACTTCACATGCGAGTGCCCCCGGAATGCAATCGGCTTCATCCACAGTCGGAGTTTCTTCAACACGATGGACAACGTCTACGGGATCATCGGCGCCATCCTCGAGCTATTGGTGATCGTGCTCCTCCTCCGCCAGTATGCATCTGGACGTGCCGAGGGCCGGTCGGCGGGCCTTCCGTGGCTCGCCACAGCGGGGGCCTGGGTGCTGGTGCTCGGCATGGACCTGCTGACCAGGTCGGTCGAGTTCTCTCCGGCGGCGCAAGATTGGCTCTACCTTCCCGCCCCACGCCGCCCTCGCCGGCGCAGCCCTGAGCTTCCTGCTGGCCCTGCGAGGAGAACCGGTGGCGACTGCACCCGTGACGAGTGAGGTGTCCTAGAAGCCGTTACCAGTCGAGGGTAGCTTCCGTTCCTCTGATCGGTCCGCCCACCGCCCGAGCATCGGAGCCGTCAAGGTCCCCTATCCAGAGCTGGAGCGTGCCCGCCGTGACTGACGCCGTCACCGTGGCGATCCGGAAGCCGTCCGGCGACCAGTCGGCCGCGACGACGTTCCCAACAGAGCCCAGCTTCCGCTCGCCTGAGCCATCCGCGTTCACGACCCACAGCTCACGACGCGTGGACGTTGCCTGTGGGCGACGGATGAACAGGATCCGAGACCCGTCGGGAGACCACTTCGGATTCTCGGCGTGGCCTGCGTGGCTGACCTGTCTGAGCAGCCGCCCGTTTGGGTCGACGACCCAGATCTCGCTTCGGTGGGTGCTCGAGCACCCCGAGGACCCGTGGCATTGTCGAACCAGCCCTTCGAGGGCGATCAGGCGGTTCTTTCCCCAGTCCATGTCAAGCGGGGCCAACGTCTGCGGGATCCGGATCCGGGCGGTACGACCCGAGCTGAGACTGGTGCGCCATATCGAGATCCCGTCGCCGTACACGATCTCGTCTGCCTCGGGACTCCAGGCGGGCATCGAGAGGTCCCGTCCCTGAACCTCCGGACGTTGCGTCACCCTGTCGAAGTCCAGCACGTAGATGGCATGGTTGGCGTAGACGAGGCGGCGGTGGCCCGTGGCCCACGTCGCGTAGCCGGATCGGAAGTCGAGCAGCCCGCCGACAACCTCGGCTTGGTGTCCGGTGGCCGGATCGACCAGGTAGATGGACTCGGAGAGCACGGACAACGCGATGGCCGTGCCCGGATCGGGCGCCTCGGGCTCGCTGCTTCCCGTGCCGGTGAGGGTGGCACAGCCCCCGGACAAGAGGCACAGGAGCGCGAGGAGAAGGGTAGTGACTCTCACTCGCCTCATCTCCACTCCTTCGCCCGCAGTCTATCCCGAGGCTTGGTCCCCTTCCGCCAACCATACCGACGCCGTGGCCGGGCCTGGAGTTCCGCTGGCGATCCGCGTGGCAGGCGCCAATAGGGTCGCATGGAGATCGGCTCTGGTGTCGTAACTGGATCAGGGATTTGCCGGCAATCGTGACGGCGGTCTCATGTCAGACCCCTGGATATCCTGGCATTTCATGGCGAAAGGCCCGCAGAAATACACGGACGAACAGCTCGCGTTCGCTGTCGCGAATTCTCCGAACATGCGTCAGGTTCTGATTTCGCTGGGTCTGGCTGCTCGGGGCGGCAACTACGAGACTGTTCGGCAGGGCATTGCTTTCCTAGGCATCGATGCGTCCCACCTCGGCCGCTGGTCGAGGGGAGTGGTCGCGGCTCGCTCAGATCAAGAGATCCTCGACGCTGTTAAGGCATCACGTTCCTTTGCTCAGGCGCTCAAGAAGCTGGGATTGCGGCCGGGGCGAACCCCGTCCACCTTGAAGCGCCGAATCGAGCTGCTCGGGGTCGACACCTCGCACCTCACCGGAATGGCTTGGCGAAGGGGTAGCGGCGTTCCAGTCACACCTGCATTTCCGCTCGATAAGGTTCTTGTCGTCGGACGGCTCACCCCAATGAGCAAGCTGAAACAGCGCTTCTTGAAGCAGGCGTCAAGGAGCGCAAGTGCGAGATATGCAGTCGGGATACCTGGAATGGCAAGCCGATTCCCCTCGAACTCGACCACGTCAACGGCAGACGAGACGACAATCGCCTGGGCAACCTTCGCCTTGTTTGCCCTAATTGTCATGCTCAGACTCCGACCTACCGAGGGAGGAACATCGGAGCGACGAGCGCCTATCCTGAACGCAGCCCGGGTGGCGGAAATGGGAGACGCGGACCGGCTTAAACCCGGCCGTCCCGCAAGGGGCATGTGGGTTCGAATCCCACCCCGGGCACTGTCTATCTAGGACGCGTCCCTCGGGTGCCATCGAAGGCGCGAAATCGCCGGGCGCCGCAAGCCTGAGCGGCACGTCTGGATGCGGCAGGACCAACACCACCTCGATGTCCCGGTTCTCCTTGAGGTAGGTCACGCTCTTGACGAGGCGGGTAAGGATTCGCCGACGGAGTTCGTCCGGGCCGTTGAACAGGGCCGCGCTGAGCTCGGGTCCTACTTCCCTGAGCCTGCCGATGGAAGCGAGTTGGACTTGTTCATCGGGCTTCCGGGCGATCTGGGACAGCTCCTCGCGCAGGCGCTTCTCTCCCTCGGTAAGCCGGTCGATGGCCTCCCGGATGAGGATTGGATCGATCCCGTGGCGGAACCCATCCAGTTTGGCGAGCTTCTCTTCATGGAGGTCCGCGAGCCTGCGCTCCAGCCGGGTGCGTCCTTTCAGGCTCGCCTTCTGCCGGTCTCGGAAGGCCGTGCTCAGCTGCCGCTCGAGCGTGGCCGCGCTCAACGGGTCGAGCAGCTCGGTGCACACCACGTCAACGACGAGTTCCATGAGCCGGTCGTCGCGGAGCCAGGAGCGGCACTTCTGGCACTGCCACAGGATGACAACCTTCCCGCTCTTGCGAAGGCGCTGCGTCGCGCTCATCCGGTGGCCGCAGCAGAGAACGAGCCCCTTCAGCGGCCGGCCAGTGAACAGGGCGCCGCGCGGCCGGCGTCGCCAGTCCCGCTCCGGTGTCCTTCGCATGCCCCAAGCCCTCTCCCAAACCTCCCTCGAAACGAGGGCTTCGTGGGAGGGCTCCTCGGACCACACCCACTCCGACGGGGCGTTGGCGCGGTTGCCGCCCGTCTTCCGGCGTCGGCGGTTCCAGACCTGGTACCCCGTGTACTTGGGGTTGTCCAGGAGGCCCGAGATCATCCCGGAGCTCCAGGTGCGGCGGCGGGCTGAAGCGACCCCCCGAGCGTTCAGCTCCTCGGCGAGCTGGCGGATGGTTCGGCCGCCGAACACGAACTCCTCAAACAGCCACCGGACGATTGAGGCCTGGTCGGGGTCGGGTTCGAGGCGGGCCTTCCGGAATCCGCGCTCTGCCATGGTTTTGCTGGGATGGGGGAAATAGACCTTTCGATAGCCGTAGGGCGCCACGCCTCCGGTATTGAAACCCTGACGGGTGTTCTCCTCCATTCCCCGGCGAGACTCCTCCAGCAGCTCGAGGATGTACCACTCGCCCACGGCCTGCTTGATTCGACGGGTGAGGACCGAGGTCGGCCGGCCGGGGTCGCCGTATTCATCCGACACGTAGATGGGGATCCCGAGCGACTTCAGTTCGTGCTCGAAGTGCAGGGACAGATACATGGAGCGGGCGAACCGCTCCGCCTTGTACGTGACCACGGCGTCGAATCGCCGATACTCGCTGGCCCCCTCTGACAGGAGGGCCTCGATGCCTGCTCGGTCAGAGGACCGGCCTGATTGAACATCGGTGAACTCGCAGACGATGGCGCCGGTCCCCTTGATGCGGCGCTCGCACGCGGCCCGCTGGGTGGGAAAGGCCAGTTCGGGCTGCTGCAGCTCCTCGGTAGACAGCCGCCCGTACCATGCAAACCGAAGAGGTCTCGCGTCCTCGTCAGCCATCATTGCCTCGCGCCCAATCCAGGAGTTCGAGCAAGTCGCGGGCCAGCAATGCGACTCCCGAGGGATCCATTGGCTCGATGGCCACCTTTGACACTCCCCTCGGCCGAGATTCCCGATCCGGCCGATCATAGTCGGCTGCCATGACATCCTCCGGGACAGTGCGCTGCGGCTCGCCACGGCGTTCTTCGTCTCGGGAACGGGTTGTCTTTTGCGGCCGGTTTGCACGACTCGGGTTGCAGCGAAGTGTCATACGACGGCGCGGCTGGGCTCGTATGGCGGCTCGAGGTGCTCACTCGCCGAGATCCGATCCACGTCTTGTCGATGGAGTTCCACGAGTTGGCGGGTGGTAAGAACCCGATGTTCTAAGAGGTCGACGGAGATCCGGAGGTCTCGCTCTTGGACCCGGTGCATGACGGAATGGATCGAGGAGCCCCGGACGCGGGAGCGAGGCGGAACGCGTCTGGGGCGACGAGTCGGGGTTCTCACTGGACCACCCCACGTGCCCGCCACTTGGCGGGACGAGCCCTCGAGGGGGGTCCAGTCATGGCTGGACCACCCAGTGGACCGAGGATCGGACCATCGGTTGGACCACCGGAGAAGCCCACGACGGCCGAGCTCATCATGCCCCGACTCCATCCGGGTCACTCGCTCTCCCACGTCGCAGGGTCGTCTTGCAGATGACCCACTGACGCAGGCAACGGAATCCGGAGGAGTGCACTCAGGTGATTCATGTCCAGATCGTGGGTACGGGCACTCTCCCGGGACTCCCCAGCGGTGAGCCCTCCGCGTTTGGTTTCAAAGACGGGGACGTCAGGGGGGCGGGGAGCGGCTGGGGAGGTTTTGATGAGCCCGATTGGCGGGGAGCGCGGACTCGACCTGGCCGGGCGAGGAATCGGGGAGGCTCTAGCACCCTCCTAACCAACCGCATCTTTGCGCCCCAAGTACGTCCCGTGGGAGGGAAGGACCGATATGCGACTCCAGGTCAGGCCAAGGGGTCGGCCCGGTGAGGGCGCGGGCCCCGTGCATAACGACTGCGGTGGCGATGCGTCGAGGAGCAGATACGGGATCGGTAGCGCCAGAGGAAGACGACTATGCTCCCCGGGCCCCGCCGAGGACCCGACCCCCCGGCGTATCGGTAGGCGTATCGGTAGGCGTATCGGGGGGCGTATCGGTAGGCGTCCCATGACGCGCCCACCCTGCGATCGGCGAATGTCCAGCTCAGAGGGGGTGGAGGGTAGGCGCATCGACTCCCAGACTCGCGTACTCACTCGGACCTTTGCGCGTCCTCGTTCCTCCGCTTCGATCTTTCGTGCCACATCTGAGACCACATCAAGCACACTTGAGCTTCCGCTGGGACGTCTAGGAAGACGGGAATCTCTCACGCTCAACCGATCTTCGATCCCGGGAGGTTCGGAGATACAGCCGGGAATCTGGAAGGAGAGTCCAAGTCAAAGGCGAGATCAGTGCCCGGCAGCTCTCGCCCGTGAAGTGGCTCCTCCCGCGGTGGCGCAGTCCGCCGATCAGTCTGTGGATCAATCCGCGGTCCATTCCGGGGGCCGTTCGCGAGTGGACGGGTCCGCACGCCGGATCGCCGCAGGTCAGGTTAGGCGATGACCCGATCAGTCCTCGGTCCGACTCGCGACGGGGCGCGGGCTCGCCCGCACCCCGACCGCTCCAGACTCCAATCTGTGGCCGCTTCCTGGACGGAGCGGGACCAGCGGGATCTGTGCGGATCTCTACCGGCACCGGGGCTCACCATCCTTCAGCTGTTCGAGCTTCACTCCCAAGCCACGTCCGAGCAAGGAGACGCCTCCTCGAGCAGGAGACCGCTGAACTTTCGGGTTCCGGCGGTTTGGATTCCTGGGCCCCAGACCCACGCTCCCTCAGGTCTGGCGTCGTCGATCGGCCGAGGCTCGGCTCGCCCGTCACGGTCCTTCGAGGGACGCTACGCGCCACAGAGTGGCCACTCCATCCTCCGTTCCCGGCCAGTGCCGACGCACGGCCTGCCGTCCGGCTCGTCGAACCACCGAACGGAGGACGGGCGCCACGATGACCGCGTCGTCGGCGTAGCCAACGACCGGGATGAAGTCGGGCACCAGGTCGATGGGGATGGCCAGGTAGACGAGAAGAAGCCAAAGGCGAACCCGAACCTCGCGGGGCAGGCTGGGGTCGGCTGCGAGGCGTCGGAGAAGCCGTACCGTGTCGGGAAGGATCCGGAGGGCCTCCCTGAGCACCGACCCTCTCGGGCGGGCCACGAAGATGAAGGCGACCAGCGCAAGCCAAGCAAGCGCGAGAGCGATCCCGACCGCGATCAGACCTCGCCAGACCGCCCCGTCCTCACCTCCACGAGATGCGTGTATCGGTTACCTCTAGCAGCCCACGAACCGATGAGGGCCACAGGCCTTAGCAGTGCCGGTACGTCTTGTCCTGACCCTTCCCGCAACTGCCGCAGGGGCGGAAGCCAGTCGTCAGCGTCGTTCAGGTCGACGGACCAACCGCAGTTGGTGCAGCAGTACCCGGCCAACTCCCGGCTTCTCTCCGATATCGTGAATCTCCGCCATGGCGCCTCCTCCTGAGATTGGATGAGCATAAGAGCTGGGTCTGACACTGAAGGTCCCGATCTTCTGCCCGGTGTCTAAGGGCATTTCCTCTGCGCCATCAGACGATCTCGCCGGCTCGGATCCGTTGCCTTACGCGGAGGAAGAAGGGAATCGCTGCAAGCTCGGCGGCGATGCAGAACGCGACGGCAGCTCCAGCCGAGACGAACTGGTACAGGAAGCCGATCGGGACGCTTCCGAGGAACCAGGAGACTCCGTACGCGGCCGTGAAAAGGCCATACGCCGAGGCCCGCCGTTGGACTGGGACCATAGGGGCGACCGCAGCCGGGACGATGGACTCGTGCACGCCCATACCCACGCCCCACAGCGACATGCCGACCAGCGCTGGCCAAAACCCTCCCAGGAACACCAGCGGCGCGAACAGCGCCGATGCGATTGTCAGGGGGATCAGGACCCCGATGCCGACCCGATCGAACAGCCGCCCGAACAGCAGCGAGCCGAGCCCACTCACACCCATACCGACCGCGTAGAAGATCGGGATCAAGGAGGAGGAAACTGTCCCCGCCTTGTTGAAGTGGAACGCGATGAGGGGGAAATCGGCGAATCCCACGGCGACGAGTGCACCTCCCGCGAGGTAGATCCAGAACACGCGGGGGAGACCCTCGGTCCGAACGTCTGGAGGGCTCGTCTCCATCTCCTCCGGCCGTGGATACAGAACGCGCGCCGATCTACCTGCAGGATCCGGAACGAGCCATCCCTCCTGCCGCGAGCGAACATGCTGGCGAAGGCGTCGGGATCCCGCCGGATCGCCTCCTCAGGAGTGAGACCTGCCCAGTCCCCGTAGTCGAGATCGATCAGGTCGTCCCAGGTGGAGAGCTCCGCCCCGGTGACCAGGGCGATGGCCTCGGAGGTCTCCCGGGCCCGACGGAGCGGGCTGGTGAAGATGCTCACCGGGGGTCGAACCAGCAGGCGCCTTCTGGCCGCTTCGGCTTGTCGGCGCCCTTCCTCATCGAGCGGCGGGTCGAGGTGTCCACGGAACCGGCCTTCCGCGTTCAGCGCGGTACGTCCGTGCCGGACCAGGAAGATGTCGGCCACGCTCACCGGTCTCCACCGATGCGGCGGAAGAAGTCCACCGTCTTCTGCCTGCGTTCCTGATCCTCGAACTCCACCGGCTTGTAGTCGTCCACTTCGATGCGAGCGGGAACCTTCGGGTCGATGCCTTCCGGATCACGGCCCCGGGCCCGCAGCTCCTCCTCCAGCCGCCTGATCTGATCTCGCAGCTGGTTCGCCCGCACCTTGAGGCCTGGGATGACCTCCCGATTGAGCTCGATGTACCGGTTGTACACGTGCTGCTCGAACCGGGATGCTCTGGCCAGACGATCTCGGTTCTTGACGAGCTCGTAGCCGAGGGCGGCGATCGACGCCGCCTTCCGGGGGGTCCATCGCCTCAGCCAGACCAGCCGCTGCTGGATAGGAAGATGTGGATCGATCGACTCCTGCGGCTCCTCGGCGACGTGTCGGCGCCCGCGTTCCATGATCGCACTCTGGAGCTCTTCGTCGCTCATGCTCGGGTACGCTCGCCGGAGCCGTAACCAGTCGGTCTTCAGGATCTCGATGGTTCGCATCTCTCTATCCGTCCCCGAGGGCGGCTCGAAGCGCCTCGACCCGCTCCTCATACAGCTCCAACCCTTGCTCCAGGCGGGGAAGCAAGAAGCTCTCCGTGACGGCCACATCCTTTCCCCGCATGCGCGACATCAGCTCGGTGCGCTTGGCAAGGTCGCCCTTTTCGTACAGATCGAAACGTAGGGTGGGCTCGGCCGACTGGAACTTCCCCAGCACCCTGGAGAGCTGACGCTCCCGCTCGTGATCGTCCTCGTACGCGTTCCACAGCGCTCCGATGAGGAGGTCGAACAGGCCGGCGTAGACGAGGAACCTCAGCTGTCGATCCTCCGTCGGCAGCTCTGATCCGTCGACCGTCAATTCGACGGTGTCGTCGGGCAGCTCCCAATAGTTCACGTCGCGCTCGAAGCCGGCGAAAGGATCCTCTCCCCTCATCGCTGGGCGTCCCCTGCTTCGGCCTGTTCTCTCACCAGTGCGAAGGCAGCGTCGAGGGCCTCCAGGCGTCGGCGATCCGCCTCCATGGCGGCCCAGGCCGAACGGGCCTCGGTCTCGGACCGTGATCGTTCGTCCAAGGCCCGGCGGACGCCGAGGCGGAGGCTCTCGATGGTCCCTTCCAGCCGCTCGTCGAGCGCTCCCTCGAGGGCCACGCGGCTTCGGTCCAGGCGCTGCACGAAGTCCCAGCGAAGGCGACCGCAGTGCTTGTCGACCAGCTCGGGCACCTTCTCGCTGACCGTCCGCGACACGCGCCTTCTGACCACCCCGGCGGGAAGGAACCTGGACATGTCCGGCAGCAGGGACTCGAGGATGGTCGGCACCTCGAAGAACGAGTACGTGAACTGGGTCTCGGGGGCGATGCCGGCCGGCGTATCGACCGAGGACAGCTGGACCTGGAGGAGCTCCCCGCAGAGGCGGACCGTCCCCTCGATCAGGCGGTTGGTCTCCTCGACGTGGCGGGACATGGCGATCTGGAACGCTTCGCCGATCTTCCGATCCTCCTCCAGGCGCCATCGCTCGAGCTCCCGGCGGAGCGCGTCCTTCACCAGCTCGTCCACGGCATCCACCGACGGGACGTCGGGGCTCTCCGCCAGGAACCCTTCAGCCCGCCGCACCAGGCTCTTGGAGGCGTTCTGACGAAGGTGGTCGAGGTCTTCCTCGACCAGGGCGACCAGTTTCTCCGCTTCTCGACGCAGCAGCGTCCGGATGTCGTCCCGTGACTCGAGCGCCTGGGCGAAGACCCGCTCCATCTCCTCGGTCCTGGCGGCCAGGTCCTCGATCGGGATCTGCAGAGCACGCTCCTCCACGTCGAGCGCATTGCGGGCGTCCGCTAGGAGCTTCCTGCCCTGGCCGGAGATCGACGTCACGATCACCGAGCCCTTTTCCCGCACCAGGAACCGGCTGAAGTCTCGCTCGAAGGTGGCCATGCCGGACGCCTCGAGCTCCCGCTGATCGCCCACCAGCTTGGCGAAGAGACCCTGCCGGGCACTGACCGGGTAGAGCTTGGGCTCTGTGCCCAAAGCCTCCTCGAGGACGTCCCTGGTGAACGCCAGGGCTTCCTGCCGATCATTCTCAGACAGGTAGTCCACCTTGTTCAGAACGAAGAACATCCGGGCAGCCTCGGCCCGCACGTCCTCGAGAAAAGTCCGCTCGCCATCGGAGATGGGGGGATCTGCTGAGGTCAGGAACACCGCCGCGTCGGATTCCGGGACGAAGGCGTAGG
>WNGB01009541.1_pt1 | contig 13594 bp, 8 predicted proteins | sample 5400681 | NCBI WGS metagenome assembly WNGB01 (sample SAMN13153367, study PRJNA577476) | soil metagenome | isolation source: 115 cm soil or saprolite under grassland replicate 2 | place: USA:California | collected 2016-06-15 | reverse complement strand
ATGTTGACGTACCCCCATTCACGTTTGCCGGTACCGGGACTGTCGGGCAGGCGGAAGACGAGCTTCTCGACGCCGGTCTGCGGATCGAGCGCCAGGCAGCGGTCCGCCGCCGCGATGTAGAGGTGTTCGTCGCCGGTTACCAGATAACTGCAATCGCGGAAGACGATAACTCGACGCGACGCGGGAATCGCCCGGTCCCAGAGGATGGTGCCGTTGTAGGCATCGACGCCGATCACCCGATCCTCGCCGGGGACGAATAGCCGCCCCTGCTTGTAGAGCGGCGCGGCCGTGCGATGGTGGCGATCGATCATCGGCCGCGCCCCCGGCTGGCCGAACCACTGGATTTGTAACTCACCCGCGACGAGCAGGTCACCGCTGCAGGCCGTGTTGCCTGCATCGGCGTACATGTGGCTCCACTCGCCCTCGCCGGGGAGTGCGCCGCGGCGCATGACCTCGGTCGCCTTTTTCCCAAAGATCGCTACCCCGCCGTGCGGCCGCAGCACGCGCGCCACCTCGTCCCGATTGCCCGCAAAGGCGCCGCCCGCCGCCAGCGCATCGGCGACGATCAGGTTGAACACGTAGTCCGTGTACGGCAGCCGATCGAGCGGGCCGTGATGGATCGACACGCGGCCAGAAAGCCCTGCATCATCAAGGAGGCGCCGCGATGCCGTCACCTTCGCCGCGTCCGGTTCGACGCCGATCACCTGCAGCTCGCTGCGGCGGGCCAGTTCATACGCCAGATAGCCGTCGCCGCTGCCGAGCACCAGGCAATACCCGCGACGTACCGGCGTTTGTTTGAGGATCCACTCGGCGGCCGCGGTGTAGCGGTCCTTCGTCGCCGTGTCCGGATAGACAGGCTCGACGGGCGGGCGCGGCTTCACGGTCTGCGGCTCGACGGCACCAGCGGCGAAGCAGTAGATCAACCCCTTGTCGGTGCTGATGAGCAGACGACCGCGCGCCACCGCCAAACTGTACACAGTCCCCTCGACGGCCGCCGACCAGACTTTCTTGCCGTCCTCGACCTGGAACGCGGCGACCTTGCCCTTGCCGCCGCCGATGCGCACGTCGCCAGAGCCGATGAAGGCGTGCGGATAGTCGGCAGGCAGATTGTTCAACTCCTTGCCGATCTCCCGGCCGAGGCGCTTGAGTTTGGCGACGAAGGCGCCCGCCTGACTGCGGCCGGTGGCGACGAGCAGCTTGCCGCCGCGCCGCTCCAGGTACCCCTGAGCCGTCACGCCAATCGACTGCTTTTCCAGAATTTTGCCGTCGCGAATGTCCACGACTACCTGATAGACGCCCTGGCTGGGAAAGACGCCGGCGCAGACGTAGCCCTTGAGATCCTCGACCAACACATCTGTGCGCACCGGCCAGGCGCCGATGAGGCGGCCGTTGCCGGGGATGCGCCGCGGCTCCGGCCCGAGCCGTTGTTTCCACTGCAGCGCTCCATCGCGCGTGGCGAGGCAATACACGAAGCCGTCGTCCGAGCCGAACAGCACGCGGTCCTCCGCGACGGTCGGCGCCAGTCGGACCGGCCCCTCGGTGGCGAAGGACCAGCGCTCGCGGCCGGTGTTGGCGTCGAGGCAGTAGACGCGATCCTCGGCCGACGCGCCGAAGTAGACATGACCCCCGACGCAAACAGTGTGAAACGCCTTGTCGTAGATGACGACCTCGTCGAGGTTGTGCTTGCTGTGCCAGAGGTCGTGCTTCGCTTCCTCGGGCCAGGATGGGGCGGGCGGCTGGCGTGCCTCGTAGACCCATTGCAGGCGCAGCGGGAACGCCAGTTTCTCCTCGGAGATGCCTGTGCGGAGATGGTCGCGCCGATAGGTCGGCCAGTCGGTCGCGATCGGGCGATAGGTCTCCATGTCGGGGAAGCGTCCTTTGCGTTCCTCGAAGCGCGCGGCGACCTCTACGGCGGTCAGGGCGCGGTCGAAGAGACTGACCCGTTCGAGCTGGCCAGCGAGGGTCCAGTGCTCATCGTCGTCGCGATAGACCCGATGCTGAAAAAGGCCCGTGGCGGATAGTCGATGGAGCCATTCTGCGCGCGCGCCACGGCCTGCAACTTGCCATCGACGTAGATGCGCTGCTCCTTGCCGTCGTAGGTGCCGACGACGTGATACCAGAAGCCGGTCTGGAATGTCGTGGGAGCCTTCAGATAGGTGAGCTTTTTACTGTTCCTGGCGGCGACGGCGAAGGAGAACTGGCCATGATTGAAGCCGAGTAGCCAACCCTTTTGATAAGGCCCGTTGTGCTGGAAGGCGCCGATGATGCCGCCCCACTGATGTGTTTTGTCAACGCGAACCCATGCCTCGGCGGTGATATCCTTCGCGGGCAGGCCGGCCCTGGCAAGGTCCGCGGTGACGTTGACCGCGTGCCTGGCCTTCGAGTTGCCGTCGAGCAGGAGGGCGCGCGGTTTGTCGGCGCTGAAGCGAATGGGGCCGGCGATGCTGGCGTCGAGGGCGCCGGCGAGCGGCTTGACGATGTTGCCGCGGACATGGTCGGCTTCGAACTGCCACTGATGCGTCGGTCCCTGCTGGGCAGCGGTACGGCCGGCAAGAGTCAGCAAGAGCAGGAAAGCGGCGAGCCGTCTCATGGAGGGCACTCCGGTCGGTTGCGAGATCGCGACCGGAGCATTTTACCGGACGGGGCGCGTTTTGGATACCAGCCCGAGTCGGCTCGCGGCCGCCACTCCGGAGCGCGGGCGTCCCGCCCGCATCCAGGCTCCGTTGTAGCGGGCGGGACGCCCGCGCTCCGGAGTGGCGGCCTGATCTCTACCGGTCGTCGCTGTCAGGCGGACGCGGTCGCGGGCACCTGCTCGGCAGCCTGACGCGCCGTCTGTTGACTTTTCGCATCGCGAAAGTGGGCGACAACGACGGTGATGTTGTCGGTCCCGCCTGCGCTGTTGGCCGCGTCCACGAGATGACGACAAGTCTCGGTACTCGGGTGGCTCGCTCCCAGCAGGCGGGCGATGTCAGCGTCGCCGACGTGTTTGCTCAGGCCGTCGGAACAGAGCAGCACCGAATCGCCGAGGGTCAGGTCCGCGCGATCGACCTCGGGCGTCAACTCGCCCGAGCCTCCCCCGACGACGTTCCACAGCACATGGCTCCAGGGAGAGCCGTCGGGATCCTTGATGGCCCCGACCTCCACAAGTTGTTGCGCAATGGTGTGGTCGTGCGTGATCTGCTTGAGCCGTCCGCCGCGCAGCAGATAACAGCGACTATCGCCGGCGTGGACCACGTACATCCGCGGCCAGCACAGGTACGCCATCGTCAGCGTGGTGCCCATGCCGCGGCGTTCGGTGAAGCGCTCGCCCTCGGCGTTGACGCGCTCCTGGCAGTACCCCAGGGCGGCCTTGAGGTCGTCGAGAAACTGGTCTTCGCTGTCCTGACGCAGGCGGAAGAACCATTGCATCGTGTTGAGGATGTACGCGGTGAGGCTATCGACGGCGAGGGCGCTGGCGCGGCGCCCGGCGGCGTGACCGCCGACGCCGTCGGCGACCAGCAGCAGCCGGCCCTGCGAAGCCCCAAAGAGCCGCGTTTGCTCGTCCAGGCCGAGGCTGGTCTGATGGACCTGCATCGACTTGCTCAGGCTGGCGATCAGGAATTGATCTTCGTTCTCCGGCCGAACGCGACCGGGGTCGGTCAATCCCGCACAGTCAATCTTGCCTTGCATGGCACTTCCCTCTCCCCCATCAGAGCAGGATGGGCGAACCGTCTCGAATGGTGCAGAAATCGTGCCGCGTTCGTTCCATAGAAAACCCCTCCCCCCAACCCCCTCCCCGCAACGGAGAGGGGGAGCAAGACAAACCACCCTTCTTCTCCCCCTCTCCGTTGCGGGGAGGGGGTTGGGGGGAGGGGTTTTCTACGGAGCGTGCCACGCTCGTTCCTGTTCTTATGGCCGGCCGGTAGTGTAGAATACAGGGAAAGACGCGGGCCGCACCCGCGTACGTAGAGAGACCGATCGCAACCAACTTCCGGGGCTTCGCCATGTCGCTTGCCGGTTCTTTCCTGATCGCCAGGCCAGTGCTGCGTGATCCCAACTTCGCCCACACGGTCGTGCTGATTCTGGCCCACAACGAGGACGGCGCCTTCGGCTTGGTGGTCAATCGTCCGGCCAAGGTGGAGAAGTTGGCCTTCCCCGTTTTTTCCGGGGGCCCCTGCCCTTCGCCCGGGCTCATCCTGCTGCACGGCCACGCTGACTGGGCCGAGGAAGGGATTGGCGCCCAGCAGATCGCGCCCGGTCTCTTTCTTGGCGATCCGGCGTGCCTGGACCGGGCGACCGCCGCCGCTCCCGAAACCGGGGTACGCCTGCGCGCCTACCAGGGCTACGCCGGTTGGGGCCCTGGCCAGCTCGAGGGCGAGCTGGCTGGCGGTGCCTGGGCGGTCATGCCGGCCAGGGGCGAATTGCTGTTCGACCTTCCCCTCGAAGCCATGTGGCAGGATCTGCTCCCGCCGCGTATCCCGCAACCGAGCCTCAACTGAAATCGGTGGATGGTGGGTGGTGGATGGTGGATGGTGCAAAAAGATGGTTCTGCTTCACCATCCACCGATTTTTCGCCAGCCCCTTGCCCCTCGCAGGCGCAGACCGGATAATCCCTCTCCGCCCCCCCGTGCCTTCTCCTGACCGCCGCCCGACCTCGCGCAAGGGACGCAGAGCGGCCCACAGGGCCGACGACATCTGGGATGTGGCTTCCAGTCCTATGTAGCTCGATGGAGGATCTGTAATGTACCTTTCCCCCCCGCGGCGCAGCCGACTCTGGCTCCTGGCCCTGGCCGGTTGCGCCCTGCTGTTCGCCCTCGCTCACGTGTTCCTGACACCCACGAACGCGGGCGGCGGCAAGCCGATGAAACCCGACGTCGGCAAGACCAGCTACGACCAGATCAGCCCTGTCATCCTGGGTCAGGAAACCTTCGCCGCCATGATGGCCAAGGACAAGGCGAACAAGGCCGCCGTCATGGCTCGCCAGATGGCCTTGCTCAAGGAACGCTACGATCTGACGCGAAAAGTCAGCGAAAAGGTCAAGATGACGCGCGGCAAACCGATCCCCGTCGGCCCGACGGCGCGGCTGCCGCAGGGCGTGACGTTCGAGGATCTGGCCAAGATGTCGTGCGACGAGATCCGCGAGAAGGGACTCTTCCCCAAGGGCTACCTGCCGCTGCCGCACCCGAATCATCCCGTCGGCGGCATGGTGTTCCCGCAGCATCAGATCAAGCAGTTCGCCCGTCTGGAGCGCTTTGACCTCGATTTCGACCTGCCCGAACACTTCCTCCCCGAGTTCCCGCCGGCCATCTTCCTGACGACGCGGCCGGACCTCGGCGACGTTTCGCAGGGCAAAGTGGTCACGCTGGAGAATTTTCAGGACATCTTCCAGGGCATCCTCAACTCGAAGGACATGGAAGGACTGCGGTTGCTGCTGACGCAGTTCCCGCAACAGCAATTCAATGCCACGCACGACCGCAAGACGAACATCCCCGAAGGCATGAAGGGCGTGACCTGCTTCGACTGCCACCTCAACGGCCACACGACTGCCGCGACGCACCTGGTCGGCGACATCCGGCCGCAGGCGCACCGCCGGCGTATCGACACCCCGAGCCTGCGCGGCGTCCACGTTCAGCGACTATTCGGCTCGCAGCGATCGCTGAAAAGTGTCGGCGATTTCACGGAGTTCGAGCAGCTGGCGGCGTACTTCGACGGCGATCCGGTGTCGGCGATGATCAAGGGCATGAATCGGCTGGACCGCCCGACCGCAGTCCATTTCATGGCGGAGTTCCAGAACCTGCTGAACTTCCCGCCGGCGCCCGGCCTGGGCTGGGACGGCAAGCTCGATCCGCGGAAGTTCTCGGCCGATTCGCCGGAGATGAAGGGACAGACAATCTTCTTCGGCAAGGCTCGCTGCGCCGAGTGCCACCCGGCCCCCTACTACACCGACAACTCGATGCACGACCTCAAGGTGGACCGCTTCTACAAACCGCAGAAGATCAACGGCATGGTGGCGACGGCACAGGGCCCGATCAAGACGTTCACGCTGCGCGGCATCAAGGAGTCGCCGCCGTACTTCCACGACGGTCGCCTGCTGACGCTGGAAGACGTCGTTGAGTTCTTCAACCTCGTCCTGGAAGTGCAGTTGACGGCACAGGAGAAACGCGACCTGGTAGCGTTCCTGCGTCAGCTGTAACCGTTGCAGTGCTTGCGTGGTTTCGCCGCGGTTCGGAGAACCGCGGCTAGCAGCCCGTTGAAAAACCCCTCCCCCGGCCCCTCCCCGCCACGGAGAGGGGAGAGTTTGCTGGCTTGCCCCCCTCTCCGCTGCGGGGAGGGGCCGGGGGAGGGGTTTTTCCACGGGCTGTTAGATGCCCGGTGGCGGATCCAGAATGATGATTCCGCCGAGTTGGTAGGTGTTGGTGCGCAGTCCTCGCGCCTCGTTGGGGTGGCTCGCGATGTACATCGAGAGAAGGCACACCGGGTCGGAACTGTCGCCAGACTGCTCCAACTTGACCATCAGGCGACGCTTTCCAGAGCACTCGGGCTTGTCCGAAATGACTTCCTCTCCCGATTTTGCCGGCTGGTAGAAGACAAGAATCGTATCCTTTTTATTGTCGCTGAAGGCGTTTTCGGGATCCCGATCGGTGCTGTGGTTGTACTCATAAATCTCGCTGCATGCCTTCGCGATGTCGCCAATGCTCCCTTTGGCCAAGATCACTGCCCGGATCTCCGCAATGAGGTCTTTGGTCGGTTTGGAGAGCTGGCCCTCATTGTTCTTGCTGCCGGTCTTCAGTCTCATGTCTTTATTGACGATGCGCATCGGAACCTCGCTCGCGAGCCTTGAACCGTGACCGTAGCAACGCACTCCGGACCCGGTCATTTCCTCAGTGATTCTCGTAAGATACTTACCGGCGGCGGCGCCGGTCAAAGTAATTGTTCCTCGTATCCACCACACCCTGTTGGGGCCGCTCAGCGCAGGAACCGCGCATAGATGTCGAAGCGTATCACGCGCTCCCCCAGCGCGCGTGCGGGCAACAACGTCGTTGCCGCCCCCGGCGAGCGCCACATGAAGGTCTCGTTCCAGCCCGCGAGAGGTTCGTTCGCCTTGCCTCGCTCCATCGCCTGACGGACGTAGTCCGCGACCCAGCGAACCGCCTCCGGCGAACCTTCCAGCAAGGTGCTCCCGACCGCCCCTGTCCCCGTGATCCCCTTGGCACCCGTGAGGCTGTCCTTCTTCGTCAACTTTGCCAGCACCGTCTGACAACGCGTGGCCATCGCCTTGCCCTTGGCGTCGTCGTCACCGTAGACGAACGCCACGCCCACGTCGTTCTGCGGTTGAGCCGCGAGGGTCGCCAGGCCGGTCACCGAGACCGTGCTGTTGCCCAGCGTGGACTGGATGCCGAGCCAGACGACGGCCCGAACGTGGCGCACCTCCGCCCGCGGCGCCAGCGTCGGCTGCACCCCAGGGCGGATCGTCTTGCTCGTGACGCGATAGCGGTAGCACTCCGAGTTGAGCCACAGCGCCCCGAGCGTGGCCCCATCTTTTTCCCCAATGAGGATCATATTTGTCGAATCGCACTCGCCCATGAAACTGCGCTCGTCGAGGAACGCCCTGGCCGCCGCGATGTCGTTAGCCAGCACACAGCGGTAGTTAGAGGCGAAGTCCTTCGCGACGATCTGCACCTTCCCGGCCTTGCCGCCGCGGATCCCGCTCACGTTGGCTGACTGTTTCCAGAACGCCGCGTTGACGCGAGTGCTGTCGCCGTGGCCGCGGAAATCGAAACGGAGCACGGCGAAGCCCGCTTGTTGCAACTCCGCGATCAGGGGCACCCACCCCGGCCGGGCGCCATCCTCGCCGAAGGCGTGCAGGAACATCACGCAGGGAGACTTTTGCCCTCTCTGACCGGCGTAAAAAGTGCCCCGCAGGTCCACGCCATCAACGGTGGGAATCCGTACCTCACGCCCGACGGGCCGCGCCGGTTTGACGACTACCGGCTGGCCTTGCACAATCACCTGCAACGGTTGTGTAGCTTGCAGTGGGCCGAGGCGAGCCACGAGCGTCAGGTTGACGGGGCCGAGGGCGTTCTTGTCGGCGGCGACAATCACGAGGGCGCCGTTGGCGAATGGTGGGACCGTCGCGGGAAGAACCCGGACGCCAGCCGCCGGGGCCGCCTCCAGCTGGATCTCGCCCACGCACCCCTGGCGTTGCACGTTCACATTCACTGCCTGACTTTCGCCCGCCTTCAGGGTCACCGCTCCGATCGGCCCCAGGATAAGCGAGCCCGCCGGCTCCACACGGACGTCGAGCGACTCCTCGGCGATCCTCGCACCGCCCGCCAGGACATAGACGCGCACCTGGTAGTTTCCTGGGGGCGCGTCTCGGAGGACGGTCAGAGCGAACCCGGCTTCGAGCTGCTGCGGCGGCAGAGACACCGGCTTGTCCACTTGGCGGACCGTGTCCGGCAGTCCCTCGATCATGAGGTTGAGAGGTACATCGTGCCCCGTCGAGATCAGCCGGAGCGGGACGGAATAAAGATCCCCGGGCTTGAGCCGGATGGCTGGCAGCGGCGGTAGACGGACGGCGGTCTGTTTGGCAATGGTCAACTGCACCGGCTGAGCATCCTCCAGCTCCCTGCCCTGGGCGACAACGCGAATCTGCCGCATCTCTTCGGCGGCGCCCAGTTCGGCGCGGAGCGTAATGAGGGCGTCGGTCTGACCGGGGTTGAGAAGCAGGGCCTGTTCCTCACGGACGCGCTCCGGGAGGCCCTCCACGCGCACCTCGATCGGGGCGTCCTCTCCCTGAACGCGGAGGCGGATGGGGATTTCAACACGCTGGCCGGCCGTGAGGTTGACCGCGGCAATGGGATCGAGCTTCAGGCTACGTGCGACCGGCTGCGGCGGCTGCGGTCCCGGGCCGGGGCGTGGCCCTTCGCCGGGACCGGCGGGCGGCGTCTCGCCCGAGTTCAGCAGCGCCACAATGAGGATCACCACCAGCAGGAGGATCGCCGCCCCGCCGCCTGCGAAAGCACCGGCCAGCAGCCAGCGCGGTCGGGTCGGGGTGGTTTCGACGTCTGTTGTGCGGGCGGGCTGGGGCCGCTTCTGCGTCGCGCGGCGCGGCGCCGGGGCCTCGACCGCCAACGGCACGAGTGGAATAACCTTTTCTCGATCCGCATTCTCCTTTGGCTGCGAGGGAGCCGCAGGGGGAGCCACTTCGACCGGGACCGGACCGGCCTGCACGGCGCCGGGCAGCAACTCGCGGACGCGCTTCTCCGCACGCGGCGTCAGCGGCATCACCTGGCCATCATCGACCAACTCCTCCAGGAGCGGGACGCGCTCCAGGGGGCTCACACTGGCCAGCAGCAAATGGCCGACGAGGGCGCGAGCGTCGGCATCGCCCAGCCGCCACAGTTCTTCAAACAACTTCGACGAGGCGGGCTCCTTGAAATCCTGTTCGCGGAAAAGGAGGTTTTCGTTGTTGTCGTGGCGTTCCCAGAGCGACCTGCCGCCCACGAGCAGGCAGCGCAGGACGGTGTAGATGACGAGGTGAGCGAAGCGATCGATCTCGGCGTTGCAGGTGCCGTCGCGGAGACGCTGCGGGTGCTGGTAGCCAGGGTGGCCGACCTCGCCGCTCGGAACCTCGGCCAGCGCCGGCACGAACATGCCATCGTAATCGATGAGTCGCAGATCGAGCGTGGCGGCTTTCTGGCCGGGGACGAGCAGGACGTTGCCGTGCTGCAGGTCGGCGTGAGCGATGCCGGCGGTACGCAGTTTCTGGGCGAGGGGGAGCCACATCTGGGCGAGGCGCTGGAGCACCTGCGGCCGATCGACATGCTCCCGCAGCAGGGCGTTGAGCGTCAGGCCCTCGACCCAGCGCATCTTGACGGCGGGATACCACTGGCCGCCGATGCGAATGCCCTGTTCGAGATAGCGGAAATCGACCGTGAACGGCAGGGCAGCGCGGTTGAGGTGTTCGCTGATCGCCTGGTAGCGCTGCCGCCGGGCCGGCGCCTCGCGCGTGAAGCACTTGACGGCCCAGGACTGGTTCGCGGCGCCGTTCATCTGGTAGACAAGTGCGAAGTTGCCGGCGCAGGGCATCGGCAGGCCGAGCGGACTCAGGACGGGCTGGGCGTGACGGAGTTCGTCGTCGCTGAAGCAGACCTGAGGGCTCTGGATGGCCTCGTTGTAGTCGGTCGGTTCCGGCCAGGCCATGAAGGTTTCTCCTGCCGTGCGGTGGGTGCGGTTGCGGTGCGGGGAGGTTTGATTATACGCTCGCGCGGGTGGCGGTCGCAAGGGGGTCGAGGATTGAGGATTGAAGATAGAGGATCGAGGATCGAGGATTGAAGGTAGAGGATAGAGGATAGACGAGAACCACTTGCGCAATCCTCGATCCTCGATCCTCGATCCTCGATCTTCAATCCTCGATCCTCGATCCTCGATCTTCAATCCTCGATCCTCGATCTTCAATCCTCGATCCTCGATCTGATCTCCTCTGGCACATCGACCGCCGCGGTTATAGTTTGGTGGCGGGAGGCGCTGCGGCGCCCGGCAAGAAGACACCTTTGCGAGAACCATCATGGCCACTGTAGCGCCGAACCGATCGACTACCGAGGCAGACCTGCTCCGCCAGGCTGTTCTGCGGCACGTAACCTACTCCCTGGCCGCGACGCCCGACCAACTGACGCCGCGCGAGGCGTTCCGCGCCGTCGCCCTCACCATTCGCGATCGCATGGTCGATGGCCTCCTGGCGACCGAAAAGCGTTACCGCAAGGCGGACGCCAAACGTCTCTATTACCTCTCCCTTGAGTTCCTCATCGGGCGTTCGCTGGTGAATAACCTGGTGAACCTCAGCTTACTGGAACCCTGTCGCGACATGCTCCGCGGGCTGGGCATCGACCTGGGCGACGTTGAGGAGAGCGAGGTGGACGCCGCGCTGGGCAACGGCGGTCTCGGCCGCCTTGCTGCCTGCTTCCTCGACTCGCTGGCGACCCTCGGCCTCGCCGGCTTCGGCTACGGCATCAACTACGAGTACGGCCTGTTTCGCCAGGAGATCAAGGGCGGCCAGCAGGTCGAGAAGCCGGATAACTGGCGCATCTACGGCGCACCGTGGGAGATCGAATGTCCGCGCGACGCCGTCCTCGTGCCGCTCTACGGCCGCGTCGAGCACGGCAAGGATCGCTTCGGCAATTACAACCCGATGTGGCTCGACTGGAAGGTCATCATCGGCGTGCCGCACGACGTGCCCGTGGTCGGCTACGGCGGGCGCACGGTCAATTATTTGCGCCTCTTCAGCGCCCGGGCGTCGCACGAAGTCGATATGGACATCTTTAACGAGGGCGATTATCTCAAGGCGGTGCGGCAGAAGGTCGAGTCCGAGACGGTCTCGAAGGTGCTCTACCCGAGCGACTGGGTGGCCGCGGGGCGCGAGTTGCGGCTGGTGCAGGAGTATTTCCTGGTCGCCTGCGCCGTGCGCGACATCATGCGGCGCTATCAGCAGGACCACGATCGCCTCGACTCCTTCGCCGACAAGGTTGCGGTGCAGCTCAACGACACGCACCCGGCGCTGACCGTCGCTGAATTGATGCGCGTGTTCATCGACGAGAACGACATGGCCTGGGATCGAGCCTGGGCGCTGACGACCGCGACGTGCGCCTACACGAACCACACGCTGCTGCCCGAGGCGCTGGAGCGCTGGCCGGTGCCGCTGTTCGAGAAGGTGCTGCCGCGCCACCTGCAAATCATTTACGAAATCAACCAGCGCTTTTTGGGGGCGGTGGCCGAGCGCTGGCCCGGCGACGGCGCGCGGCAGCAGCGCATGTCGCTCATCGAGGAGGGCGACGTCAAGCAGGTGCGCATGGCGAACCTGGCGATCGTCGGCAGTCACTCGGTCAACGGCGTGGCGGCGGTCCACAGCGACCTGGTCAAGAAAGAACTGGTGCCCGACTTCGCCGCGCTCACGCCGGAGAAGTTCAACAACAAGACGAACGGCGTGACGCCGCGCCGCTGGCTGCTGGCCGCCAATCCGGAACTGGCGGCGCTTATCACCGATGCGGTCGGCGACGACTGGATCACCCAGCTGGATCGGCTGCGCGAGCTGGAGGTGATGGCCGACGACAGCGCCTTCCGCGACCGCTTCCTGGCGATCAAGCGCGCGAACAAGGAGCGGCTGGCGAAGGTGATCCGCGACACGTCTGCCGAGGCGGTCGTCCCCGACAGCATGTTCGACATCCAGATCAAGCGCATTCATGAATACAAACGGCAGCTATTGAACCTCTTGCACGTCGTTCATGAGTATCTGTCCCTGGTGGACGAGGGCCGCGAGCCGCTGCAGCCGCGGACGTTCGTGTTCGCCGGCAAGGCGGCGCCGGGCTACATGGCCGCCAAGCAGATCATTCACCTGATCAACGACGTCGCAGCAGTGATCGACCACGATCGCCGCGTGCGCGAGCTGATCAAGGTGGTCTTCGTGCCGGACTACCGGGTGTCGCTGGCGGAGGTGATCATCCCCGCCGCCGACCTGAGCGAGCAGGTCTCGACGGCGGGGACCGAGGCGAGCGGCACCGGCAACATGAAGTTCGCCATGAACGGCGCCTTGACCATTGGCACCCTCGATGGTGCGAATATCGAGATTCGCGAGGAGGTCGGGCCGGACAATATCTTCATTTTCGGGCTGACCGTGCCGGACGTGCGGCGGCTGCAGAGAGAGGGATCGTATCGGCCGTGGGAGATCTATCGGCGCAATGCCGCGGTGCGGCGGATCCTCGACGCCATCAAGGGCAATCGCTTTTGTCCGCGATCGCCCGGACAGCACGAATGGGTGTACCACAAACTACTCGCGCCGGGGGAGCATTATTTCCACTTGGCGGACCTCGAATCGTACCTGGAAACGCACGACGCGGCGGCGCGGCTGTATGGGGATCGGCCGGCGTGGGCGACGAAGGCCATCCTGAACGTGGCGCGGGTCGGGAAGTTCTCCAGCGACCGGACCATTCGAGAGTATGCTCAGGAAATTTGGGGGATGGAGCCGATTCTGTCCTGAGGCCCCAGGGAGTGCTGTGCTCGCCTGAGGGGCGCTGCTTGCGGCTTCGCGCTACTTTGCGCTGGGCCGCAAACGCCGCCCGGATGTCTTACACATCGGAAACCGTAGGTGCCGGCGATGGACGAACTCCTCTTGGCGCGGATGTTTGGCGGGGGCGCCTTCTCCGGCATGGACCTGACGGCCCTGCTCGCCTTTGTCGCGTTTGCGGTGGTTTACCTGATCATTCCCGTCATCGGCTATCGGCCCGAGCGGCCCGCGGGGCTGACGGCGTCGCTGTATTTCCTGGTCGCCTATGCGGGGCTCTCCCTGATTCAGTTGCTCATCCAGTGGGCCCAACTCCTGGAGCAGATCGGCGGGCGCGGCGGCGGCCGCGGCGAGGCGGGGGTTCATCTCCTGTTCCTGTTCGCCCTGCTGAAAATGGCGATGTTTGTCCTCTCGATGGTGGCATTTGTCGTTGGCTTGCGGTCGCTGCGGCTGCGCGACGCGAGCGCCGAACTCTTTCGACGGCCGTTCCCAGACGACTACGACCCTGAAGATCGTCCCGAGGACAGGCGTCGCTGATGTGTTGTGGTTGTCAACACT
>WNGB01009539.1_pt1 | contig 13594 bp, 14 predicted proteins | sample 5400681 | NCBI WGS metagenome assembly WNGB01 (sample SAMN13153367, study PRJNA577476) | soil metagenome | isolation source: 115 cm soil or saprolite under grassland replicate 2 | place: USA:California | collected 2016-06-15 | reverse complement strand
GCGGTGATGTCGGCGGCAGAGCGGCGCGAGGTTGTCGGTCGCGGTAGGCCCACGCGGATGGGGTACGACGTGGTCGGTGTCGCAGCGGCGGGCCGGCCGGGCGCACCAGGGGAACACACATGTCACATCACGCAGGGCGACGTGTTCGGCGAGCCGTTCGGGCACCTCGTAGGCGCCGGTGTCGACGCGGTCGTTAAGGTCGATCACCGGCCTGACCACCACCTGGGCGTCGGGGCGTCCGCACCAGTCGCGGATGGTGTCGGCGGTGACCAGGGAGCCGGTGTTCTCGACCCGCGCGATCTCGGTCTCGACGCTGTCATCGAACACCGCGGCCTCGGAGAGATGCACGAACAACACGACCTGCCGATTCGGCGGCGCTGCACGGCCGGTCGGGCCGGCGGTCGGATTGGTGCGGGTCTCGGCGGTGGTCTCGGCGGTGGTCTCGGCGGCGGTCTCGGCGTCGGTGAGGTCGAGGGCGAGCTGACCGCGGGCCAGGTCGCCGGCGGCGAGTGAGCGGCGGACGTCGAGGGTGTCGGTGGAGCCGAGCGCGGACCGGACGGCCGCACCGTGGCTGATGGCGGCCTCGAGGTCGAGCGCGTCGGCGAGGTCGAGCTCCCCGTGGACCAGGGAGGTGCCGTCGAAGGAGACCCGGGTGTGCTCGATCGTGAAGTGACGCCGGTCCGCGGCGGCCGTACGCGCCGCCTCCGCGGTCTCCGGCATGAACCGCGCGATCGCCTCCTCGACCAGTCGGTCGACCTGGGCCGGGCCGACCTTGTGCGCCACCGGAGCAAGGTGCGCGTCGACGAAGGCGGCCGCCTCCGGAGCCAGGGTCAAGGTGGCCTCGGCGACCCGCCGGGCCCGCCAGGCCGGCAGCTCGACCGCCTGCACCCGGCCCCACAGCCGCGGCAGCCGGTGCCGCAGCTCGAGCGCGTGACCGACCAGCCGCCGCCCCGCCTCGGTGGTCAGCCCGAGCACCGCGGCCAGCTCGGCCACCGCGAACTCCGCCACCAGCGGCGCACCCGGACCCGCCACCGGGATCGCGGTGTCACCGAACCCCCGCTCGACATAGGTCGCGGCAGCCTCGATCGACTCCGGCGGGTGCCGGTCGGCCCACGCGCACGCGGTCGCGAGCAGCTCCGCCTCCGCGGCGTCGGCGGCCCGCCGCAGCTCACGCGCATGCCCGAGTACGTCGGCGTCGGCGCCGGCCTCGAGCACGTGAGCGGTGTGGTTCATGACGACAACGCTAGCCGGACCCGCCGACAGTTTCGGCGCTCAGAGACCATCTGTGGACAACTATTTCGAAACCTTCTTCGAGGAAGAAATGCAAGGCGCGAGCCGCCAGTGCGGGTGTCGAGATGCAGCCATCTTTGAAGATTCCGTCAACATGTGACGCCATCTCGCCTTGCCACGCAGCCGGGGCCAGGCGAGACGGGCCGCTCGGCCGAAGCCGACGGGGGTGCGACCCGCCCCGCGCCCCCATGCCGCCGGATCGGTTCCCTTACCGGTTCAGTCACCCGGTTCGGTCGCCCGGTCCGGCGGCCCAGCTCCCGCGGCTGCGCCAAGCCGCGGACGTGCACCCGATCCGCTACCGCGGATCGGGTACGACGGCCACCACGCTCTGGGCGTGCTCGACGACCGCGCGCCCGACGTCAGTCTGCACGAGACCGGCGAAGTGCCCGTGCGGGTGAGTGCCCACGACCACGAGATCCATCGTCTTGGCCGCGTGGATCAGCGCGTCCCGCGCCGGTCCGCGGTGCAGGGTCAGCGTCACGTCGACGTCCGGGAACTTCTCCGTCATGCCGGCCACCGACTCCATCAGCGCCAGCCGGTGCGGCGCGGCCGACTCGTCGTCGTCGGCGGGACCCACCGTCCCGACCGACCAGCTCAGCGTGTCGAAGAAGCACAGCATCACGGTCAGCGGCTGCGACCGGATCGACGCCTGCCGGTAGGCGAACTCGATCGCCGCCCGCGAGCGCTCGGTGCCGTCGACGCCGACCAGGATCCCGCGCCGGACCGTGCCGACATGCCGCGGCCTGAGTACGACGACGGGGCAGCTCGCCTGCTCCGTCACGGTCAGCCCGACCGAGCCCAGCAGCATCGAGCGCACCGGCCCACGGCCGCGGGACCCGAGCACGATCATGGTCGCCTCGTCGGACAGCTCCAGCAGCACCAGCCGGGGGTCACCCAGCCGCAGCACCCGGTGGATGGTGCGTTGCTGGGCGCGGTGCGTCGCCACGGACGCCGACCGGTTGAGCAGCGCCTCGCCCTCGGTGCGCGCGACGGACATCGCGACGTCGTACTCCTTGCCGGACTGGTCGACCCAGGCGTTCGCGCCGATGGTGTGCACCAGGGTGAGCGACCGGCGTTCGAGCGCGGCCTGATCGGCGGCCCAAGAGACCGCCTGGTCGCTGGCGGGAGAGCCGTCGACACCGACGACGATGGTCCCCGCGGGGACGGTGATGGTGGTCATGACGGTGTTCCTTCCAGGCAGGAATTCATTGCTCAAGGCTGCGCTTGCCGAACGGCATCCAGTTCGGCGACGGGGTGAACAGGAACCGGTCGGCCGGCGAGTTCACTGTGACGTCGGCGTCGTCGCCCAGCTCGTGCTTCACCGCGAGCGCCGTGGTGAGCCCCCCGAAGTTGCTGCCAAGCACAACGACCTTGCTCGTCATCACACCCTCCTCGGCCGGAGGCACCCGATCGGTTCGCCTCTGGCTCCAGACTTCTCCGGGGGCGGGGCCCGGGGGCAGGGTGCAGCGGCCCGAGGAGGCGGGACCTAGGACCCGGGTGGGCCCGGGACCATCAGGACCATCGGACCGGGAGCCGTTTGATGCCGCGCTGGAACGATGAGCGGAGCAGGGCGGGCGGGCCGGCCGGCTCGAGCCACGTCGTACGCAGGAGCAGCTCGCCGAACATCGTCCTCATCTGCACCCTGGCGAGGTGAGCCCCCAGGCACAGGTGCGGACCGTGGCCGAAGGCCAGATGCTCGCGGCTGCCGCGCGCGATGTCGAAGGTGGCCGGGTCGGGGAAGACCCGCGGGTCGCGGTTGGCGGAGAGGAAGCTGACCACCACCTTGTCGCCGGCGGAGACCGGTCGGTCGCCGATGTGGCAGTCGCGGGTCGCCGTACGCCGGAAGACCATCACCGGCGTCCACCAGCGCAGCATCTCCTCTACCGTGGACTCCAGCAGCTCGGGCTCGGCGCGCAGCCGGCGCTGGGCGTCGGGATGGGTGAGCAGGGCGTGCAGGCCGCCGGGCAGCCCGTTGCGCAGGGTCTCGTTGCCGGCGACCGCGAAGAGCCAGAACATGTTCTCGAACTCCTCGACCTCGATCGCCCCCTCCTCCGCGAGCAGCGTCGACATCACGTCATCGCCCGGGTGGTCGCGCTTGTCACGCGCCAACAGGTGGGCATAGGCGTAGAGGTCGGGCATGCCCTCCCGGGTGCGCGGGTCGGGCATCCGGCCCTCGGCGTCCGGGGTCGGCCGCAGCGCCAGCGCCTCCCGGGCCAGGTCGGTGCCGGTCGCGGGGTCGAAGGCCGCACTGGTGGCGTAGTCGGGATCCTGGAAGCCGATCACCCGGTTGGACCAGTCGAAGAGCAGCATCCGGTCCTGCGGCGGCACGCCGAGTACGTCGGCCAGCGCGAGCAGCGGCAGGTCGGCCGCCACGTCGCGCGCGAAGTCGACGGTCTCCCCCGGCGTGGTCAGCGCCCGGTCGAGGATGTCTCCGACGTGACCAGCGATCTGCTCCTCGAGCCGGGCCACCGCGCGCACCGTGAACGACCGCTGGACCGGCCGCCGCAGCCGCGAGTGCTCGGGCGGGTCCAGGTTGAGCATCATCCGGCGTACGTAGGCGAGGTCGGCGGGCTTGGCCGGGTCGCGCACCTGCGTGCCACCGGCGTACGACGAGAACGTCGCCGGGTCGCGCAGGACTGCCTTCACGTCGGCGTGCCGGAGCACCAGCCAGTAGCCCGGCCCGCCCGCGAACCCGGGCGCCGGCGGCTCGTCGACCCACATCACGCCGGGATCGGTCTCCCGCAGCCGGTCGAGTACGTCGAGCGGCGCCCCGTTGACGTAGGTCTCGGGGTCGTGGACGAGCTCGGTGCCGGGTGTTGCTCTCACGCCTAGATGACTGATTCCACGGGGTCGTGCATGCGAGCCTCGCTCAGCGCGTGCGATGGCAAGGCGCCGGAGCGCTGCCAGGCTGGGCGCCTGTCGAGCGACGGCAACGCCGCCAGCGTGCGTGATGAGCGGGGCGCAGCGCGCGAGCCCTTGGAATCAGTCATCTAACCGAGGATGCTCTCGATCCGGGTGGCGAGCCACACCGGCGTCTCCTGCATCGGGTAGTGGCCGCAGGCCGGCAGCGTCTCGACGGTGACGTTGGGGTACTGCTGCACCCAGAACGCCTCCATGTACTCGACGGTCAGGGCCGGGTCGTTCTCGCCGACCAGGCAGGTGATCGCGGTCGACGGGGACCCGATGTCGCCGAGGTAGTCGTCGTCGGCCCACGAGGCCACCGCCCCGGCGAACGCCTCGACCGTCGAGGTAGCCAGGTTGTTGGCGACCATCGCGTCGAGCCAGCCGGCCCCGTTGCGGCTTCCGGTGGTGAAGTCGATGATCGTGCGCCGGTTAGCCTCCTGCTGGGGGGCGTCGAAGAAGAGCCTGCGGCCGTCGTCGTCGAGCGGGAACGGCGCCGGCGAGACCGGGGCGATGCCGATCATCGCGTTGACGCGGTCGTCGCCGGCCAGCGCGAGCAGTGCGGCCCCGGCCTTGCCACCCATCGAGTGACCCACGATCGAGAACCGCTCGACCCCGGCCTCGTCGAGGGCGGCCAGCGCGTCGGCGGCGTACTCCTTCATGGTGAAGTCGCCGGTCTCGTCGCGGCGGGCGCCGTACCCGCGCATGTCGGGGAAGTAGTAGGTGAACCGGCTGCCGTCGACGGCTTCGGGGAAGTAGCCCCAGCCTTCCGACCAAGCCAACCAACCGTGCAGGCAGACCACCGCGTGGTCGCCGCTGCCGACGCTCTTGACCATGTGAACGAGTCCTCCCGTGATGAGCGCTAGGGGTGCCGGGACCTTGTCTACACCAAGCCGGCGACGTGCGGGAGGGATCAGGACTCAAGGGCGACCACGAGCTTGCGCAGACCCAGGCCCACGCCGAGGCGTTCGCGACCGGCTCCGACCCGACCCGCTAGAGCGCGAGATACATCACGTGCAGGCCGACGTACCCGTGGGTCCGCGAGCGGAAGGCCCCCGGCACCGTGCCGAGGATCTCGAAGCCGAGCGCCTGCCACAGTCGTACGGCGGCCGTGTTGGTCTCCACCACTGCGTTGAACTGGATCCCCCGATAGCCGCGCTCGCGGTGCCAGGCGACGACGTACTCGCCGAGGGCGCGGCCCACGCCGCGGCCACGGGCCGCCGGGGAGACCATGAAGGACGCCGTACCGACGTGGTCGCCGTACCCGGGCCGGTTGGGACCCATCTTCGCCGAGCCGAGCACGACCCCGTCGTCCTCGAGTACGACGGTCTCCCCCGGCGGCCGCTCCATCCACCAGCCGCGGCCGGACTCGAGCGTCAGGTCGAGCGGGAAGGCGTAGCTCTCACCCTCCTGCACGATCGCGTCGAAGAACGGCCAGATCGCCGGCCAGTCGGCGTCGGTGGCGAGTCGGATACGGCTGTCGGTCATGAGTGGGATCCTTGGGTCCAGGGGCGCCGATGCGCCATGGCGGAATGGCCCGTCGGGGGCAGAGTCTAGAAGTGGGAAGAAGGAGGGAGACCGATGTCCCTTGCCCACAGCGCGGTCGCGCTCCTCCTGCCGATCAGCGACGCCGACCGCGCCAGGGAGTTCTATGGCCAGCGGCTCCTACTTCCCTTCGTGGGAGTCGACGCCGAGGGCAGCCTGAGGTACCGGCTGGGCGGCGGCTCCGAGCTGCTCCTGCTGCACCGCCCCGACCAGCGGCCGTCGGAGGGCACCACCCTGAGCTTCGAGGTCGACGACATCGAGTCCGAGGTTGCCGCGCTCGAGGAGCGTGGCGTCGTCTTCGAGGACTACGACCTGCCGGACCTCAAGACCATCGGCCACATCTGCAACCTGGCCACCGGCAAGGCGGCCTGGTTCACCGACCCGGACGGCAACATCCTCTGCGTCCATCAGCCCATCCCGCCCGGCTAGTCGCCCAGGTTTCAAACCATCCGATGTGTAGCCGCGCCCAGCTACTCGGCGGCGCGCATCGACTGCAGTCTGTTGAGCAAGTAGCGACGCTCCGCGTCGGACGGCGCCAACTGCCGAGCCCGCTCGTACGCCGTCGCCGCAGCGATGTGCTGGCCGAGCCGCCGCAGCAGGTCAGCCCGGGTCGCCTCCAGCAGGTAGTAGCGCTCCAATCGGGGATCGGAGCTGAGCCCTTCGATCAAGGCCAGCCCCGCGTCGATGTCCCCCGCCATCGCGACCGCGACCGCCTTGTTGAGAGTCACCACCGGCGAGGGCAGCTCGCACTCGAGCAGTGCGTAGAGCCTGGCGATCTCGGGCCAGTCAGTCTCGGTGACGGCGCCGGCGCGTGCGTGACAGGCGGCGACCGCCGCCTGCAGTTGGTACGGTCCCGGCCGCTCGCTCCGCGGCGCCGCCTCCAGGAGACTCGACCCTTCGTCGATCTCCGAGCGGTCCCAGAGGGAACGGTCCTGGTCTTCGAGCGTGACCAGATCACCGTTGCGGTCGACCCGTGCGCGGCGGCGAGCGTGGTGAAGTAGCATCAGGGCCAGTGCCCCGGCCGGCTCGGGCTCTTCCGGCATCAACTCCACCAACGCCCGGGTGAGCCGGATGGCCTCCTCACAAAGATCGGTCCGGACCAGATCTGTGCCGGATGAAGACGCGTAACCCTCGTTGAACATCAAGTACAACACCGCCAGTACCCCCGACGTACGCTCCGGCAGCAGCTGCGCGGGAGGCACTCGATAGGGGATACCCGCGGTCGCGATCTTGGCCTTGGCGCGAGTCAGTCGCTTGGCCATCGTCCCTTCGGGCACCAGGAAGGCGCGGGCGATCTCGGCCGTGCTCAGCCCGGCAAGGGTGCGCAGGGTCAGCGCCACCCGACCCTCCAACGCGAGGGCCGGATGGCAGCAGGTGAAGATCAATCGAAGGCGATCGTCCGCGATCTCGTTCTCATCGAACAGCTCAGGCATGGCTTCCCCATCCGGCTCGGGCGGCGCCGTCTCACGGCCCACCCGTTCCATCAGCTCTGCGCCGCGGGCGGCTCGTCGCAACCGGTCGATGGCGTGGTTGCCGGCGACGGTCGTCAACCAGGCGCCGGGCCGCCGAGGGATGCCGTCGACCGGCCATCGTCGTACCGCCTCCGAGAACGCCTCCTGAGCGCTCTCCTCGGCCAGATCCCAATCGCCCGTTCGCCGGATCAGGGTCGCGACGACGCGACCCCACTCCTGACGGAATACCGCGTCGACCGCAAGCCGGACGGCCGGGGTGGTCACGACGGCGGCTCAGGCGGGCCGGGGCGCGGTGTCGCTGTGGAAGGGACGCACCTCGATCGCATGGGTGCGAGCCGACGGGTGTGCTGCCGCCAGCTCGATGGCCTGCTGACGGTCTGCGCAGCTGACGATGTCGATGCCGGCGATGAACGCCTCGACCTCGAGGAAAGGCCCGTCGCTCACCTGGATCGCTCCATCCCGGAAACGCAAGGTTGTGGCCGTCTCCGGGCCGTCGAGCGCGTTGCCCAGAATGAACTGCCCCTGGGCGTCCGCGCTGCTCTGCCATGCGTCGTACGCGCGCTCGTCCCGGGAGGCCGCCGCCGTATCGTCCACCCATACGGTCAGCAGATACGGACGGCCGGCGGAGTCGTCCCCGTGCCCGAACGCAGCGGCCCCCGCGCCCAGCCGTACGCCGTCCGGAAACGGCCGGATCTCGAATGGCAGGAACCGGGCTACCGGGCTCCTGCCCTCCACCTCGATCGCCTCGTCCAGGTCTGCACAATCGAGCAGGTCTAGGCCGCCCACGAACTCCTTCGTCTCCACGAACGGCCCGTCAGCCACCAGCGTCTCGCCGTCACGCACCCGAACGGTGGCGGACGGCTCGTCGATGTCCAGCGGCCGACCGGCCAGCTTCACGCCCCGACGATCCATCTCCTCCCGGTAGGCCGGGAAGCCGCGGGCCATCTGTGCCCTCGCCTCCTCCGGCTGCGGACCATCGGTCCCCACAAACGCCAAGTACTCCATCTCGCGCCTCCTGCCGATTGCTCCTACAGATGATCCTCTGATCGGACCTCACATCCAGACGACGAACGAGAGGCGCCCAGATGGACACCCGTGACCCGTTGCATGCGGAGCGGCCCACTCGTTTCGGCTGAGTCGCCCGTCTAGGCGCCGGTCGAGCCGTCGATCGACTCGCGGATCAGGTCGGCGTGTCCGCAGTGGCGCGCGTACTCCTCGATCAGGTGCAGCACGATCCAGCGCAGGCTGTAGTGCTCGCCGGTGCGCCGGCTGGTGCCGACCGAGAGCTGGTCGAAGCCGCCCTCGGCCAGCGCCGCGGCGAGGATCCGGTCGGACGCGGCCACGTGGTCGTCGTACAGCTTGCGAAGCGCCTCGGGGCTGTCGTCGGCCGCCGTACGCCACTCCCAGTCGGGGTCCTCGTCCCAGTCGACCGCGTCGAACGGCGGCATCATCCCCTCGCCGAGGAAGTCCTCGGAGAACCAGCTGAAGTCGACCGCCGCCAGGTGCTTCATCAGCCCGCCGAGCGTCATCGTGGAGGGCGGCAGCGCGATCGCCAGCTGCTCGTGGGTCAGCCCTTCGGTCTTGCGGCGGATCGTGTCGCGGAAGTAGTTGAGGAAGCCGACGAGGGTCTCGGCCTCGGTGCCGGCGAGGGGCGGGTCGGTGCGGTTGGTGGTCACCCCGCCACGCTAGTGAGCGCGGGTCACGGCCGCACCCCGGTTATCGGGTCGCGCCCGGTCAGGCAGTACGGCGAGTCGCTCGGGTCGCTCATCACGGTCCAGCTGCCGTGGTCGGCGACCACCTCGGCCCCGAGCTCCCGGTGCCGCTCGATCTCGGCGGGCCGGTTGGTCACCGCGAGGTCGAGATGCGCCGAGACCGGCCCGTTGCCCTCGTCGAGGCGCTGGAGCAGGAGCTCGAGTGGCATGCCTGGGGGGCGGGTCAGCCGGCGGTACTCGGGGCGGTAGATCCGGCTCGGCTCCCGCCCGGTCAGGGCCGCCCAGAACGCGCACTCGACGGCGTACTCATGGGGCGGGATGTCGATGCAGACCTGGTCGACGAGGCTGGTCCCGCCGTTGGGCCAGGTTGCTGGCCGCGGCCGGGTGCTCGCGGGGTGGGTGACGAAGCAGAAGGTCAGGCCGCCCGGCGACCTCATGACGACGTACCCGAGGTCGGCGATCTCGGTGGCGCCGAGTCGCAAGGCCTGGTCGGCGGCGGCGCGCGGGTCGGCGACGTGCAGGTCGAGGTGTATGCCGCCGGGGCCGTCCTGGACCCGCTGGACCTTGAGGAAGGCGTCGCCGTCGGGCGGGAGCAGGGTGGCGAACTCGCGCTGCCCGCCGCGAGGCGCCGAGACCCGGTAGCCGGTGACGTCGCTCCAGAACGTGGTGGCCGCCACGAAGTCGTCCGCCGGCAGGTCGAGGAACGCGGTGATCCAGAAGGGCTGGGTCATACGGCTACGGTACGACGGTGGTGTTGCCGGGCGTGGTCGGAGCGTGTCCGTGCGGGTCCGGGGCGGCGTACGACGCTTGCTGCGGGCCGTTGCATCGCGGGTCGGTGCTCGCCGAGACGCCCGAGCGGCTGATGCGGTCGCGCTACTCGGCGTACGCCCTGGGTCAGCTCGACTACGTCTTCCGCACCTGGCATCCGCGGACCCGGCCGGACGACGTCACCGGGTCGCCCGGGCTGACCTGGATCCGGCTCGAGGTGCTCGAGGCGGTGGGTGACGAGGTGGAGTTCCGGGCGCATTTCCGGACGGCCGAGGGCGACGGCGTACTCCATGAGCGGAGTCTCTTCGTGCTGCGCGGCGCCCGGTGGGTGTACGTCTCGGCGGTCGACTGAGGCTGGCCGCGGCCGGCGCTCGTTGCTGGCACAGCCGTGCCGCCAACGCGGGTGGCCGCTGTCGGGTTGCTGATACACGCGTGCCGTCAACGCGGGAACGTCAGCCACCGGAGCGTTGTGTGCAGAACGACGGCAGTTCGCTGCGACACGCCTATGTTTCGGCCCGGACGCCGGGCGTGTCGGTCGAACTGTCCGCCGTTCCGCACCGCGCGACCCTGCCCGGCTCGTCACGGCGCGCGGCCCTGCCCGGCCAGGTGCGACCTGAAGCGCCCTAGGAAGAGGTCACCCGCTTGCACGTGCACGGGTATGACGTGTGGCTGGACCGGGAGTCCGTCACCCGCGTGCACGTCCACGATCGCGATCGGGCGCCTCGACCCCGCGGGCCGGGCCAACCCCGAGTGGCCACTCGGGCGGGCGGTCAGACCCACCTGGTGCCGGTGGGGACGGGCGTGGCGGAACCGGCGGTGAGCTCGGCGACGAGGGCGGGGAAGGCGGGAGCGTCGGGAGCGGGTACGCCGAGTCGCAGGGTGACCCGGTCGGCGTACGACACGTCGAGCACCGCGATCCCCCGCGTCCGGAGGTCGGACTCGAGCCGGCCGGCGTCGGCGTGGTCGACGACCAGGTCATGCTCGACGACGAGGTACCGGGTGAGCGTGCCGACCTCGTCGAGCCCGGCCCGGACGGCGTCGGAGTAGGCCCGGACCAGGCCGCCAGCCCCGAGCAGCACTCCCCCGAACCATCTCGTCACCACCGCGACCACGTCGGACACCTCGCGGCCGCGGAGCACCTCGAGCATCGGCGCGCCCGCCGTCCCGGCAGGCTCGCCGTCGTCGGAGGACCGCTGCACCTCCGCCCCCGGCCCGAGCACGAACGCCGAGCAGTGGTGGCGGGCGTCCCAGTGCTGCTTGCGGAGCCGTTCGACGACCGCGCGGGCGGCGTACTCGTCCTCGACCCGGACCAGCGTGCAGAGGAACCGCGACCGCTTGACCTCGATCTCGGCCTCGCCGTCGCGCGCGATCGTCAGGTAGTGGTCCGGCGAGCTCACCCGGGGTCCCCGTTCGAAGCGGAGCGAAGCGAGCATTCGGATGGGGTGGTCATGCGTCGTCCCCCGCGGGCGGGTTCGGCTCCGGCGTGGTGTCGTCGGCCGTCGGCTCGGCGGTTTGCTCTGTCGCTGGCTCGGTCCCGGGTTCCTCGGCCGGCGAGCCGTTGGTGCGTTCGCCGTTGTCGAACGAGACCGCCACCCTCTCGAAGCCCTTGTGCCGCTGGGCGCGGGCATAGCTGGTGTAGGCGCGCCGGTCGGCGTGGGTCAGCCGGACCCGGTCGGTGAACGGCGTGAGGAGGGCGCGTGGGTAGAGCTTGCGAGCGAGTACGACGTTGATCTCCATCGCCACCACCGCCATCACCGCGCCGATGTAGATGAAGCCGACCAGGCCGAGCACCAGGCCGAAGGTCTGGTTCATGGCCGAGGTGTCCACCAGCACGTGGCGGACGTAGGCGGCGCCGGCGTACTGCAGGCCCTGCCACATCACCGCGAGCGCGAACGCGCCCGGCGCCGCCCGGGCCAGAGAGTGGTCGTGGGCCGCCGCGACCCGGAACAGCAGGGTGAGCGCCGCTCCCACCACGAGCACGGTGATCAACGGCAGCAGCGCCCGGACCCCCGCGTCGAGCGTCGAGCCGAACGCCTCGGTGGTGCTCGCGATGGTCGAGACGATCGAGACCGTGAGCAGCGCTCCCCCGGCGGTGACCAGGAGCAGCAGGCTCTTGAGCCGGATCAGGATCGGGTTGGGCCGGCTGTTGCGCGGGATCGACCAGGCGACGGCCATGGTGTTCTGCAGCGCCTGGCCGAGCCCGAGGGTGCCGTAGAGCGCGGCCAGCGCACCGACCACCACGCCGGTGGTCGAGCCCCGCAGCCCCTCCGGACGCCCGAGCTGGTCGCCGATGATCGGGAAGGTGCTGAGCGCGGAGTCGAGGATCCGGTCGCGCAGATGCGGGCGCCCCTCGAGCACGAAGCCGAGGATCGAGGTGCCGAGCAGCATCAGCGGGAAGACCGCGATGAAGGTGTAGTAGCTCAGCGTGGCGGCGAGGTAGTTGCCCTGGTCGTCGAAGAACTTGTACGCGACCGCCAGGGGCACCGAGGCGCGCGGGTGCCGCTGCTGGAAGCGGTCGATTGTGCCGACGACCCCGCTCATGAGCGTCAACCTACCTCTGCTCAGAGCAGTCCCAGGACCTCCGCGCCGATCCGGATGATGAACGCCGAGACGACCACCACGAAGAAGATCCGGACGAACTTCGCACCCCGGGCGACCGCCGTACGCGCGCCGAGGTAGCCGCCCAGCAGGTTGGCCACCCCCATCACCAGTCCGACCCGCCACATCACCGCTCCCTGCGGCACGAAGATCACCAGCGCGCCGAGGTTGGTGGCCCAGTTGGCCAGCCGGGCCTTGGCCGAGGCCTCGAGGAAGTTGTAGCCGAGCAGGCCGACCAGCGTGAACACGAAGAACGAGCCGGTGCCGGGCCCCAGCGCGCCGTCGTAGAAACCGACCGCCAGCCCGGTCGCCATCGCCGCCGCGGTGTGCCGGTGCCCGGCGAACCGGAGCCGCGTGCGCTCCCCGAGCTCGGGCTTGAAGAGCACGTAGGCGCCCACGATCACGAGTACGGCGAGCACGATCGGGTTGAACGCCGACTTCGGCAGGTACGACGCGACCAGCGCGCCGAGCATCGAGCCGGTCAGCGCCAGCGCCATCAGCGGCAGGAAGGTCTTCGGGTCCGGCTTGACCCGGCGGTAGTACGTCGTCGAGGCGACCGTCGTACCGCAGAAGGAGGCCAGCTTGTTGGTGGCCAGGATCTGCACCGGCGACGACGCCGGCAGCCCGAGGACCAGGGCGGGGAGCTGGACCAGTCCGCCCCCGCCGACCACGGCGTCGACGTACCCGGCCGCGAGCGCCGCGAGAGCCAGCAGGAGCAGGACGGTGAGCGACGGATCGGGCACCCGGGCGAGTCTAGGGATCGGGTCGTGATGCCGGGGACGCGCCCGGCCGAGTTGAGGGCATCAAGACCCTGCCGGGTCAGGCGTTGACGAGATAGGCGAGCAGGTCCTGCCGAGTGAGTACGCCGACCGGCTTGCCGTCCTCGTGCACCAGCACCGCATCGGCCTTCTCCAGCAGCGCGACCGCTTCTGGTGCGGGCGAGGTGGAGCCGATCGTGGGCAGGGCCGGTGACATGTGGTCCTCGACCCGGTCGGTGAGCTTGGCTTGGCCGGCGAAGAGCGCCTCGAGCAGGGTGCGTTCGGAGACCGAGCCGGCCACCTCGGCGGCCACGATCGGCGGTTCGGCGCGGACCACGGGCATTTGCGACACGCCGTACTCCTGGAGGATGTGCACGGCCTCGGCGATCGTCTCGCCGGGGTGGGTGTGGACGAGGTCGGGCAGCTGGCCGGACTTGCCGCGCAGCACCTCGCCGACGGTCTGCTCGGCGCGCGGCTGGCCGGTGGGGAAGCCGTACTGGGCCAGCCAGTCGTCGTTGAAGATCTTGGTGAGATAGCCGCGGCCGGAGTC
>WNGB01023005.1_pt1 | contig 13595 bp, 5 predicted proteins | sample 5400681 | NCBI WGS metagenome assembly WNGB01 (sample SAMN13153367, study PRJNA577476) | soil metagenome | isolation source: 115 cm soil or saprolite under grassland replicate 2 | place: USA:California | collected 2016-06-15 | reverse complement strand
TTCATCGGCGGCCTGATGCTCGCCGCCGCCAGCGCCCTCAAGCTGGCGCCCCTCGCCCTGGTGCCGTACCTGATTCTCCAGCGCGACCGGCGCGGTCTGGCCGGCGTGGCCGTCGGCGCCGTCGTGATCGGGTTGCTGCCGGTCGCGTGGGTCGGCTGGGAAGGCACGCTCCGGCTGCATCAGGAATGGGCCCATCACACTATTGCCACCGACGTGCCGCTGCAAACCTATCGACCGGGCAACCAGTCGCTGCTGGGGTTGCTCGCTCGACTCCCGCCGGTGAGCGATGGCCACGAGCTGCTTGCGGCGGAGAACCTAGCCGCTCTGAAACGTGTTTATCCCGGGCTCCTGGCGGCGCTGGCCGCAGCCCTTTACGGCTGGATCTTCTGGAGCCGTCGCACCCACCCCCGAGATTCGCACGCGCAACAGACCTGGGATCGCGACCGGGGCCACCTGGCGCTGCTGTTCATCTTCGTGACCTTGGCGCACCCGCACGCCTGGCGCTGTAACTATGTCGGTCTGCTCTTTCCGTGTGTGTTGCTGGCTGCTCAGGTGTGGCACCGGCGACCGGGCAAGATGATCGCTCTCGCAGCGTTGGTGCTGGTCTTCCTGGCCTGCGTCTGGCCCACCGACGGCGTCGGCAAGGGAGGCTGGAGTCCCATCGCCTGGATCTTGCTGGGCAAGCATTTTTGGGGCGGAGCGGCTGTGGCCGTGGCCTGCTGGTGGTGTGTCACATCGCGCACGCCGCGGGGAGCCGGGTTAGTATTGGCCGGAGGTTACCAGGATGGCAGACACGGTATTCGATCAGGTAAGTCGGCGAGCCGTGCGGCTTGATCCGGTGGGGTTCTTCACCTGGCTGCTGACGAACTTCGCGGTGGTGTTGCGTTTCGTGCGCTGGCTGGACACGCGGACGACGCCCAGGCCAGGCGGACGCGAGCCGACCGCCGACACGGTCGCCGAACTGCAAGCGTTGCAGGAGCCAGGGCCGCCGTGGCTCTTCCCGGTGGAGTTCCAGACCGAGCCGGACCCCGACATGTTCGGGCGCCTACTGGTACAGCTGGGCAACTCCTGGCAGCAGTTACGCCCTGACCCCGAACCCGGCAGCCGCTACCAACTCGGCGCCGCGGTCGTCAACCTCACCGGCAGCAGCAAGAGCGCCCCCGCCTCGCGCGTCTACCAGCTGCCCGGCGACGATTTGATGTGCGGCGGCCGGTTTCGCGAGCGGCACCTGGCCGAGGAGTCAGTCGACGCGACGCTCACTCGCATCGAAAACAAGGAGTTGAGTCGGGTGTTGTTGGTCTTCGTTCCGGTGATGCAAGGCGCCGGCGAAGATGCTATCATCCAGCGCTGGCTGGACGTCGCGAGCCAGGAGGCGGACTCTCGACTCCGGGCGGAATACGCGAGTCTGGCCAAGGTTCTGGTCGATTTGAAGGAGTGGGCTGGAACCTGGAAACAAGCCCTTAAGGAGTGGAACATGCGTGAATCCCCGACCGTGAACGAGTGGAAGCAGGAGGGAGAAGTGGAGGGCTTGCGTCGAACGCTCCGGCGCCTCCTCGAACGCCGCTTCGGCCCCCTGCCGCAGGAGTTGCTCGAACGTATTGCGGCCATCTCGGAGCTGGACCGCCTCGACCGCGCCCTTGACCAGGTCCAACAGATCACCAAACTCGAAGACCTGTCGCTCTGACTGTGGCGAGCGGTGCAACTCCAACGGGCACTGCCAAGTTACCCAAGGAGCGGGATGCGCGCCGCTCACCTCCACAGGCGGGCGGATTCGCCCGCGTTAGGTGCCCGTCGATCCGAACACCTCCCAACCACTTTCCTGCCGATCCTGGACGCCGGTTGTGTGCGAAAAGCGACTGTCGTAGACGTCAAGCCCGAAAGGGGGACGGTTGACGTGGACCTCGTTCGCCCCCAGGAAGGGAATGCACGTCAGGAAGACTCGTCGGGCGGCGTAGAGTTGCTGGCTGAGGGCGCTCATCCCGGAGCGGGAGCCGCGCAGTGCCTCCAGCGCCATGCGCAACCGCCAGCGCCAGCCCAGGCGACCAAACGGCTCCGGGGACATGGGGATTGCGGACTGCAGCGTGAAGTAGGTCGCCCGCAGCAGATGCCGCAGCGCCCCAAGGCTGGGTGTGAACCGGCTGCTGCGGTTGTCGAAGTCGTGCATCGCGGCGCCGGGTGGCAGACCAATCGCCTCGTTCCCCTCGATCAGAACCACCGTGCCGGGGTGGCAACAGTGCCGGATTTGCGCCAGCGCGTGGAACGGGTCGAACAGGTGATAGTACACCCCAAGGAACAGGATGATGTCGAACTTCCGGCCAAGCGAAGACAACTCGTACACGGAGACGCGCTGATCGACCTCCACCGCCGACCCGAGCAGTTCCCGCGCCAGCAGCAGGCCGCGACCGTCGGCCCAGTTCTGCGTACTGTCGTCGGTGGCGAGGACGTGCCTGGCTCCCCTGCGCTCGGCGTAGAAACTCCAGTAGCCATCCCAGCAGCCGATGTCCAGAACGGTCCTGTCCTGAAAAGCGACTTTGGCGAGCTGCTTTTCGGTGAATTGCCAGATGGCCCGGTGCAGCGCCGCCGCCGGATTCTGAGAGCGCGCGTGCAGTCCGTTGCCGAAATCAAACTCGTGATACCAGCGGATCGAGTCGATCCGCGCTTGCTGCCGTGCAACGTCCATGTTCGGTCTCGCAATGGCCTCCGCACCGCAGTTGTTTGCACAAATGGACGGGCTTACTCGCTGTCATAGGCCAGGTTCGGCGCCAGCCAGCGTTCCACCTCGCGCAGCGGCATCTGCTTGCGGGTGGCGTAGTTCTCGACCTGGTCGCGCTTGATCATGTCCACCGCGAAGTAGCGCGCCTCGGGATGGGCGAAGTACAACCCGCTCACCGACGCCGCCGGCCACATCGCGTAGCTCTCGGTCAACTTGATCCCGGCAGCCTCCTCCGCGCCGAGCAAATCCCACAGGGGGCGTTTCTCGGTGTGGTCGGGGCACGACGGATAGCCGGCCGCCGGGCGGATGCCGCGGTATTTCTCGCCGATCAGCTCGTCCTTCGACAGCCGTTCGTCCTTGCCGTAGCCCCATTCGCGGCGGGCACGCTCGTGCAGCAGTTCCGCGAACGCCTCGGCCAGCCGGTCGGCGAGCGCCTTGGTCATGATCGAATTGGGGTCGTCGTGGTCGGCATCGAAGCGCCGCACCAGTTCGTCGGCGCCGACGCCCGCCGTCACCGCGAAGGCGCCGAGATAATCGGCGATACCGCTGCCGGCGGGCGCGATGTAGTCCGCCAGGCTGCGGAAGCTCGTCTGTCCCTCGCGCTCCCACTGCTGCCGCAGCGTATGGAACCGCAACAATTCCTTGCTCCGGCTCTCGTCGGTGTAGACGATGATGTCGTCGCCGAGGGAGTTGGCGGGGAAGAACCCGTAGACCGCGTTGGCCGCCAGCAGTTTTTTCGTGACGATTTCCTGGAGCAATTGCTGGGCGTGGTCGTACGTCTCGCGCGCCACCTTACCGACGACGGGATCATTGAAGATCTGCGGATATTTCCCCTTCAGCTCCCAGGTCATGAAGAACGGCGACCAGTCGATGTACGGCACGATCTCCGCCAGCGGGAAGTCGCGGAGCACACGTTTGCCGATAAAAGAGGGAATCGCGATCTGCGTTGGCTTCCAATCGATGGCAAATCGGCGCCGCACCGCTTCGGGGTAATCAACCAGTTTACGCTGCTTGCGGCCCTCGAAGTTGTCGCGCTCGCGCTTCTGCGCGGCGCGATTCTCGCGATCGAGGTCCGGCTTCTGCTCCGGCCGCTGGAGACGGTCCACGACGCCGACGGCGCGCGAGGCGTCCTTGACGTGGATGACCGTCTCGTGATACGCCGGCGCGATGCGGACTGCCGTGTGCTTGGCGCTCGTCGTGGCCCCGCCGATCAGCAGCGGAATCTGGAAGCCCTCGCGCTTCATCTCCTTCGCGACGTGGACCATCTCGTCGAGCGACGGCGTGATCAGGCCCGACAGGCCGATCATGTTCGCCTTCTGCTCGCGGGCCGTTTGCAGGATCTTCTCGCACGGCACCATCACGCCCAGATCGATGATCTCGTAGTCGTTGCAGCCGAGCACCACGCCGACGATGTTCTTGCCGATGTCGTGAACGTCCCCCTTGACCGTGGCCATCACGATCTTGCCGCGGTAGGTGCGCTGGGTGATACCGGATTTCGCCCTTTCCGCCTCCATGAACGGCATGAGGTAGGCGACGGCCTTCTTCATGACGCGGGCGCTCTTGACCACCTGCGGCAGGAACATTTTCCCCGAGCCGAACAAGTCGCCAACGACGTTCATGCCGTCCATCAGCGGCCCCTCGATCACGTGCAGCGGCCTCTCATAGTTGTGCCGTGCCTCCTCGACGTCCGCGTCGATGAAGTCGGCGATGCCGTTGACCAGGGCATACTTGAGGCGCTCGGCGACCGGCTCATTCCGCCAGGCCGCCTCCTTGACCTCCGTTTTCTCCTTTTTGCCGAGCGTCTTGCTGAACTCGGTCAGTCGGTCGGCAGCATCGGGGCGCCGGTTGAGCAGCACGTCCTCGACGCGCTCCAGCAGGTCTTTGGGGATCTCGTCGTAGACCTGAAGTTGGCCGGCGTTGACGATGCCCATGTCGAGGCCGGCGCGGATCGCGTGGTAAAGAAAGGCCGCGTTGATCGCCTCGCGCACTGCCTCGTTACCGCGGAACGAGAACGACACGTTGCTCACGCCGCCGGACGTCTTGCACCTGGGGAACATCTGCTTGAGACGGCGCACGGCCTCGATGAACTCGACGGCATAATTGTTGTGCTCCTCCATCCCCGTGCCGACGGTGAGGATGTTGGTGTCGAAGATGATGTCCTCGGGTGGGAACCCGACCTGCTCCGTCAGGAGTCGGTAGGAAAGCTCGCAGATGGCCACCTTGTCGTCTGCGGTCACCGCCTGGCCCTTGGGCATTCCAGGGATGACGCCGTCATCGACGAAGGCCATGACGACGACGGCGGCGCCGTAGCGGCGGCAGGTGCGGGCCTGCTCGAGGAACTTCTCCACGCCCTCCTTGAGGCTGATCGAGTTGACGATCGCCTTGCCCTGCACGCACTTCAGGCCGGCCTCGATGATCTCGAACTTCGAGCTATCGATCATGAGCGGCACGTTCGCCAGGACGGGCTCGTTCGCCAGTAGGTGGAGGAAGCGCGTCATTGCCTCCTTGCCGTCGATCAGGTCGGCGTCCATGTTCACGTCGAGGATGTTGGCGCCCGCTTCGACCTGCTCGCGCGCCACCTTGATCGCGGCGTCGAAGTTGCCGTCCTTGATGAGGCGTTTGAACCGGAGCGAGCCGGTGATGTTACAGCGCTCGCCGACCATGACGAAGTTGGTTTCGGGGCGCAGGACGAGCACCTCGTTGCCGCTGAAGTACGACCAGCCCGGCAGGTCCGGCACGCGCCGCGGCGGCACGCCCTCGACGGCACGGCAAAAGGCGGCGGTCCACTCGGGAGTCGTGCCGCAGCAGCCGCCGATGATGTTGACCCAACCGTTCCGCGCGAATTCGCCGAGCATGTTCGCGGTGCCGTCCATGCCGACGCCTGCGAAGCCGCCCATGCCGTCGGGCAGGCCAGCGTTGGGATAGACGGAGATCGGGCGGCGCGCGATGTTCGCCAAGCTTTCGACCGCCGGTCGCAGCAGATCGATACCAACGCCGCAGTTAAAGCCCACGGCCAAGGCGTCAAAATGCGCCACCGAGACGTAGAACGCTTCCGGCGTCTGCGCGAACAGGGTGCGGCCGTTGTCGTAGATGGTCGAGCAGATCGACGCCGCCCTCCACGAGGGCCACGACCTGCTCGTAATAGCTGGCCACGAAGTCGTCGAACGAGTACGACCGCTGCCCCTGATCGGCCTGGCTCGGCTGGATGTAGAGCGTCTTGTTGGTCGGCCCGATGCTGCCGGCGACGAAGCGCGGCTTGTCCGGATTGCGACGCGTGAAATCGTCGGCGGCGCGGCGGGCCAACTTGGCGGCCTTGCGGTTGATCTCGGCGGCCAGCGAACTGAGCGCGAACTCTTCCAACGACAGGCGGTTGCCGTTGAACGTGCAGGTCTCGATGATGTCGGCGCCCGCTTCGAGGTAGGCCCGGTGGATGTCCTCGATCAGCCGCGGTAGCGTCAGCACGAGCGCTTCCGTGCAGTTCATCAGCGAGACGGGATGAGTGCGGAAGCGCTCGCCGCGATAGTCAGGCTCCTGGGGCTTGCGCGCGTAGATGAGCGCGCCCATCGAGCCGTCGAGGATCAGAATGCGCTGCGAGATCAGGTCTTCCAGCAGCTCACGAGTGCTTGTCTGCGCTGCGACCAACATGAGGGTCCACCCCCAGGGAGAAAATGACGTAATCTGCTGACCAGCATAGGGTAAACCGCGGCGCAATTCCAGGCCACGTCACCACGTCAAGCCCACGGGCCGCGGCCCGTGGGCTTCTTCGCGGTGGAGACAGAAGGGAAAAGCAAAAGGCCGGCCTGCACAATCCGTTGTGCAGCCGGCCGCGCACGTGGTCAGTTCGCGTCCCTGCCGATCGACCAACCCGCCCGCTCGCGAGCGAACGCAGGCGGCGGGTTTCCCTGCAGCGCCGGTCCCCAGGATCCGAGGACGGCAGCGCGGACGACAACCCCGACATTGCGGAGGGGTGTCATCGGTATAAGGACACCAGCTCTGAGGAGTACCGCTGAAGGAACAAAGTTCCTTGACCCTCGCCGTCCCTGGCGCCTGCTGGGCACTTCCGTGACCCGGGCGGGCACTGCTCAGGAGCTGGAGTCTGGTCGCACGTCTTCGCTCGGCTGCCGATGCGCACCAGCAGCGCGAGCAAGGGTGTTCAGGGCGTCGTTATGGATGTAAAAAAGCCGCGAGAGGCAGGCAGTCTTTTCCGTTGTTGGCTCCCGACTCCAACAGACCGCTTGCGGGGTGTACTGCAGGGTGGCGGGCGTGTGGGTTGCGCCTGCCCGTTCAGTTCTCCTCCTGACCAGCACCCGCGTCTTGGGGTGGGCTGCAAGTAGAACTCACGCAGGCACAGGTTACCCGGTTTGGACATTAAGTCAACCAGAAAAATTGACCCAACCGCCAGCCTTCCCCCAGAACACCCCAAGCCGTTATCCGGCAAAGCTCAACGGCCAGAAAACGCCCCTCTGGCACGGGCCTAAAAGGCCACTTTCGCGATAAGGATGCTTGGTTTAGGGACAAAGTGCGCCGGCGCGAAACCCTTGCTGGGAAGTGGTTTGCGGCGCGGGCATTCTGTCGGCAGGGCGGGCTTGCTCGCCGCGAAGTTTCTCGGTCTTTTTTCCCATGACCAGCGGCCTACCCCGGTATCGGGAGGCTGAGGTGGGAAGGATATTCCTTGCCGTGATAGACCGTGTTGGTCGCGGCCTTCATCGCGCTGCTGATAGCCGGATTCTCGCCGGTGTTGAGGTTGCGGTCGAAGCGCGGGAAGTTGCTGCTGGTCACGGCGACTCGGAGTCGATGCCCTGCGGCAAAGCGCCAGGCCGTCGGCCACAGGTCGATCTCGAAGCGGTAGACCTCGTGCGGCCGGAGGAGTTTCGGCCGTGTCCGCGACTTGCGGTAGCGTCCTCGCAGGATGCCATCGACGACCAGGATGGAACGACCGTCGGGGAAGACATCGCAGAGTTTGGCGACGAAGTCCGTATCGACGCAGTTCGAGGCGGCGAACAGCGTCAGCGTGACGGGGCCGACGACGTCGAGGTCGGCGGCGAGTGGCTCAGAGGTGTAGGTCAGGCAGAGCGGCTCGACGCGGCGCTGGTCGCGCGGTCCCGACGTGGTGGCGAAGTCGGGATTTTCCTCGCCGGTGGCGCCTGTGGAACTGCCGCGGTAGAGTGTGTTGCCGCCGACGGTCGGAACGGGTTCCCTCGGGTCGTAGCGGTAGCGGTCGGCTCGGTCTTTCCCGCGCGGCTTTTCCGGTGACAGGCCGCCGTCATTGAGCGACTTCGCGGAGCCGCTTTTGGCACCATGCAGATACCAGCGTTGTTGGGTGGTGTCCCCAGGCGGCCAGGTGTTGGCGGTGCGCCACTCGTTGGCGCCCATGAGAAAGTAGCGGACGCGCGGCTCGGCGAGAATGCCGGTGTCGGTGCCGTTGAGCCAGTGGTCGTACCAACGCAGCATCTCGCCATTGAAATCGAGGACAGCGGCCTCACCGAAGTCCATGTCGCCGACGTAGCGGGCGAAGGCGGGATCGTTGACGGTCGGTCCGTGCGTCCAGGGGCCGATGAGGAGTTTCTGGGCGTTGCGCGTGCGGCGCGAGCGGCCATAGGTCTGCAGGCCCGTGAAGTTGCGGAGCGAGCCGCCGAGGAAGATGTCGAACCAACCGGCCATGTGATACATGGGCACGTCGATGCGGTCGTACTCAGCCGTGAAGTTGAATGGATACCAGAATTCGCCGTCGTCGGGGTGGGCGAGGAGGTCGTGCAGCCAACGGAAGGGCGTGGCGAAGTGCGGTCCCTCCCCCAGCGGTAGGTTCGCAAAGCGGCTCTCATCGGCGTTGATCGCGCCTTGGAGCAGGTCGAGTTGCCGGCGCAGGGCGGCAGCGCCGTGCCGCATCATCCAGTCGAGGTTGAAGGCCCACTCGAAGGCGCCGCCGCGGTAGCACCACTGGGCGGCGAGATCGCTGGCGGCCTCGCGGACGAAGCAGCAGACCAGGGCAGGTGGCCGCGTCGGGGCAAGGAACATCTGCGTTTGTCCGGCGTAGGAGCCGCCGGCGGTCGCGACCTTGCCGTTGCACCACGGCTGCTCTGCTATCCAGGCGATCGTATCGAAGCCGTCGCGATGCAGGCCCCAGCCGTCGTCCACGAAGGGATACCAGGTTCCTTCGGAGCCGAAGCGGCCGCGCACATCCTGGACGACGAAGACGAAGCCGCGCTGGGCGAAGAACTGCGGCGTCTTCGTGCGGAGGATGACGGACTCCTCGCGGTTGTAAGGGGTCCGTTCGACGATGGCGGGATACCGACCCCTGTTTGCGGGCCGGTAGACATCAGCAGCGAGGCGTGTACCGTCGCGCATCGGCACCATCACGGCGCGGTCAATAACGATCTCGTAAGGCGTTTGAGTCGTGGCGGTCATGCGGCGATTTCCCGAAGACACCGAGGGACTTGCAGCAGTTTGGCCGATTTCCGACGATGATTGGTGGGCATCTTACCGCCGGTCAGCGGAAAGGCAAATCCGCCCCATGAGGGGCGAAAAACGAGGAAGACGTTTTTTCCTGTTGACACCCCGCTGGCCGGTTTTATAATTATGATGCGGTTAATTTCCCCCACAAGGGCACGGAAGGTTCCCGCCACAGGGCAATCCAGATGGCATACTCGATCATTAACATTCGCGAGGAGGGTTGACGCTCTATCCCACAATTCGGGGCGGATAGGGCCAAACCTTTGTCGGGTTTGGCTTTTTTGTTGCCGACAATCAACGCGGGCATAGCTCAGTTGGCTAGAGCGCAGCTCTGATAAAGCTGAGGTCCCAGGTTCGACTCCTGGTGCCCGCATTTAGACATCGACAAAGGGGATGTAGCTCAACTGGGAGAGCGCCGGGTTTGCAACTCGGAGGTCACGGGTTCGAGCCCCGTCATCTCCATCGGATGAAGGCAGAGGATTTCGGAGGCAATGGATTTTCGGAAAAAAGTGAGCGGAAGGGATTGACAGAAAAGTGAGGCGTGAGTAGATTGAAGTTGTAAGTTGTTGATGAGAAACAACTTACAACGACCAGTGATACTCCATTCCTGGCTGGATGGGAGTCGCGGCATTCGCGCGAGGGTGCCCCGACTCCTGGCCAGCAGGAACACGCGAGCCTTGAAGGCTGGCGTGCTGCTGGGAAGGCCCCTCCTTGAGAGGGCCGCCCAGGGTGACGTTCTTTGACAATTCGGTAGCGGTAAGAGTTGCCTCACAAGAACAGCAACCTCAGGGTGCAAGCCCTGTCGTTGACATTTCTCGTGAGTCTCTGCAATGAGCCCTTAGAGAGAGATAGGATCGTTACCACTCTCCGTGTCCCATGCAGACACGGAACGGTGGCTTGTCACGACGATCTGTTCCCCGGTGGTGTCCAACCAGTCGAGGATCGGATCAATGCGGCCAAGCTACTAAGGGCGTATGGGGGATGTCTTGGCGCCAGCAGGCGACGAAGGGCGTGGAAGACTGCGATAAGCCCGGGGGATCGGTCAAACGCGAGTTGATCCCGGGATACCCGAATCAGCGCCCACTGAATCCATAGGTGGGCGTGGCGAACGGGGGGAACTGAAACATCTCAGTACCCCTAGGAAAAGAAAGCAACAGCGACTCCGTCAGTAGCGGCGAGCGAAAGCGGAACAGCCCAAACCAGCGGGACTCGTCTCGCTGGGGTTGTAGGACCGGTCTGCCTTCAATGGCAGGAGTTACCAAAGCCAACCGTAGCAGAACTGCTCTGGAAAGTGCGACCGTAGCGGGTGATAGTCCCGTATGCGACACGGCTGGCCCTCCCGACCGGCACCTGAGTAGGGCCCAACACGTGAAAGTGGGTCCGAATCCGCGGGGTCCATCCCGCAAGGCTAAGTACTCGCTGGCGACCGATAGCGAACCGAGTAGCGCGAGCGAAAGATGGGAAGAACCCCTATAAGGGGAGGATAGTGAACCTGAAACCATACGCCTACAAGCGGTCAGAGCCCGGCTCGCACCGACCCTTCGGGGTTAGTGCGCGGGGTGATGGCGTGCCTTTTGCATAATGATCCGGCGACTTACCGTCACCGGCAAGGTTAAGTGCCTCTGGCACGTAGCCGAAGCGAAAGCGAGTCTGAACAGGGCGCCCAAGTCGGGGGCGGTAGACGCGAAACCACGTGAACTACGCACGGGCAGGATGAAGTGAAGGTAATACTTCATGGAGGTCCGAACTCATTAGTGTTGAAAAACTATGGGATGACCTGTGTGGAGGATTGAAAGTATCATCAAACGTGGAGATAGCTCGTTCTCTCCGAAATAACTTTAGGGTTAACGTCGGATTAGTTGGCACTGGGGGTAGAGCGACTGAATCGGAAAGGGGGCCTACCCGGCTACCCTTCCGAACCAAACTCCGAATACCAGTGTACCAAGGTCCGGCAGCTAGACGGCGGGGGATAAGCTCCGTCGTCGAGAGGGGAACAACCCAGACCGCCCGCTAAGGTCCCCAAGCCTCGCTGAGTGCGAAAGGAAGTTGGATTCCGGAGACAGCCAGGATGTTGGCTTAGAAGCAGCCATCATTTCAAAAGTGCGTAATAGCTTACTGGTCGAGGAGTCCTGCGCCGATAATGAACGGGACTAAGCCAGGCACCGAAGCGGCGGGTAGACGTAAGTCTACGGTAGGAGAGCGTTGCACAGCAGGCCGAAGGTGGACCGATAAGGACCACTGGACGAAGTGCAAGTGATCATGCCGGAACGAGTAACGATAAAACGGGTGAGAATCCCGTTCGCCGAAAGCCTAAGGTTTCCTGGGGAAGGTAAATCCGCCCAGGGTTAGTCGGACCCTAAGACGAGGCCGACAGGCGTAGTCGATGGACGGCAGGTTAATATTCCTGCACCATGTCCAACAGTCGAAGGCGTCAGGACGCCGTGTGCAAAGAGAGCACCCGGTCAGAAGAGGGTGTCCCGCAAGGGCGAGGGCATATATGATCCCGAAGTCTTTGGCAGCACGGTCAAGAAAAGCCGACGCTGGATGTTGGATGTGCCCGTACTAAAACCGACACAGGTAGGCGTGATGAATATTCTAAGGCGCTCGAGAGAACGCTCGTGAAGGAACTCGGCAACATAACCCCGTAACTTCGGGATAAGGGGTGCCCCTTGGGGTGTAACAGCTTCGGGGGGCCGCAGTGAAAGGGATCTGGCGACTGTTTACTAAAAACACAGGTCTGTGCCAACGCGTAAGCGGACGTATACAGACTGACGCCTGCCCGGTGCCGGCAAGTTAAGGAAGGGGGTTAAGGGGCGCAAGCCCCTGAAGCTCGCAACCGAAGCTCCGGTAAACGGCGGCCGTAACTATGACGGTCCTAAGGTAGCGAAGTTCCTTGTCGGGTAAGTTCCGACCTGCATGAATGGCGTAACGACCGGATCACTGTCTCCACGAGCGACTCGGTGAAACTGTAGTTGTTGTGAAGATGCAACATACCCGCAACTAGACGGAAAGACCCCGTGAACCTTTACTGCAGCTTAGTATTGGGCTTAGGCCCAGCATGCGTAGGGTAGCTGGGAGGCTATGAAGCGTGTACTCCGGTACGCGCGGAGCCGGCCAATGAAACACCAGCCTTGTTGTGCTTGAGTTCTAACCCCGACCCGTGAAGCCGGGCGGCGGACAGTGCTAAGTGGGCAGTTTGACTGGGGCGGTCTCCTCCTAAAAGGTAACGGAGGAGCCCAAAGGTGCCCTCAGCCCGGTCGGCAATCGGGCTTTGAGCGTAAAGGTAGAAGGGCGCTTGACTGCGAGTCCCATCAGACGAGCAGGTGCGAAAGCAGGGCTTAGTGATCCGGCGGTGCTGGATGGAAAGGCCGTCGCTCAACAGATAAAAGGTACTCCGGGGATAACAGGCTTATCTCCTCTGAGCGTTCACAGCGGCGAGGAGGTTTGGCACCTCGATGTCGGCTCATCGCATCCTGGGGGTGGAGAAGCTCCCAAGGGTTTGGCTGTTCGCCAATGAAAGCGGTACGTGAGCTGGGTTTAGACCGTCGTGAGACAGGTCGGTCCCTATCTGTCGCGGGCGCAGGAGGCTTGAGCGGATTTCTCCCTAGTACGAGAGGATTGGGAGGGACGCACCTCTGGTGTGCCAGTTGTCGTGCTAACGGCAGCGCTGGGTAGCCACGTGCGGCCGGGATAAACGCTGAAGGCATATAAGCGTGAAGCCCTCCGCAAGATGAGGCCTCCGGCCCTTCGGGGCGCAGGCTCCCGGAAGACCACCGGGTCGATAGGCCGGATGTGTACGTGTAGTAATACACTCAGCTAACCGGTACTAACAGCCGAACGCTTGGCCGCATTGATCCTTTGCTCGACCGGGCCCCACGGGTCCTATGCCCCCGTGTGACCCACCCAAGGCTCAGACACAGATCAACAACTCTCACCTCCGCCTGTTGTTATACATGGCCCCCTCCCCAGGGGGCCGAAGCGGCTTTCCGGTGAGGATACCAGGCTGGGCACACCCGTTCCCATTCCGAACACGGCCGTTAAGCAGCCTGGGCCGATGGTAGTGCGAACAGCGCGAGAGTAGGTTATCGCCGGGATTTGTGCAAAGGCCCGCGGCTCAAACCGCGGGCCTTTCGCGTTTTATCAGCCCTCTCCATCATTCCTGCTCCTCCCTCCTTCTCCCCTCCAGGGCCCGTTGACACCCTCGCCCTGTCCGGGTATCTCTCGCTCCCTTCGCCCGGGGCACCCGGCGGACGGCGTGCCCGGCGACTCCTTCGACCCTGACCCGTCATGCTTTTCCTTTTCCACACGTTCCCGTTCCTGATCTTCTTCCTCGTCGTCTTCAGCGTCTACTGGGGGCTGCGCGACCACCGCCAGCGCCTGGTGTGGCTCCTCGCCGCGAGTATCTACTTCTATGCGAAATGGAACCCCTGGC
>WNGB01012763.1_pt1 | contig 13595 bp, 12 predicted proteins | sample 5400681 | NCBI WGS metagenome assembly WNGB01 (sample SAMN13153367, study PRJNA577476) | soil metagenome | isolation source: 115 cm soil or saprolite under grassland replicate 2 | place: USA:California | collected 2016-06-15 | reverse complement strand
AGCGACGGGTTCGCGCCCGCCATCGCGGCCGCGACCGGCCTGGCCCTGGCCGGGACCCTCGCCGGGCTGGCCCTGCCGGGCCGGCCAGGCCTGGCACAGGACCCGCCGGCCGAGCGGGTGGCAAGCGAACAGCATGCCTAAGTCAGGGCAAGATCACGGCTCATCGCCGGCGGCTTCACGCACCGGGGCCATAGACCGCGGCGATGTCCTGCGAGCTGCCCCACCGGCTGTAGGTGGGCGACTGCGGCCAGCCTTCGGGCGAGTCCTGCCACTCCTCCTGCCGCCCGTAAGGCAGCAGATCGATCAGCGCGAAGGTATGGCTGAGCTGCTCGGTGCCACGGCCATTGGTGTGCCAGGTGCGATAGACGGTGTCGCCGTCACGCAGGAACACGTTGACGGCGAACCCGCCGCCTGGCGGCGCGCCGACGTCGCTGCCGAAGGGACTGTTCGCCGTGGAATCCGGGCACTGCCACTGCTCGCCGGGAAACCACATGTGGTTGTAGACGATCAGTTGTGACCTGCCGCCGAAGATGGCGGCTAGCCGGACCGGCCCCTCTTCGCCGTCCAGGGTGTAGTCGGGCATCTTCACCATCGGCATCTGGCGTCGCTGCGCGGCGATCGCGTCGAGTTCCCGGGTCGCGGCCTTCTCCCGGGCGCGCAGTGCATCGAGCTGTCGCTGCCAGGTGCCGACGTCGACGACAGGCGGCAGTGCGCTGGTGGTCATGGCTTCCTCCGAGGTGCGTCCGGCTGCGGTTTGCAGATAGAGACGCTGCCCGGCCGGCGGACTCACCGGTGCCCGGCGGAGCCGGCCTAAGGATCGCCGGCCGACCGGCGTTTCAGGAGACCGGCCCCGTTCCCGCCGGCCTGGTCTCGTGCTCCCAGCTGGCCCGCGTTCCCGGCCTCGGCCGCTGCCCCGCCGGGGCGGCCGCCGTGTCATTCCCGAAGTTCCTGGACGCCGCTCCACCCGGCAAGAGCCCCGAAACGATCACCTGGCCGGCCGCGGACGTCCCCGCTCGCCAGCTGGGGCACCTGGGCCTGGACAGCGTCGACGTCGCGACGGACGGATCTCAGTCAGCGGTCGAGCAGGCCAGGACCGCGCTAGAGAACGCGAACCCCTACCCCAGCCCCAGGACACCGCTGACCCTGGGCGAGACAGCTGCCGGGGTAACCACGGGCACCAGCGCCTACCAGCAGCTCGCGAACGTGGTGATCCTGGCCAGCCTGCCGATCGCCGGCTGCACCCTGGCCACCGCCGTCGCGGCCGGGCTGGCCGACCGCAAGCGCCCGTTCAGCCTGCTGCGGCTCACCGGCGCCCGGCTCGCCACGCTGCGCCGGGTCATCGCGCTGGAAGGCGCCGTCCCGCTGCTGGCCGTCGCCGCCGTTTCGATCGGCGTTGGCTTCGGCGCCTGCGCGATGTTCGCCACCGTGCAGCTGGAGCACCCGCTGGTGGCGCCGGGCGCCGCGTACTACCTGCTCACCGTGGCCGGGATCGCGGCCTCCCTCGGCATCATCGCGGCCACGTTCCCGCTGCTGCGGCGCATCACCGGCCCCGAAGTCGCGAGAAACGAATGAGCGGCGCGGCGCCTCATGGCAGGCCGGGCCTGTTTACAGGCCGCCGAGCAGGTCGCGCAGCGCCTGGGTGTAGCTGCCGAGTGCCGCGCGGGCGTGGCAGGTGAGAGCGACCGTGGTGATGGACACGGTCCCGTTGCTGGTCTTCTTGCTGCTGATGTAATCGGCGCCACGACGGTGATCTCGGCCGGGCGAAGCCGGGATCTCCCGCTCACCCCGGCGGTCGCGCGCCTGGCCGCCGCGACTGTCGCGCCGAAGTTGATGACCACGAACGCAAGCACGACCGGGATGGCCACGGCCGTCGCCGGACCCCGGTAGGGATGCTATCCGCGCACCGATAGCCAGAGCGCGCCGCAACCGGCCAGGACCAGGACCGCCCTGATCACCAGCAACCACGACGGGGAGGGCTCAAGCTGGCGCCACGCCCGCTGCGTGGTCTGGTCCAGCAGGGCAGCGGCCTGCCGGGTCCTCCTGCGGCAGCGCGGGCCTTGGGGAGCCGGGGTGACAAGGTCGTCGGCCGGTGGTGGCGGCCAAGGATGCCCGCAGTCGCGGGAACAGGCCGAAGCGGGCCGCGTCCGGCCTGGCGCTGATCACACCGCGCTGGCCGGTCTGGCCCGCCTGGCTGGGATGGGTTCAGTCTGTGCTTGTTGCCTGGAGATCCAGGCCCGCAGTGAACAGCCGGCGGACCACGACGTCGGCCAGGCCCAGGTCGATCCGCTCACGGTCTTCGACCAGGTACCGGATGGCCTCGGCTGGGCCGGCGGCGCCGCACCCGGGTGCCTGCGGGCTCCCCGGCGGGGGATCCCGGGACGGCTGTACCCGGGGCTCAGCCGGTGCCGGAGTTGTGGGCGCTGGGGAATAAGTACCTGCTATCCGGTACATAGCGGCGGCTCCCTGGACTTGTAGGGCCACGCTGGGCTTGCCGCCAGGGTCCGGAGCGACGGGCGGTACCTGCGCCTGCATCGGCCCGCTGCAGGTCGGTACTGGTTACTGCCCCAGGCCGTAGCCTACGCGCGTGCCCCGTATCCCGGTAGCCGGAGCGCTGCTGCTCTCTTATCCAGCGGACGTCGTGCTGGTGGCTGAGGGAGTTGGCGTAGCCACTGGGGTGGGCGATGACTCCTCTATACGCGGAGGCCGGGGAAGGGTAAAGTTACATCGGCGCTCCGGACCCTGGCGGCTGCACCCGCGAAAATGTGCGGATGCTCAGCAGGGCCCGGTTTTTTTCGTGCACGGAAGCGATGCCGGCAAGACGCCACAGGTCAGGGGATGGTGAGAGTTCCGTGCTGCCATCAGATGACCCCACAGACTCTATGGACTGGATGTCACAAGGGGCCTGCCAGCGTGAGGATCCCGAGCTCTTCTTCCCCATCGCAGCGAACGGCCCCGCGCTGGAACAGATCAGGGCAGCTAAAAAGATCTGCCTGTGCTGCCCGGTAGGCCCCGCATGCCTGTCCTTTGGCCTGAAGACTCCCCAGGATGGCATCTGGGGAGGAACCACTCGAGAAGAACGCAGCGCCATGCGCAAACATCCGGCTCGCATGGCCGCGCAGATGCTCCAGCTGGCCAGTTCCTCAGCGGATGTACCTCCGCTGAGGGCCGATCTCCGTCGGCAGCCACCATGCCGCCGCCACCAGCGGGCCCGCTTATCTCCGCGCACCCTCTGGATCAGGAATGCCCGCCACGGTCTGCAGGTGCGGGCTGGCCGGCTGCGTGTGGCGCAGGCTGGTGCCGGTGAGAGCGGGGGCGAGCCGCCAGGTGAGGCAGGCCAGGGCGCCGAGGGGGATAGGGGGCAGGTAAGTGACCGCCCTGTACAGCAGCACGGCGGCTGTCACCTGGACGCTGGCTGCCGGCCCGGCGCCGGTGACCAGGACGCCTACCAGGCCGAGTTCGGTGACCCCGAGTCCGCCGGGGGTGATGGGCAGGGCGGTGAGCAGCCGGATGAACGCGAAGGCCGCGAGTGAGGTCTGCCAGGGCATCTGGGCCTGGGACAGGCCGGTGCCGCGCAGGCATGCCAGCAGCACGAGCCACAAGGTCAGGTAGCTGGCCACCGTGGCGGCGGTGATCCGCCAGCCGCGTGCCGCGAGCAGGGCGCCGGCCCGGTCGCGGAAGCTGGGCAGCGACCCGGCGGCATCGGCGGGCGGTGGCCGGCGTGCCAGCCGGCACGCGGCGGCCAGCAGGCGCTGCAGCGCGCGGCCCGCGCGGAGCGCGAAGGCCTGGCTGCGCAGCAGGAGGCCCAGTGCGGTGACCATGGCCGTGAGCACGGCCAGGCCTACTGCTGCGGCGGTGATCAGGATCGCATCGGGCCGGGTGGCCGTGGCCAAGACCAGCAGCGCGAGGACGGGCATGCCCAGGAGGGTGAAGACGTTCCAGATCCCTGTCACGAGCGTGTAGAGGACGTAGTCGGCGGTGGACAGGCCCCAGCTGGAAAGCATCGCCCAGCTGACGCCCATGGCCAGGGCACCGCCTGCGGGCAGCGTGTTGGCCACCGCATTGGAGCCGAGGTTGACCGCAGCGGCCTGGCGCAGCTTCAGCCGGGGCAGTACCGCGCGGATGGTGATCCAGTAGGAGGCCATGCTCGCGGCGGCCGCGGTGGCGATGAGCAGGGTGTGCGGCCAGGTCATCGTGTGGACAGTGGCCCACACGCTGCGGTAGGACGCGAAACGCGGGATGGCGAACCCGAAGGTGGCCGCGATGAGGGCAGCTGACGCTGCGGTGCGGAGTATCTTGCGGCCGCGTCCGGGCCGGCCTTCGATGGCGGGGCTGGGCATGGCGGGCGCCTTCCTGCGTCAGCAGCAAGGCGGGGGCTTGGCCCAGCGGCTCGTTGACCGGTCCTTCACCAAGGACAGTACGCTGCTATATCCGCCCCTGTGCCGCGTGGGCGATACCGGTCGACCGCAGGACCAGCCCGCTGCGTGCCCGCGGGCTCTGGTGGCCATGATCGTGGGCAGAGTCCGTGGGGCTGCCCGTGGCCGCCTACCTGGTGACCGCTCGGCTTGACGGCCGCGACGCGGGACTGGTCGCGGGACTGGTGGCCATCTGGCTCACCGCGGCCATCCGCAAGGCCGCGACCGGATCGGTGCCCAGCCTCCTGACGATTTCCGCGGTAGTGCTCACGGTCCAGACCGCTGTGGTCCTTGCCACCGGTGACCTCTGGCTTCAGGGGAATCGTCAGGACCAGGACGACGGTGTCGTCGCCGGTCTTTCCGCCGCTGAAGGCCAGCGAGCTTTGCTGGATGGCACCGGCGATCTGTTCCGCTGTCATGTCGTGCAAGGTGGCGATGAAGTCGCGGAGGCGGTCGTCGCCGTACAGGCCGCCGCCGGCCGGGTTGCGGGCCTCGGTGATACCGTCGGTGAACAGCACCAGGCTGTCGCCGGCTCGCAGCAGTACACGCGAGTCATGCAGCGCGGGATCGGCCAGCATCCCGAGCAGGGTTCCCGGCCGCCCGGCTTCCTGGACGCGCCCGTCGGCCCGTCGAACTAGGCCCAGCGGGTGACCCCCCGAGCTGATCCGCACCGAAGCCCCAGCCGCGGTCGGCCGGACGGTCGCATAGATCGCGGTCAGGAACCGCGGGTCATCGGTCAGCCAATCCAGCAGTGCCTGATTCAGTGCCGCCAGGATCAGGCTCGGCCTGGTCTGCCTGTGTGCTTCCGCTCGCAGGGTATACCGGGCTAGCGCGGTGCTCTTGGCCGCTGGAACCCCTTTGCCGCACACGTCGCCAACCACCATGCCCCAGCTCCCCCGCATCGAGGGGAAAACGTCGTAGAAGTCGCCAAGAACCTCAGCTCCTGTCCCGCCGGCCGCGTACCGGACCGCGACTTGGAGGCCCGGGATCTGCGGCAGCCGCGGTGGCAGCAGGCTCTCCTGAAGGGTCTGGGCCAGCGCGGCACGTTCGGCCCCATGCCGCAACGCTGCCCGCAGGGCAACCTCACCTGCGGCGACCTGCGCCAGAGTCTCCAGAACCTCGGCGTCCCTGGCACTCCAATGGCGCGGCAGGCGGTCAGCCACGCAGAGCGCGCCGGCCACCCGCCCGTCCGGGCCGTGCACCGGGAAGCCAGCCCACGCGATAACGCCCGCCATCCCGGCCGGGCACTTGCCACTCATCCGCAGGTCCAGCCGGGTGCCGCCCAGGACCAGTTCCTCCCCGGAGTCGATCACGCGCCGGCACAACGCCTGCTCGGCCGGGCTCTGCCAATCAGCCGCATCCGGGGCGCCCGGGCTGTTCCCCGCGCAGGATGCGAACTCACCGGCGATCGTGACCGCCGCCAGCGGCGTACCCAGGACCATCGCCGCCAGCCGTGTCACCCGGCCGAACGGATCTGCCGTGAACGCATCCGCCGGGCCAGCCCGGGCAGGCGTATCCAGCCCTGTCACTTCGCTCGCGTCCAGCGGGACGGGCCCGGGCGGCGCACCAGCTCTGGCCGGCGCTCGAACCGGGGTACTGCCTGGTACCTTCATACCAACCGCTTTCGCCGATTTGGTCACAGTGCGTGCCTATATCAATACGAAGCGGGGTCTAGGCTCCCAGGCCTCATCCAACCACACAACGAAGTGGCCGAGGCCTGTTCAGAGGTGTGCTGCGGCTAGCGACGCGGTGGTGATGGGAAATCCGCGGAGGTGCTGTCGACGAAGTTACGACATTACGTCCCCGGGGCAGGAGGCTAACGCCGCGATGGCACGAGCCGTTCGAGAAGCAGGCGCACGTCGATGGTGGCGATCCGCACGGAGGAATCGCTGCAGCCGTAGGGCAGCACCACTGTTTCGCCGTGAATCATGGAGCCACAGGAGTACACGACATTCGGGACATAACCGTCGCGCTCCGACTCGTCGGCCACCAGGAGCGGCTCAGGGAGAGCCGCGATCAGATGCTCGGGCTCCTCTAGGTCGAGCAGGACAACACCGATGGCGTACTCGCGCATGGGCCCTACGCCGTGGGTGAAGACCAGCCATCCCTCCGGGGTCTCGATCGGCGAGCCGCAGTTACCGAGCTGGATCAGCTCCCACGGACGAGCCGGCGCCTGCACCGTGATGGCCTCGGACCAGCAATGACTGTCGTCTGAGTATCCGATCGCGTTGCTTTCCCTGTCCCAGCGAGAGAGCGCGGCGTAGCGGTCACCAATCCGCCGGGGAAACAGCGCCATGCCTTTATTGCTGGCCGAGGGACCGGAAAGCTGGGAGATGGTGAACGTCCGGAAATCCCTGGTTTCCAGAAGGTGCGGCTCGACTCGCGAGCCATCGAACGCCGTATATGTCGCGTAATAAACTGGGCCATCTGCACCGGTGAAGCGCACGAATCTCGCATCCTCCATACCGTGGCTCTCGGCCGGGCCGGCCGGCCAGAGAACCCGCTCGGACAGAGCGTGGCGCTCGTCGAACTCGACCGCGTAGTTAGACGCGGCCATCCACCGCACCGCGTCGCCCAGCGCGGTGGAGTCTCCGCGCGTCACATGCTCGCTGGACAGCTCAGCGAGCGCGGCATCCAGCTCGGCCGCGGTGAAACGGGACGGCAGCCTGCTCCACAGGTAGCGCGCGTCCTCGTCCTCATGGCCGAGCTCGGCGAACTTCTCCTGGAAGAGGCGGCGGTCGTACGGGACTGGCCGCTGGCAGCCGGTGTCGAGGAAGCGGCCAGGCAGGTCGAAGCAGACCTCGCCGTCGCTGCCGATCGTGCCGCTCCGGAATTCGATGCTCGACCGGTGGCCTTCTCCCACTGCCCGCAGGCTCATGGCGAACCGGACCTCACCGGGGGCGCAGCCTGCCTGGTCCGGATGCGCCACGATCGACGGGTTGAACAGGGCCGCGGCCTCGAGCGCATACTCCTGAGTGAAAAACGCCCCGATCAGCTGCCGCCGGGCGTCCCCGATCGTGGTCTGCGCGCCGAGCCGATGGGCAATGAGCCCGAAGTTGTGCTCCAGAATCCCCTGCAGGTCGCGATATCTATCGGAGAAGCGGGCCAGCGTCCGGGCCAGCGTCCGGTGCACGTCCCGCTCGCTCATGCCCAGGACCCGGTCGATGACTGCCATAGCGCGCGACTCGCCCCGGATCAAGGTCTCCTGGCCAGGCACGAACAACTGGCAGAGGGTGCGAGAGGCGTCCGGTTTCAGCCGGTGCTGCGTTCTGGCCAGCAGCCGGCCCGGGGGGTGGGGGGCCATCACCGGGCGGCTGCCGCCAGGCGGCGGCCTTGCTGCATAACGGAGATCATCGCCAGCGTCGACTCGGCCCCCTGATTACGGCTACGGCTGGTGGGCCCGAGACCGTCGCATCCCCCGCCCGTCTGCTCGTCGAGAAGCGGAACCCGGGCATCGTTGTCACCGAGGAACCACGCCACGCTCATCTCGGCGCCCGCCAGCCAGCCGCGGTCGCCGGTAACCGCCGCCGCGCGCATGCAGGCATCTGCCAGCGCGGCCACCTCGATCGGCTGCTGATCGAAAGCGGGGCGGACCTCACCGGCACCCCAGCCCCCGGCCGGTACCACCGACAGATGGCCATCCCGGGTCTCGCTGGCCAGCAGCCAGCCGAGCATCCGCAGGCCGTTGCGCAGGACCCGGTCGTGACCAAGCTTCCAGCCGGCCACGATGACGGCCTCCGCGATCGCCGCGTTGGCGTAGCTCAGCCTGGGCTGTGGCCACGGCCACGCCGCGTCCGCAGGCGGTTCACCGATGACGGTACTGGCCATGTCCAGGAGCGCCAGCGCGCCGGGATGGCCGGGCCATTTCTCAAGTACCTCGGCCGCGCCGAGCGCCGCGAACGCCATGGCGTGCGGCCACGGGGAGGAGGCTTGCGCGCTAACGCCGAACCGGGTGAAGGATTCCTCGCGGATCTGCGTGGTGGGTCCGCGCGCGGCCGCGGTGCCCAGGGCCCACAAGGAACGGCCCCAGCAATCCTGCGTTCCGGGCTCATCGTGCCACCGGCGGTCGTAGCCGAGACGGTTATGGAACCTTCCGTCGGCCGCCTGCGCCTGCGCCAGGAAGTGCAGGTAGCGGCGCCCGAGAGTGATGAGTTCCTGGGATGGCGACGGTTCGCGGCACACCACGACCAGGCCCCGGGATACGTCGTCGACGCAGTACCCATGTTCATGGCGGGGCACGATCCCCTCAGCGTGCTCAAGCAGCCCGATGTGATCGGTAAGCCGCTGCAGGTGCCGGAACGGCGGGGTCGGATAGCTCATGCCGCGGCTCCCGCCGGGGTCATGGTAAGCGCTGCGGCGAGGTCCCGGTAGGCACGTGCCACCGCGGGCCACAGCAACCGCGGCGCGAGGTCCACCGAATGGCTGCTCATCCGCGCCGAGAGGCCGGGCTCAGTGAACACGCGCCGTAGCGCATTCGCGATGCCGGCCGGGTCCTGCCGCTCGACCAGGAGCCCCGCGCCGCCGCCGAGAAGCTCGACTGCATGCGGGAAGCAGGTTGAGACCACCGGCCTGCCCGCAGTGACCGCCTCAATCAAGACCCCAGAGGTGACCTGTTCCGCTGAGTCGTACGGCAGCAGGACGACGTCCGCGGTGCTGATGAGATGGCTCAGGGCATCCGCGGGAAGGAACCGGGCATCGAAGTGCACGCGGTCCGCGACGCCGCGGGCCCGCGCTCGCGCTTCGAGCGACCGCCGGTAGGCCTCGCCATCGCGGGCCAGCACGCGCGGATGAGTCTGACCGGCTACCTGGTAGTCGGCTCGCAGCCCGCGATCACGAAGCAGGCCCATCGCATCGATTGCGTGCTCGATCCCCTTGCCTGGACCCAGCAGCCCCCAGGTCAGTACCCTGGGCCGTCCAGGGCCGCCGGCCAATGCGGGAGCGACCCGATTGTCGGCGGCACCGTGCGGTATCACGAACGTCTTCGCCGGGCTCGCGCCGTAGATGTCCAGCACCCGAGATCGCGCCGTCTGCGTCATCGTGATGACCGCGCTGGCGGCGGCAAGAATCTCGTCGAGGATCTTGCGCTGCCGCGGCGTGGGGCGGGCCAGCACCGTGTGCAGCACGACGATGCTGGGCACGCGCAGAGCCTGCAGCAACGGAACGACATCCTGGCCGTCGGGTCCGCCGTAAATGCCATACTCGTGCTGCACGATCACCATGTCGAAGCCGTTAAGTATTCCGGCCGCGGCAGCCGAGCTCGCAGCGGAGCCGTTCACGAGGTCCGCCGCCACCTCATCTCTGAGAGACGGCAGCGGCTCGTCGAGGACGCGCACCACGGCCACGCGATCGCCTGGCCCGGGCAGATGGGCGAGCAGGGCCGCGCTGAATGTCGCCAGGCCGCACTGCGTTGGGGGATACGTGCTGAGCAGGGCGTAAGTCATCGGCATTGAAACGGCTCCTTGTCGTCGCCGGCGCTAACGCAACCTAAGGCGCCAGCGGATCTTCGAGTCGTGCGGGAGCCAGGGCGGGCGATCGCGGGGACGACGTGCTTAAGGCGAAACGACGGGACTAGGGCAACGGTGCGCACGGCCCTGAGTGGCGGAATCTGATGTTCCGCCTGGGCCGGACAGAGGCTGGCTCGAATGGCCTCGCGTGCCCGCCGACATCCCGAGCAGTGGCTGAGCGTCCTCCGCGGCCTCGCGTAGGGAACGCAAACCCAAGAATAGCCGAGAACGGTTCCGAGGGTGACCGGACTGCCCTGCTGATGACGGCCGCCGCTACCTGGCGTCTGGAGAGCCTTGGTGGCGTCCCTCCTGGATCGCGGCCTCAATGAGTCCCATGGGCCAGGTGATAGCGCAGGTCGCCTCCCCCGGAGGGCAACTCCCACCCCGTCAGCAGGCGCTCGTCATTCGACGTCAACGGGCATGCCGTATCCCCTGGTCTGGCTTGAGGGCTGTCAGTAGGCGTGGCTTTGGTCGCCGAGGTAACGCACGGAGAGGTCATCCTGGCCAGCGTGATCAGCCGGGTTCGGTCACTATCAGGGTGGTGCCGCCGCCCAGGTAACGGTGACGGTCCAGGACGATGACGTACTTCCGCTGGATTGCGGGCCGATGAGTTCGATGCCTTCCTTCTCGGACTGCCCCTGTGTTGCTGAGCAACCTCGTGAACTGAACTCCTGGTCACACGTGAGGCTGCCGGTCAGCCCGGTGGAGTTGTTCGTGTCGGTGCCGAAGTTTTTCACCATGTACTGATCCGCCCCCGGAGCGCCGCCAGGGCCGGTGCAGGCAGCCGACGGGTTACACAGGGCCCAGTTGGGACCACCTCCGGAGGGGCTCGCGTTCGCGCCGGCCACGAACACCCGTCCCGGAGGACCCTGGTACGTGATCTTGATGGGAAAGCTTCCGTTAGCCCCGGGCGCTCCCTCCCAGCAGTGGCCGTTCGGGTAACCAAGGGCACCCGACGTCGATGCGGTGTCAGCACTCGTGCTCCCGCCGGTGCAGTTACCGAAGGTCGCGGTACTTGGTGAGACGGTGACCGAACGTATCGTCGGAACGGCCTTCAGTGAAAGAGAGATGCTTCCGCCGTTGGTGGCCGCTGGCGCCGGCTTGTTGGCGAACACGAGCACGGCGATCAGCAAGACCAGGCCGAGCAGTACAAGCCCCCAGGTCCTCCTGCGCCGCACACTAACCTCGTAGTCAGCCATGCGATTCCCCCTGGTGATCGACGCCGTCTCGGTGGCTGCTACCCCATTCGACGCGGATCCGAAGACCGGACCGGCGGACGCCGAAGACCGTGAGGGTCAGCAGGAGCAGCAGCCCTGTTAGGGCCCACCACATCCAGACCGGGAATGAGGAAGCCCCTTGCGCTGGTGCGGAACTGACGCTGAACTCGAGCTTGGTCGCAGCGGCGACACCAAGATTGCCCGTCCCCGCCTGGGCCGCCGCGGAACTGCTCACCACGATGTCACTCAGGTACTTGCCCGGCTTGGCCCGGCGGGGCACGACAAGCTCAAGGGAAACGCGGGCCGCTTTGCCCGGCGCGATCTGCACGGCAGGCCCGGCGAACTGGATCCAGGACGGCGGAACAGCCCGGCCAGGGCCCCGGCTGAGCCGCTCGACACGCATGCTGACCGCTTCTGCTTCAGTCCCCGTGTTAACGACGTCAAGCGGCAGCGCATACCTCTCCCCACGGTGCGCCATGCTCGCCAGACGCACGGGACTGGCTTGCACTCCCACCCCGACACTCGCGTCCGACGTCTGGGTGAAACTAGCCCTGGCTTTTCATCCGGGCTCGCGGCTGACCGGCGCGTCGACCCTAAAAAGTGCTCCTGAACTGGGACGATAAGAGTGCCGAAGCCCTTATCCATACCCGTTCGAGGAGCACCTTGAAAGTGAACACTACCGGGTGGTCGAGGGGACTGGAAGTCACCGCCGACGGCGAGGGAATCGTGTCGCACGCCGGGATGGCCGTGCTGCGCCAGCTGACCGACAGGACCGGGCTGACGGCCGGGCTGTCGCGGGCGCTGGCCTCACCGCGGCTGCTGATCCACGACCGGGGCCGGGTAACCGCTGACCTGGCCTGCGCGATCGCCGACGGCGCGGAGGTGATCAGCGACTTCCGGGTGCTCGCGGACCAGAAAGAGCTGTTCGGCCTGGTTGCCTCGGTGCCGACGACATGGCGGACGCTGGATGAGATCGCCGCGGGCGGGCCGCGGGCGCTGGCCCAGATCACCGCGGCGGCCGGCGCCGCGCGGCGCCGGGCCTGGGCGGCGATCGAGGCCCGCCACGGCGCCATCCCCGGCGTGCGGATCGCCGACAAGGTGCTGGAAGGGGTGACCTGCATCCGGCTGGATGCCACGGTCACCCCGGCGCACTCCGACAAGGAGCTCGCGGAACCCAATTTCAAAGGCTTCGGCCATCACCCCTTGCTGTCCTACTGTGACAACACTGACGAGCCGCTGTCGGGGATGATGCGCTGCGGCAGCGCCGGGTCGAACACGACCGCCGATCACCTGCAGGTGCTCGATGACGGTATCGCGGCGCTGCCGCCGAAGCACCGGCGGCGGCTGATGATCACCGTCGACGGGGCCGGCGCCAGCCACGGGCTCATCGCGCGACTGGACAAGCTCGCCGCCCGGCCCGGGCACCAGCTCATCTACTCGGTCGGCTGGGCTCTGGGCGGCCGCGAGCGGGACGCGATCCGGCTGGCCCCGGAGGAGGCCTGGCAGGTCGCGATCGATCACCACGGCGAGGTGCGGGAGCGCCGCGCCGATGACGCCTGCGCGGATCGGTGCTGCGGGCATGCGCGGTGCTGGCGCGAGGAAGCGCACGTCACCGAGCTGACCGGGCTGCTGCGCGAAGGCCCGGGCGGGGACCAGCTGGCCGGCTGGCCCACGTCGATGCGGGTCTTCGCCCGCCGTGAGCGGCCGCACCCGGGCGCCCAGCTGACCCTGCTCGAGGCTGAGGACGGCTGGCGTTACACCCTGTGGGCCTCGAACGTGCCCGCTGCCCTTCGGGGCTGGCGGGCCCAGCTGGGTTACATCGACGCCGCCCACCGGGTGCATGCCCGGGTCGAGGACCGGATCCGTACCGGGAAAGACTGCGGCATCGGCCGGTTCCCCTCGCACGACTTCGCGATCAATTCCGCGTGGCTGGCTGTCTCCCTGATCGCCGCGACCCTGCTGTCCTGGCTGCGGCTGATCGCCCTGGACGGCGACCTGGCCCGCGCCGAGCCCAAGACCCTGCGTTACCGCGTCCTGAACGCCGCGGGAAAACTGGTCCGCGGCGGGCGCCGGCGGCGGCTGAAAATCTCCAGAACCTGGCCCTGGGCGGACGCGATAGCCACCGCATGGGCCCGGATCAGCGCCCTGCCGCAGGCACCCTGACCAGCAGCAAGCCATCCCGCGAACACGGAAGGAGCAACCCCGGGGCACCGTGGAACCCCCGGCCACCGGCCCGCCAGCCGGGCCACTGTCACACCCGGCACTTAAAATCAAGATCGACACCGCGGCCGGGACGTCCCTTCAGGCCGGTGCCCGATCCCGGTGAATGATCAAGGTTAGGCGAATCGTGTCCTCTGCTGGCGGCACATTCGCCTGGCCGCGTGGGACTTCGAATGTAGGGTCGACGACTATGGGACCGGGCAGTTTGAGTACCACCGGGAGATCATCACGAGGGGCAGTTT
>WNGB01024783.1_pt1 | contig 13597 bp, 10 predicted proteins | sample 5400681 | NCBI WGS metagenome assembly WNGB01 (sample SAMN13153367, study PRJNA577476) | soil metagenome | isolation source: 115 cm soil or saprolite under grassland replicate 2 | place: USA:California | collected 2016-06-15 | reverse complement strand
TCCGTCTTGCGCGCAGCAAGTGAGGGGATATCGACCGATCGAAGCTCGACGATCGCCGCCGGCCGACGCGTCAGGATCATTTCCGCGGATACCTGAACGGATTCGCTCGCCATGTCCGCAAACACGTTGATGCCGCCCGCCGCCTCCAGCATGTCGTGCAGAAAGCCGCGGCCGCCGCTCGCGTAGATGCCCCGAAGCGTGCCGCGTTCACGTCCAAAGACGAGCAACGTCGGCACCTTGTTTGCCGCAGCGGTTCGCGTCTTCACCAACGTGATCCGGCGCTCGATATCACCAACGACCCGCTCCGCTTCACTCGTGTGGCCGGTGGTTTTTCCCAGCTCGCGCATCGTCGCGATCACATGCGTCAATCCCGCATGCCGGTAGTTGAAGACCGGTATCGAGGCGCGCGCGAGCTGCGTCACAAGATCTTGTTGCGTGCCATACACGAGCACGAGATCAGGCCGCAGGCTGATGATTCGCTCGACGTCCGGATCGAGCAACGCGCCGACGCGAGGCAGATCTTTCACCTCTGGCGCGTCGTCATAACTGCTCACCGCCGCCAACTGCGGCCGTGCGCCGATGGCGAGGAGCATGTCTGTGAGCGCTGGCACCAGGGAGACTATGCGCTGCGGTGGCGCCTGGGTGGCGACGACGGCTGTCGCTGCAAGAATCGCTGTCAGCCGGAAGGCGTTCCAAAAGGCGATTCTCCGCCTATTCCTTGCATCAAGCATCGACGGTCGATGCTTGACTCGCGACTGATGCGGACTGTCGATGGTCACGCGTTCCTCACCAGCAACCACATGAAAAACGGTCCGCCGATGACAGCCGTCACGACACCGACGGGCAGCTCGATTGGCGCCATGATCGTGCGCGCGACGAGGTCGCATAAGACGAGAAACGCCGCCCCGAACAGCGAAGCCGCTGGTAAGACGATGCGGTGATCGGATCCCACCAGCAGCCGGACGAGGTGGGGGACGACGATCCCGATGAAGCCGATGGGACCCGCGAGCGAGACAGCAGCGCCCGTGGCAAGCGAGGAGCTGAGAAACGCAATCCGCTGCATGCGTCCAACGTCCACACCGCGCGCCGATGCGACGTCCTCTCCAAGGGTCAGCAGATTGAGCGATCGCGGAAGCGCCGCAAACAGCCCGAACGACAAGAGGAGCAGGGGAATCGTGGCCACAATCGGACGAAAGCTGCTGACGTCGAGATTGCCAAGCAGCCATCGCGCGGTGCGGTACCAGTCGGTGAAGTCGATCAGGTACTGAACAAAGGTGATGATCGCCGAGAAGAACGCGTTCAGGGTCACGCCGGCCAGCAGGATGACGTTGGTCGACAACGCGCCGCGGATTCGCGTCGCCAGAATGTAGACCAGGCCTGTTGCGGCCAGTGCGCCGGCGAAGCTTGCGGTCGGCACCGAGACGGCACCGAAGGGTCCGGCGTCCAACTGAAAGGCAATCGCGAGCACCGCGCCGAGCCCCGCCCCCGTCGACACGCCGAGCGTGTACGGGGTTGCGAGAGGATTTCGAAGCAGCGCCTGCAACACAACACCCGCTGCGGCAAGCAGTGAGCCGACAAGGGCGCCGGCGAGAACCCGCGGCAGCCGCGCAATGAAGAAGATCTGCGCGTCGACGTTCTCCGTCCAGACGAGCCGCGGATCGAACGCTCGCCGAAGGCTGATCGGCGTCGTGCCGAGCGTTGGCGCCACGACAATCACGGCCGCGGTGACCGCTGCGAACATCGCGATCACGATCCAGAGCCGCCGGGCCATGGTCACCGCGCGATCCGTCGCAAAGGGACGACAACCAGGTGTCCGCTGGCGTCATGGCGATGAACGTCGGCGTCGACCTCGTAGAGCGCCCGAATGTTCTCGGCCGTGAGGATTTCAGCCGTCGGTCCTTGCGCGACGATCGACCCGCCGCGAAGCAGCACGAGATCGCGGCACACGCTCGCCGCAAGATTCAAATCGTGGGTGGCAACCACCACCGTGACGCCGCGCGTGCGATTGAGGTCCGTCAGGAGGGACGCGACCTCCAGTTGATAGGCGAGGTCGAGCGAGGCAGTGGGCTCGTCGAGCAGCATGATCTCGGCGGTCTGCGTGAGCGCCGCCGCGATCACGACGCGCTGTTTTTCGCCGCCGCTCAGCGTGCTGAAGCGGCGCTGCTCGAGATCGGCCGTTCCCGTCGCCTGCAGCATCTCGCGCGCGATCAGCAGATCGTCTGGTCCTTCGAGCTCGAACAGCCCGAGATGCGGATGCCTGCCCATCAGCACCATCTCGAGAACGGAGAAGTCGAACACCACTTCCGTTTCCTGCGGTACGACAGCCATGCGTCTGGCGACGTCCCGTCGCGACATGCGATCGAGCGGGCGATCCTCGAGCAGCACCCGACCGGAGGTCGGCCGCCGGGTGCCGCTCAGGAGCCGGAGGAGCGTTGTCTTGCCGGATCCGTTGGCTCCGAGGATTCCCACCAGTCCGCCGCGCGAAATCGTCAGCGTCGCCTTCGCGATCGTGAGGCCGCTGGTAGTCGCTGGCGCAGCACGGCCGCGCGGATATGCGAACGAAACGTTATCGACCCGCAGCAACGCGAACACCCGCAAATGCGGTGCGACCAGGCGCCGGGTAGCCGAGGACTTCCTCGTACGTCTTGTCGAACAGGTTCAACACGCGCGCGAAAACGTCTACGCTGCGGACGACGCGAAACGACCCGCCGACGTCGGCGATCGTACGTCCGGGATTCTCGAACAGACCGCCGCTCGGGCCGAACGCCGGCTCGGCGTCGAGCGTGACGCCGCGCGCCACGACCGTCGCGAATGCCGTTACGCGAGTACCGGTCCAGATGTAATCGAGCGTTCCTTGATGACGCGGCCGGCGCAGCAGACGGTCGCCCACACGGTAGGGTGAGGGCGCCGTCGACGCGCGGTCGACGGCGCGGATTTCCGCGTCGAGATATGTGTAGGTGCCTCGCACCTGGCCCTGCCGCCCGTGTCTCCATGCCGCGCCAGCCTCGATGCCGCGCGACGTCGCGTTGGAAATGTTGTCGGTGCGATAGCGGCTGATGTCGGACAGCCGGCCGACGGAGATGATCAAATCGTCGTAGTCGTTGAAAAATGACGTCACATCGAGCGTGACTTTCCCGCTCGCGAAGGCCTGCGTGACGCCGGCCTCGATGCTCTTGCTGCGCTCCGGTTTGAGCGCAGGATTGTCGGTGAACGCAATCTCGAACGCGTCGGGCGGCCGAATGCCGGTGCCCGCGGCGAACCGAACGCGTGTCCATTGACGTGCGCCTTCCGCCGGCATGCTCGGACTGATTAACCACGCCGCCGACACTTTCGGGTTCACCGACACGATCGAGTGGTCGTCGAACGCGGGCCGCCGCGAGAAAGCATCGCCCTGGAGCGACTCGCGTGTAATGTGTTCCGCGCGGACGCCGGCCTGCACACTCAAGCGCTCGTGGGCAGCCCAGCGCCCTTCGCCGTACGTGCCGATCACCCGCCTGCGAACGGGAACGGGTGACGCCCCGGCCGTGATGAACGTGCTCGAGGCGTGTTCGCGAAGCCACTCGACACCGGCCGACAGGCTGAATCCTGCGTCGAGCACGGCGTCTGTCTGCACGCGCCCGTGCGCGCGTCCAGTTTCGGATTCAGACAGGCCAAAGGCGCTGCGAAACGAGAGATCGAAATCCGCAACATCGAGGTCGAACCGCTGGCGCACCCGGCTCGACGCGCCGCCCCATGGGTGAACGGCGCGCAGCCCGCCGCTTCGACGCGCGGTTTTGCCCCGCGCGACGCGATCGACACCGGCAAATCGGTGCGCGGGATCTGACCCGTAGGGTCCTGGCGCGCCGCGATCGCTGTCCACGTAGCGGAAGATGGCCTGTAACTCCGTGCCCTGTGCCCATCGATATCCGCTCCCCAGCCATCCTTGCCGCTCCTGCGCGTCGTCGTTCGACACGCGCTCGCCGTTGGCCGCCGGACCGGTGAAGCCGTCGTCGGCGAAGTAATCTGCGCCCGTCTGCCATCTGAAGCGGTTGTGCTCGCCGCTGGACGATCCGGCGAAGCGTCGCGTTTCGCGGCTGCCGGTCTCGGCGCGAGCGGTCGCAGAAGCGGGTCCGCTGCCGCGCGTGACAACGTGCACGACTCCGCCGATGGCGTCCGATCCGAACAACGCGCTTTGCGGCCCCCGGATGACTTCGATTCGATCGACCTCGCCGAGCGGAATCTGTGAAAGATCGATCCCGCCGCCAAACGCGTTTGCGCGAATGCCATCTACGAGAACCAGCGTGAAATCGGACTCGCCGCCGCGCGGGAACACGGATGCGAGCGTCCCGGGGCCGCCGTTCCGCGCAATCGTCAAGCCAGGCACCGTCGCCAGCGCTTCCGCCACAAATGAGAGCTGACGTGCGTTGATCTCGGAGCGATCGATGATGGTCACGGTGTCGGCGACACGCGACAGCGGCTGATCGATCTGCGACGCAGATACAACGAGCGTCTCGGAAACGGCGCTCACATGAAGCGGGATATCGACAGTCGCCGGTGTCGAGCTCGCGATCAACACACCGCGGACCTCACCGGTGAGACCTGGCGCTGAAGCCGCCACGTCGAAACGGCCTTCACCGAGCGCGTCGAATTGAAAGCGTCCGTCAGCGTCGCTGCGGACGGAGACCGGCGCGCTCGCGACGCTCTGCACAATCACCGTCGCGCCGGCCACAGGACGTCCATCGGGATCGCGTACGATTCCGGACAGCGCCGCGCCCTGAGCGGCAACGGAAACAGAATGGAGAAAGAAGAGGAGAAGGAACGCTCCGCGGGTCATGGTCGCCTCCCGGCGTCGTCGCGCCGAAGGGACGTGCCCCATGCAGGAGGTCTCCTGACTCGCGGATCGTCGCAGCGCGTTCACGTCTTCCCGTCGTTTGCACCGCGCGAACGTCCTGGCCGCCGCCGCTTCAGCGAAGGCCGGTCAGTCCCGCGATCTCGACAGTGACGGTTGCCTCGTCGGCAACACTAAACGCGCGCTCCCCGCTTACAGTGGCGGGACCGTGTGGGCTTTGCACCCAACTTCCCTGACTGCGTGGGTACGCGTCGGTTGTGGGCGCGAGTATAACATGTGGGAAAATAGCCAGTTGATGAGCAAGAGTTCGGCCCTGACCGCGCGCGAAACGCCGGTGCAGCCGGTTGCGTCCGCGACAGCCGGCGATCTTGTCATTCACGGCGAAAGCTTCGTCATTGATACCACGGATCGCATTCAGGTCCTGGATTTGACCGATCGCGTGACGAAGCACGCCGCGCAGTTTCGCATTCGTGAAGGCGTGCTCACGCTCTGGTCGATGCACACGACGTGTGCGCTCTTCATCAACGAATTCCAGACGGCGCTCGTCGCAGACGTGACGCGGTTCCTCGAGGACATCGTACGGCGCGACCGCTACTACATGCACAACGATCCGGAACACTCCGACTGCGATCGCATGAACGCCGACTCACATCTTCGCGCAACGCTGCTCGGTCACTCGCTCACGCTGCAGATCAGCGGCGGAGAAGTGGTGCTCGGCCAATGGCAGCGCATTCTGCTCGCCGAGCTCGATGGACCTCGCGCACGCACCATTCGTTTGCAGGTGATGGGGATCGGGTCGAACTGAGAACGAAGAACTGAGAACGAAGAACGAAGAACGAAAAACGAAACGACAAGCAAGGGTCAACGTGCGCTCGCGTCTCATTGCCGCTAAACTCGCCGACGTCGCCGACAAACTCGAACGACGCGAGCGATTGTCGTTCGAAGATGGCGTCCGGCTGTTCGACTCGCCTGACTTGCTCGCGCTTGGATGGCTTGCAAATCGCGAGCGCGAGCGGCGGCACGGCGCGCGGACCTACTTCAACCACAATCTTCGACTCGAGGCGACGAACGTCTGTGAAGCGTCGTGTTTGTTCTGTTCCTTCGCGCGCCTCAAGCCTGGAGATCCCGGCGCATACACGATGACCCTGGAGCAGGTGTTCGCCAAGCTTCGGCAACGCCAGCACGAGCCCCTCACCGAAATTCACATCGTCAACGGCCTTCATCCAAGGCTGCCGTTCCACTACTACAAAGATCTGCTGAGCGGATTGAAAGCCATCCGTCCGCAAATCCATTTGAAGTGTTTCACGGCCGTGGAGATTGCCTATTTTGCGGATCTCTACGGGATGTCCGACGAGCAGGTGTGCCGGGGGGCGGCGCGGAGATCTTTGCGGCGCGGGTGCGGCGCAAAATCTGTCATGACAAGTGCGACGGCGATCGGTACATCGCGATTCATCGTACCGCTCATCGTCTGGGGATGCGGACGAACATCACGATGCTGTACGGGCATATCGAGACAACGGAGGAGCGCGTGGATCACATCATGCGTACTCGCGCCCTTCAGGACGAGACCCACGGTCTGCAGGCGTTCATCCCGCTCGCATTTCACCCCGACAACAACCAGATGCGCAAACTGCCGCCGCCGTCCGCGAGCGACACGCTGCGCGTACACGCGGTGGCGCGGCTTCTGCTCGACAACGTCGATCACATCAAGGCCTATTGGATCTCTTCAGGCGTCGAGGTCGCGCAGACGGCGCTCTGGTTTGGCGCGGACGATCTCGATGGCACGGTGCAGGAAGAGACCATCTATCACATGGCCGGCTCGCGCACGCCGTCCGCCCTCTCCACCGCAGAAATCGAAGAGCTCATTCGAGACGCGGGGCGTGAGCCCGTCGAGCGCGACACGTTGTACAACGTTGTTCGAGTCGCCTGACAGGAGGTTCGAGGTTCCAGGTTCGAGGTTCGAAGTTCCGGGTTCGAAGTTCGGTTCGTTGTTCGACCGGGCGGAACGCAGGAACCTCGAACTCTCAACCTTCGAAGCTCGAACCCTCGAACTTCGAACCGGCCCCGGCGTGTCAGATTTTTATGAACACGCGTTTCCGGTACATTACCCACAACACGCCGTAGAGAAGCGCGAGGTTTGCTGCGGCGTACAACAACGATGCGTTCTTCGGCGAGGCGAGCGGCACAAACCAGTGCTGATAGATCCACCCGGACATCGCGATGGTCGTTCCGTCGGCCGCGGGCATGCGGATGGCGATCAGGGTCTTGACCAGAAGCGCGGACAGCGCGAAGAGAGCGATAGCGTTCAACCCGAGCACCACGAACGGGTGAGTCGCGCGGCGGTGGCCGCGAACATCAATCCACCAATAGAGCAGAATCAGCAGAAGCGTCGCCGCGCCGGCGGTGAAGACCGCATAGGAGCTCGTCCACAGGTTTTTGTTGATCGGGAACACGAGATGCCACGCTTCACCAATGACGATGCCGGCAGAGCCCCAGAGGGCAAGCACTGCGAGCGATCGTGATGTTCTGAGCCGCAGCACGAGTCCCGCGCAGATGCCGAACAGAGTTGTTGCAATCGCTGGAACGGTACTGAGGAGTCCCTCCGGGTCCCATCGCGGACGCCATAGGTGGTTCGACAGCAGCGCGCGATCGAGCATGGCCGCAACGTTGCCCTCGGGAGAAAGGTCGCCGCGCACGCCATGCTCGTTCGGTGTGAGCATCATCACCGCCCAATATCCAGCCAACAAAACCCCGGAAATCAGCATCAGCGCTCGTTCTTGCTTCCACGGCCACGCGGCCGACGTTTTGTACAGCGTCGCCGCAACGAGATAGCAGACACCGATCCGCTGGAGGACGCCGGGAATGCGCCAGTGATTGGGGGTGAACGCCGGGAAGCCCGCAAGGAAAAGTCCGAGACCGATCAGCACGACACCGCGACGCACGATCGACGCCCAGCCTGCCAGCGTCTGCCGCGACATGGTGATCGATACGCCGACGATGAACAGGAAAAAAGGAAAGATGAGATCTGTGGGCGTCCAGCCGTTCCACTCAGCATGGAGGAGCGGCGCGTACACGTTGCCCCAGTCGCCAGGATTGTTCACGATGACCATTGCGGCCACCGTGAGGCCGCGAAAGACGTCGAGTGACACCAGACGTGCACGCGTCGTTGCCGCGGCTTGGTCACGAACCACCGCATTCGGATCGCGAACGACAGCCGCTTTGCCAGCGATTTCGACGCGTCTTTCGACGGCGTGGTCGACGTCGAAAGCCGCCACTTCGGGCCCGCTCATGCCGCCAAGCTTACGCCACACGCGACCATTCCGACACTGCTGAGCGGCCGCAACCTGGCCGCGCGCATTTGTTATAATTGTGGTGAACCAAGTGCAGCCCGGCACAATCCGGCGAGCGGCGCTTGGTTTTTTCGTGTCCGTAGATTGAGAAATATTTCACAAGCGCGCAATGTCGACCACCTTTTTGCCCGTTCTCACCGCCGTGGAAAAGCAAAGTCTCCACGAGCGCCAGCCGCTGCCGGAAGCCTACCTGGGCCTTTCGGACGACGAGATGGAGCTTCGCATTGCGGCCGCGAAAGCGGCGCTCGGCGATCGGCTCGTCATTCTCGGTCACCACTACCAGCGAGACGAGGTCATCAAGTTTGCCGACTACACCGGCGACTCGTTCAAGCTCGCGCGCTCAATCGCGAAGCATCCGAGCGCCGATTACATCGTCTTTTGCGGCGTCCACTTCATGGCGGAAAGCGCGGACATCCTTTCGCTGCCACACCAGCGCGTGATTCTCCCGGACCTCGCGGCTGGCTGTTCCATGGCCGATATGGTCGCGCCCGATCAACTCGACATGTGCTGGATCGAGCTCGAGCAGATGGGCGTCGCGTCGCGCGTGGTGCCGATCACCTACATCAACTCCGCAGCGGCAGTGAAGTCGTTCGTGGGCGAGCGCGGCGGGACGATCTGCACCTCGTCCAACGCTCACGCGTCGCTTCAATGGGGATGGGAGCAGCGCGAGAAGATTCTGTTCCTGCCGGATCAACACCTCGGGCGCAATACTGCGTGGAAGATGGGCGTGTCGCTCGACGACATGGTGGTGTGGAATCCGCACGAGCCTTTCGGCGGATTGACGAAAGAGCAGCTCCACTGCGCGAAGTTGATTCTGTGGAAGGGCCACTGCTCGGTGCATGTGCGCTTTACCGCGAAGCAGATCGCAGCGGTGCGGCAGCAGTATCCAGGCATCCGCGTGATCGTCCATCCCGAGGTGTCCTTCGACGTCCTTCGTGCCGCAGACGACAGCGGGTCGACGGAGTACATTCTGAAGGTCGTCCGCGAAGCGCCGGCTGGGACCACGTGGGCCGTTGCGACTGAAATCCATCTGGTGCATCGCCTCGCAGAAGAGGTGGCGCACGAGAAAACCGTGATCTCTCTCGACCAGGTGGGGTGTCTCTGCTCCACGATGTTCCGTGTGTCGCCGAATCACCTGCTCTGGGTGCTCGAGGGCCTCCTCGACGGCGAAGTGCACAACGAGATCATCGTGCCGGACGAGCAGCAGAAATGGGCTAGGATCGCTCTCGATCGCATGCTCTCCATTCACTAGGTGTAGTGGCGGGGTTTCAACCCCGCCGGAGGACACGCAATGCCGCACAGCCTGCCGGCGCTGCCGTACGACTTCGGCGCCCTCGAACCGCATATCGATACTCAGACGATGCAGATTCATCACGGTAAACATCATCAGACGTACGTGACGAATCTGAATGGCGCGCTCGACAAGCATCCTGATCTGCACAACAAGAGCCTCGACGATCTGCTCCGCAGTCTGAACAGCGGGATCGCGGTCGTGCCCGAGGACATTCGAACGGTCGTGCGCAACAACGGCGGCGGCCATTGGAATCACTCGATGTTCTGGAAGCTGATGGCTCCAAACGCCGGCGGCGCGCCGAGCGGCGCCGTCGCCGACGCGATCAAGTCGTCGTTCGGCAGCTTCGACAAATTCAAGGAGCAGTTTCAGGCCGCGGCCGTCGGCCGCTTCGGCAGCGGTTGGGCGTGGCTCATCGACAACGAAGGCACGCTCGAGATCATGAGCACGCCGAACCAGGACAATCCGCTGATGGAGGGAAAGAAAGCGGTGCTCGGCGTCGATGTGTGGGAGCACGCCTATTACTTGAAGTACCAGAATCGCCGCGCCGATTACCTCACCGCGTGGTGGAATGTGGTCAATTGGGCCGAGGTGAATCGGCTGCTCGGATAGTTCGAAAGGATCGGCCGAAACCAGGCACCCAAGGGGCGGATGCTGCGAGCCTGCCGTTCCGCCCTGTTCTTCTGCCTTGTCTTCGTCTGCGTGAGACAGGCGGCGGCGCAGTCGGACGCAGACAGTCCCCACGTCGAACCGTACATTCGCGACGTGACTCGCGTCGAGTCGTGGTCGTTCTTTCAGCCTTTTGAAGGCGGCGGCAATCCCACCTACAGCTTCGTCGGCAATCGCGCCACCCTTGGCGTGCGCGTCAAGAGCGTGCGCTTCGATCTGGACGGCGCGTTCCAGTACGCGCAGCTTGTCGGAGTGCCGGAGCGGGCGGTCGGTCCCAACGCGCTCGGCAGCGGCGGCTTCTATTTTTTTCAGGCGGGATCGAGCGAGGCGTATCAGCTTTATTTCAAGGCGATCAACGTCAGGATCAAGGAGCTGGTGCCGGGCCTGTCGGTAACGGCCGGCCGCATGGGGTTTTCATCGGGCGAGGAGCGCGCATCGAGCGATGCTCTGGTCGAGGAGCTCAAACACCTGCGCCTCGGCTCGCGAATGGTCGGCGAGTTCGAATGGTCCATCTTTCAACGGGCGTTTGACGGCGGACGCGTCGATCTCACGCGCCGGACGTGGTCGGCGAACGCGTCGCTCCTCTTTCCTACGCAGGGCACCTACGAAGAGTCCGCGAATCCGACGATTTCGAGCGTCAGGGTCCTTGCCGCTTCCGTGACACTGAACGCCGCGGCCATTTCTCATCAGGAGCTGCAGCTTTTTGCGTATCACTATCGCGATCGGCGCGACGTTCGCGGACGCCCGGATAACCGCGGCCCACTCCGTGACCTGACCCACGTCTCGATTGCCACCTTCGGCGGTTCGCACGTGGGCGCATTTCCCCGCGGGTCTGGCCGCTTCGACACGCTGCTCTGGATCGCCGGGCAGACCGGCGATTGGTACGGGCAGCCGCATCGCGCGCTCAGTGGTGCCGCCGAGGGCGGGTACCGCTTTGCCGCACCCGCGCGGCCGTGGATTCGCGGCGGGCTCCTGTACGCATCCGGCGATCGCAGTCCGTCCGACGATCGTCATGAGACGTTCTTCCCGATGCTGCCGAGCCTTCAGCGCTACGCATTGTCGACGACCTATGCGCCGATGAACCTGCGCGACGTCTTTGCGCAAGCATTCGTTCAACCGGCAGCGCGCCTTCGCGCCCGCGCGGACGTGCACCAGCTGTCTCTCGCCAACGCGGCGGATCGCTGGTATCACGGCAGCGGCGCCGCGAGCCGCACGGGGACGTTCTTCGGCTTTTCCGGACGGCCATCGAACGCCGCCACGAGCCTGGCGCGCGTGATCGAAGGAACGCTCGACGTCTCGATGTCGCGCGTGTGGTCGCTGAATGGATATGTCGGCTGGATGAAGGGCGGAGAGGTCGTGCGGAGATTATTTGCGGGCGATCGCTTGGTGTTTGGTTACGTGGAAAGCGTGATTGGCTTTTGAGGTCGGGTAGGTCGAGTAGGTCGGGTAGGTCTGGTGGGTCTGGTGGGTCTGGTGGGCCGGGTCGGTCTGGTAGGGCGGTCGCACCCGACCTGACCTCCCGTCCGACCCGACCAACCTGACCGACCTGACCGACCCGCCCCCGCCCCTTAGAACTCGTACCTCAACGCAAACTGCATACACCGTCCCGCCTGCGCGTCGCACGTCGCAAGCGTTCCGTCGTAACGACCGAAGCTCGCGAGGTCCGGAGACCCATTCAGCGTGCCGACGTCGAACTTCGGCGTGTTCGTCAGATTGAAGACGTCCCACCGGAAACGCAGACGGTTATCTGCAATGCCGACCGCCCACGATTTGCTGACGCTCGTGTCGATCGTGAAGTAGCCGTCGCCGCGGAACAGATTGCGCAGGCCGACTTCACCCGGCAGCGCACGCCGGAAATAGTTCAGCGCGTCGGTTGGGTTTTCAAATGGACTCGGCCGGTGATCGATCGCGTCCTTCGTCGTTTTGGTAGGCGGCAGCTTGTTTGGATCGACGAGCATCGCGTTGCCCTGAAGGTTCCAGTTCGTGGCCCAGCAGGAACGGCAGTTCTGAACGTTGAACGGAAAGCCGCTCGTCCAGCGCATGAGGCCCGCTACCGACCAGTCGCCGATCAACTGATTCAGCGCGCCGCCGGCGTTGCGGCCCCATCGTTTGCCGTGGCCGAACGGCAGTTCCGCGAGGCCGTTCACGTTGATCTGATGCCGCACGTCGAAGTCCGAGGTGCCGTAGCTCAACTCCGGCTCGAAGGAGTTGATCAGGAACCCTGTGTAGCCGCCGTTGTTGAAGTTACCGAAGGCGCCTCCGCGTTCGACCTGCGATCCCATGTCTTTCGACTCGGACAACGTGTAGTTGACATCGAACTGCGTGCCGTCGGAATAGCGCTTACGCAGCGTCAGCAGCAACCCGTGATAGTTGGAGCGACCGATGGAGCTGACCGCCGCAAGCGAATCGTACTGGTCCGCGAAATACGCATAGGGCCCGAAAATGCTGCATGCCGGGCTGCAGGAGGTATCCATGTCGTACAGCGCGGTGATCCAGTCAGGACCGTTCTGCATGAATGCGCGCGTCACGGCCTGGGTTGCGGTGAGGGTTGCATTGGCGGCCGCGGGGAAGAGATTCTCCCAGTACGCAACCGCGGGCAGCGCGGCATACGCCGCCGCCGCCGAGTTGCCTGTGATGCCCCGCGATTGTGCCGCGTTGATGATCGTTTGCGCGGCGGTGAAGTAGTCCATCCCCGACTTGGTGTCGACGAGGTTCATCGCCATGGCGAGGTCGCGCCGAATGAGCAGGTCGCGGCCGAAGCGGCCGACGTAGCCCCCCTCGATCGAGAAGTTCTTGCTGAGATCCCGGCCCATGATCGCACTCGCCATGTGCGCCGATGGCGTCGTGAGCGTGTCGTCGATGCTCGTGGTGATGATGCCGGCACGCCGCGGCGGCGTCTGCGGGAAGCCCCCTGGCGGCGCTGCTGGAACGGTGGGCGGCAGCGTTTTTACGTCGCGGAACCGCACCGCAGGATTCTCTTCGTACGGCGCGCCAAACGGACTGCTGATCGTCGTCGACATGCCGAACGCGAATCCCTCATCGAAGTTCGTGGCCAGCCCCAGGCCGGCGCGATCGAACACTTTCGTGTAGCCGCCACGAACCACGGTTGCAGGCGTGGGCGTCCACGCGAACGCGATCCGTGGAGCGATGTTGTTCTTGTCCCAGTCGTAGAAGCCCCTCCGGTTGTTCTTGGGACCGGCAAGATCGAACGTTATGATCGGACTCGCGTTGGACGGAATGCCCTTCTTCATGTTCTCGACGCGCTGATCGAACCAGGCGCCCATGCTGATGGTCGGCGCCACCTGGAGGCCGTTCGCTTCGTACGGCGGCGAGTACAGGCTGTAGCGGACGCCGCCAGTGATCGTGAGGCTCGATCCAAGCTGCCAGCTGTCCTGCAGGTAGACCTCGTATTCATCCGATGCGAGAGTACGTGCCACCGGTGTTCCGGGTGCTTGCGCA
>WNGB01009537.1_pt1 | contig 13597 bp, 21 predicted proteins | sample 5400681 | NCBI WGS metagenome assembly WNGB01 (sample SAMN13153367, study PRJNA577476) | soil metagenome | isolation source: 115 cm soil or saprolite under grassland replicate 2 | place: USA:California | collected 2016-06-15 | reverse complement strand
ATCGAGCAGCCGACCCGGGGCTGGGACCCGGTGACGCTCACCACGCTGACCGTGGGGCTGGCCCTGCTGGCGGCCTTCGCCGCCTGGGAGGCGCGCTCGCGCCACCCGGTGCTCAACGTCCGGCTGTTCGCGAACCCCCGGTTCACCTGGGCGACCGTTGGCTTCGGCCTGGTCGGCCTGGTGCTGACCGGCGCCATGTTCCTGTTCACCCAGTACCTGCAAGATGTCGAGGGCTACCGCCCCTTCGACGCCGGCCTGAGGATCATTCCCTTGGTGGTGGGGATGCTGGCAGGCGCGCAGGCGGTCAGCCGGCTGCTCCCGCGCACCGGCACCAAGGTGGCCATGGCCGCCGGATTCACCCTCCTCGCCGCCGGCCTCGCCCTGTTCGGCACCGCCACCGTAGACACCGGTTACGGATTCGTGGCGCTGTGCCTGACGCTGATGGGCGCCGGCCTGGGGATGGCGATGACTCCCGGCCTGGACGCGATCATGGGCGCCATGCCGGAGGGGGAGTTCGGGGCCGGGTCCGCGGTGGCCAGCACGTTCCGCCAGGTCGGCGGTGCTATCGGGGTGGCGTTGCTGGGCGACATCTACCTCAACCGCTATGTGGCAACCCTTCACCTGCCGGCGGCCCTGCCAGCCTCGGTGACTCACATCGCCCGGCAGTCCGTGGGCGCGGCCAACGCGGTCGCCGCCAAGCTCCCCGCCCCCCTGGCCGGGCAGGTCCGCGGCGAGGCCCATGCCGCGTTCATGTCGGGGCTGGACTGGACAATGCTGCTCGCAGCCGGGGTGGCCCTGCTGGCCGCGGTGCTCGTGGCCGCCTTGCTGCCCGGCCGCAAACCCGCCGCTCAGGCGCTGACGCCCGCGATGCCCGGGGCCGGCGCAAAAGGGTTGCCATGGCCAAGATGAAGCAGGCCGCGTCGGAGTTCCTGGCAAAGAGGCGAATCGCGGTGACCGGGGTGTCGCGGACCCCGAAATGGCATGGCAGCAACGTCGTCTACCGGCGATTGCGGGGTCGCGGGTACGAGCCGCTGGCGTATGGCAACAAGGAGGAAAGGGTGCCCGGCTGCGCCGCACCGACGACGTTGAGACCGCGCTGGGTCGGGTGTCCGCCTGGCTTGCCGTCGCCGCCGCGTTGCCGACCGTGCTCTGGCGCGTTGTCGTGGGCTTCGGGGCGCAGCTGGGCACACCCGAGCAGTGGCGGGCAGCCGAACACATTCCCGGCAGCGGTACGGTTTACGTGCTGGTGCTCTCGCTGCTGCAGCTGGCTGCCGCGCTGTTGACCCTGTTGCTGGTGCATCCGCGAGGCGACCATGTTCCCGGTTGGAGTCCGATCGCGGCACGCGCCCAACTGCCCGCGCCCCTTGTTGCGGCGATCGCGCTGCTCGGAGCCGCGGCCTTGCTGTTTCTGTGCGTGGCCAGCGCGATCAACTGGGGCAACGTCGACCCCTTCGCGGGTGTCCGGTTCACCGGCTGGGCTGCGCTGTGCTGGGCGTCCTATGCCGCGGCCCCGCTGTGGCCGATATTCCTGATCATCACCACCCTCGGGTACCTCCGCAGTCGCCGTGCCACCGCTGCATGTCACCGGCAGCGAAACCCGGTGTGACCGAAAAGGTCCCCCTGTGTCTGGGACGGGATCGATGACAGAGACAGGTCTCGGGTGACGGCAGCGCGCAGATGGCGGCGTTGCGCTACCGCGCCAGTTAGTCGCTCGCTGGGGCCTTCGACGTTCCGCCCCAGTCCTCTGGGGCGAGGTCGGCGGTGGCTTGCGTGAACGTCCAGTGGTGGCCGGCCAGGTCCTCGACCGAGTACTGCCGCTCGCCGTACGGGTAGTCGGTGGGAGGGCTCACAATCCGCGCGCCCCGCTGCAGCGCGTGGTCGTGGTGCGCGTCGACGTTGTCGACCTTGACCATCACCGCATGGCTGCGTAGATCGTTGCGATCCGGTACGGCCCGCCCGTACTGGGCATCGGCGTCTGCGACGATCACCACGCCGTTGCCGTACGCGACCCGGGCGCGATGCCCGTCGGCCCGCCACAGCTCGGTAAAGCCAAAGGTCTCACACAGCCAGTCAACGGCTTCTCCCACATCGGGGTAGACGAGTTCTGGGACAACGCTGGCTGAGCCCGTCGTACGACTGATCAACATGCCACCTCCTCCGCGACCTGCACAGCGCCCATTCTTCCGGCTCGACGGTGGTGAGCAAGGCGGTGTCCTGATCTGCGGGCCGGTGACGGTCGGTGGTGCGGTCGCCGCCGACCGCACCTCGACCGCCCGAAATTGCCGTCGCAGTACGGATCCCATTGTCGGTGGCCGCCGCGGGGGTGGAGTGCCCGACCTCGGTCGCCGAGGTTTGCTTCGAGTGGGTGAAGCTGACCTCAGCGGGATTGCAGGTGAGCTTCCATGCGACGGCGCCCTATCCGGGCGGTGACCCTCCTGACCCGCAGGTGCCGATGCGGCAGGCTATGTCGGAGATCTCGCTCACCGACGACGCGGGCAACTCCTATGACTTGAGCGCCGTGCTGGGGGGGCTGGGGCCGGAGTGGCGATCGGCAAGAATGGCACGGTCACGTGCTGGCGGCACTGTTGCGTTGTGTGATCCTTGCGCAGCCTCAACGCACGGGGCCGGGTGCGCCGGCTCAGATCGTCAATGCGAGTTGATCGAAGATCGTGCGGAGCTTGTGATGGGCGGGGACGTCGGTGGCGATGTCGTAGTGGCCGCGGCGCAAGTTCTGGACGAACGCGTGACCAGCGGCCAGGATCCGTGCTGAGCGGTGCCGTTTCACGCCGCGCATCGGCCGGAGCCGGGCTTTCAGCCGACCGTGATCTGCCTCGATGGGGTTGTTTGCGTATCGCTCGACGGTGTGCAGGGCAGCAGGGGCCAGCTCGTCAAGGACTCGCGGGTAGGCAGGGGCGCGGTCGGTGGTGACCTCAGCTGGGACCGTGCCCGCGCGCAGTGCCCGGGTGAAGAACCGCCGGGCCGCGGCCAGGTCACGCCGCTCCGATAGCAGGACGTCGATGACCTGGCCATGCTGGTCTACCGCCCGGTACAGGTACATCCACTGGCCGGCGACCTTGATGTCGCTGGGCGGGTGCCAGCGCCATGGCCTGGTCGGCCGCCGGGCCGGGGACATGGAACGTGACCAGGGCGCTGCGGCCGTCCGCGGAAACCAGGGCGGTTCCCCGCGCTCAGCGGAGAGCGGATATCGGTGGCCGCGTGCGGCAGCCTGGCCAGGGCACCGGCCACCTCCCGGGCCGCCTGCCCCATCGCCGGGTCGGCGGCGAACGTGTGGCTTGCGCCCCGGGCCTGGATGAGCACGTCCTCCACGGCCGGCGCATTCACGCCCAGCCGGTGCAAGGTCTGCTCGGCCCGCCCCGCCTGGCCGGCGTCGTAGCTGGGCAGGCTCTTGGTGCCCAGCGCCTGCCCGGCCAGGAAGACGACGGCGACCAGCGCGAGCCAGCCGAACACGGCGGTCTTGCGGTGCCGGGCACTCCACCCGGCGATGCGTTCAACGACGGGGGCGCGGGGGTGGTGGGCCGGGCGGTCATCGCGATCCGCATCGGTTTCAGGCAACACTGAACTCAGCGGCTGGCGCATCATGGCCTTCTCTCTCGGGATGGTGCGGTGTGCGGTCGTTTTCGTGGCCCCTCGCCCATGAGCTGATCCCTCATGGGCGAGGGCAACAGTCCTGGTTACCTGTGGGTTCTGTGGACTGCGACGGAGGAGCATTCCACAGAATGCCGTTCGTTATCTGGGTACCTGCAGCGGGCCAAGCGGGCCCGGGCGGGTGAGTACCTCTTTGGCCTCGGCTAGCGGGTCGACGGGAGCGCGGAGCAGAGTTCGCGCGACGCGGGCGTGCGCGCGGGCCGTGATGACGAGTACGTAGCTGAAGAGCAGGAACAGCACCAGGAAGGCCGCGGCGGCCAGCAGTGCTTTGGGTAGCGTGTCGACGTACAGGCCCACGCCGCCGGCCCCGTTCGGGCCGTGCGGGAAATAGCCCAGCACCACGCCGGGCACCTGCGTTCCGTTGGCATAGCCAAGGCCGGCATTTCCCCTGGGTGCCCAGTAGCAGATGGGCAGCGTGATCCCGGCGAGGAATGTCAGCCACACGGTGAACACGACCGTGTCCAGGACGAACAGCGGCAGCCAGAGGCCGATCAGGTATGCGACGTCCCGCCAGGTGGCCGCGTCCCGCCAGCGGGTCCTGACCTGCGCCAGGAGTCCGTGTTCCGTCACCTCGCGGTAGCCGCCGTGAACCGGCTCGGGGAGCATCCGCCGCAGGCGGCCGCGCTCGACGTTGGCGCACCCACGCAGGACTCCCGCCGCGGCGACCAGCAGCGGGATTGCGGCCAGAGTGATCGAGAGGACGGCGGCCGTGACCGTCGCGGTGAAGGCGACGCTGAACAGCACCCATCCCGTGACGAAGATATAGACGGCCAGGTAGCCAGCGGCGGTCCACAGGCTGGCCGAGACGGCAAGCCGCACCGGGTTACGGTACAGGCGCAGCCGTGTCACGGCGGGTTCGCGGCCCGCGGCAGAGGCTGGGCTGCTGGCCGCGACCAGGGCTGGGCTGCTGGCCGCCGCCGCGGCTGGGCTGCTGGCCGCGGCCGGGCCTGGGCTGCGGCCGTTACCGCCGGGCCCTTCCGCAGTCACCATGTCATCCCACCTCCCGCATCAGCTGCTCGACCGCGGTCACGTGTTCGGTGAGCTTGGCGATCTGGCCGCGCAGTTCCTGCTGGTTGGCCACGGCCTCCTCGGCCAGCTTGCGGTAGTTGGCCATCGCGACCGCGTCGGCGCGGTGGCTCTGCAGCCGGAAGTAGGAGGCCACGGCCGTGGCGATCACCGCGCCGATGATGAAGAGGATGCCGAGGGTAATGCTGATCGCGGTGTAGTTCGTGCCGTGGGCGGCCGTCAGGGTCGTGCCGGTCATGTGTCGCTCTCTTCCGTGTGATCGGTGTGCTCCTGGCCAGCCTCCTGGTCGCCGTCCTGCAGCGCCTGGGTGATCGTTTCCGCGGTCAGACGCAGCTCGAACGGGGCGAGCTCGAAGTACTTCATCGCCTTGCCATCCTCCGAGAGCTCCAACTGGCCATTCGGCAACAGCATGTAATTTGCGGTCGGCGTCTTGCCTGTTTCAGGTACGAGACCGCACGCCGCCTGTGCGAACGGGGTCATAAGCTGACCGCGCAGGGGGAGCGCCGGTCCCATCCGGGCAGCCCGGGCGGTTCTACCAGCCTGCCATCCGGGAGCAGTTCGCCGCCGTCCTCAAAGAGCACGACTCCGTTGCACAGCAGGCTCCAGCCCTGCTCTGGATGTGCGGCAATGGTGCGTGCGGCCTCGCGGTCAGGTGCCCCGGCCGGCGGGCACGGCGGCTGGTGCTGGCACATCGTCATGCCTTGCGCCGGGAACAACACGGGCACCGGATATCCCGGACGGCTCCGGCGGTGTCGCGGCCGGGCGCAGGTGCCGTGTCCACTGGCCCGTGCGCATCCCACCTCGCCGCCGCGGTCAGCGACCCGGCATCGTCGCCGGGCAGGGCGCCGTGCACCCGGATCGGGACCGGCACCAGGACCCTGGAGTGCTGGCTCGGGCGGGGCGGAGACAGTCCCCGCCACGCTCTGACCGGCATGGAATCCCCGGTTCTGGGGGAGGGGGCTGTGTTGCGTTTCCGCATCCACACCTGCCTCGCTGCGCCGAGCCCTCGGGCCCGGCCGGCCGTGGCGCGGAGGGCCCTGGCAGCAAGGCCTGCCGCCATGCCGGTAACCGCCGCGGCGGGCCCGGCCCGGTCGCCACCGGTCTGCGACCGGGCCAGGCGGGCAAGGCGCCACTGCTCCGCCTCCCGGTGAAACTGCTGCTGGCGGGATTTGGCGAGCGCTTCGGAGATCGTGGGATGCATCACTTGCTCGTCACCTGCTGACGGCGATCGGCGGCGCGGCCGAGTGCTTTGGCCCGGACGACATCTGGGTCCCGCGGGTCGGGCGGGAAGACTTCAAGCCAGGGGCGCTCCCGCCGGCCCTTTGGCCGCGGGATGCGGATGAGCTTCATCTCTTACCTCTTTGGCCAGCCGCCATGTGCGGGGCCCCCGGGTTGATGAGGATCCCCGGTCGTGTCTGGCGGCTGGTTCTGTAAGGGACGGTAGGAGCCGGCGCTGCTGTGGGCGTCACCCGAAGGTGCGCAGCCAGGTGGAATGTTTCCGCGGCACAAAGGTGCCGCCGGCATTGACGGGGGGTGCCGCGCTGGCGGATCAGGCCCAGCTGGCGCGCCCGGGCGATGGCCTCGGTGCGGCTGGCCGCGCGGCCTTGCCGAGGAGGCGGCTGACGTGCTTCTTGACGGTGCCGGGGGTGACCACCAGCTCGCCCGCGATGCGCCGGTCACGCCGTGCCCGCGGCTCGCGGGCGGTCAGCGGCCCGGCCAGGCCACGTACGCGATGCCCGCGCCCGGCAGCGCCGGTGGCCGGGCGCTGCGGTGACTTCTAGCGCCTGCCGGTAAGTCCAGCCGCCGCGTCCGGGCGGCCCCGGGCGCGCTGGACCTGGCCAAGGTGATGGCATGCCCAGACCGCCAGGTGGCGCTCGGCCGCCGCCCGCCACTGGGGATGCCCGACGACAACGCGCGCTCGGCTGCTTCGGGCTGGCCGCGCAGCCACTGGGCCAGGGCCAGGATCCCGCCGGCTCGGGATTCCCAGCCAGCCATCATTCGCCCTCACCCAGTTCGGCCGGGCCCGCGAAGCGCACGCGAACGCGCTTTCGGCGCCGCCGCGGTGGCTGGCTGTTTGGCGCTGCCGGGCCTTGGCCACGCCGTGCCCGGCGGCACCTTCGTGCAGCGCAAGATTCCACCCGCATGCGCACCTTCGGGTGACGCCCCAGGCTGGGGACCGTCCGTAGCGTGCCGGGTGACGCAGACCTGCACCGACAGGAGGCATAAGGAATGGCTGCTCTTACGCTCGACCGCGTCACGACCGGCCCTGCCGCCGCCACCACCGAGTACGCCGAGGTCGTCGATGACAGATGACGCACGACCCGCCGGGTGTGACCGCAAGGCACCGGCAGATCTTTACGGGATGCGCGGGCCGCGCCGCCGTGCCCATCCCATCCCGCCGCATCTGCGGTGGCCGGGGCCGTGGCGCCGCTGCGGCCGGGCGCAGGTTCTCTGGCAAGGCGGCGGGCGGGCGTGAACGGCCCGGGAGGGCCTGCGCAGTACGAGATCCGCATCGAGGGTGTCCTCGACAGCCGCTGGGCGGACTGGTTCGGCGGCCTCCACGTCCAAAGCGACGGCAGGCAGACGGTCATCTCTGGTCTGCTCGCTGATCAGCCCGCGCTGCATGGACTGCTGGCCAAGGTCCGCGACCTTGGGCTCTGCCTGATCTCTGTGCGCCGCCTGGACCCGGATGAAGCCGGCCAGCAGACCCAGCAGTGAGAGGCGATCCGGAACCGGAAACCGAAGTCCTGCAAGACCAGCGCGCCATACCTGGCACGGGACAACCTGAGCGCCTACGGAGAACAGAAATGAAGGCCTTTTCTGCCGGTGCGGCCAAAACGGCCGGCAAGCGGCGATCCGAAGGATCCCTGCTCATGGCCCGGAAGTGGTGGACGCTGACCGCGGTCGTGGCCGGGGTTTTCATGCTGTTGCTGGACGTGACGATCGTCAACGTCGCGCTCCCGCAGATTCAGAGAGCGTTCGGCGCGTCGCTGCCGGACCTGCAGTGGGTCATCGACGCCTACGCGCTCACGCTCGCGGTGCTCATGCTCACCGCCGGCTCACTCGCCGGCCGGTTCGGCCGGCGCATCATGTTCGCCACCGGGACGGCGATCTTCACCCTCGGGTCATTGTTGTGCGGGCTGGCGACCGGCCCGCTCGATCTCGCGCTGTCCGGGCCGGGCAGGGCGCCGGCGGGGCGATCATGTTCGCCACCTCGCTCGCGCTGATCAGCGACGCGTTCCGGGGGAAGGACCGCGGGGTCGCGTTCGGTGTCCTCGGGGCCGCGACCGGGATCGCGCTGGCCATCGGCCCCGTCCTCGGCGGCGTGATCACCAGCGGCCTGTCGTGGCGCTGGATCTTCCTGGTGAACATCCCGATCGGCATCGCCACCATCGCGGTCACCCTGGCAAGGGTCGCCGAATCGCGCGACCTGGAAGCCACCCGGCCCGACTGGCTGGGCTTCGCGTCGTTCAGTACCGCCCTCGCCGCGCTGGTCTACGGGCTGATCTCGGCCGGCGGCGGCTGGGCGTCGGCCAAGGTCATCGCCAGCCTGAGCGCCGCCGGAGGGCTGCTCGCCGCGTTCCTGATCATCGAGGCGGTCCAGCGGCGGCCGATGCTGGACCTGTCGCTGTTCCGCGTGCCGGCCTTCGCCGGCGGGCTGATCGCCGCGTTCGGGATGTCGGCCTCGCTGTTCTCCCTGCTCACCTACATCGTGTTGTACCTGCAGGACGGGCTCGGGTTCTCCGCGTTCGGCACCGGGGTGCGCCTGCTGTTCCTGACCCTCGCCACCTTCGTGACCGCCGGCGCGGCCGGGCGGCTCACCACGGTCATCCCGGTCCGGCTGACGATCTCGGCGGCTTCGTGCTGGTCGCCGCCGGGCTGCTGCTGATGCGGGGCCTGACGGCCGGTTCCGGCTGGACCCACCTCCGGGCTGATCGCCGCCGGGGCCGGGTCCGGGCTGGTCAACGTGCCGCTCGCCTCCACGGCCGTCGGCGTGGTCGCACCCGCGCGGGCCGGCATGGCCTCGGGTATCAACTCGACGTTGCGCCAGGTCGGCACCGCGACCGGCATCGCCGCGCTCGGGGCCATCTTCACCGCGCACCTGCGGAACGCGGTCACCCACCGGCTCGCCGCCACCCCGCTGGCCGCGCACGCCCACGCGATCGCGGCCGGGATCGGCGGCCCTAAGGGCAGCGGCGTCCGGTCCGGCCTGATCACCGCAGCAAGGCAAGCCGTCGCCACCGCCGCGCGGGCCGGCTTCGCCGACAGCCTGAACGAGATCCTGCTCATCGGTGCCGTCGCCGCCGCCGCCGCCGTCGCGTCCCTGACCTTGATCCGCGGCCGTGACTTCGCCGCCGAGCCCGCAGCCCCCGGCACCGATGCCACCCACTTAACCGTCGCCGAACCCGTGGCGTCATCACCCTTGCTATAGATCACCAAGAGTCCCGGTGACCACCAATAACACTGGCAGGCATGTCCTGCCAATAACACCGGCGGGCACGTCCCGCCCGCAGGCACCGTTGCCTCTGGGGCACGGCCGGCTCCACAGTCACGTACGCCGCCCACGACGCTTTCCGCCGCGACCTTCGGTGCCTGACCAACGGCGTGGGTGGTGTCTTTGCCGAATGCAGAGACATCGCCTAGCGCGCTGGGCGGTTCTTAAGAACTAGCCGGAAGGGATGAATCCATGTCCATGTCGGATCGGCGGTTGCGGTTCGCGGTCGTGAACGAGGTCCTGGCAGACGGTCCCCGATGGGCCGGTCATGTCCGCCGTATCGAGCAGTCGGGAGCCAGCGCGCTCCTGGTCCGCGACCACATCGCCTCGGAGCCGTACGGGCCGCAGCTGGCGCCGCTGGCGATGGCGTCGGCCGCGGATGCCCAGACGACCCGGCTGCGGGTGGGAACCATGGTGCTCGACAACGACTACCGGCATCCTGCGCTGGTCGCGCACGAAGCCGCCACGATCGACTGGCTGTCGGGCGGCCGGTTCGAGCTCGGCCTCGGCGCCGGCTGGCTGCGCGGCGAGTATGAGCAGATGGGCCTGTCGTTCGACGCCGCGCGACGCGCATCGCCCGGCTCGATGAGGCGGCGTCGATCATCACCGCCCTATTGTCGGGCGAGACCGTCACCGTCCGCGGCGCCCACTACACCATCGACTCGCTGAGCCTTCCGGTCACCCCGGTGCAGCGGCCGCGGCCGCCGCTGCTGATCGGCGGCGGCGGGCCGAGGATGCTGGCGCTCGCCGCCCGGCACGCCGACATCGCCGGCATCCTTCCCGCCCCCATCCGCGGCGGCCAGGACACCGACGACCCGGCCGACCGGACGCCGGCGGCGCTCGACGCAAAGCTCGGCGTGCTGGAAGCTGCCGCCGGGGAGCGGTTCCGTGCGCTGGAGCTCAGCACCTTTGCGACCTTCCTGGTCACAAACCAGCGGCGCCGCGACACCGAGATGCTCATACGGCAACGGCGGTGGAGCGGGATTACCTGCGAGGACGTGTGGACGATGCCGTCGATCTTCGTTGGGTCAGCCGGGCAGATCCACCAGGATCTGCTGGCCCGGCAGAGCCGGTTCGGGCTCTCGTATTTCGTCACCACCGACCGCGACCTCGGCCACCTCGCGCACATCGTCGAACGCGCGGCCCCGGGCTGAACGCCATTCACCGCGACCCCGTAGGCCCGGACGTGCTGGAGACGGTTCTCGCCGAGGCCGACCCCCGTGGCGTGCCGTGCACCGCGCAGGGCAGCGGCGGCTTGCTGCTCTCCGGCGGCGAGCTGCCGGCGATGGCCGCGCCCGGCGCGGCGCGACACGCGGACCACCGTCGGCGAAAGCTACGAGGGTGCCTCTTACCGCGCACGGCGTCCCCGGGCGTGCTCGTTGCGGCAAGGCGGCCGGGGCACAGTCGGCGTGGGCCAGGGCGGGGATGCCTGTCCTCCCGCGGCCGGGGCGGGCCGCCGCGGGGGGCCGGGCCTGGCCGGGCCGCTGACCATCCGCGAGCTGGACGTGCTGCGGCTGCTGGCGGCGGGCACGCCGAAACCAGCACATCGCGGGCGAGCTGGTGGGCCACCCCCGGCATCGTCAAAAGACACGTCTCCACGTCCTGGGCAAGCTCGGCGTGGCCGACCGCACCGAGGCCGTCGCGCGGCGCGGGACCTGGCCTGATCCACTAGCGCGGCGCCCGCAGAAAATGCCGGCGGCACCTTCGTGCCGCAGAAGATTCCACCTGGCTGCGCACCTTCGGGTGACGCCCCGGGCAGCGCCGGCTCATACGGTCCTTAGCAGAACCAGCCGCCAAACACGACCGGGCTGATCAACCGGGGCCCGGCACATGGCGACTGGCCGAGGAGGTAAGCGATGAAGCGCATCCGCCCCCAGCGGCCGGAGAGCCCGGCCCTAGCGGCGGCTTCCGCCTGGGCGGAAGCAGGGTTGCTGTGGCCGCGGGGCGGACTGGAGACCCGGCTCGGTTCCCTGGCCTGGCGATCGTCCGGTGCCGGGCCGCCACTTGTCTTCTTCGCCGGCGCAATCGCTAACGGTGACCTGTGGCGTGACGTCGTCGTCGCACTCGAGGACCGCTACCGCTGCATCACGATCGACCTCCCGCTGGGAGGGCACCCCTGGCCGCTGGCCGCGGGGGCAGACCGGTCGGCCACTTCGCTGGCTCGGCTGCTGCTCGACTGCCTCGAACTGCTCGACGTGAAAGACGCCACGGTGGTCGCCAACGACACGGCCGGCGGACTGCTCCTGCTGTCGCTCGCCAGCGGTCATCCCGCGCTCGCGCGAGTGGGCCGTCTCGTCCTGACGAACTGCGAAAGCTACGACAAGTTCCCGCCGGAAAAGCTCAGAAAGGCGACGGCCATGTGTCGCGCCTTCCCCCGGCTCGCGCGGGCGCTGATTCGGCTACAGCTTCGGATGCAGCTTCGGTCGTCGTTCGCCCGGCGCAAGGGCGTCTCGACCGTCGCCGCGAGCGGACTGGACGACGAGCGCGCAGAATCGTTCTGCCGCCCGGCAGGACGAGATCGACGGGTGGCCGACGACATGGTCGCGGCCATGGCTGGATTCCGCCCGCAACTCCTCATCGATGCCGCCGAGGCGATCCCGCGGTTCGACCGGCCGGTCCTGCTGGTCTGGGGCGAGTCGTGCGACTTCTTCCCGATGGCAGACGCGCGACGACTCGCGTCCGACTTCCCCTGCGCCACGCTGGTCTCCGTTCCCGGAGCCAAGACGTGGGTGCCGGTCGACAATCCGGCGGCCGTGGCCGAGGCCATCGCCAAGTTCGTGCCGATCTAGAAATGCATCGGCGCGTCTTCCGCCTAGAGCTGCGACATGGTGCGGCTAGGTGATCGTCCTTGGGCCCGCGAGCCGTGGTCTGCCCATGCCGCGTGGCGGGCTGCCGATCAGCGGGTGTTACAGCGCGAGGGCCAATCTCGGCTCTGAGCGCGATCAAATCGAACCGATTTTTCGGAAGGAGCCATCATGCGTGTTTTCGTTGCAGGAGCTACCGGGGCGATCGGGCGGCAGCTGCTGCCCCAGCTCACCGCGGAGGGGCATCAGGTGACCGCGACGACCAGGGACCCGGCCAAGGCCGGGCAGCTGCGCGCCCTCGGCGCGGAGCCGGCGGTGGTCGATGGCCTGGACGCCGCGGCCGTCGGCGAGGCGGTCGCCAGGGCCGAGCCGGAGGTTGTCATCCACCAGATGACGTCGCTGGCGGGGATGAGCAGCAACCTGCGCCGCTTCGACCGTGACTTTGCCGTCACCAACGAGCTGCGGACGGCCGGGACCGACCATCTGCTCGCGGCGGCGGTGGCCGCCGGGGTGCGGCGCTTCGTCGCCCAGAGCTACACCGGCTGGGACAACATCCGCGAGGGCGGCCCGGTCAAGACCGAGGATGACCCGCTGGACCCGAGCCCTCCGGCCGCGCAGCGCCAGACGCTCGCCGCGATCCGCCATCTGGAGCGGGTGGTGCCCGCGGCGGCGCCGATGGAGGGGATCGTGCTGAGGTATGGCTCGTTCTACGGGCCCGGCGCCTCCGACGCGTTCGTCGAGCTGATCAGGAAGCGGAAGGTGCCGGTCATCGGCGACGGGGCTGGCATCTGGTCTTTCCTGCACATCAGCGACGCCGCGGCCGCGGCCGTCGCCGCGCTGGAGCACGGCACGCCCGGCGTCTACAACGTCGTCGACGACGAGCCCGCTCGGGTTGCGGAGTGGCTGCCGTTCCTGGCGCAGGCGGCCGGCGCGAAGGCGCCCTACCGGGTGCCGGTGTGGCTGGGGCGGCTGGCGGCCGGCGAGGTGGGGGTCTCGATGATGACGCAGATCCGCGGCTCGTCGAACGCGAAGGCGAAGCGGGAACTCGGCTGGCAGCCCGCCTGGCCGAGCTGGCGGCAGGGCTTTCGCCACGGGCTGGCCGCCGCCGAGCCGGTGCGCGGGGATGCCTAGTCACCCCGGCGGGCCAGGCGTGAGCAAGGCCGAGGCCTGTAAGCCAGCCCGGCCCCTTCGGGCAGTGGGCGGATGCCGGAGCCCTCAGGTAACGAGCCAGGCCGTACGGTCCTGGATCGCTCCGGGCGGTGGGCGGCTCATAGAGCCGGCCGGAAAGGATGACGCCATGCCCACCTCGCATCGGCGGTTGACGCACTTCAGTCGTGGTGCTGGCGTGAACGGCACGGCAGGTGTCAGCGGCGGCGGATGCAGCGGCACGGCTGCGGCCGGGGGCTCCGCTCCGCCGGTGATCAGCGTCCGCGGCCTGACCAAGCACTACGGTGAGACCCACGCGGTGCGGGGGATCGACCTGGAGGTCCGTGACGGCGAGATTTTCGCCTTCCTCGGGCCCAACGGCGCCGGCAAGACCACCACAGCCGAGATCCTGGCAGGTTTTCGCCGGCCCACCGGCGGCCGGGTCAGCGTCCTGGGCGTC
>WNGB01012303.1_pt1 | contig 13598 bp, 10 predicted proteins | sample 5400681 | NCBI WGS metagenome assembly WNGB01 (sample SAMN13153367, study PRJNA577476) | soil metagenome | isolation source: 115 cm soil or saprolite under grassland replicate 2 | place: USA:California | collected 2016-06-15 | reverse complement strand
GCCAAGCGCCCGCTGATCATCCTCGGCAAAGGCGCGGCCTACGCGCAGGCCGATGACGCGATCCGTGCGCTGGTCGAAAAGACCGGCATTCCGTTCCTGCCGATGAGCATGGCCAAGGGCCTGCTGCCGGACACGCATCCGCAGTGTGCGGGGGCGGCGCGCTCAACGGTGCTGAAGGACTCCGATGTCGTGATGTTGATCGGCGCGCGACTGAACTGGCTGCTGTCGCACGGCAAGGGCAAGACCTGGGGTGAACCTCACGCGAAGAAGTTCATCCAGATCGATATCGAGCCCAAGGAGATGGACAGCAATGTCGAGATCGTCGCTCCGGTGGTCGGCGATATCGGCTCCTGTGTGGCGGCTCTGTTCGAGGGCATTGACGGCAAGTGGCCGGCCCCGCCGGCCGACTGGATCAATGCCGTCAAATCGAAGAAGGAAGAAAACATCGCCAAGATGGCGCCGCGGCTGATGAAGAACACGGCGCCGATGGATTATCACGGTGCGCTCGGTGCGCTGCGCACCATCATCAAAGAGCGGCCGGATGCCATCCTGGTCAACGAAGGCGCCAACACGCTCGATCTCGCGCGCGGCATCATCGACATGTATCAACCGCGCAAGCGCCTCGACGTCGGCACCTGGGGCGTCATGGGCATCGGCATGGGCTTTGCCGTCGCGGCCGCGATCGAGACCGGCAAGCCCGTGCTCGCAGTCGAAGGCGACAGCGCCTTTGGTTTCTCCGGCATGGAGGTCGAAACAATCTGCCGGTACAATCTGCCGGTCTGCGTCGTCGTCTTCAACAACAACGGCATCTATCGCGGCACCGACGCCAATCCCACTGGCGGTTCGGACCCTGCGACGACCGTCTTCGTCAAAGATGCGCGCTACGACAAGATTGCGGAAGCATTCGGCGGCGTCGGCGTCAATGTGACGACGCCCGACGAGCTGAAGCGCGCCGTGAACGAGGCCATGGACTCCGGCAGACCGACCCTCATCAACGCAGTGATCGATCCGGCGGCCGGCACCGAGAGCGGCCGCATCGGCAATCTCAACCCGCAAAGCGTGGTTCGTAAGAAATAATGTTGGACAAAACAGTCGGTCGTTGAGAACAGTTCCGCGTGGGCACAGCGCCTTTGCCCACCCTACGATACCGAGATTGAGGAGACGCTGATGGCAACCAAGGGCAACAAGATTGCGCTGCGAGCAAAGGCCAAAGTGCCGGCGCGCGCGAAGCCGAAAAAAGGCGTGCTGAAGAAAGCCGCGGCCGCAGTCGCTTCGACCGTGCGCAGCATCGGCAAGGCTGTGCAGCCGGCGGCGAAGCTCGGTAATGGCGCGAAGGCCGGGAACGGCCTGCCCAAGCCCTCGACCAAGCCTTGGGGCCAGGCCGGCAAGGCGCTCGACGGCGTGAAGATCCTCGATTTCACGCACGTGCAGTCGGGCCCGACCTGTACGCAGCTCCTCGGCTACATGGGCGCCGACTGCATCAAGATCGAGCGCCCCGGCGTCGGCGACATCACGCGCGGGCAGTTGCGCGACGTGAAGGGGGCCGACAGCCTCTATTTCACCATGCTCAACGGCAACAAGCGCTCGATCACGATCGATTCCAAGAATCCCAAGGGCAAGGAAATCATCGAACGTCTGATCAAGCATTGCGACGTGCTGGTGGAAAATTTCGCGCCCGGCGCGCTCGATCGCATGGGCTTTACCTGGGAGCATATCCACAAGCTCAATCCGCGCATGATCGTCGCCTCCGTGAAGGGCTTCGGGCCGGGCCCCTACGAGGACTGCAAGGTCTACGAGAACGTCGCGCAATGCGCGGGCGGCGCCGCCTCCACCACCGGCTTCCGCGAAGGGCCTCCGCTTGTCACCGGTGCGCAGATCGGCGATTCGGGCACCGGCCTCCATCTTGCCTTGGGCATCGTCTCGGCGCTCTACCAGCGCATGCGCACCGGCCGCGGCCAGCGCGTGCTCTGCGCCATGCAGGACGGCGTGCTCAATCTCGCGCGCGTGAAGCTGCGCGACCAGCAGCGCTTGGCGCATGGTCCGCTCACGGAGTACCGCCAGTACGGCGAAGGCATTCCATTCGGCAAGGCGGTGCCGCGATCCGGCAACGATTCCGGCGGCGGCCAGCCTGGCTGGATCCTCAAGTGCAAGGGCTGGGAGACCGATCCCGACGCCTACATCTATTTCATCACCCAGGCCCCGGTGTGGGGCGAGATCTGCGACCTGATCGGCAAGCCGGAATGGAAGACCGACCCGGACTACGCCACGCCGCCGGCACGGCTGCCGCGGCTGGGACACATCTTCGAGACGATCGAGCAGTGGACCATGACCAAGGACAAGTTCGAGGTCATGGAAATCTGCAACGCGGTCGACATTCCGGTCGGCCCGATCCTGTCGATGAAGGAAATCGCCGAGGAAGAGTCGCTGCGCCAGACCGGCACCGTGGTCGAGGTCGATCATCCCAAGCGCGGCAAGTATCTGACCGTCGGCAATCCGGTGAAGATGTCGGATTCGATCACCGAGGTGAAGCGCTCGCCGCTCTTGGGCGAGCACACCGAAGAGATACTGACCAAGGTGCTCGGCTACAGCGCCAAGGAACTCGCGGAGATCAAGGCGTCCGGCGCCATCACGCCGCCGGAGAAACCCGCGAAGGCGGAGGCGGCGTAAGAAAAAGCCAATAGCGAGTAGCGAATAGTAAGTAGCGAGTAGCCAAATAGCCAAAACACGGCCAAGAACGGCGGCCTGACTTGCTATTCGCTACTCGCTATTCGCTATTCGCCCTCGCGAGAGACAGCGAAGGCTCGGAGGAAACCTGAATGCGTATCGTCGTCCACGGCCAGCAGGCGTTCGGCAAGGCCGTGCTGGAGGCGCTCATCAAGCGCGGCGAGAACGTGATCGCCGCCTATGTGGCGCCGGAGAAGCCCGGCCAGAAGGCCGACCCGCTCAAGGAAGCCGCGCTTGCTGCCTCGCTCCCGGTCTATCAGCCCGCCTCCTACCGCAAGCCCGAGGTGTGGGAGGAATTCCGCGCGCTCAAGCCCGACCTGCAGGTGATGGCCTTTGTCACCCTGCTCGTGCCGGAGGATTTCCTCAACATTCCGACCAAGGGCTCGATCCAGTATCATCCCTCGCTGCTGCCGGCCTATCGTGGTCCTTCGGCCATCAACTGGCCGATCATCAAGGGCGAGACCGAGACCGGGCTCTCGATCTTCTGGCCCGACAACGGGCTCGATACCGGCGACGTGCTCCTGCAGAGGAAGACGCCGATCTCGGATACCGACACCCTCGGCTCGGTCTATTTCGATCGCCTGTTCCCGATGGGCGTCGAGGCGATGCTCGAGGCCGTCGACCTGGTGAAGGCCGGCAAGGCTCCGCGCATCAAGCAGGACGAGTCGAAGGCCACCTATGAAGGCCGCTGCGGTCCCGACAATGCCCACATCGACTGGGGCAAGCCGTGGCTGCAGATCGACCGTCTCATCCGCGGCTGCAATCCGGCGCCCGGCGCCTGGACCACCCTCGACGGCCACGCCCTGCAGGTATTCGACGCGAAGCCGCTGCCGGCAGTGAACCCCAAGGGGATCGGCGGCAAGATGGGCGAGATCGTCGAGGTCGCGACTGACGGCTTCACCGTCGTCTGCGCCGACGGCCGCATCAAGGTCATGCGCGTCAAGACTCACGACGGCCCGAAGGTCGCGGCCGGCGAATTCGCAACCACCACCAAGCTCGCCGTTGGCACGAGGCTCACATGAGTCTGCCACCGACTTGGTCGCGCACTCGGTGTGCTCCCTCTCCCCATCCGAACTCGGGTTTACCCGAGTTCGGCACTATTGAGTCGCCGAAGTCGGATATATCCGACTTCGGCCGGGGAGAGGGTTGGGGTGAGGGGGTTCCAGACCTTTCGAGAGACCGTAGCCCCTCACCCCACCCCTCTCCCTATGGGAGAGGGAGCCGAGCAGCGCTCGCCTCACCCTCAGTGCTCAACATAGCCACGAAGCGTCCTATCGGAACGAGGCTCACATGACTCCTTCGCCCGCTACTGCAATGAAAGCCTCGACCGGCGCCTCGCAGCACGCCGCCCCGAAGTCCGACATCGAGATCGCGCAGGCCGCCAAGAAGCGCCCGATCATGGAGATCGCGCGCGAGCGGCTCGGCATAAGCCCTGAGAATCTGGAGCCCTACGGCCACTACAAGGCTAAGCTCTCGATGGACTTCATCAAGTCGCTCAAGGATCGGCCGAACGGCAAGCTGATCCTGGTCTCCGCCATCACCCCGACCCCGGCCGGCGAAGGCAAGACCACCACCACGGTCGGCCTCACCGACGCGCTCAACCACATCGGCAAGAAGGCGATGCTGTGCCTGCGCGAGCCCTCGCTCGGGCCCTGCTTCGGGGTCAAGGGCGGCGCCGCCGGCGGCGGCTATGCCCAGGTCGTGCCGATGGAGGACATCAATCTCCATTTCACCGGCGACTTCCACGCCATCACGTCGGCGCATAACCTGCTGGCGGCGCTCATCGACAATCACATCTATTGGGGCAACGCGCTCGGTCTCGATTCCCGCCGCGTCGCCTGGCGACGCGTCATGGACATGAACGACCGCGCGCTGCGCTCGATCGTCTCCTCGCTCGGCGGCGTCGCCAACGGCTTCCCGCGCGAGGACGGCTTCGACATCACGGTCGCCTCCGAGGTGATGGCGATCTTCTGCCTCGCCAGCAACCTCGAAGACCTCAAGAAGCGGCTGGCCAACGTCATCATCGGCTATACGCGCGATCGCAAGCCGGTGCGCGCCGGCGACCTCAAGGCGCACGGCCCGATGACCGCGCTGCTCAAGGAGGCGCTGTCGCCGAACCTGGTGCAGACGCTCGAAGGCACGCCCGCCTTCATTCACGGCGGCCCGTTCGCCAACATCGCGCACGGCTGCAACTCGGTGCTGGCGACCACCACGGCGCTCAAGCTCTGCGACTACGTGGTGACCGAGGCGGGCTTCGGCGCCGATCTCGGCGGCGAAAAGTTCCTCGACATCAAGTGCCGCAAGACCGGCCTGTCGCCCGACGCCGCAGTGCTGGTCGCCACCATCCGGGCGCTGAAGATGCATGGCGGCGTCAAGAAAGAGGAGCTCAAGACCGAGAACCTCAAGGCGCTCGAGGCCGGCATGGCCAACCTCGGCCGCCACGTCGAGAACGTGCAGAAGTTCGGCATCGTGCCGGTGATTTCGATCAACCGGTTCTCCGCCGACACTGACGCCGAGATCGCGCTGGTCAAGGAGAAATGCAAGGCGCTCGGCGTCGAGGCGGTGATGGCCGACCATTGGGCCGAGGGCGGCAAGGGCGCGGCCGACGTCGCGCGCGCGGTGGTCAAGGTCGCCGACAGCGGCAAGAGCAAGCTCAAGCTCCTTTATCCCGACGACATGCCGTTGCTCGAGAAGATCCGCACCATCTGCAAGGAAATCTATCGCGCCAAGGAGATCGACGTGCACAAGCCGGTGCGCGACCAGCTCGAGTCGTTCGAGAAGATGGGCTACGGCAAGCTGCCGGTCTGCATCGCCAAGACCCAGTACAGCTTCACCACCAACGGCGATCTCAAAGGCGCGCCCGCCGACCACATCGTCAACGTGCGCGAGGTGCGGCTCTCGGCCGGCGCCGAGTTCGTCGTGGCGATCTGCGGTGAGATCATGACCATGCCGGGCCTGCCCAAGGTCCCAGCCGCCGATTCCATCGACGTGGGCGCCGATGGCAAGATCGTCGGACTGTTCTGATTTGATCGTCTGGAGGCGGCACATGCGCGTGGCGTGCAGTTTGAGTGTCGCCGCCGTCATCGTTCCGGCATTTTGCGCCGCGTTGCAGGCCCAGCCGGCCTATCCGAACAAGACCATTCGCATTGTCGTGCCCTACGCGGCAGGCGGGTCGGTCGATCCGATTGCGCGCCTGGTCGCCGACCGGCTGTCGCGGACCATCGGCCAGAGCGTCGTGGTCGAGAACCGGGCCGGCGCCGGCGGCAACATCGGCATCGAGGCGGTCGTCCGCGGCCCGCACGATGGCTACACGCTGTTGGCGACGCCGTCGGCGGTCGCGATCAATCCGTCGCTCTACGGCAAGGTGCCTTACGACCTCGAGAAGGACCTGGTGCCGTTCAGCCTGGTCAATCGCAATGCCATGATCGTTCTGGTGAGCCCGGCGTCGGGCATCAGCACGCTCTCCGACCTGATCGCGCGCGCGAAGGACAAGCCGGGGTCGATGAACTATGCCATTGCGGGCAATGGCACGCTCGATCATCTGGTCTGCGAACATCTGCGCGCCGGCGCCGGTCTCGACATGGTGAAGATCAATTACGGGGGCGTGCCGAAGGGGATCACGGCATTGCTCGCCGGCGAAGTCCAGATGATGGTGGCTTCGGTGACGGCGGCCTCGGCCTTCGTGAAATCCGGGCAGCTCAAGGCGCTGGCAGTGACGTCGGGCCAGCGCGTGTCGCAGATGCCGGACGTGCCGACGATGAGCGAATTGGGCCACAAGGATTTCGTCATGTACGGATGGTCCATGCTGTTCGCGCCGAGTGGCGTGCCGGCCGACATCGTGGCGAAGCTGCATGCCGAGACCGCGAAAGCCGTGGCGCAGCCCGACGTGACCAGGATCATCACCGACACCGGCAGCGAGGTGCAATCGCTGACCCTCGACGAGCTGCGGGCCTACGTGCGCCAGGAGACGGCGCTGCTCGCCGGCATCGTGAAGGCCAGCGGCGCCCGCGCCGATTGAGTGCTGGTGGTCAGTCGCGCGCCATGAAGATCACGATTCTCGACGACTATCACGACACGCTGCGGACGCTGCGCTGCTTCCGCAAGCTCGACGGCCACGACGTCACGGTCTGGAACGACCACCTGCAGGAGACCGACGCGCTCGCCAAGCGCATCGGCAACGCCGACGCCCTGGTGCTGATCCGCGAGCGCACCCAAATCCGCGCGCCGCTGCTCGAGCGCCTGCCGAGCCTCAAGCTCATCAGCCAGCGCAGCGTCTATCCGCACATCGACATCGATGCCTGCACCCGGCTCGGCGTGATCGTGTCGTCGAGCCAGCACCCCGGCGTGCCCTCCTACGCCGCCGCCGAGCTCACCTTCGGACTGATTCTCGCCGCCATGCGCCAGATTCCGCAGCAGATGGCGGCGCTGAAATCCGGCCAGTGGCAGATCGGCGTCGGCTCGACGCTGCGCGACAAGACGCTCGGCATCTTCGGCTACGGCCGCATCGGCGGCGCGGTCGCGGGCTACGGCCGCGCCTTCGGCATGAACGTGCTGGTGTGGGCGCGCGAGGCCTCGCGCGCGCGTGCCCGCGCCGACGGCTATGAGGCCGCCAAGTCCAAAGAGCAGTTCTTTGCGGACTGCGATATCATTTCGCTGCAGATGCGGCTGGTCGATGCCACCCGCAACATCGTGAGCGCCGCCGATCTCGCCCGCATGAAGCCGACCGCGCTCATCGTCAACACCAGCCGCGCCGGATTGATCGAGCCCGGCGCGCTGGTCGACGCGCTGCGCGCCGGCCGCCCCGGCATGGCGGCGGTCGACGTCTACGAGGACGAGCCGCTGCTCGACACCAAACATCCGCTGCTCACGATGGACAACGTCGTGTGCACGCCGCACATCGGCTACGTCTCGCGCGACGAATACGAGACCCAATTCACCGACATCTTCGACCAGATCACCGCCTACGCCGCCGGCACGCCGATCAACGTGGTCAACCCCGACGTGATGCCGCGGGCGCGGCCGCGATGAGCGGCTGATCTCCCGGCCATAGCCCCTCAGCAATCCGGCGCGATCGATCAAACCACCGCGCGTGCCGCGGGCCACCCTCCCCTGGAGGGGGAGGGTCGCGAGCGAAGCGAGCGGGGTGGGGTGAATGCGAAGCGCTACGATTGACCTTCACCCCACCCCGACCGCCTCGCTTCGCTCCGGCGGTCGACCCTCCCCCTCCAGGGGAGGGTGACTCGCGGCGCGACACGTATCCGTTTCCGAGAACCGTAGATGCGGACACATGCGATCCGTCGTGTACGCTACTTCTTCAACCCCACCGTCCCCATCAGGTCGGCAATCTCGCCGTCTTCCTTCGTGATCAGGCGGGCGAACGCGGCCGAGTCCAGGAACGACGGCCGCGCGCCGATGCGCTCGCAGCCGGCGATGAAGTCTGCGCTCTCGACCGTCTTGCGGATCGCCGCCTCGAGCGCCGCGATGGTCGCGCGCGGCGTGCCCTTCGGCACCGCGATGCCGCGCCAGGCCTCGAGCGCCACGCCGAGCCCGAGCTCTCGTGCCGTCGGCACGTCGGGGAACGCCGGATCGCGCTGGGCGGTGAGCGCCGTCAGGAGCCGCATCTGCCCGGCCTTGACGTTGCCGGCGAGCGCCGCCGGCAGCTGCACCGCGGCGTCCACCTGGCCGCCGAGCACGCTCGTGATCACCTGCGCGGCGCCGAACGGCACGTCGATGACCTCCACGCCGGCCGCACGGAACAGCGCCACCGAAGAGAAATGCGTATGGCTGCCGACGCCGGAATTGGCGACCGTCAGCGTCTTCGGCTTCGCCTTGGCGTCGGCAATGAAATCGGCGAGCGTCTTCCACTTGGCGTCGCCGCGCACCGCCAGCACCGGCGTCTCGACCAGCACTTGCGCCACCGCGTCGAAGGCCTCGTAGTTGAAATTGAGCGTGCCGGAGTGGAACGTGGTCGAGATCGAGTTCGAATTCCACACCAGCGCATAGCCGTCCGCCTTTTGCGACGCGACGTGCCGGTAGCCGATCGCGCCGCCGGCGCCCGGGCGGTTGACCACGATCACGTTCTGCCCGAGCTGCTTTCCCACGCCGTCGGCCAGGAGCCGCGCGGTCACGTCCGCCGACGAGCCGGCCGGGAACAGCACGGTGATTTCGATCACGCTCTTCTGCGGGTAGGGCGGTTCTTGCGCAATTGCCGCGCCAGCAAGCGTAACCAGGAGCGTGCCGGCAACTACGGCACGCGTCATCAGAGATGCCATCATGACGCACTCCTACTCAATCGTTATGGCGCATTCCCACTCAGTCGTTGGCGAGAATCTCCGCGACCTCCACGCGGCGGCCTTCGCGTGCCGACAGGATGCCGGCGCGCACCACCGCGAGCGACGTCGTCGCACTGTCTCCGCTCATTTCCGGCTCGCCGTCGCCGCGCACCGCGGCGGCGAACTCCTCCAGCTCCTCCACGAATGTATCGTTCTTGGCGCACGGCACGTCCATCGAACTCGCGCCGCCGCGTTTGATCATCCTTAAACCTTTGTGCATGTCGTAATAGGCGCTCGCCTCCTTGCCGTAGATGTTCATCAAATAGTATTCCGATGCCGACGCATAGCTCGCGTTGAGCGTCGAGAGCGCGCCATTCTCGTGCTCGAGCACGAGGCTCGCCACGTCCGGATTGTCGCCCGGCAGCACGAGCTGCGCCAAGCGTCCGCTTACCGCCTTCACCGGCCCGATCAGGTATTCGAGTACGTCGGTATAGTGGATGCCGATCTGCAGCATGACGCCCCCCGGCATGCCGGCGGCCTGGTAGCGCCACGACGAGAGATCGATCTGGCCGAGCCGGTCGCGGCTGATATTGGCCTCGGCATTGACCAGCTTGCCGAACACGCCGGCGTCGATCTGCTTCTTGACCCAGCGGAAATGGCTCTCGCGCCGCCGCTGATAGCCGAGCGCCAGCACGATCCCGGCCTTGCTGGCACACTGGGCGATCGCATGCCCGTCGGACACGGTGTTGGCGATCGGCTTGTCGAGAAACACGTGCTTGCCGGCCTCGGCCGCCGCCCGCGTGGTCTCCAGGTGCACGTCGTTCGGCGTGGTGTTGATGATCGCCTCGATCTGCGGATCGTCGAGGATCGCCTGGTAGCTCGGCGACGCCCGGCAACCGTATTTGGCGGCGAACGTCTGGCGCTTGTCCGCGGAGCGCGTGTAGCAGGCGGCGATAGTGATCTTGCCGGAACGCTTGATCGCATCGGCCAGCACGTCCGACCACCAGCCCATCCCGATGCACGCCACGCGGACCGGATCACTCGCCATTCGTACTCTCTTATCGTTTCCGCGCTCTCCTCTGTCGTCCCCGCGAAGGCGGGGACGACAAAAGAGAGAGTCCCGCTACTTCGCCTCAACACTCCACCGCGCGCCGATCGCCTCAACCGCCGCGCGCGCAATCGTCTCGTCGGTCGCCCAGTCGCCGCCGGCCACGCCGACGCCGCCGATGCACTCGCCATTGACGATCACCGGCGCGCCACCTTCCATCGCGGTCCAGCGTTCCGCGCCGGCCGCGAGCGCAAGCCCGAGCGCATGCGCCACGTCGAGCGTCTGCCCCTGCGCGCCATGCGAGGTGGTCACGCGCTTGTTGGAGGCCGCGCACACGGCTTTGGTGGTGGCCGATTGCACCGAATGGAAGCGGCCGCCTTCCATGCGCTCGAGCAGGATCAAGTGTCCGCCCGCATCAGTTACCGCGATCGACACTGCGATGCCGGCTTCCTGCGCCTTGGCGATCGCGGCTGCCATGATCTTCCTGGCGCCCGCGTTGGTCAACCGCTTGCTGTCGGCCACATCCATCATTGCCCCCGTCGATCCGACGGCCGCGATACTGCGACGCCGACTGCGGCACCATCATGGCCGTGTCGGGCCGTCATCCAGCGTGGTCGCGAGCCGGCGCGCCTCCGTCACCAGCGCGGCGTTGAGCGGCGTCATCGGCTCGCGCATCGGCACCACCAGACCGATGGTATGCACGGCTTCCGGCTCGATGATCGGGATCGCCCGGATGGTGGCGGTCAACCCCAGCGTCTCGGCGAGCCGCGCCGGCATCACGCTTGCCCAGCGCCCGGTGCGCACGTGCGCGAACAGCACGATCATCGAATCCGATTCCAGCGTCGGCTGCGGGTCGCCGCCCGCCGAACGCAGCAGTCCGTCGATGATGCGCCGATTCTGCATGTCGGGGGTGAGCAGGCACAACGGCACCTGCGCGACCTCCGCCCAGGTCACGCGCTCGCGGTTACCGAGCGGCGCGTCCGCCGCGGTGAGCAGCTGATAGCGCTCCTGGTAGAGCGGCACCGCGTTGACGCGGCCGAGCGGCTCGTTGTCGATATAGGTCACGCCGGCGTCGATCTCGAGATTCTCGAGCAGCGTCAGGATCTCGATCGAGGTCCGCGACCAAATCGTGAAGCGCACGTCCGGGTGGCGCGCGCGGAACGGCGTGGTGAGCTGCGCCACCATGGCGAGCGTGGTCGGGATCGCGGCGATCCGCAGCTGGCCGGCAAGCCCGAGCTTGAGCGCCTTGATCTCGTCGCGCATCGCGCGCGCGTCGCCGAGGATGCGGCGCGCCCAGTCGAGCGTGCGCTCGCCCTCCGGCGTGAAGCCGATGAAGCGGGAGCCGCGCTGCACCAGCAGCACGCCGAGCGTCTCTTCGAGCTGCTTGATGCCGGCCGACAGCGTCGGCTGGGTCACGCCGCAGGTCTCGGCCATCAGGTATTCGAGCTTGTCGAGCACCGTTTCGGCCTCGTCTTGAACGATGGCCCATCCGCGTCATGCCCGGCCTTGTGCCGGGCATCCACGTCTTGCTTCCCTGATAGAGCGAAGACGTGGATGGCCGGGACAAGTGTACAGCTCATAGACATGGCTGACGGGTGTTCAGGGACATAGTTGACACCTCATCATTGCATGGAATCGGCTGCGAAGGAGGCCGTCCATGCCGTGGCAAGAGGCGTCGGTTATGGATCAGCGACGTGAGTTTGTTCGCTTGGCGATGCAGGAAGGGGCCAACCGACGGGAGTTGTGTCGACGGTTCGGGATCAGCCCCCAGACTGGCTACAAGTGGCTTGACCGCTTTGCTGCCGGGGATGAGGAGCTGGCCGACCGTTCGCGCCGGCCGCATTCGAGTCCTGGAAGGACCGAGGGGGAGACCGAGGCTCTTGTGTTGGTGGTGCGCGATACACATCCGGCCTGGGGAGCGCGCAAAATCGTGAGGTACCTGAAGCGAGCCGGAGAGGACGCTGTGCCGTCCACGACGGCGCACAGGATCCTGGCCCGGTATGGCCGCATCGATCGATCGACGCCGCCTGGTGGGAAGGCCTATCAGCGCTTTGAGAAAGCTGCACCGAATCTCCTATGGCAGATGGACTTCAAGGGCTGGGTGATGCTAGCGAGCGGAAGCCGGTGCCACCCACTGACGATGGTGGATGATCATTCGCGTTACGCGCTTTGTCTTGCGGCTTGCGCGGACCAACAAAGCACGACGGTGCAAGGCCATCTGGATGCGACGTTCCGACAGTATGGCTTGCCGGATGCGATCTTCGTCGACAACGGTTCGCCCTGGGGCGATGCCTCAGGGGCGCGGTGGACGCGTCTGGGCGTGTGGCTGCTCAAGACCGGAGTCGAGGTTCTGCACAGCCGACCGTACCACCCGCAGAGCCGCGGCAAGAACGAGCGCTTCCACCGCACGCTCAACGCGGAGGTGTTCAAACTCCATCGCTTTCGCGATTTCGCCGAGGTGCAGCGTGCGTTCGATCGTTGGCGGACCATCTACAATCTCGAGCGTCCGCACGAGGCGCTGGGCCAGCAAGTGCCAGCCGATCGCTACCGAGCGAGCCTCCGGTCGATGCCGGACCGCCTGCCTGAGGTGGAATACGATGAGCACGAGATCGTGCGCACCGTCTCCACCACAAAGGACTATGTCAGCTTCAAGAACCGGCTCTGGAAGGTACCGCAGGCCTTCCGTGGCGAACGCGTGGCGATCAGAGCACGCGGCCCGGACGGTCACTACGGCATCTTCTTCGGCGCCCGAGAGATCGCTACCCTTGATTTGACCAAATCAGAAGGTGTCAACCATGTCCCGGAACGGGTGTCAGCCATGTCCAGGTACTGAACAACAAGCCCGGCCATGACATGGAAAGGACACCATATCTAATGTGCACGAACGACTGCGCGTTGATCGCATCGCGGTTCGGTCAGGCCGCCCGCGCCGGCGCGAAGCGGCCGTAGAAGGTGTCGCCCTTCATCGCCATGTCGGCGAGCAGCTTCGGCACCTTGAAGCGCTCGCCGTGCTTCTTCTCGAGCCGCTTGCACAGGTCGACGAAGCGCTTGGTCCCCATCATGTCGATGTAGGACAGCGTGCCGCCGGAGAACGGCGCGAAGCCGAAGCCGAGGATCGAGCCCACGTCAGCCTCGCGCACGTCGGTGATGACGCCTTCCTCGACGCAGCGCGCTGCTTCGAGCGCCTGCACCACCAGCAGGCGGTGCGTGAGCTCCTGGATGTCGATCGTGTCGGGATCGAGCTTCTTCTTCTGCAGGTCGGCGAGACCCGGCCACAGGCGCTTGGGCCCACTCTGCGGATAGTCGTAGAAGCCCTTGCCGTTCTTGCGGCCGAGCCGGCCGCGTTTCTCGACCAGCTCCTGCAGCAGCGTCTTCTGCTTCGGATCGATCGCCTTGGCGCCGAGATCGGCTTCGGTCGCTTTCAAGATCTTCCAGCCGAGATCGAGCGCCACCTCGTCGTTGAGCGAGAGCGGCCCGACCGGCATGCCGGCCATGCGCGCGACGTTCTCGATCATTGCCGCCGGCACGCCTTCCATCAGCATCAGGTGACCTTC
>WNGB01012492.1_pt1 | contig 13605 bp, 8 predicted proteins | sample 5400681 | NCBI WGS metagenome assembly WNGB01 (sample SAMN13153367, study PRJNA577476) | soil metagenome | isolation source: 115 cm soil or saprolite under grassland replicate 2 | place: USA:California | collected 2016-06-15 | reverse complement strand
CGACCACTACGACTTCGTGATCGTCGGCGGCGGGTCGGCGGGGAGCGCGCTGGGCAACCGCCTCAGCGCCCACCCCGGTACGACGGTGCTCGTGCTCGAGGCGGGCCGGTCGGACTTCCGGATCGACCCCTTCATCCACATGCCGGCCGCGCTGCCGATCCCGATCGGCAACCGGCTCTACGACTGGAAGTACGAGTCCGAGCCGGAGCCCGCGATGGACGGCCGCAGGATCTACCACGCCCGCGGCAAGGTGCTCGGCGGCTCGTCGAGCATCAACGGGATGATCTTCCAGCGCGGCAACCCGATGGACTACGAGCGCTGGGCCGCCGACCCCGGGATGAAGGAGTGGGACTACCTCCACTGCCTGCCCTACTTCAAGCGGATGGAGACCCGGCTCCTCGAGGACGGCACCGTCGGCGCCGACGACTGGCGCGGCGGGTCCGGGCCGCTGATCCTCGAGCGCGGTCCGGCGGCCAACCCGCTCTTCGGCGCGTTCTTCGAGGCGGTCCAGCAGGCCGGCTACCCGCTGACCGACGACGTCAACGGCTACCGCCAGGAGGGCTTCGCGAAGTTCGACCGCAACATCCACCGCGGTCGCCGGCTCTCGGCCGCGCGCGCCTACCTGCACCCCGTGATGGACCGGCCCAATCTCCGTGTCGAGACGCTGGCCCACGTCACCCGGATCAACTTCGACGGCAAGCGTGCCGTCGGAGTCGACTACCTGCGAGCAGGCCGCGGCCGGCGTACTGTCGGAGCCGGTGAGGTGATTCTGTGTGGTGGCGCGATCAACAGCCCGCAGCTGCTCCAGCTCTCCGGCGTCGGCAACTCCGAGGAGCTGACCAAGCTCGGCGTCGAGATGGTCCACCACCTCCCGGGCGTGGGCGAGAATCTCCAGGACCACCTCGAGGTCTACATCCAGTACGCCTCGAAGCAGCCCGTCTCGATCGCCCCGGGCCTGCGGTGGCGGGCCCGGCCGAAGATCGGCTACGACTGGCTCTTCCACCGTCGCGGCCTCGGCGCCACCAACCACTTCGAGGGCGGCGGGTTCTGCCGCAGCAACGACGACGTGGACTGGCCGAACCTGATGTTCCACTTCCTCCCGATCGCGATCCGGTACGACGGTTCCGCGCCGGCCGGGCTGGAGAAGGGCGCCCACGGCTACCAGGTGCACGTCGGCCCCATGTACGCCGACACCCGGGGCTGGGTGAAGATCACCAGCACCGACCCGAAGCAGCACCCCAAGCTGCTGTTCAACTACCTCTCCACGCCCACCGACAGGCGCGAGTGGGTCGAGGCGATCCGGGTGGCTCGCACGATCCTCAACCAGCCGGCGTTCTCGCTGTACAACGCGGGCGAGCTGTCGCCCGGACCGTCCGTCGAGACCGACGACGAGATCTTGGACTGGGTCCGCAAGGACGCGGAGACCGCCCTGCACCCCTCGTGCACGGCGAAGATGGGGGTCGACGAGCTGTCGGTGACCGACCCCGGATCGATGAAGGTGCACGGACTGGAGGGGCTGCGCGTCGTCGATGCCAGCGTCTTCCCGTACGTCACCAACGGCAACATCTACGCCCCGGTGATGATGGTCGCGGAGAAGGCGGCCGACCTCATCCTGGGCAACACGCCTCTCCCGGCGGCCGAGGTCGCCTACTACCGGCACCGGGACGGCATGCCCTTGTATCCACCTGGCGACAGCCGTAACCGTGAGGACCAACCATGACCGTCGAGCCGCTTGAGCACATCCCGACCGAGAAGACCAGCCCCGAGGCGACCGTGTCGGTGCGTGGTCTCTGGAAGATCTTCGGACCCCGCGCAGACAAGGTCATCGGCACGCCCGATGCGGACCTGTCCAGGGCCGACCTCAAGACCAAGACCGGCTGTGTGATCGGCGTCAAGGACGTGTCCTTCGACGTCGCGCCGGGCGAGGTGTTCGTGGTGATGGGCCTGTCTGGTTCGGGCAAGTCCACGCTGGTGCGACTGCTGACCAGGCTGATCGAGCCCACCGCCGGCAGCGTCGTCATCAACGGGGCGGACATCACCGGCGCCGGTGAGGCCCAGCTTCGCGACCTGCGGCGCAAGCAGGTCTCGATGGTCTTCCAGCACTTCGGCCTGCTGCCCCACCGCAAGGTGATCGACAACATCGCCTTCGGCCTCGAGGTGCGCGGCGAGAACAAGACCGGCCGGCGCAACCGGGCCCAGGAGATGGTCGACCTGGTCGGGCTGGAGGGCTACGAGAACAACTACCCCGACCAGCTCTCGGGTGGCATGCAGCAGCGGGTCGGGCTGGCGCGCGCGCTTGCCGCGGACCCCGCCGTACTCATGTTCGACGAGCCGTTCTCCGCGCTCGACCCGCTGATCCGCCGCGACATGCAGAACGAGGTCATCCGGCTCCACCACGAGGTCGGCAAGACGATGATCTTCATTACCCACGACCTGCAGGAGGCGCTCAAGCTCGGCGACCGGATCCTGATCATGCGCGACGGCGAGATCGTCCAGATCGGGACGCCCGACGAGGTGGTGGGCGCTCCCGCGGACGACTACGTCAAGGACTTCACCAGCGAGGTGCCCAAGTCGCACGTGCTGACACTGAAGTGGGTGATGCGCGAACCCAACGGAGACCGCGTCACCACCGGACCGGTGCTGCGGTCGGACCAGATCGTCCGCGACGCGGCTCGCGTGGTGCTTGACCACCACGGCCCGTGCCGGGTGGTCGAGGGTGACAAGCTCGTCGGCGTCGTCGACGACGAGGACATCCTGCGGGTGGTCGTCGCGGAGGAGGCGACGTCGTGAGCACCGCCACCGCGCCACCGCCGGCGCCGTTGCCGAAGGTCTCCGTCACGAAGGAGGAGCAGCCGTACGTCGACGTGGCGAAGAAGCGTCGTACCGGGCTCAAGCTGCTCGGGATCGCGGCCTTCTGGCTGGTCGGCTGGGCGCTCCTGAAGGGGAAGAACACCAAGGCGATCGCGTTCCAGCAGACCACCGACTTCCACGACTGGCTCAACCGGGTGCGCGACTGGGTCCAGATCGACGGTCAGGGCAACTGGTTCTTCGGCGGCGTACTCGGCGGAATCGCCGACTTCTTCAACAACGTGCTGGAGTTCGTGCAGAAGCTGGTCAGCATCCCGTCCTTCCCGAGGCCGGTCCCGGAGATCGGCTGGGTAGGTGTGGTCGCCCTGGTCGCCTGGCTGACGTACGTCGTCGCCGGACTGCGAGCGACCATCCTGGTCACGGTGTCGCTCCTGGCCTTCGGGGTCTTCGGCTTCTGGTCCGAAGCCCAGGACACCCTCATCATCACCGGTGTGGCGGTGGTGGTCTGCATCCTGGTCGGCCTCCCGCTCGGCATCCTGATGGCCCGCAACAACACGGTCTCCGCCTCGGTGACGCCGCTGCTCGACGCCATGCAGACCATGCCGGCGTTCTGCTACCTGCTGCCGATGGTGCTGTTCTTCGGGATCGGGTCGGCCTGTGCGGTGCTCCTCACAATCGTCTACGCCCTCCCGCCGCTGGTCAGGATCACCGAGCACGGGGTCAGGTCGGTCTCGCCCGCCACGGTGGAGGCGTCCCGGTCGCTCGGCGTCAGCAGGGCGCAGCTGCTGCGGCAGGTGCAGCTGCCGATGGCGAAGCGCACCATCGTCGTCGGGATCAACCAGTCCACGATGGCCGCGCTGTCGATGGCGACGATCGCCGCCCTGGTGGCCGGCCCCGGGCTGGGTTCCCCCGTGGTCACCGCGCTCCAGAACCAGAACGTCGGCCAGGCCGCCGTACCGGGCCTGGCGATCGTGATCATGGCGATCATGCTCGACCGCACCACCACGGCGGCCAGCGAGCGCGCGGCCTCCGGCCGCAGCGACGTCGCGTCGGTCAGCGGTCCCGGAGTGATGCTGACCGGAGTCGTCATCGAACGGCTGCCACGCTGGGCCACCGAGGACGCCGGCAAGGGGCAGTCGCTGCCCCGGCTCACGACGGCCGGGCGCTGGCTGCTGCTGAGCCTGCTGCTCATCCCGGCCCTGGTGCTGGTCTGGCTCTCGCGCTTCCGGCTGGACTTCGCGTCGTTCCCCGACGTGACCGACACCCCTGTCCTGAAGTACCTCAACGTGAGCCACCTCGCGACCTACCTCAACGACTTCACGGACTGGTTCGTCGGGATCGTCGACACGTTCACGCTGGCGTTCAAGAACGGCATCAGCTACGGCCTCATCAACCCGCTCCAGGACCTGATGGCGAACTCTCCCTGGTGGGTGATGGCGGTGGTGCTGCTGGCGCTCGCCTGGGTGCTCGGCGGCTGGCGCCCGGCGGTCATCACGCTGGTCTGCGAGGTGGTCATCTACGGCACCGGGCTCTGGAACGACTCGATGATCACGCTGACGATGGTGATGATCGCGACCCTGATCGTGATGGTGTTCGCCATCGTGCTCGGAGTGGTGATGGGGCGCAGCCGGCGGGCGGACGTGCTCATCCGGCCGTTCCTGGACGCCTTCCAGACCATCCCGCCGTTCGTCTACCTGGTGCCCGCGCTGGCGCTGTTCAGTGTCGGGCGGTTCACCGCGATCATCGCCGCGGTCGCGTACGCCGTACCGATCGCGACCAAGCTGGTGGCCGACGGGATCCGGGGCGTCTCGCCCACGACCATCGAGGCGGTCCGGTCCTCGGGCAGCACCCGCTGGCAGGTGATCTCGAAGGTGCAGCTGCCCATGGCCCGCGAGGCGCTGGTGCTGGCCACCAACCAGGGACTGCTCTACGTGCTGTCGATGGTGGTCATCGGCGGCATGGTCGGGGGCGGCAGCCTGGGCTATCTCGTGGTGTCCGGCTTCTCCCAGGGCGAGCTCTTCGGCAAGGGGCTCGCGGCCGGCATCGCGATCACGGCGATGGGCGTGATGCTCGACCGGATCGCACGATACGCAGCGGTCCGCTACGGCCGCTGACAACCGACGTTCTCCGCGAAAGACCGCGGAGCTGATGGAAGGAAGACGCATGGCACGAGGACTACGCCGATTCCGGCTCGTCTCCGCCGCCGCCGTACTGGGCCTCGGCCTCGCTGCGTGCGGTGGGGGAGACATCGAGAGCTCGGACACGACGAAGGGTGACTGCGGCGATCTCCGGATCGCGGTGAACCCGTGGACCGGGTACGAATCCAACGCCCATGTCATCGGGTACGTCGCCGAGACGCAGCTTGGCTGCCACGTGACCTACCTGCAGCTGAAGGAGGAGCCGAGCTGGCAGGGCATGGCCGACGGCACCGTCGACACGGTCGTGGAGAACTGGGGCCACGATGACCTGAAGAAGAAGTACATCGACCAGCTGGGCAAGGTCGAGGACGCCGGGCCCACCGGCAACGAAGGGATCATCGGCTGGTACGTGCCGCCGTGGATGGCCGAGAAGTACCCCGACATCACCGACTGGCACAGCCTGAACAAGTACGCCGACCTGTTCAAGACCTCCGAGTCGGGAGGCAAGGGGCAGCTCCTCGACGGCGACCCGTCCTACGTCACCAACGACGAGGCGCTGGTCAACAACCTCAACCTCGACTACAAGGTCGTGGTCGGCGGTTCGGAGGCGGCGCTGATCCAGAGCTTCAAGTCCGCGGAGGAGAACAAGACCCCGCTGCTGGCCTACTTCTACGAGCCGCAGTGGTTCTTCTCCGAGATGAAGCTGGTGAAGATCGACCTGCCGCCGTACACGCCGGGGTGCGACGCCGACCCGGCGAAGGTGGACTGCGACTACCCGCCGTACCACCTGAACAAGCTGATCTCGACCTCGTTCGACCAGTCCGGCTCGCCGGCGGTGGACCTGGTCAAGAACTTCAGCTGGACAAACGAGGACCAGAACCTCGTCTCCACCTACATCGCCCGGGACGGGATGAGTGCGGACGACGCCGCGAAGAAGTGGGTCGACGCGAACCAGGACACGGTCGACTCCTGGCTCGAGTAGCCGCGTAGGCAAGACGCGACCCCCCGTGCCTTGACAGGGACGGGGGGTCGCGCCGATTCTAGATGTGTTCCGCATTATGCTTTGCGTTGCTTGATCCGCAACAGAGGGAGTTCTCATGGCCACGGTTCCCAATCAGGCCCAGGTCGTCGTCATCGGCGCCGGCATCGTCGGCAACAGCCTGGTCCATCATCTGGCCCGGCTCGGCTGGCGCGACATCGTCCAGATCGACAAGGGCGCGCTGCCCAACCCCGGTGGCTCGACCGGCCACGCCTCCAACTTCATCTTCCCCGTGGACCACTCCCGCGAGCTCACGGATCTGACCCTCGACTCGATGCGTCAGTACAAGGAGATGGACGTCTTCACCGAGTCCGGCGGCTTCGAGATCGCGCGCACCGAGGAGCGCATGGAGGAGCTGCGCCGCCGGATGTCGAGCGCCCGGGCGTGGGGCATCGAGGCCGAGCTGGTCACGCCCGAGCAGGTCAAGGAGCGGGTGCCGTTCATCGAGACCGACGACATCCTCGGAGCGTTCTGGACGCCGTCGGTCGGCGTCGTCGACTCCCTGCGCGCGGGCACGATCATGCGCGAGCGGGCGATGGAGCTGCACGCGCTGACCGTCGTACCCACCGTCGAGGTGACCGGGATCGACGTGGAGGAGGGCCGGATCCGGCGGGTGCGCACCACCGGGGGCGACATCGAGACCGACACCGTGGTGATCGCGTGTGGGGTGTGGAGCCCCCGGATCGCGAAGATGGCGGGAGCGTCGATCCCGCTGACGCCCGCCGTACACCAGATGATCAGCGTCGGACCGATCCCGCAGCTGGCCGAGCGCGAGGGTGAGATCTCGTTCCCGATCGTCCGCGACATGGACACCTTCTGCTACGAGCGCCAGCACGGCGCCGACATGGAGGTCGGGTCCTACGCGCACCGCGCGATCCTGCTGGACCCCGACGAGATCCCGTCGATCGACCAGGCCAAGCTGTCGCCGACCGAGCTGCCGTTCACCTCCGACGACTTCGACCCGCAGCTCGAGCAGGCCTACGACCTGATGCCCGACGCGCTCGGCGCCGAGGGGGCCGAGATCCGCTACGCGATCAACGGCCTGCTCTCGCTGACTCCCGACGGCGCGCCGATCCTGGGCGAGACGCCCGAGGTGAAGGGGCTGTGGTCGGCCGCGGCGGTCTGGATCAAGGAGGGCCCGGGTGTCGGTCGCGCGGTCGCCGAATGGATGACGACCGGTGTGCCCGAGATCGACATCCACCACACCGACATCGCGCGGTTCTACCCGCACCAGCGGCTGCGCAGCCACGTCGTGGCCCGCACGTCCGAGGCGTTCATCAAGACCTACGGGATCGTGCACCCCGGCGAGCAGTGGGAGAGCGAGCGCGGCAAGCGGCTTGCGCCGATGCACGCGCAGCAGGTCGAGCAGGGCGCGCAGTTCATCGAGACGGTGGGCTGGGAGCGCCCGAACTGGTACAACTCCAACGAGGCGCTGCTCGGCGAGTACGGCGACCGGGTGCTCGACCGCGAGCACGAGTGGGACAAGCGCTGGTGGTCGCCGATCATCAACGCCGAGCACCTCGCGATGCGTGATCGGGCCGCGATCATCGACCTGTCGGCGTTCGCGATCTTCGACGTGGTCGGGCCGGGCGCCAAGGACGCCGTACAACGGATCGTCGTGGCGCAGGCCGACGTCGCGCCGGGCAAGGTGATCTACACGCCGGTCCTCGACTCCCGCGGCGGCTTCGTGTCGGACCTGACCGTGATGCGGCTGGCGCACGACCGCTACCGGGTGGTGACCGGTGGGCTGCACGGCATGGCCGACAAGAAGTGGTTCTCCGACCTGATGCCCGCCGACGGTACGGCGCAGGTGGTCGACGTGACCTCGGCGTACTCGACCATCGGCATCTGGGGCCCGCGGGCCCGCGACATCCTCGGCAAGCTCACCAGCGACGACATCGGGCACGAGGCGTTCCCGTTCCTGACCGCCCGCGACATCGGGGTCGGCAACCTGTCGGTGCTCGCGTCGCGGATCTCGTACGTCGGCGAGCTCGGCTGGGAGCTCTACGTCCCGATGGAGCAGGGTGCCCGGCTGTGGAGCCTGCTGCACGAGGCCGGCCAGGAGTACGGCGCGGTGCCGGCCGGGATCGGCGTCTACGGCACCACCGGGCGGATCGAGAAGGGCTACCGCGCCTTCGGCTTCGAGCTCGACTCCGAGCGGAGCATCGTCGAGGCGGGAATGCAGCGGCCCAAGGTGAAGACTGCGGACTTCGTCGGCCGCGAGGCCTACGTCAAGCAGCGGGACGAGGCGCCGCGGGCGGTGCTGTGCACGATGTCGGTCGACGACCACACCTCGGCGAGCGGCGTGAAGCGCTACATGCTCGGCGGCGAGCCGATCCTGGCCCCCGACGGCAGCCCGCTGGTCGACGGCCACGGGCACCACCCCTACGTCACCACCGCGGGGTCGGCGCCGTCGCTCGGCAAGCACCTGCTGATGGCCTACCTGCCGCCCGAGCAGGCCGTGGTCGGCACCAAGCTGGCGGTGTCCTACATGGAGGAGCTCTACCCGGTCACGGTCGCCGCCAATGACGCGACGCCGGTCTTCGACCCCGGCAACGAACGGATCCGGGCATGACCTCCGGGCCGCGGATCCTGGTCTGCATCAAGCGGGTGCCCGATTCGTCGGGACAGATCCTGCTGACCGAGGACGCCCAGGGCGTCGACGGCCGGTACGTCGGCTTCACCGTCAGCGAGAACGAGTCGAGCGCGGTCGAGCTGGCGATCCGGGTGGCCGACGCGACCGGCGGGTCGGTGACGCTGCTGACGGTCGGCACCGCCGACGCGGTCGAGCAGCTGCGCAGCACCCTGGCCCTCGGCTGCCAGGCCGCGGTCCTGGTCGAGGCGGACCCGACCCGGCTCGGGCCGGCCGACGTGGCGCACGAGATCGCCGCGGTGGTGGGCGCGCACGAGGCAGCGGGGACGTCGTACGACCTGGTGCTGTTGGGCAACGACGCCGCCGACAGCGGTGACTTCCAGGTGGGGATCCGGCTCGCCTACCTGCTCGGCCGGCCCGTGGTCAACGGGGCGTCTGTGGTCGAGGTGGCCGACGGGCGGGTGCTCGCGCGCGTGGACGGCCCGGAGGGCGAGGAGACCTACTCGGTCCCGCTGCCCGCCGTGGTGACGGTGCTCGAGGGCGGCGCGGAGGTCCGCTATCCCACGCTGAAGGGGCGGATGGCGGCGAAGAAGGTCGAGATCGAGATGCGTACGACGACCCGCGAGCCGGTCGGCGCCCAGCGGGTGCGGCTGCTGGTCCCGCCGGCCCAGCCGAGCCTCGTGCAGGTGCTCGGTGAGGGGCCGGAAGCGGCGCCCGCGGTGGTCGACCTACTCGAGAGCCTGGGGGTGGCCCGATGATCCTGGTCCTGATCGAGACCGAGAACGGCACGGCCAGCGAGATCTCGCTGGAGACGCTGGCGCTGGCCCGCTCGCTGTCGCAGGACGGTGGCGGGATCGCGATCCGGGCGGTGGTGGTCGGTGCCGTGGACGACCGGGAAGCGCTGGCGGCCGAGCTCGGCGGACACGGGGTCAGCGAGGTGCGGCAGGCCGTGGGCGAGGCGTTCGAGTCGTACGCCGGCGCCGCCTGGGCGGCCGCTCTGCAGGCGGCCCGCGAGGCCACCGGATCGGTCGTCGTCACGGCCGCCGGGAGCCCGCGGGGCAACGAGGTGCTCGCGCACCTCGCGGCCCGGTTGGACGTGCCGATGGCCGCCAACGTCGTGTCGTACGCCGGTCTGGCGCCCTTCGTGGTCACCCGGCAGGTGGTCGGCGGGGCGGCGCTGGAGGAGATGCGGCTGGACGAACGGCCGGCGATCTTCACGGTGGCCGGCCACTCGTGGACGGCCACGCCCGCCGAGACGTCGGCCGCGGCCACCTGGCAGGAGTTCTCGCCGGAGGTCGCCGAGGCCGACCTGGTCGCCCGGGTGGTCTCCACCGGGGCGAAGGAGCCCGATCACTCCGACTCGCTCAAGTCGGCCAAGGTCGTGGTCGGCGCCGGCCGGGGTGCCGGCGGCCCGGACGGGTTCGGCGCGGTCGCCGAGCTCGCCGAGCTGCTGGGGGGCTCGCTGGGCGTCTCGCGGGTCGTGACCAGCCTCGGCTGGCGACCGCACCACGAGCAGGTCGGTCAGACGGGCAGCCGGATCGCTCCCGACGTCTACATCCCCTGCGGGATCAGCGGCGCCATCCAGCACTGGGCCGGCTGCGCGAGCTCGAAGACGATCCTCGCGATCAACACCGACCGGGACGCGCCGATGGTGAGCAAGGCGACGTACGCCGTGGTCGGCGACATGCACGAGGTCGTGCCGGCGATCGTCGAGGAGCTCAAGCGGCGCCGGGCCTGAGCGACTTCTTCGCCTCGCCCGGGGACGTCATGCGCCCCGAGCCGAAGATGGCGCGGTCTGTATGACGTTGCGCGGAGGGCCGGCGGATAGGGTCACGGGCATGCGAGCAGTGCAGGTCGTCCAGCCCGGTGGTCCACTCGAGGTGCGGGAGGTCGGGGAACCGACGCCCGGACCCGACGACGTACTCGTGGAGGTGCACCGGGTCGGGGTGAGCTTCCCGGACCTGCTGTTGAGCAAGGGTGAGTACCAGCTCAAGCCGGAGCCGCCGTTCACGCTCGGGGTCGACTTCGCGGGCACGGTCGTGTCGGGGCCGGCAATCGAGGACGGTGGCTTCGAGGTGGGGCAGCGGGTCGCGGGCGTGCTGCCGTACGGCGGCGCGGCGGAGCGGGTCGTCGTACCCGCGCAGTTCACCTTCGCGCTCCCCGACGACATCTCGTACGACGAGGGCGCCGCGCTGCCGATGAACTACCTGACCGCCCTCTTCGCGCTGAAGACCCGCGGCCAGGTCCGGCCGGGCGAGCGGGTGCTGATCCACGGCGCGGCCGGTGGTGTCGGCACGGCCGCGATCCAGGTGGCCAAGGGGCTCGGTGCGGTGCCGGTCGCGGTCGTGAGCTCGGACGAGAAGGCCGAGATGGCGCGGACCGCTGGCGCGGACGAGGTGGTCCGGACCGACAGCTTCAAGGACGCGGGCAAGGTCGACGTCGTGCTCGACGTGGTCGGCGGCGACGCGTTCACCGACAGCCTGCGGATGCTCAACCCGCTGGGACGGCTGCTGGTGGTCGGGTTCGCGTCCGGCCAGGGCATTCCCGAGGTGAAGGTCAACCGGCTGCTGCTCAACAACATCGACGTGCGCGGGGTCGGCTGGGGTGCCTACGCGATGCTCACCCCCGGCTTCATGCAGGAGCAGTGGGCCGACCTGGAGCCGATGCTAGCCGACGGGACGGTCAGGCCGCCGATCGGGGCGACGTACGACCTCGACGACTTCGACCAGGCGCTCGCCGACATGGAGGCCCGCAAGACGCTCGGCAAGTCGGTCGTCGCCATCCGGTGACGGGCCGCTGACCGACCGCTGAGGGCCCCAGACCTGCGGCTGACCGGGAAAATCATGAGCCCGTCGGTCGTGGTCTGTCGGGTCGGCCCGTTAGGGTCGATTCCGTGAGCACTTTGGACCCGAGATCCCGAGCGACCGGTCGAGCTGGGGGCCGTTCGTGATGCTGGCCGACCAGGCCGAGGAGCACGTCCGCGAGATCATCCAGGAGCAGGCCGAGGCCGACGCGCTGGCCGGTCCCGACGCGGCCAAGATCGCGGCGATCTACACGTCGTTCATGGACACCGACGAGATCGTGCGCAAGGGCACCCGGCCGATCCGGCCGCTGGTGAAGGCGATCGAGGGGCTCCGCGACGTACGCGACCTGGCGGCGTTCGTGGGCGAGTTCGAGCGGATCGGCGGGCACGGCCTGTTCGGCAGCTACGTCGACACCGACGCGCGCGACTCCGACCGCTACCTCTTCAACATCAGCCAGGGCGGGCTCGGCCTGCCCGACGAGTCCTACTACCGCGACGAGAAGTTCGCGGAGATCCGCAAGAAGTACGTCGCCTACCTCACCCGGCTGCTCACGCTCGGCGAGGTCGACGGCGCGGAGGCGATCGCGGCGCGGGTGCTGGAGATCGACACCCTGCTCGCCCAGGGCCACTGGGAGCGCTCGGAGACTCGCGACGTCCAGCGGACCTACAACCTGACCGGCGTCGACGACCTGCGCGTGATGGCGCCCAACTTCGACTGGGACGCCTACGTCACCAACCTCGGCGGGACGGCGGAGACGATCGAGCAGGTCTGCGTGCGGCAACCGTCGTTCCTCGAACATCTCTCGAAGGTGCTCGACCAGGTCTCGATCGACGACTGGAAGGGCTGGATGCAGACCCGGGTGCTGCGCTCGGCGGCGCCGTACCTCACCGACGACTTCGTCGAGACCAACTTCGACTTCTACGGCCGCACCCTCAACGGCACCCCGGAGCTGCGGGCCCGCTGGAAGCGCGGCGTCGCGCTGGTCGAGGAGGCGATGGGCGAGGCGGTCGGCAAGATCTACGTCGAGCGGCATTTCCCGCCGGACTCCAAGGCGATGATGGACAAGCTGGTCGCCAACCTGCTGGCGGCGTACCGCGAGTCGATCGCGGCCCTCGACTGGATGAGCGAGGAGACCAAGGAGCGGGCCTACGAGAAACTCGCGACCTTCCGGCCCAAGATCGGCTACCCGAACACGTTCCGCGACTACTCCGAGCTGCAGGTGCGTCCCGACGACCTGATGGGCAACGTGGCCGCGGCGGCGTCGTTCGAGACCCGGCGGCAGCTCGCCAAGATCGGCGCGCCGGTCGACCGCGACGAGTGGTTCATGCTGCCGCAGACGGTCAACGCGTACTACAACCCCGGCACCAACGAGATCTGCTTCCCGGCCGGGATCCTGCAGAAGCCCTTCTTCAGCCCCGACGCCGAAACGGCCGAGAACTACGGCGGCATCGGCGCGGTCATCGGCCACGAGATCGGCCACGGCTTCGATGACCAAGGCGCCCAGTACGACGGCGCCGGCAACCTGCACGACTGGTGGACCGCCGACGACAAGCTCGCCTTCCAGGTGAAGTCGAAGGCCCTGATCGAGCAGTACGACGGCTTCGAGCCGCGCAACCTGCCCGGCGAGCGGGTCAACGGCGCGCTGACCGTCGGCGAGAACATCGGCGACCTCGGCGGCCTGACCATCGGCTACAAGGCGTTCCTGATCGCCCAGGGTGGCGAGGCCGACGAGGCGGCGAAGCGGAGCCTGTTCCTCAACTGGTCCTACTGCTGGCGGACCAAGCGTCGTACCGAGCAGGAGCGGCAGTTCCTCACCATCGACCCGCACAGCCCGCCCGAGTTCCGCGCCAACATCGTCCGCAACCTCGACGAGTTCCACGCCGCCTTCGGCACCACCGAGTCCGACGGCCTGTGGCTCGACCCGGCCGACCGGGTCCGCATCTGGTGATGCGCCCGGCCGGCTGAGCCTGTGGACGACGGGTCCGGGCTGTCGACGGGCACTGGTAGACAGGTCGGCATGGCAACAGAGGTACGACGCTCCGTCCGCGACACCGCCGAGACCCATCTCCGCGCGCTGGTGGGGCGCGACGACGCCGTACTCCGCGACGACCAGTGGAGCGCCATCGAGGCGCTGGCCGTCGACAAGCGGCGCGCGCTCGTCGTCCAGCGGACCGGGTGGGGCAAGTCGGCGGTCTACTTCGTGGCGACGCTGCTGCTGCGCGA
>WNGB01012318.1_pt1 | contig 13607 bp, 9 predicted proteins | sample 5400681 | NCBI WGS metagenome assembly WNGB01 (sample SAMN13153367, study PRJNA577476) | soil metagenome | isolation source: 115 cm soil or saprolite under grassland replicate 2 | place: USA:California | collected 2016-06-15 | reverse complement strand
GTACTGCTCGTGGCGGCGCTGTGCGTCGTCGCAGCCCGCCCCGTCATGGCGCAGCGCGCCATGGCACAGGCCGGCAGCCTGCGTTATGGAATATCTGGTGGCGTGATCCTGCCGATGGGCGACTACAACACGTTTGACAAGATGGGCTTCGTCGGTGGCGTGGGTGCAACCTACTGGCTCGCCGGCCAACCCATCGGTATCCGTGGCGACGTGTCATATTCGCAGTCGTCGCACGATGAGGCTGTCAGCGTTGCTGGCCACACGAAGATCATCGGCGGTATGGCCTCGGTCGTGTACGCGTTGAATCCAGCCAGCGCCCCCGCACGCATCCTCCTGAACGCTGGCCTCGGCTTCTACAACGTGAAGTTCGACGCGACCGGCGGCGCCTCGACCTCCGAGTCGAAGATCGGGTTCGGCGGTGGTGCCGCTGTCGCGTTCAAGCTCGGCACGGGCAGCACCAGGCTCGTCGTCGGCACGCGCTACACCAGCGTGAGCACGAGCGGTAGCTCGACCACGTTCCTGCCGATCACGGTGGGGCTCACCTTCGGCAAGTAAACGACCCCAGGCGGTGTGAGCCGCATCACCAGGTCGCATGTAACCCTATGGCCCGTCAGTGTACTAGCTGGCGGGCCATCGGTTTTCCGGGGGCTCCTAGTTGACAGAAAGTGATGTGGTTCTTAACGATGTGGCGGTTTTCACCACCCCAACTGGAGGTTTTGGTATGCGGAAGCTCACGAGTACTCTGGTGGCGGCTGTCGCCCTGGTGGCGCTCCCGCACTTCGCCTCGGCTCAGCGGCGCGCTGCCGCGAGCGGTCCCAAGAACGAAATCGGCGTGGACCTCGGTGCTGCCTATAGCCATATCGGTAGCGGTTGCGCCGCGGATTGCAGCGGACTCGGCCTCGGGACACCCATCGATATTCGGTGGGGCTTCATGGCGAGCGGGCCACTCTCGTTCGAGCCTCGGTTTTCGCTCAACTATGTCTCGGGGTTCGGCGGTCATGACCTGTCGTTCAATCCCGACTTGAACGTGATCTATCGCATGAAGAAATCTACGGCACGCCGGGGCATGTACCTCACGGGCGGCGTCGGCCTGGCGATCGACAACAGCGCAAGCGGCGGCCCAAGCACGACCGCGACGCAATTGTCGCTCAACGGTGGCGTAGGCAAACGGATTCCGATGGAATCGAATGCCTGGCGCATTGAAGGGTTCCTCCGCTACAACTTCGAAAACAGCGGCAAGGGCCTTCCAAGCCGCTTCGACATTGGTGCGCGCTTAGGTATGTCGTTCTGGCGTTAAGCTCGGAGTGGTGATCGATGGCCCGTCAGGCTTCCAGCCGGCGGGCCATCGACGTTACGACCCCCAACTGGAGGCTCGGTATGCGGAAGCTCTTCGGCGGGATGGTTTTGGTGGTACTAGTGCTGTCGCTTCCGGCGGCGGCCCAGGCTCAGCGCCGGGCAGCGGCCCCCATGGGGGGCGCTAAGCACGAGTTCGGCGTGGACGTTGGACTCGCGTACGTGAGCTCGAATATCACGGGTGTCGACGGCGGTATCGTAATGGTGACTCCGCTGGATGTCCGCTTCGGCTTTGTGCCGCGGTCGGGCAAAATGATGTGGGAGCCACGGCTCACGCTCAACTTCAGCACCGTGGGCGGGAACACGACCTATCTCTTCACGCCGCAAGTCAACATGCTGTATTCCAACAGCACCGGTGGCCACCGCCGCGGCATGTACTTCACGGGCGGCGCTGGTTTAGTGATGGGTGATGGCGGCGCAGGGAGCGGGACAGCCGTCAAGCTCGAGGGTGGCGTGGGCTGGCGGAAACCGTACGAGAGCGCAGCATGGCGCTACGAGTTGGGCTTCCAGTGGGTATCAAGTAGTGCCGAGCTGGGCCTGGCCGCGGATTACATCGCAATCGGCGGCCGCATCGGCATTTCACTCTGGCACTAAGCATTCAGTGTGAGCGCGGCGTTCCGGAACATCGGAACGCCGCGCTGTTCGTCGGGTAACCTTCGCACCAATCTTCAGGAGCCAGCAATGCGATGGTTGCGCGTGATGTGTCTGGTCGGCATGAGCGGCAGCGTCGTGGTCGATGCCGCCGCACAGGCGACCGGGACACCCAGTTTCAATGCACCGTACCGCGCGTTCAGCCGCTCGGAATTCGGATTGGTCTTGAGCTTTCCCAACGGCGGCGGCACGGCGTTCGAAGGCGCCTACCGGTGGGCGAGCGGGAAGTTCGATATCGGCTTTCGCGGCGGCATCTTCACGCCGGGCGGCGGCGCCAATTCGGTGTTGCTCGTCGGCGCGGAAGCGCGTGAGCGGGTCGTCACCCATACGGCGGACTTTCCACTCGACGGCGCGCTGATTCTCGGGGTAGGCGGACAATTCGTCAGCGGCAACTCGGAGTTGATCGTGCCGGTTGGGCTGTCCCTCGGGCGGCGCGTCGATCCCAGGGATTCCAAAATCAGCATCGTGCCGTACGTGCAGCCGACCGGGTTTCTCGTGGCGGGCAGTGGCAGCTCCGACTTTCTGTTCGCGCTCGGCCTGGGCGCCGATTTCCGGTTGACGCCGCGCTTCGATGCGCGCATCAGCGCAGGACTGGGCGATCTGGAGGGTGTGTCACTGAGCGCCGTGTGGGTGCACTAACCCAGTATCCAATGTCCAATGATCATTGATCATTGATCACTGATCACTGATCACTGATCACTGATCATTGATCATTGATCATTCTTTAGGGGAGGATATCGATGAAGCGCATGCTCGCAAGTTTAGCAGCCGCCGCGTTCACGGTTGCACCGCTCGCGGCGCAACAGCTGGGGATGCCGAACTGGAGCAGTCCCAAGGGCGGGACCGGCGTCACGATCAGTGGCGATCTGGCCATGCCCAACTCCGATCTCGGCAAAGGGACCGCATTCGGTGCCCGCGGTTCGGTCGGTCTCGCGAACATCACTCTCACCGCCGGCCTTGCGTCGTGGAAACCGAAGGGCGCGAGCGAAAGCTTCACGTCCGTCGGTGGCCAGGCGGCGTTTCGGGTGATCGGCGGGAGTCTCATTCCCGTCTCCATCAGTTTGCAGGTGGGCGCCTCACACGCCGGGGCGGCCAACGGTGACTCAGCCCTGACGCGGCTGGGCCTCGGCGGCGCGGTCAGTGTCAACGTGCCGACCCCGGGATTGAGCATCGAGCCGTATCTGGCGGTGAACAGTCGCTGGTACAAGTTCTCCGGCGTGAGCGGCACGGAATCGAACATCGGGTGGACGCTCGGTGCCAACGTCGGACTGGGCATGATCGGCCTGCACCTCGCGTACGACTCCGAGGACTACGGCGCCGGCGTCAAAGGTGGGATCTTCGGTATCGGCGCGCACTTCGCGTTGAAGGCTCCCATCGGGATGTAAGAGACAGTAGCTTTGGGGCGCGCCGCACCCATGCGGCGCGCCCCTTTGTTTCCCGGGAGATTCGTGACTCATTCTGTAGCCCGCGCGGGCCTCGCGGTTTTGGCCCTCACGCTGAGCGGTTGCGCCCTGACGTTCGACGCCACGGATCTCGGCGTGCCGACCTCGCTCGCCGAGGCGGCGCGAACGCCGCCGCAGGGAACGGCGTTCCGCGTCACGAAACATCCCGTGTACCTCCTGTGGGGTTTAGCGGCCGCGTCGCGTCCCAACGCCGAGGATGTGCTCGCCGGTCAGGCCGGCACCGGCGCGCGGATTGCCAACTTGCGGATCAAGGTGCGCAGCCGCTGGAGCGATCTCTTCGTGACTGCGCTGACGGCGGGCTTGATCAGCCCGCGATCGGTGACCTTCGAAGGGATTGTGGTACCGGGCGGGGGAACGGCGCCCTAATCAGCGATACGGTTTCGACTTCGTCCACACGACGATCACGCCGCAACCAGCGTTGGAGCCACCATATTCCGCGGGAATCTCTCCCGTCCCGCGGTAGACCTCGATCCCATAAATATCGCGGATCGGGGTGTTCTCCTGAAACGAATGCACCTCGATGCCGTCGATGTACCAGGTCGGATGACAATTTGGCGTGCGCGTCATGACCGCGTAGCATTCAAACCGCGATTGATCGCACTGGATGCGGACACCCCGGACGGTCCGCAACGCGTCCCCCACTGAGCTGTAGCCCTGCTTCTTCAGGTCATCCCAGCGCAAAAACGCCCCGAGTTTGCGTAGCCTGCGTCGCTCAAACTCCAGATAGCGCGGCTGGAGTACCTCGGCGCGCGCCTGCACGACCACGTCCGGCAGCAGGAAACCGTTGAAGTCCAGCGCAAATTGCTGGTTGACCGAGCCGGAATCGGGAACGAAGATCCGGAACACGCCCTCCTCGTAGCCGAGCAGACGAATCCGGAGTTCCCTCGTGCCGCGGGGAACGTTCGCGATATGGAACAGACCCGCTGAGTCCGTTGTCACGACGGTGCTCGTGTCCTTCCCGATGCTCACCGATGCGCCGGACAACGGGAGCCCCATCTCACTATCGACCACACGGCCACGGACGGTCGCCTGCGCGGCACCCGTGGTGGCGAAGCTTGCGGCTCCGAGGAAGACACCGGTCAGGGCTTGCGCGAGGATGCGGTGTATGGGAATCATTCTATGCCACGGCGCCTCTAGCGGGACTTCTAATAGAAGGTAAAATAGACCGCGGGCGCTAGTACATGGCCCGTCGAACCCTCGACGTCTGCAGTGCCGTCACGTCCGGTCTGGGGCGTGGACAAAGGGGGTGTGTACGTCGCGTTATACCGCTACGCTGTGCCGTTCCTACCAGGTCCTCTCTTCACACAAGAGGCAGCTTATGCGCGCTCTGAAGTTGGTAGCGATCGCTTGCTTCATCACCACATCACTTGCGGCCCAGGAGGCGGTCATCAAGGGCCACCTCACCGCGCGCACCGGCGAGCCCCTCGGCGGCGCCAACATCATTGTGGCGAATACGAACGCGGGCGCTGTGACCGATGCGAATGGGTCCTATACGCTGACCGTCGGTGCCGGCGCCGTGCACGGCCAGCAGGTGATCCTGACGGCGCGCTACATCGGGCACAAGCCCCAGACTCGCACGATCACACTCTCCCCCGGTGAACAGACGCAGGACTTTTCTCTGGAAGCCGACCCGCTCCGGCTCGAGGAAGTGGTCGTGACCGGAGTCGCCGAGGCGACCGACAGACGGAAGCTCGGATTCACCGTCGGGACCGTCAACCAGGACCAGCTGCAAGCCGTCCCCGGTGCGGATGCGCTCCAGGGGCTTCAGGGGAAGATCGCCGGCGTCCGGTTCGTGCCGCAGTCTGCACAGCCCGGCAGCGAACCGGCCATCAAGCTGCGCGGCGCGACGAGTATCTCGGGCCGGCAGGACCCGCTCTATATCGTGGATGGGGTTATCTCGCGGTTCGGCCTCGCCGACATCGCGCCCGAAGACGTGGAGCGGATCGAGGTGATCAAGGGCGCCGCGGCGTCCTCTCTGTACGGCTCGAATGGCGCCAACGGCGTGGTGCAGATCTTCACCAAGCGTGGCAACAACGTGCCCGAAGGGTCGATGCAGGTAACCATGCGCACGGAAGTCGGCGTCAACACGATGCCGCGCCGCATGCAGTTCTCCCGCTCGCACGCCTGGGAAGTCGAACAGTCGGCGGGATACTGCGCCACGACGGGCCTGACGTTCGGGGAGGCCTGGACCGTTGACCCGCAAGGCAATTACTGTCTTAACGAAGACGACGCGCGGATCACGAAGACCGATGGCATCGCCGATAACCCGTTTACGGTCTATCACGACCACTGGAGCGCGATGGTGAATAACGGCCCCTTCGCGACCCAGTACGTCTCGCTCGGTCAGCGGCGCGGCAATACCAACTTCAACGCGTCGTTCGAAAACACGCGCAATAAGGGCGTGATTTTCGGTCTCGGCGGATACACGCGCCAAAACGTCCGCCTGAACCTCGACTACCAGCTCAGACCCAACGTGGACGCGTCGTTCAGCACATTCTACGGCGCCTCGAGTAACGGTCGCGCCGCGGAGGGAACGGGGTCGCCATTCTACAGTCTCATGTTCGTCCAGCCCGACGTGGATATCACGGCGTGCTGCAATCCCGACGGGTCGCCGTATATCGCTCAGGTTCCACATAGCGGCGATGTCGCGAACGATGCCAACCCGCTCTACGAGCTGGCCAATCGCAAAATCACAGACGATCGCAACCGGTTCACCGGTTCGGCAAAGCTCCGCTGGCGGATGCGCGACTGGCTTTCGGCGGAGGGCAGCTTCGGCTACGACCAGGAAGGCTCGTTCTACAAGGACGTATTCCCGCGGCCCTACTACACCGCTCAGGGCGGCCCGCCGGATCCCGGGTCGCTGCTCGAGCGGACGCTCAATGGCTACCAGTACAATACCGGCGTGACCCTCACGAGCATTCGGCGCCTTACTCCTACGATTACCAACACGATCAAGGTGGGCACGCTCTACGAGAACCAACGCAACAGGGGGCTGGTGACGTCGGCGAGCTCGTTCAGAATCGGGAAAGTGCCGGAATTCGCCGGAGTCGATCAATCCAGCGTGCAGCCGCAGTCGGGTGATACGATCATCAAGAACTTGAACTACTTCGGCGTCACGACCTTCGATATCAAGGATCGGTACGTCGTCGATGCGCTGGTGCGCCGCGATGGGTCGTCGCTGTTCGGTCCGGAAAACCGCTGGGCCACCTACTACCGGGTTTCAGCGGCGTGGCGGGTGACGGAGGATATGAGGATCCCGGGCGTGGATGAGTGGCGACTCCGTGGGTCTTACGGGACCGCGGGGCTGCGACCCGGCTTCGATAACCAGTACGAGGTGCTCACGGTGACCTCCACTGGTTTCGACAAGCTGATACGCGGCAATCCAGCCCTCAAACCGGCCCGCGCGTCCGAGCTCGAACTTGGTACTAACGTCGACTTCGGGGGCGGGCGGTGGACGCTCGAGTACACCTACGCCCGCAAGGACAGCAAGGATCAGATCCTGCTGGTCGACCTACCGGCCCTGACGGGCTACCGCATCGGTCAATGGCAGAACGCTGGCGGCCTGCGTTCGCATACCCACGAAATCACGTTGGCGGCGCGGCTGATCAACACGCCCCGCACCGGCCTGACGTTGAACATCGTGGGTGATCGTACACGCCAGAAAATCACCGACTGGAGTTTGCCCAGTGGACTGCCCCTGCCGAATAGGCTCTACGGCTTCCAACAGATGCCGGCGGCGTTCTTCCTCGGTCCGAACCGGGATCTCGGGGTGTTGTACGGCAACCATTGGGTTCGGAACGTCTCCGAGCTGTACGACGACCCGGCCAAGGCGGCGCTCTCAGGACCGGGACAGGCGTGGAGCCCCGACAGCGTGATGATCAACGAAGATGGCTACGTCGTGCGCCGCAGTGCCTATGGCACTTCCAGGGAACGGGCCATCAAGTACGTGTATTGCCTAGTCCCATTGCCCGGTGGCGGCTGTAAGCGCACCGATAACATCGTGCAGATCGGAAACGCCAATCCCGACTTTAATTTGAGCTTCGGGCTGGCGTTCAATTACCATCGCTTGGCGGTGAATGCGTTGCTCGATTGGTCGCACGGCGGTCAGCTCTATAACGGGACGCGGCAATGGGCGTTCCAGGCGACGCGCGATCGCGTTCAAGATCAGGCAGCGAAGCCCCAGAACGACGCCACCTGTGGCGTGGTTTCCGACCCGATGCCGTCGTGTCCCCGCAAGGCGTTGGGGTACTACGGCGTGGGTTTCTACAACGGTCTTGAATCGAATGACTTCTTCATCGAGAGCGGCACCTACGCCAAGCTGAAAGAGCTCTCGTTCAGCTACACATTCGTCAGCGAGCAGCTGCGCCGCATCGGGCTGTTGCGCAGCATCCGCGAGCTGCGCGTCGCGTTCATCGCGCGCAACCTGTTCACGATCACCAAGTACACCGGCCTCGATCCCGAGGTCTCGGGTCTCAACGGCGATCCGTTCCAGGTCAGGATGGATTGGTTCCAATACCCGCAGTTCCGGACGTTCACCGGCAGTATCGAGCTCGGATTCTGAGGAGACGCGCCATGAACCTACTTAAGGAGATGCCCATGCCGCGGTTGTCATCCCTCGCCGCCGCGCTCGTTGCTCTCGTTGCGACCGGAGGGTGTGACCTTTCGGTCGGCAATCCCAACGCTCCTGACGTCCCGCGCGTAATCGAAGATCCCGCGGGCCTCGAACAACTGTTGACCGGCGCGATGCGGACCTGGGTGGAGACACGCGAGAATTATTTCCTCTTGCCGCTCAACGCCCAGGCCGACAATTACACTGCGTCCTGGAACAATGCGGCGATGCGGTTCTACAGCTCGGTCGGGTCTGACTGTCCCGTGCGCTGTGGCTGGACGAACAGCTCGACCGCGCCCGAGGCGGCCGGCGGTCCCGAGGTCGCGGCCGCGTGGTACGGCTATCACACCGTGCTGTCCTCGGCAACCGACGTGCTTAAGGCGATCGCGGGCGGCAAGTGCTTCGATACCGACTGCAGCTCCGACAGCACGTTGACATCCCGGAACCGCGCCGTCGCCAAGATGGAGCAGGGGATGGCGCTCGCGGGCATCGCGGTACTGTACGATTCAGGATTTGCCGTGGATGAAGCCAGCGACCTCAGCGACCCGCTCGGCATCCCCTTCAACAGCCGCGCGCAGGTGCGTGACTTCGCACTGCAGAAATTCAACGAGGCGTGGACGGAGGCGGGCGTCATCACCCCCGCCTGGAAGACGGGCACGAACTGGTTCGGCCTTGGGGCGGGAGCGAAGTATACCAGTGTGCAGATCCGGCAGTTGATCCGCACCATGGAGGCGGAGCTCATCGCGCTTTGGCCGCGCAACGGCGTCGAGAACGCGGCAGCCGATTGGGCCGCGGTGGCGACCTACGCGTCGCAGGGCATCAGCTCGACCACCTCGGGCACGCCGTTCGACTTCGCGTACTACATCGACATCAACGCAGCCGAATGTGGGCTCGCGTGCATGAAGACGTGGGGCAATTCCATCGGTACGGAGCGTGTCGATACGCGCGTTGCGGCAATGATCACGACGAATCATGTGAACCCATGGCCGGATCCCGGCGGCAACCCCTGCCCGACGGTTTCCGCCGACAAGCGCGTCGGCGACGGCTCGTGGGGACCGTCGGATAATTTCAATGGCTATGCTACTAATGCCGCGACCGCCAATGCCGGAACCGATTACGCGTGCTCGGCACTCGCGATTTTCCCGCCGGCGCGCGGGCAGTACCATCAGAGCAATCTCCAGCACGTCCGTTACAACCATCTGGCGTACACCGGTGAGCGCCTGCCGGGCTTTGATGGCTCGGGGCAAGACCCCCTCTATACAACCCAGATGAACGACCTACTCTGGGCGGAAGGCCTGATCCGGAGCAATGGCAACAAGACGTTGGCGGCTACGAAGATCAACAACAGCCGGGTCGGCCGCGGCGGCCTGACGGCGCTCACGGGCGCGGAGGCCGATACCGTACTGCTCGACGCGCTCCATTACGAGCAGGAAATCGAGTTCATGGGCCAGGGCACGGACCCGTTCTTCAACCGGCGCCGCATTAACGGCCTCATCCCGAGTACGCCGAGACAAATGCCGGTACCCGCGAAGGAGATGGACGTCCTCGTGCGCGAGATATACACGTTCGGCGGGCCCAGCAATCCGGATATGAGCGCGACTGCGGCTAGCGGAACTCGCGTGCGGTCGGTCGGGGCAATCTTCAACGACTATCGCAAGCTGGCGCGCCAGCTCAGCCGCCAGCACCAGTAACTTCTGCAAGCGGTATGCAGGCCTGGGGGCGGGAGCAATCCCGCCCCCGTTTCTTACGGGTGAATAGTCAGGTCCCGCTGATCTGGCCGAAGCGGGATCACCTGCTCGCGGCCTCCCGGCCAGCGCACCCACAATGCCGTGGGCGGCCCCGCACGGCCGAGCACCTGCACGGCGCCGTTCTGCGACCAATACCCGGAACCGGCCTGCACCTCACGAACCGGCCCATCGCCAGTTGGGTATCGCAGCCGCATCTGTGTTCCGATACCGGTGGGATTGCCCACGGAACCGACGAGGTGGACGCGCAGGCCCGGCGTCGCGCCCACATTGTGGAACAGGCGCGTCGGAGCGCCGTCTTCGCTCACCACGAGATCGACCCGCCCGTCCGCATCGAAATCGGCATACGCGGCTCCCCGCTGCTCCCCGTACACCAGCAGTCCGGAACGCTGCCCCGGCACCGCCTCGAGAGATCCTGTGCCATCCCCGATCAGCAACAGACTCCGGCCGGCGTCGAAGCGCGGCGTCGCGATGTCGGTGGCGAAGAAGTTCTGGCTGAGAAACAGGTCCTCCTTGCCGTCGCCATTGAAGTCGGCGATCCCCGCGTAGAATGCCGGAGCGAGCTGCGCCTCCGCGGGCAACGCGTGCGCGTCGAACGTCGCGCCGCGATTCACGAACAGCATCTGATCGAATGTCGTCGCGCCCAGTCGAGCGGCGTCCTTTACTGGTGGGCCGAGCACCTGATCGATGCCGGCGTCGGCATAAGCGGTGAACGTGCGCAGTCGCTGGGCGGTGCCCGGGAGCGCGGCGACGAGCCGATCGTACGGTTCGAGCGGCGCGTCGGCGCCGATGCGGGGATCGTGCTGCGCCAGGACGATGTCGGGGCGGCCGCGCCCGCTGAAAAACCCGGTGTACAACAGCAGGGGCCGCGTGTCGCTCACGTGGTAATCGGTGTTGCGTCCCCAACTCGTCGCAATGATGTCGAGCCGGCCGTCGCCATCGAGATCCCCCGTCGCGAGGCCGTTCCAACGGCTGTACACGCCCGCCAGACCCGGGAACTGTCCAGGCGTGAACCGCCCGTGATCGTTCAGAAAGACGCGGATCGTGCCCCATTCGATCGCGACCAGCAGGTCAGGATCGCCATCGCCGTCGATGTCGGAGAACAGCGCCGCCGAGACCATCCCGAGCCCCGCGAACGGCCGGTTGTTCACCGAGTCCGGAACGAGACGGCCATTCTCGTTGCGGTACAAATGCGACGAAGGCGAGAGCGGATATCCTGCGGGATAGATCCTGGCACCCACGAACAGATCGAGCCGGCCGTCGCCATCGTAGTCAGCGACCGCGAGGGGTCCGACGCTGGCGGTGTCGCCGCCGATCAACGGCGTCACGGCGCCGGTTCGCGGTGAATACGCGACGACGCTGGCCATGGTGCGGGCTTCAGTCGTGGTCGCCGCTTCGTACGCCGCCACACCGGCGAGCGCGAGCGATCCGCCGCGACCGTCGGGCCAGCCGAGGATCGTGGTGAGATCGCCGGGGGCCGGTGCGGCACGCATTGCCGCCGGCTGTAGCCGCGTCCCCGTGTTGTGGAAGAAGGCGATCGTGCCGCTGCGCCCGGCGCCGACGATCAGGTCTTCCTGGCCGTCGCCGTCGAGATCGACCCACGCCTCGACGTGGGTGTGGCCGCCGAGTTGGGCGGTGATGTCTTGGAATAGCGGTGCCGGGAGAGCGTGCGGCGTGGTGCGCGCGGCGTGCGGCGCAGAAGGCTCCGCGATCTCGTACTCTCGATTGGGCGTCGCACTATCGATCACCGACCGCGCGCCGTCGCGCCAGTCCACTTCGATTCTGACATGCGTCGCGGCACCGGTGGCAAACGTGAGGCTCGCATCCGAGCTCGACAGGTACGAGCCACCCGCGATGATCTCGCGTTCCTGAATCGGTAGCGGAGGGCGGGGTAGGGGCGCAGCATGCTGCACCCCTACACCGGCAACTGTCACACGGCTGCCGATTCCGGCGGTGTTCGGCGCCGCGCCGCGCAAGCGAACTGCTACCCGGGGGGCGGTCGCGTCATTGCGCAGCACGGCGGCGGGACTGCCCAGGCGATTGATCACGACGTCGAGATCACCGTCGCCGTCGAGGTCCGCGAGCGCCATGCCGTGCGAGATGTCGTCGCCGAGATCGAATCGCCAGCGTTTGCTCACGTCCTCGAACGTCAAGTCGCCGCGATTGCGGAACGCGACGTTCGGCAGCTTCAGGGGCGGGTAGTCGAACAGCATGCGGCGCCAATCCACGCCCTGCACGGGACCGCCGAAATAGCCGCTGAACGCATTCCTCAGCCGGTATTGCGTGTCGCCGTCCATGACATCCGTGACGTGGCCGGTGCCGATGAGGATGTCTTCCCAGCCGTCGAGGTCCACGTCGAGAAACACCGTCGACCACGACCACCCCGAGCCGCTCAACCCCGCAAACCGCGCCACCTCGGCGAACGTTCCGTCGCCGCGGTTCAACTGCAGGGTGTTCCGCTGCATTTGCGGCCGGTCGCTCCCGAGGCCCGGTTGTTTGGCGACGGCGGTATGCGTGGGGATCTGCGTCTTGAGCCGTCGCGTGTCCTTGCTCAGCATATCGACTTCGAACAGGTCGGGATATCCATCCCGGTTCACGTCGCCCACCGCGACCGCCATTCCTGAGTTGCTGGTCGCCCGCAGCCCGTACCACGGAATCAGGCGAAAGTGCCCGTGCCCATCGTTGATCCAGCATTGGTCGGGGTCCTCGAAATCATTGGCCACGTACAGATCGGGGGCCCCATCGCCGTTGAGATCGGCAAACATGGCGGCGAGGCCGAAGTCCTCCCGTTCCTCGGACAACGGCTTGCCGTTCTCATCGAGAAAGCGGGGATTGCGCGCCAGCGGCTCGCGCACGAAGTGGCCCGTTCCATCATTGAGATAGAAGAAGTCGGGATCTGCCCGCTGGACGAGGCTGTAGCCGCCCAAGTCCGCGCGATTAACGACTTTGTAGTCCGCGCGGTATTGCTCACGCACCTCGTATTGGTTCGGGCCGAGCTTGCGCGTGATCCGGTCGAAACCGCGTTCCTGCGGTGGGATGCGGTCGATCGTGGTATATGCCTTGTTGTTGGCGACATACAGATCGAGATCGCCGTCCCCATCGACGTCTGCGACGGCAATCGTCATACTGCCCGCCTTGTCCGTCAGCCCCGCGGTATGCTCGGTGAAATGCCCCTTGCCGTCATTCACGAAGAGCGCGTTCGGCCCGCCGAGGGAGACGAGCAGCAGGTCCTGGTCGCCATCGCCGTCGACGTCGGCAAAGACGCATCCTGTCGCATAGCGGCCCGGCGCCGCGACGCCGGCACGCGCCGTGATGTCTTCGAACCGCCAATCCCCGAGGTCGCGATACAGCGCGCTCGGGCCTTCGGTGCGGGCCAGAAAGACGTCAGGGCGGCCATCGCCATCCACGTCGGCGAGACAGACGCCGGCGCCTTGCGCGAGCTGGCGATTGTGCACGAGCAGGGAGTCGCTGACGGTGTTGGTGAACGCGATGCGGGTCCGCGACGGACCGAGCAAGGTGAATCCGGGGGTCAGCCCGGTGCGAGGAACCTCGAGTGCGCGCCAGCGGTAGCCAGCCTCATCGTGCCAGACGTCGGCCTGGGCCGGGGGATTGGAGCGACAGGCGACAACCAGCGCAAGCAGGCAAAGCCGCTTCAACTCTCCACGAGCCCCCACACGAGTGCCGCCGTTCGTTCCGCGGCGCCGCGGCCGTCGGACACCATCTGCTTCGCGGCCTTGCCGGCGCTCTTGCGGGCAGCCGGATCGTGATGCCAGACGAGCCACTGTG
>WNGB01013072.1_pt1 | contig 13608 bp, 9 predicted proteins | sample 5400681 | NCBI WGS metagenome assembly WNGB01 (sample SAMN13153367, study PRJNA577476) | soil metagenome | isolation source: 115 cm soil or saprolite under grassland replicate 2 | place: USA:California | collected 2016-06-15 | reverse complement strand
GCCACGGCGGCCGCACGGCCCCTTGGCCGGACGGTGATGGCGCCAACGACGGCCGCCCATGAACAAAGGGTAAGCGAACCGCACCGCCACCGCACCGCCTGACCGCTCGGACCCTCCTTCCATTTGACGGTATTGGGCTCACGCCGCGCCGCTCGCCTTGTTGTTACTGCCTCTGAGCACTCCGGAGGGTGCTAACCCGCAAGCGGGAAGAACCCCTGACTTCACCGCTGGAACCGTGTCGCGACCGCCGTTCCGTTGGTCAACTCGAAGTGCCATCCGTCACTAAACGCCTCGGCAATCTCCTCTTGATGTGACACCAACAAAATGCAGCGCAGCTGCCCGCGCAGATTCTGCAGTTCCTGAATCATCACCTGACGCCCGTGCCGGTCGAGGCAGCCGAAGCCCTCGTCGATAATCACCGACTCGATCGGCCGATGCTGCCGGCTGGCGTACTGGCCGATGCCCAGCGCCAGGCTGACCGCCACGCGAAACTTCTGACTGCCGCTGAGGAACGCGACGTTGATCGGCTTCTCGCCGGTGACACGATTATGCGCTTCCAGTTCCAGCGCCTTCGCCGTGTTGCCCTCGCCGCCCGCCTCGCCCGCCAGCCGCAAGTACAGCTGCCCGCTCGACAGACGATCCAACACCGCGTTGGCGTGGTCCACCACCTGCCGCTCCGCCGTCCGCACCAGGTGCAGTTGCAGGCGGTCGCGACCCAGCAATTCGCTGAGCAATCGCGCCTGGTTCAATTCGTTGTCGGCCTTCAGGTAGTCCTGTTGCAACTGCTGCCGCTGAGCGTGCTGGCTCTCCAGCATCGCCTTGTGCTGCCGCGCCTGACTCAACTCCTCATCGCGATCCGCATAGGCTTTTTTCGCCGCTTCGAGCAATGTCCGCAACTTCGACGGCTCCTGACGCGATTCGACGGGGTACTGCTCTTGCTGGCTCTCCAAACTCGCTAACTCCTCTTGCAGCACTTCGAGGCTGGCTCGTGCTTGCTGCAGCTGTTGACCGCGCTCCGCGGTCTGCTGGGCGATCAGGTCGTCGCGTTCCAGGCGCAGCCGGTGATGGTCCGCCGTGCCGAGGCTGTCGGCCTGCGCCTGCCACGACGGCGGCAACTCCTTGCGCGCACGCTCCAGTTCGCGGCGGCAGTGCTGCCGCGTTGCGTCCTCGGTCTTCAATTTGCCATCGATTTGCGCCAGGCCCTGCTGCGTGAGTTCGCGCTCGCGGGTGAGCCGGTCCAGTTGTTCTTGCGTCTCCCGCACCTGCGACCGCTTCGCCTCGATCGACTTCTGCAACTCGCGCTCGCCGTTCTGCAGGCGCAGGTAGTCCTCGCGCAGCGTCTGCCGATTGGGGGGCAACTCCGCGGTGACGCGCGCCAGGTTTTGCCGCACGGTCGCCTCCTGAGCCTTGCGCTCGCCCCACTTTTGCAACGATTCCTCCGCCACGCGCAACCCCTGCCGTGCGGCAGGCAGGCCGTTCGCCTGCTGGCGTAGCCGATCCATGTGCTCGGGGTTCGGATAGACCGTGTCGAGCCAGTTGGCGGGCAGTGCCGGGTTGACGTGGATGCGGAACGCCTCCGGCAGATCGGCGTATGATTGGCCGCACTCCCGCTGCAAGCGATCAACCTCCTTACGCCCCTGTTCCGCCTCCGTTTTCTCCTTGATCCAGATTTCCCGCGCTTCGCCGAGTGCCTTCTGCGCCGTGGTCAGCGCGGCCGTCAACTCGGTTTCCTGCTTGCGCGCCGCCTTCTGCGCGGCAGCGGTCTGCCTGGCCTGCTCGTCGGCTGCGACTACCTCGCGCGTGCGCCGCTCCTTTTCCTCGGCGACGTGAGCGGGCGTCAGCGTCTGGCCGCAATGGCGACACACCTTGGCCTTCCGCAGCAGGTGCAAGTCGTTCAGGCTCTGTCGGGCCTGCTCCTGCAAGGTGCGCGTCCGCGTCGCTTCCTCGTCCGCCTCCTGCCGGGCGTGCGTCGCCTCCTCGACCTGCAGCCGCAACCGCTCCACCTCGGCCTTGAGCTGTTCGCCGCGCTGCTGAGTCGCCTGCCGCGCCTCGCTGGCGGCCTTCTCCTTCACCGTTGCCTGACGCAGATCGTCGCGCAAGCCCTGAAAGCGCGCCAGCAGCGGCAGCGACCGTGCGAGGGCATCCAGGGCCTCGTGCATCTCCCGCGCCTTCTCGACCGCCGCGGCGGGATCGGCGGCCATCCGAGCGAGTTCCTCTTGTAGCCTTTTGAGATCGTTTTCCTGCCGTTCGTATTCCTTCAGTTTCTCCATCAGGGCCGTCATCCGGCGGTAGTCGTCCGCTACCGTGCGCAGTTTCGCGTCTTCCGCGAGGATCTCCCCTTGCAGGTGAGCGCGCCGATCATGCGCCTGGGTCAACGCCTCGTCCTGCTGAGCCAGTTCTGCTTTTCCAGTTCCTCGGTGCGCGTCTGCGACACCTGAATCTGGCTGCGCTGCTCCAGGAGCGTTTGCAGTTTCGGCATTACGTCGCGCAGTTCGCGCAAACGGTCCACCGCCTGCTCGATGGCCGGCCCGTCGGCCGCCAGATCTTGAGCCGCGCGCAGACGCTGCTGCACCCCAGCCAGGCGCCCTTGCAGGTCGGCCCACTGCCGCGATTGGATCTCCCGGATCTGCCAGCGCTCCACTTCTTGCTGCGCCTGCTCGCGGACGGCCTCGGTTTCGGCGATGCCTGTCTCCGCCTCGATCAAGGCGAGCGCGCTGACCTCGGGAATGGCGGCGAGGCGGTCGGCCAGCGACTCGACGGTCGCTTTGAGGGTCTTGCGCTCCTCGTCGGCCTCCTCGTGGAGGCGCTGAAACCGATCCAGATCGACGATGCCCGCCAGCACCTCAAACCGGCCCTTGGCGGTCGAGTCGAGGAGTTTTTCGGCCTTGCCCTGCAGCAGCAGCACCGACGAGGTGAACGTCTCGTAACTCAGCCCGATATTGTCCTGGATCCATTCATCGAAGCCGGTGCGCAGGTTCGTCCCCTCGACCGCCTCCCAGGACTCGAGCTGCGTCCAGTGATAGATCTGCTGCGTAGTGCGGCTCTTGCCCTGCTTGGTGCGCTGCAGGGTGCGATGGACCTGGTAGCGCTCGCCGTCGAGACTGAACTCGAAGGTGACGCTGGCCTTCTCGCTGTCCTTGTTGATGAGTTCGTGGGCGTCGTGGCCGCCGCCGCGGTGGTGGCCGAACAGGGCGTAGGTGACGCCGTCGAAGATGCTCGATTTGCCGCTGCCGTTCATCCCCGCCAGCATCCACAGCGACGAGCCGTCGAAGTTGATCTCTTGCTCGTCCTTGTAACAGAGGAAGCCCTTCAGAGTTACCCGTTGCGGGATCATGTTTTCTCCAGCTGCGTGAGCAGCGCCTCGGCCCGCGCCAGCACGGCGTCGCGAACAGCGTCGGGGTGATTGATGAGTTCCTGCCGCAGATAATCGCGCACCGTGTCCTCGAAACTCTTGTGGCGGCCCACCTCATCGATCGTGAGTGGCTGGCCCAGTGACCCCGCCTCGGTCCACTTGCGGTCGTACCACTTTGGAAAGATCTTCTCCAGGTCGCGCAGGATTTCTTCGAGGCTGTCCCTGCCGGCGGTGTAGGTGAATTGGAGCTTGACCAGGGCGCGGTCGGCGTCGGGATAACGATCTGCCAGCGCGGGAATCTCCGTTTGCGGATCGTTGACGTCGATGGAATAGACCGGCGTCGCCTCCAGCGGCAAGGTGATCGGCTCGCCGCACAACCCTTGCGGCCCGACCTCCAGGAGCACAACGCCCTTATCGTCGCGCGCTTCCCCCAGGTCGAGGCGTTCGATGCTGCCGCAATAACGGATATGCGTGAGGCCGCGCAGCGCCTGGGCGCGGTGAATGTGGCCGAGAGCAATGTAAGTGAGGTGGTCCGGCAGTTCGTTCTCCTCGAAGACGATGCTCTCCTGATCGCTGATGCGGAACAGGCTCGGCAGCGTCGCGCCCTGGGCGTGGACGTGCGCCCCCAGGATGGTCGGCAAGGTACGGTCGAAGGCCGCCTCTTCCTGGATCGCGCGCAGTTTGCGGACAAAGGCGACCTTGAGTCGCTGATTCTTCTCTTCGAGGCTGGCGTACTTCTGCGCTTCCTCGTCGCAGAGGTAGCGCGCCGGCGTCGGATAGGGCATCAGGATGAACTGCACCTGCTGGCCGTGGCGATCAGCAAGGCGCAGGTAGGTCGGCTCGGTGGCGAGGTAAAGACGGCCGGCGGGGAGGAGTTTGCCGGGCTGGCCCGACGCGGGGGCGGCAAGATCCATCACCAGGCGCAAGGTCTGACAGAAGTTTTCGTTGTCGTGGTTGCCGGTCAGGGCGAGGATGCTGCCGCCGTTGAGCAGGAAGCGGCCGAAGGTCGCCTGCAAGTGCGCGATCGAGGCGCGCAGGCTGTCCGGCCGGCTCGCTTCGCTGAACAGATCGCCGGCGACCAGCAAGACCTCGACCGCGTGCTCCTCACACAGCCGCGCCACGCGCTCGACGGCGCGCTGGAGATCCTCGGTACGGTCCTGCCGTCCCAGACGGTCGCCCAGATGCCAGTCCGCCGTGTGGAGGATCTTCATACCGACTATTATCTTGTTCAGGTGCCCTCAGGAGAAGGCCAGCAGGACAGATCGAGACCGGTTGGGGCCAATCAATGGCGGGGAGTTTGCGGGCCGCGCATCCTGCGCCAGTCAAACGCCCTCTGCGAGATCGGGGCAGACGAGCCGGCCATCGGGAAGTTGCCGCCATTTGCGCCGGCGGTAATCGCGCCAGAAGTCCGGCCGCTCGCGCCGCACCGTGAGATCCTGACCAAACGTGATGCACGCCCAACCGTCCTCGCCGGGATCCTCGGCGTGCGGTCCCTTGCTGGCAAACGCGATGTCGCGCAGCGGCACGACCGTCGTGGCCCCGTGCGGCCCGGCCGTACCGATCACCGGGTTGGGCGTGGAATGGCCGTGACACCAGACGCGGGCGATCTCGGCGTCGAGCAGCAGTTGCAGCGCCTTCGAGCCGTGGTCGCCCTGAACAGCTGCCGGCCCCTGGTGCGTGATGAGCAGGTCGAAGCGGCCGCCCTCCAACAAGTGGAGAATCGCCGCCTCATCGAGGTACGCCAGCGCGTGGTAATCAGCGTAGCGCTGGCCGCGCTCGATGCCGCCGATGCCACCGACGACCAGCCCAGCCGGCGTCACGCACTTCCAGCCACTCGGCAAATACCGAAGGTGCCCCGCACTGTCCACCGCCGGCAATTCCATGATGCCAACAGGCACGGCAGGGAGGGGACCAGACACGAGGGTGGCAAGATGGGTGAACCCTTCGTGGTTGCCGTGAACCATCGCGACGGGGCAAACGAGACCAAGACCGCCCTCGTCGATGGGGGCGAAGATCTTGTGCAGCCAGGGCGCTTGCGGCCGCAAAGACCACTGCGACAGGAATTCCAACTCACAGGGATTGGCTTTGCCATGACGGCGTGTGGTACTGTCGAGTTGGCTGTCCTCGGTGAAGGTGCCGACGTCGCCGCAGAGAAAGACCGCGTCGAAGGCGACCCCGAGGGCGCGCTGCCAGCGCGCAGCGATACACAGGGCAAGTTGCAGGTGCCCGTGAACGTCGCCGAGGACACAGATTGCGGGAGCGCTGGAGTGCATGGCCTCAAGGGATACGAGTCGCGCGGTCACGGTCGTTTGCGGGCCGCCTTGCGTTGGAGTTTCTGAACGAAGGCGGCGTGTTCGGGACTCCCCACACCGTGCTGCACCGCGGCCGCCATCGCCTTCAGGTCGCCACCGAGGAGGGTCTGGGCAGCGAGCCACAGGCCGGGGAAGACCTTGCTGCGATACAGCCCATCCGCTCCCGGTCGCAGTCGCCCGTACTTGCTGCCCCGCAGAACGAACCAGTCAATCTCCTTGTCCGCGACACGCCAGACGAGGTATTCACGCACCTTGTGGCGGGCGTAGAGCGGCAACTTGACCTTGAGGTCGAAGTCGGCGCTGCTGACCGCCACCTCTGCGACCAACTCTGGCCCGCCTTCGACGTAGTGTTCTGCGTCGATGCGGGACTGACCGCCATACGGCTCCTCAATGCGCAAGAAGACGTCCGGCTGCGGCATGTTCTTCAGATCCAAACGCAGGCTGCCGTTGGTGCCACCGACGACGCCGAGCGTGTCAATGCGATACAACCCCAGCCACCCGCCCAGGGTCGCATGTGCCGAGGAGTGGTCGTTGGTGACAGGGGAAGACATGTAGACCACCCCATCAATGAGTTCCGCCTTCTTCAACTCTGGCATGGCGTCATAACGCCGCTCGAACTCCGCACGCGTGAGCCGGTCCCCGTGACGCAGCGGTGGCACGGTCTCCGCAGGTTTCGGCGAATCCGCCCGGGTTGGGATGAGATTCATGGATCCGCGCCTCCGTTTCCGCTGCTGCTTACCTTGGGGGAGAACCTTCCGACCTGGCCATTATCTCACGCGACCGCCGCCAGGTCGAGAGCAGCAGAATCCGCCGGAAGGCCAGCGTGCAGGCAGCAAATCATGCAGGAGCCGCCGCTTTCGGCTGTTGAGCCGCCGTGTCATCACCTACAATACGACCTCGGAACCGCCAGGCGCCCAACCGCGACGAGGAACCTCCCATGCACCCCGCACTCCTGCCTGTTTGCCTTCTCCATTGCCTGACTGCTTCGTCCGCCGGGGCGGCGACCGGCACCCAGCCGCGCGCTCCGGTCGGGGTTGTCTGCCATATCAAGGTGCTCTCGGATAAGGTCGATGACGTCTCCAGCATGGAGGCGTGGAAGAAGTCGTTCCTCAAGGACGGCATGACCGACCGCGACAAGGCCCTGGCTGCGTGGCGCAGCACCGTCATGTTCCAGCACCAGGACGTTCCGCCGCGCGAGTACCTGCAGCACGATGCCGCCGTTCAAGATCCTATCAAGATGTTCAATGTCTACGGTTACTCGTTCTGCAGCGTGGCCTCGGCCAATGTCGAGGCCCTGGCGCGCTACGCCGGTCTGAAGGCGCGCGGCTGGGGCATCAACGCTCACAGCGTTCCCGAGGTCTACTGGGACGGCGCCTGGCACATGCTCGACGCCTCACTGATCAACTACTTCCCGAAAGCGGACGGCACGATTGCCTCGGTCGAGGAGATCCTGGCCGCCATCGGCGACTGGTACGCGAAGCACCCCGGCTACAAGGGCAACGACGCAAAGTTGCGAGCAATGCAGAGCGCCGATGGCTGGACCGGCTGGAAGCGCGGTCCGGTGCTGCTGGCGCGCAGCCCCTTCTACGACGCGGAGGGGTGGTGGCCGGCGAAGACGCACGGCTGGTACGCCACCATGCAGGAGTACGACGGCACCTACGGCAAGGCGGGCAAGCCGTTCCTCTACGAGTATGGCTACGCGCAGGGCTATCAGGTCAATATCCAGCTGCGGCCCGGCGAGCGGCTGACGCGCAACTGGTCGAACAAGGGATTGCACGTCAACGGCAAGGACGGCGCGCCGGGCTGCCTGACGATGAAAACCGGCAGCGGCGCCCTGGTCTACACGCCGAAGTACGGCGACCTGGCGCCGGGCCGCGTCGGCAATGGCACGCTGGAGTACGACGTGCCGCTAACAGGAGGCGCATACCGGACGGCGGCGCTCGTCGCGGAGAACCTCGACGAACGCACGCCGCGCGTCAAGGACATGGCGCGGCCTGGGGTACTGATGCTGCGCATGCCGTCGAGCTACGTCTACCTGACGGGGACACTGCAATACGTGGTGCGGCTCGGCGACGGCGGTTCGGTGGTGGTGTCGTGCTCGGACAACAACGGGCTGGACTGGAAGCAGGTCGCACGGCTGACGCGGTCCGGTGAGGGGAGCCTGGAACTGACGCCACTGGTGCGGCGGCGCTACGATTACCGGCTGAAGTTCGAGCTGCACGGCCACGGGGCCGCGCTGGAGCGGTTGCGGCTGGTCCACGACATCCAGCACTCCCAGCGGCCGCTGCCGGCGCTCGCGCAGGGGATGAACACCATCACCTTCAGCGCCGGCCCGCCGGAGGGAACGGTGACGGTCGAAGGTGCGACCAACCTCGCCCACAAGGGCAACCACCTCGTCTACACCGACTTCCACCCGCAGCTGAGCGGCTTCGAGCCAAACCTCTTCATTGGCGGCAGCGGCAAGGGGCACATCACCTTCCCGGTCGCGACGCCCGGCGACATGGCGCGGCTGCGCTTCGGCACTCACTACCGCGCTCGCGATAAGCGCGATGGGCTGGATTATCAGGTATCGTTTGACGGCGGCAAAACGTGGGCGACGGTGGATCGAGCGGCAGGGCCGACGGCCGGGGATTGCAAGTACGTCGTCTGCGACGCGATTCCGGCCGGCACGCGGGCGGCGCTGGTGCGCTTCGCCGGGACGAGCCGGAACGCGACCGGCATTTTCAACTTCCGCATCGACGCCGATTACCGCGAACCGTTTGGCGGCTTCCGGCCGGTGAAGGTGACCTACACCTGGGAGGAAGACGGGCAGGCGCGGCGCGATGTCCATATCGCCCGCAAGCCACAGGAGACTTACACGATCCGCTGCGCGACGCGGCCGGTGATGAAGTCGATTGTGCTGGAATTGGCCGAATGAACCGATTGTTTGCCTGAAACGGCCGCGTCGTCCGCGAACTGCTGTCGCGGGCACTTTGGCTCGCCAGCGATCACCAGGAAGGAAGAAGGCCGCTCGGAAAGATCCCGAGCGGCCTTTTCGTTTGCCTGAAGCATCTACACCCCTCGGAATCGCCATCGGCGCTGGTTTACCCTATCCCGGAAAGCCGATGATAGAACCAGCTGATCCGGCAAACTTGCGGCCACAGCGGTAGCCGGCAAATTGGGAAAACCCCGTAACCTTCAGCGAGACCAAGTATGACAACCACCAAGCGACCCTGGCGGCGGTTCTTCGCGGCCAGCGGCTTCTTGACCCTCCTCGGCGCCGCCCTGGTCTTGGTCACCGTCCCGACACAGGATCTGGGGGCTTCGATCTTCAAGCTCCTGCGCGACCGCCAAGGCTGCGCCAGCCACGGCCACGGCAGCCAGGGGCATGGCATCGGCGACATCGAACTGAGCGGCGAGCCCGGCGGCACCTGGCACTGGATGCGAAGCCCGGATGAGGAGAAGCGGGTGATCGTCGGCCTGTACAACCGCTACTGCATCCGCTGTCATGGCGTGGACGGTCGCGGCGTCTGGGACATCCCCGACGTGCCGGACTTCACCAACGCCCGCTGGCAAGCCTGTCGCTCCGATGCCCAACTCGTCCGAGCAACCCTCGAAGGCCGGGGCGCCTGCATGCCCCCCTTCCGCGGGACCATCACTCTCGAAGAGGCCTGGGGCATGGCCCGTTATCTCCGTACCTTGGTGCCTGGCAGCGAGGCCCCGCGCCCGGAGCGCATGGAGCCCCCGGAAGCAGTGCCTCCACCGAAGAAGGGCAAGTAATCCGCGCACGCTCGCGCACGCCCCGCGGCAACTCGCCGGAGCCGAGGAGTGTGGCTCGTTGGCACTCCTCGGCTCCGGGAACACTCTCCTCACCTGTCCGTGGAGTCCTGGGTTCATCTTCGCACCCAGCACCTGCATTTCTCCCGCGATTCCTGCCTTTCCCGATTGTCCCAACCAGCGCTTCCCGTTCCTGTTGGTCCTTGCGAAGGGCAGGTTGACCTTTCCTGCCAGTGTTCTGTCCGTCTGAATTGCCCCCGTTGACCAGCTTGTCATGCCCCCAAGAGGCCGCCGCAACTTTTGCTTAATCGTTTGACTTTACGCAGCCGATGCTATCGATATCTCGTGCATTTCTCGCATTGATCGCCAACTCGACCCCCATCGACCGCTGTCGCGCCGGGAGCCGCCTGGGAGGGATGCCCCCTTTCCTGGCAACGACCCGCTGTGGGAAAGACCACGGCAAGGAGGCTGCTTCATGTGCAGTTCACGACTCGTTTCCATGCGTTCCTCCCGCCCCCTCTTCCTGCTCGTGGTGGCGCTGCTCTGCGGAGGAGAAGGGGTCCGAGCCCAGGCGCCCAGGGCCGCAGTCCTTGGCGCCCCGCAGACAGAGCCCCCCTCCCCGCCAGCGCCAGCCGTGTTGACCCTGGAGCCAGCCGTTCCAGTTCCCTCAATTCAACTCGCGGCGGCGCAGGCCGGCGGCAAGGACGACAAGAACCTGAGCAAACAGGTCGAGATACTCCGGAAACAGGTCGAAACCCAGCAAAAAATGATCGAGTTGCTGGCGGAGCAGGCGCGCAAGCAGCCCCCCGTCGATAAACTGCAGCAGCAGGTCGTCACCCTGGAGGGCCGCTCGCAGCAGGCCGCCCGGCGCGATCAGGATCTGGCGCAGGGCGTCGATAACCTGACGGAGCACCTCGATGCCGCCCAGCGCAACGGGCCGCGGCTGCCGGCCACGCTGAAGCAGCTGTTCCTGCCGAGTGAGACCAACCAAACTCCCCTGAGCATTTACGGCACCTTTAACGTGCTAGGATATACTCTGTTCCCGCACACCAAGGGCGAAGGGAAATTCGCCTTCAACAATTTTGAACCAAGGTTCCTCCTTCAGCTCAACGACAACGTCTTCATGCTCGTCGAGCCCGAATTCACCGCCGATGCGGTCGACCTCGGCGAAGCCTACGTGAACTTCATCGTCAATGACAACCTCGCCTTGGTAGCCGGTCGCTTCCTGCCGCCGATCGGCAGTTTCAATGAGCGTCTCCACTTCGGCCCGGTCAGGAAGATGCCGGACTTCCCGGTCTCGGAGCGGACGGTCACGCCCGGTGATTTCTCTCTCAACGGCGTTCAGGCGCGCGGGGCGACCTACCTCTTCGGTTCGCCGTTCAAGCTGGAATACGGTTTGTATGCCGGCAACGGACTCGGGTTGCCGGGGAAGGAACTGAGCGATCTGGCCAACCTGGATGCGTTAGCGGAAACCACGGCGGACGCGAACAACTCCATGGCCTGGGGTGGTCGCGTCGGGCTCTGGCAACCGGAGTGGGGGTTCAACGGCGGTTTCTCGCTGTTCTTCAACCGGCCTTACCGACAACAGGCCGGCACCGACATTAACTTGTGGAATGTCGATCTCAATTATCACAAAGGGAACTGGGACTTGCGCTTTGAATATGCCTTCATGTTTGAGAAAACGGCGCCGTTCCTCGGGAACGATATCCACCGGCGCGGCTTCTATGCCCAGGTGGCCTACCGGCCTCACGACGCCAAGAGCGACTTGCTGCGCAAGACAGAGTTTGTCTTCCGCTATAGCCAGGCTCGGTTCCAGGGAATCGATCCTCTGGACCTCGACATTGGATCCTTCGCTTCCAAGACCAGGGCCCCTGTCAACCGGGACCAGTATGCGGTGGGCGTCAACTACTACATTGCCCCGATGCTCTTCTTGCAATTCGCTTACGAGTTCAATCGGGAACACGGCATCAATCTGAAGGATGACGTCTTCCTCGCCGCGCTCACCTGGGGTTTCTAAGGTCGCCGGAAAGAGAAGCGTGAACTCTCCAAACGCAGAGGAAAAAGAGCCATGAAAGCCAATCTTTCGCTTTGGTCAGTTGGTCTGGGGTTGCTCCTTTCCAGCGCCTTCTTGGTGGTCGGCTGTTACCACGCTCCTGTGGACGTCTCCGAGTTCTCACAGGGTCCGGCGCCTTTGCGGATGCCCTCGCCGGCTTCTCAGGCCGACAGCTGCGGTTATGAGGATTCGCTCACCGGGGGAAAGATTTTCAAGATGTACTGTGCCTACTGCCACGACGTCCGGCCCTTGTCCGAGCGCCCCTTCGCAGATTACCGAAATGTTGCCCAGCATATGCGGTTGGTCGCGAACCTGACCGGCAAGGAATACGCCAAGCTGATGGAATTCTTGCGCCGCTGGCATGACGTGCCGCCACCCGAGCAGCGTGAAGCGCCGTCGCCGAAACGGTTCTTCTTCTCGCAACCGATCCCCGAGTTGCGCCAGGACCAGGCGAAGACGGCCCCGGACCTGGTTGGCGGCCCGCGGCCCGGCTCCAACAGCGAACTCAGTCCAGCGCAACCGCCGCCCGGGAATTCTCCGCAGGAAGCGCGCTGAGCTTTGCGCTGTGGGGCAGACATTCCTGTCTGCCCTGGACTTCTGGCAGACAGGAATGTCTGCCCCACAGCGCAAAGCTCACCGCTGCGGCGGCCGGGACAGCTCGCGCAACTGCCGTTGCAGTTCGTTCCACTGCTCCTGCAGGTCGCGGAAGCGGCGCTCGAAGTCGTCGGCCACGGCGGGCGGCGGTGCAGCCTGCACGGGGCCGAAAGCCCGGATGTAGGCGGCCAGATCCTGGGCCTGCTCATCGTCAACCCGCCCCCGGAACGCCGGCATGAGCGTGCCTTTGCCGTCGAGGATGCCCACGACCAGTTGCGGATTGCTCACCGCTTTTTGCCAGGCAGCGCTGCTGAAGTCCGGGATGGTCGGCATGACCGCCTTCAGCTCCCTGCCCTGGCCATCGGTGCCGTGACAGGTCAGGCAATACTGGCGATACAGCCCAGTCGCCACCCGCAACCGCGCCGCCAACTCCTCCGCTGTCGGCCCGGCCGGAAGTTTCACGTGCGGCGGCTTCTTCTTGACGTCGGGCACGACCGCCGGTTGATCGGGCGGCGGCACAATGGGGGGGTGCGGCTCGACCTGGATGACCTGCTTGCCGCCGCGGAACGCCCGGATGGAGGCGACCAGTTGGTCCGCGTCGCCCGCGCCCAGCCTGTCCTTCAGCGGCAGCATGAACTTGCCCTTGCCGTTCAGGATAGCCTGCTTGAACTCGGCATCGCTCCGCGTGGCCTGCCATTTCGGGTCTGTCAAATCCGGAAGATCCGGCATGGCCTTGCGCGCCGTCTGCCCGCGGCCGTCGGCGTCGTGGCACGCCATGCAGTAAGCGCGGTACAGCTGGACCGGAGACATCTGGGCAGCGATTGGCGGCGGTTTCGGCGCCGGCTCGGTCAGACCGACGGCGAAGGCCCGGATGTAGATCGTCAGGGCCAGGATGTGGTCCTGCGGCAGCTTGTCGCGGTACGCGGGCATGAGCGGCTCGTTGCCGTCGCGGATGCGGTGCGTGATCTCCAGGTCAGTCTGCGACAGCTGCCAGGCCAGGCTCGTGAAGTCCGGGATGGTCGGCATGCCGGCTCGGATCTGCTTGCCGCTGCCGTCCACGCCATGGCAGGCGGCGCAGTTGGTGTTGTACACCTTCGCCACGTCGGCACGCTGGATGGGACCGGCAAGTTTGGCCGGTGCCGGCGCCCGGGCAACGGCTTGCACCGGTTCGGCCATGCGCACGTCGGTGGCGATGGCGGCAACGGTCAGCCCGATCAGCCCGACCGTGCCCACGGTCAGCAGGCCCAGGGCCACGGGGCGGCGGCGCGGGTCGCGCTGCGGGTTGCGGTCCAGGAGCGGCCAGAAGAACAGCACGAGGAAGAACAGCAGCGGCAGGACGAACGTCCCCACGACCTCCCAGGGCCCCTCGAAGTAGCGCAGCACCTGGAAATAGAACATGAAGTACCATTCGGGGCGCGCGTTGTACGGCTGCGCGGGGTCCGCCTGGGCCTCCAGGGGAGCCGGGTGTGCATTGACCCACAGCCCCAGGCCCACGAGAAACACCAGCGCCAGCACGCCGTCCATCAAGACCTGTCGCGGCC
>WNGB01009525.1_pt1 | contig 13610 bp, 15 predicted proteins | sample 5400681 | NCBI WGS metagenome assembly WNGB01 (sample SAMN13153367, study PRJNA577476) | soil metagenome | isolation source: 115 cm soil or saprolite under grassland replicate 2 | place: USA:California | collected 2016-06-15 | reverse complement strand
GATGGTCAGGTCTTTCCAGTGTCCCTTTCTACATCCGCTATGCATGGTGCGAATGGTCAGATAGAAGGGGTTGTGTGTATCGTCCGCGATATCAGCGAGCGCAAGCAGGCTGAGGAAGCATTGCGCCGGAGTATTACGCAAGAAGAGACGATCCACGCTCAGGCCGCAGCGCTGGCAGAGCTCTCCACACCGCTCATCCCGATCAACGATCAGGTAGTGGTGATGCCGCTTGTCGGCAAAGTGGACACGCGACGGGCGCAGGATGTGATGGAGACGGTGTTACACGGTGTCGCAGCGAGTGGAGCCCAGGTCGCGATCCTGGACATCACGGGTGTGCCGGTGGTGGATACGCAGATCGCTAATGTGCTGGTTCAAGCGGCGCAAGCGGTGAAGTTGCTTGGCGCGCAAGCGGTCCTGACTGGCATTCGCCCCGAAGTGGCCCAAACGCTGGTCGGTCTCGGCGTTGATCTCAAGGGCATCGTGACTCACGCTACCCTGCAGAGTGGTATCGCCGCGATGGTAGGACGGCGCTATGAATCACGGCGGAGGGAACGATGAGGTAGAGGAATGATCCTGACGCCTCTAACGCAGATATTCCACAAAGATCATCGTCCACTTCCCATTCGCGGTATCGGTCGGAATAACGTGAACCGTTCCCGAAACCGGGTCGATTGCGCCATAATAGGTCTGTCGTTCACGGAAATTGGTCATTGGAATGTCAATCCGTTGACTCCTTGGCCCCCACACATACCCACGCGCAGCATCCCAGATCAGATGGCATTCATCGACATACAGCACGACAACGGATCCTTCCATAATCGCGGTCGCATGGGTGGTCAAATCGTCGATGATCGCTTTTTTTTTGCGGCAACGCGTTCTGCATCATGCTTCGGATTGCTCTGCTGTGCCTGTTTGTAGGTGATCGCTGCATCCGCAAGCAGTTGATAGGAGCTCTGGCGTGACGGAAAGACGACGCCATAGGTTGTTGAAAGATACTCCTGTAGACGCTCAACTGACCATTCGTGTTGGGATTTCAACCAAGCGATCACCGCTTGACGTTCTTCTCCCGATAAATACGATGGTGTTCCTTGATATTTGAGCGTTAAACCGGCCGTTCCTGTGGTTTCATAGGCTTTTTTGACCTGGCTGATAAACCCAGGGGTCACGTCCAGCATGTCGCTGATCGCTTCATACCGGTAGCCCTGGAGCACCAACTTCACCGCAAGCGCCCGCCGATATTCGCGTGAGTCGCGCTTCTCTGCCAGAAACGCCGTCAGATCCGCAGGAATGGCAACCATGTTACACCTTCTGAAAGAACGACCGAACGCATGTGCGACATCGTCGCTCTGGAAGTAGAGCACATTTTACAAATCTGGTCGGAATGCTATATAATTCGCAGGATAGGCTGTCGATTCAAGTGACGCGAACGACCTTCTATGAAAATCGCACTCCTCTATGTCGTCTCCGCTGATCGTCCACCACCCACGCTCGCCGATGCCCGTGCCAATCCCAGTCTGCTTCCGAATGTAGTGCTGCGAGGTATCCATGATCGAGTATATGGAAGCTATACTCTTAACTGCCCCTGGCTCGGCCGACCATTTCCAGCAGGCCATGCTCCCCCTCCCCACGCCACAGCCCGACGAGGTGCGCATTCGCATCCACGCCGCGGCCTTCAATCCGATGGACTTCCAGAAGCGCAAGGCGGCGACGCTAAGCCAGCTCCCCATGATCCTGGGCGGGGAGGTGGCCGGCGCGATCGATGCGGTTGGCGCCGCCGTGACCACCTTCGCGGTCGGCGACCTGGTGATGGCCTATCTCGTGCGCAAGCCCGGCGGCTATGCGGAATACGTCTGTGTGCAGGCGCTGTTTGTGGTGCGCAAGCCCGCCAATCTCTCGTGTGCGCAGGCGGCGGCGGTGCCGGTGGTGGGACTCACCGCCTACCAGGCGATCGTGACCCGCGCCGCCGTCCGGCCCGGCGACGCCGTGCTGATCACCGGCGCCTCCGGCGGGGTCGGCACCATGGCCATCCAGCTCGCGCGCCTGCAGGGCGCCGAGCGCATCGTGGTGACCGCTGGCAGCGACCAGAGCGCCCGCTATCTGACCGAGCAGCTGGGCATCGCGCCCAGCCAGATCGTGCGCTATCAGGGGCTGTCGCGGGCCGAACTGGCGGCCGCGGCACTGCGGTGCAATCGGGGGCAGTTCTTTCGCGTCGCGATGGATTTCGTGGGTGGCGCGATGACCAGTCTCTGCTCCGATGTGGTGGCGGTCGAGGGCCATGTCGTCGCGATCTTCTCGGGGCCACGCGATGTCACCCACGGCGAGCCGGAGAACGACGAGGATCGGCTCTTCGATAAGTCCGCGATCTTTCACTTCCTGCTGCTGTCGGCCCGTGCTGTGTATGGTCCGCCGGCCAGCTGGGAGATCTACGCCCAGCAGCTAGCGGTGCTGGCGCAGCGGCTTGCGGATGGGCAGCTGCAGCCCCCACTGATCCGCGATCTCGGGCGATTGTCCGTCGCGACCGTGCGCACCGCCCACCAGCTCCTCGAAGACGGCCATGTGCAGGGCAAGCTCGTGATGACAATGGGGTGACTGGAGGCGTTTCACGCACGCCCATACTGGGGGTCGTTGCATGACACCTCAATCGGAGGAGCGATGCTTGATCTGATTCACGGTCACGCCCGAGCAGCCGGCATATCTGGGTATCTGCTCGGGTCAGCGTACTGGGGCGCTGGCTATGCGCGCGAGGCCTGTGCCCGGATCCTGATGCTGTTGTTCGCTGTATATCGGGTTCCCGGAGTGCGCGCCGAGGTCGATACCCGTAATCAGGCATCGTGGATGCTGCTCGAACAGCTTGGGTTTCGCCGTACCACCCTGCGTCCCGCGGCGGATTATTTCAAAGGCAGCAGCAGCGATGAATATACGTACGATCTGCCAGTCGACGTGTGGCAGCAGCGAACGATGAAAAGCACGACGCTATAAGGCGCAGGGTTGCCGTCCAACCCGCACATGCAATCCGACCGCCTTCGGCGCGCGAGATCGCCGCGATTTTGACGGACTCTGATGCGGCGCGCCGTGGCAGCGGCTGCACATTGGTCGTTCGCCTGCTTTTAGGAGTGTGGAAGAGCGGAGATGTATATGCTTTTGATTTCAGCAACCGATGCCTGGCGAACCATGCATCCCGGAGCGGTGATCGGCCTGTTGGAGCTTTCGGGTGTCGAGAACACGCACCCGTCGCTCCAGTTAGACGATCGAAAATTGGCGACGGAAGCGTGTTTGAGAGAACGCTACAAAGGATTTACTCGGCAAGATTTCTTGTCGCTTCCCGTGCTTTCGGCGTATGACCACTACTACAAGCGATTCAACAAGACGTATCATGTGCAGCTCCAAGTTGAGTCAATCGTATTGAAAGGAAAGCGCCTGCCGAATGTATCTCCCCTGGTCGACTCCAACTTCGTTGCGGAAGTCGAGACATTGGTTCTCACTGCCGGGCATGATGGCGCGAAGTTGCACGGAGACGTTGCAATCGACGTGGCGCGGGAAGGCGACCAGATGACGCAAATGAACGGTGCCACCAAAACGATCCGTGCCGGCGATATGATTATGCGCGACGCCACCGGCGTATGTTGTTCAATTATCTATGGCCAGGATAATCGGTCGCCGATTTCATCGGCGACCACTCGCGTCCTCTATGTGGCGTATGCTCCGGTTGGTGTCCCCGCGGAGACCGTGGATGCGCAACTGCGGAACATTGAAGCGCATACGCGACTATTCTCGCCAATGGCGATTGTGGAGCAACAGCGGTTGCTCTTGGCCTAGACAAGGTTTCGCTTGGCAGCGCTCAGCTTTACAGTGTGGGAGGTAGCGAAGCTTGGGACGTAAGGCAGCGGTATGGCGGTAGCGTCACGTCGCCTATCCGCCGCCGATGACTTCACATCCAGAAAGATATCGCGGCCATGCCGCCCAACGCGCCGCTGGAGCCGGCCGCCTCCAGCGCGCGAGATTCGAGCGATTTTGACGCTTTCTGATGCGGCGCGCCTCGGCCGCGGCTGATGCGCAAGCCGTTGGACGGCCGATCATCACTATTGCCCTCGCTCTAGAACCATTGTATGCTCAACAGATACGCGCGAACCTGATATGTAACACACGGAGGCGCTATGCCGATCCCTTCGCCGGTCTCGCTCGACGCCTTCGAGCGCGCGATCCAGGCCGACCCTGCGGTGCTCGGGGTGTTCTACTTCGGCTCACTTGGGCGCGGCGCCGCTGGCCGCTTCTCCGACCTTGATATCTTTGTGTGGCTCGCGGAGGATCTGGCGATACCCACGCGTGACAAGCTGCTCCAGCTGCTCGATCTACTCGGGGAGAACCATTGGCTAGAGACGAGTGAGAGCGATGTAACCGGGTTCGTCGGGCCAGAGTGGACCCAGGCCGACATTGAGCTTGGGCGACGCGAGAACCTCGTTCCAAGCCCACGCTATGCTGGCTCGATGGTCATCAAGGATACCGATGGCGTGCTTGCGACGATGGTCGCAGCCTGTGAGCCGGAGCAGATCACTGAGACGGTTGAGAGCGCTGGGGATATCATTCACGGCGCGATTAGCGACCTGCTGTTCCTTGCCCGCCACAACGCCCGTGGGGCAATCTGGTCGGCCAGGGGAAACATCACATATCAGAGCACACGCGTGTACGAGCTGCTGGGAAGGCTGCGTGGAAGGCATACCTATGGCTACCGCTACGTTGAGCAGTTGCTCACACCGGGCGAGCAGGAATTACTCACAGCTGCCTGGCCGCGTGAGCTAACATGCGAGGAGAACCGTCGCGCAGCCCGAGCGCTGTGGGCATGGATACAACACGTCGAGCGCGAGGCCGAGCGCGCACTCGGCCAACCGCTCGGCCTCGCGCTCGACGAGCAGGGGCTCCTCGCCGCTATCGACAGGCTGTACGAGTGAGCGCACGTGCGTGATGTTGAGACGGCCCAAACCCACCGTGCTATTTTGCCGGATTGACGAGCGACGAATGACGAAGGACGAAGGATGGCATGGCCGACGTTCGTCCTCCGTCTTCCGTCGTTCGTCCCGTCAGGATTGATCGGACGGACTACTAGCGCAAGAAGATGAACATGACCCATCCAACACCATATCCCGACATTAATACCCTGCTCCAAGAACTCTTGGAGCGCGTGCAGACTCTTTTGGGGAGTCACTTTATCGGTATGTATCTGGAGGGCTCACTGACGAGTGCTGATTTCGATCAAGATAGCGATATTGATTTTGTCGTCGTCACCGACGATGAGGTCTCTGGCGATCTCTTTTTGGCATTGCAGGCCATGCATGAGCGCATTGCGACGCTTAACTCGCCCTGGGCCATCCAGCTAGAAGGCTCCTACATTTCGCGGCACGCCCTGCGGCGCTATGACCCCGCCCATGCCATGCATCCAAATATTGAGCGTGGGCCAGGTGAGCGGCTGAAAATGACTCGGCACGACGCGGCCTGGGTCGTTCACCGTTCGATCCTGCGTGAACGTGGGATCACGGTGATCGGGCCTGCCCCACACACCCTGATTGACCCGGTCGCACCAGATGATTTGCGCCAGGCGATGCTGGAGATCGCGCCTGGGTGGGCCGCGGCCATCCTTGCCAACCCCACGCAGCTGCACCGTCGCGGCTATCAGTCCTACATCGTGCTCACGCTTTGTCGCATGCTGTATACGCTCCACGCCGGCACGGTCGTCTCGAAGCCCGTCGCCGCGCGCTGGGCGCAGGAGGCCCTGGGGCAGCGGTGGGCGCCCTTGATTGAGCGGACATGGGTGGGACGGCACGACCCAGAATCTGAAGCATCGCCAGAGGATGTGGGCGGAACGCTGGCATTACTACGCCATATGCTGAAACGTGACCGGCAATTCGAGCAACCGACGGATGCAGAGTGATGCGCCGCTTTCAGGCGCGCGGGGGATGGGAATACCGCATGCCGTGAGATTTCACAACCGCTCCCCATCGTGGGTTGGGCGCTCGGGGTCGGGGTGGCGGCGGTGGCACTGGCTTGAGCCTTCGGCGCGCGAGCCGGTCATCCGGGCCGATTCTGTTAACCGGCACGGCGGACATCCACATCCGCCGTGCCGAACATCGCCCTATAACTTGCTATGCGCGCGGATCAATCGTCCTGGCGCTCAGTAGGTGATGCGCACCAACTCAGAGCGCTCATCTCCGCCTTTCACCATCACGCCCAGGATAAAGCCAACCCCTGGCGCATAATACTTCTGCTCAACCACATTGTGCTCCAACGGCGTCCACTCTTTGGTCAGCAAGACATCGTCGAAACAGCCGTAGGAGACGCACACATGATTCTCCTTCAGGTTGAGCACCTGCGCCATGTCCTCCGCGACGCCAGGTGCGAACTCCTGCTGATAGCGATCGCCCGCGAGCGGATGCGCCTCCATAATGATGCCCGGCTGCGCGCCATCCACCCCGGCTTCCCATGAGCCTTCCGTGCTGACCACATTGCCGCTGGGGTCCAATTCCTTCGTGTCTTCGCCAAAATACCAGACATTGCCGTCCTCGTCCTGGGCATACCAGTCGAAGGTGTCTTCGACCAGCACCCCGGCTTCGAAAGACTCATGGTGTACGACAGTGCAGGTGACACCCAGGATCAGCTTCGTCTTTTTGGTGACAGACATCGTATCGCTGGTGGGCACGCCATCTTTTGTGCCCTGATAGAAAAATGTCGTCCCCGGCGTGAGCGGGAAGAGCGGATTTGTGATGGAGCCCACAAAGTTGGCCGGGTTGATGTCGGATGAAGCCGCTGGGGCTTGCGGTTTGGCCGCTGCGGTTGTGGTGATGGCGAACAGTATTGCTAGTGCGCCGGCTAGTGTGATGAAGATGTGTTTTCCTTTCACAGGTCAGCCTCCTCAGTAAAAGCATGTTGGAGACTCACCATTGAATCCAGGTTTCCAAGCAATGGCTGTTTTCAATAGATCAATCTCCAGCAAGTACAGCACATTGCTGTGCTACATAACTCGGCAAGTTCTATGCCCCAAGGACGCGAAGAGACAATAACAATGTGTGCTATGATAGTATTGGTAGTATCGGGATGAATACGGATCACCAGTATGACGGACTCCTCCCCATTGGGGCGCTGGCGCACCCGCCGCACGCTCCGTGCGGTGGGAACCAGAAGGAGCACAGTCATGGAACCCGAACCAAGCCTCTTCACCCAGAAAAAGATCGCCCTGGTCGCGCACGATCACAAGAAGCCGGATCTTATCGCGTGGGCCAAGTACAATCAGTTGCTCCTGGCCCAACACTCCCTCTTTGCCACGGGAACCACCGGCCGGATCTTGGAGCAGGAACTCGGGGTCAGTATCACCAAGCTGCAAAGTGGCCCGCTCGGCGGCGACCAGCAAGTTGGCGCCAAAATCACTGAGGGCGAGATCGATTTTCTGATCTTCTTCTGGGATCCGCTCGATCAGCAGCCGCATGATCCCGATGTGAAAGCGCTGTTACGTGTGGCCATGGTGTGGAATATTCCGGTTGCCTGCAATCGAGCTTCGGCTGACTTTATGATCTCGTCGCCCTTAATGACCAGTACATATCAGCGCTTCAAGCCCGACTATGAAGCGTATCTGAAGCGAACGATTGACGAGTAGCCGCCAGCCCTGGTGCGAGCACCACACTACGGATAGCCCCCACCACAAGGAGGCAGCCCTATGGAGGTTTGGGGATTTGAGGAGATGCAGGCAGAATTCATGGCGCGGGTGGGCCAAGCGGTCTATTGCACGATGGCAACCATCGATCGCCAGAACCGTCCACGTTCGCGCGTCGTACATCCGATCTGGGATGGCCCGATCGGCTGGGTGATTTCGTGGCCAGCGTCGCATAAAGCGAAGCATCTGGCACTCAATCCAGCGGTCTCCCTGGCCTACATCCCCGACAAAGCGAAGCCCGTCTATGTGGACGGTGTCGCCGAATGGATTGATGCGGTCGAGGAAAAGCGCCGAATCTGGGATCTCCATCGGACGACCCCAGCACCGTTAGGGTTCGACCCGCAGCCGCATTACGGCACGATCGATCATCCATTTTACGGGCTACTGAGACTCACGCCGTGGCGGATTGAGCTTGGCAACCTCTATGGCGCGCCGATTATCTGGCGCGGGCACGCAGCCGAGTAGTCCGTCCGAGCAATGCTCATGGGACGAAAGACGAAGGACGAAGGACGAACGCCAGCAATTCTGGCGTTCGTCCTTCGTCCTTCGTCTATCCGGCAAAATAGCTCGGACGGACTACTAGCCTCCAGCGATCGCCCCCACGATCAGAAAAGGCTCCGCGCCTGTCGCGACCGCGTTGGGCAGCGGGGTATCTGGCGGCTCATGCGACAGATCCTCCTCGCAGGCGAAGAACCTGACAAACGGCCGACGCTGCTCCGTCATGTGGTCGCGGATTGTCCCGCGCAGCATTGGATAGCTGGCCTCAAGCGCGTCGAGGACCGAGCGCTGCGTGACCGGGCCCTCCACCTCAAGCTCTACCTCGCTCTTCACGCGCGCCAGCATCCGCAAATGAGCCGGGAGATAGACTCGTATGATCATGGCAATGTCTGGACTTCGACGGAAAGGACGGCCGGAAGATCGTGGACGATCGCGCTCCAGGTATCGCCGGCGTCGGCCGATGCATACACCTGCCCGCCGGTGGTACCGAAGTACACGCCACACGAATCGAGCGAGTCAACCGCCATCGCGTCACGTAAGACGTTCACATAGCAATCGCGCTGTGGCAGACCGTTCGTGAGCGCTTCCCATTCGTTTCCGCCCGTCCGGCTGCGATACACGCGCAGCTTCCCATCGGGCGGGAAATGCTCGGAGTCGCTCTTGATCGGCACGACGTAAATCGTATCCGGCTCGTGCGCATGAACCGCGATCGGGAACCCGAAGTCGGTCGGCAGGTTGCCGCTGATCTCGTGCCACGAATCGCCGGCGTCGTCGGTGCGCATCACGTCCCAGTGTTTCTGCATGAACAGCACATCCGGGCGCGACGCGTTCATCGCGAGGTTGTGGACGCAGTGGCCAACCTCGGCCTCGGGGTTGGGCATGAACTCGGATCGCAGACCACGATTGATCGGCTGCCACGTCTCGCCGCCATCATCCGTTCGGAAGGCGCCCGCGGCCGAGATGGCAATGAAGATTCGATCGGAATTGCTTGGATCCAGAATGATCGTGTGCAGGCACATCCCACCGGCGCCCGGCTGCCAGGATGGCCCAGTGGTGTGGCGGCGCAGCCCCGAGAGCTCATGCCATGTCCGCCCGCCGTCCACCGTGCGGAACATAGCCGCGTCCTCCACCCCGGCGTAGACGGTATCCGGATCGGTCAGCGATGGTTCGAGGTGCCAGACGCGCTTGAACTCCCAGGGGTGCTGCGTACCATCGTACCACTGGTGCGTGCCGGGGACGCCATCATACACAAACTCATTCCCGACTGGCTCCCAGGTCGCGCCACCGTCGTCGGAGCGCTGGATCAGTTGCCCGAACCAGCCGCCGGATTGCGACGCATACAGCCGATTCGGGTTGGCGGGCGAACCCTTGATGTGGTAGATCTCCCAGCCCGCAAAGTGCGGGCCGCTGACGTCCCATTGTTCGCGCTTGCCATCCGATGTCAGGACGAACGCGCCCTTGCGTGTACCAACCAGTACCCGTACCCTAGGCATCGTGTGCTCCTTTCCTGCCCACAATCTGGGGATGGCTGCTTGCACCATAACCAGATTGTGCCGATACTTGAAACATATGTGCGGGTGTTGCTCCAAGTATACTGGAGATTCTCGAACGAGTCAACCAGCGCATTGCCGCCGCTGACGGCCTCTGCTATAATAGCGCTTAACTATTTCAATACCAAGGAGGCCAGGCCGATGGAACGGCGTGTCGTGGTGACAGGGATGGGCGCGGTCAGCCCGTTGGGGCTAGATGTGCCGACATTGTGGCAGGGCGTACAAGAGGCGCGCAGCGGCGTCGGCCTAGTCACGCTGTGCGATACCGAAAAGCTCGATTCGAAGATCGCCGGTGAGGTCAAGGGCTTCGACGCCCAGAACTATATGGATCGCAAAGAGGTGCGCCGAAACGATCGGTTCATTCACTTTGCGCTCGCCGCGACCCACGAGGCGCTGCGATCGGCTGAGCTGACGATCACTCCCGAGAATGCCGAAGAGATCGGTGTGATCATCGGAAGCGGGATCGGCGGCATCGAGACCTTCGCCGACGGGCTGACCACGCTGCGCGACAAAGGGCCAGGCCGCGTCAGCCCGTTCCTGGTGCCGGCGATGATCACGAATATGGCGACCGGGCAGGTCTCGATCCAGTTCGGCCTGAAGGGGCCGAGCTTCTGCCCAACCTCGGCGTGCGCCACCGCCGCCCACGCGATCGGTGAGGCGGCCGAGACTATCCGGCGCGGCTGGGCCACCGCGATGATCGCCGGCGGCAGCGAGGCGCCGATTACGCCGATTGGCATCGCCGCGTTCGTGGCCTGCCGCGCGATCTCGACCCGCAACGATGAGCCGCTCACGGCATCGCGGCCGTTCGATGCCACCCGCGATGGCTTCGTGCTCTCCGAGGGCTGCGCGCTGCTGCTGCTGGAGGACATGGAGCACGCGATCGCGCGCGGCGCGCGCATCCTGGCCGAGATAGTCGGCTATGGCAGCTCCTCCGATGCGTTTCACATCACGCAGCCATGCGCCGGCGGCGAGGGCGCGCTGCGGGCCATGCGCCTGGCGCTCAAGCACGCCGGGCTGCTGCCTGGCGACATCGAGTATATCAATGCGCACGGCACCAGCACCGGCGCGGGCGACATCGCCGAGACCCAGGCGATCAAGACGCTGCTGGGCGAGCGGGCCTACCAGGTGCCGGTCAGCTCCAGCAAATCGCAGTTCGGCCACCTGATCGGCGCGGCCGGCTCGATCGAGGCGATCGTCAGCATCCTGACGATCCAGAACGATTTGCTGCCGCCGACGATTAATTTGCGCACGCCCGACCCGCAGTGCGACCTGGACTATGTCCCCAACACCGCGCGGCCGGCCCACGTCGATATCGTCATGAGCAACTCCTTCGGCTTCGGCGGGCATAATGTCTCGCTCATTTTTAAGCGCTACGAGGAGAGTTAGCGTAAGTATTGCGCAACCAGCGACCGAATCGCTTACGCGCTCGAAAACTGATGATTTGTCAACACTGGCAACGACAACTGAAGATCTGGTGTGCCGCTGACGCAGACGACCACGCCATTCAAACCGCTCAGCGGACTGAAGCACACGCGCACGCACCCATCGGTCTGGTCGATCGTTGCTGGGCTGTTGGCCGCCACGCGGACCAATCGTTTCGGGCTGTTCAGGATTCGCTCGAACTGCGGGCTGGAGCATTCGACGCGCTCGCGCACCCATGCACTAGCCCAGCGCACAAAGTTGGCCGCGAACACCGTCAACAAGGCCTGAATCTCAATTCCCGCCGCGCTCCGACTCATCAGATGCTGGACTTTGAAGGTTGTTTTCTCCTCCTTATTGCCGGCTTCAATAGTTTGACGCGCATTGTAGGCCTGAAACCAAGCGGCCAGATCGGGACACGGTGTCTGTGGCGTCTCCTGGTTGCGTATCAGCACCGCGTGCAACCGCCCGCGCGGGGTGCTAAAGCGCTCCAGGGCCACTGTCAGCGGGTAGGGACAGGTGTGGATGTGGTAGTTCGTCCACCCGATCATTTCGGTGTTCTTCCCCACGCGGGTCCAGATCGTCGCGTCGCTGGCCTGCTTGCGCAAGGCCTGCACCAGCGCATCGTTGCCCGACTTGGTCTCCAAGTCATACCCCTTCTCGATCAGCGCGGTCAAGTTCTCCCCACTACTGAACCCGGCATCCAAGCGGATGGTGCAGGGCACCAGCGTGGCCTCGTCGACATTCTCCTGGCACAAGCGCTCCAGATAGGTCTGCAACTGGTCACGCGCATGCTGAAGGGTCTGAGCGCGCGCGCGATGCCCCGATTCTACCGTGTCCGCATGCACGCGCTGGGCCGTGGCGCGCTCCTGTTGCCGCCGCCACCCCGCGACTTGCGTCTGCAACCGGCTCAGTTGACTGTAAGGGCCGCCTTGCCGACTCGATCGCGGCCCGGCCTGCAAGAGGTCGATCTGCGCTTGTGCGGTCTGGATCTGGATCGCCAGCCGTTCCAATCGCTGTATCTGCTGCAGGCTGCGTTGCTCCTGCTGGACCGCCAGCCGCTCTTCTTCCGCGATGGTCTGGCTACCCGCGGCCAGCCGTTGTTCTACCAGTTCGGTGCGACGGCGCGGATGGCCGTTCAGGCGCCGCTCGGCATCCTCAATCAGGGAGAGCAGACAGGGTCCCGAGACGGTACTGCCCGGATGCTGGCGGGCACTCAACCATTGGCGACCAAACAGCCTGGTCTGGACACAGATCTCGGCCAACTGATACCCCAAGCGCAGTTCCCCATCCATATAGCCAAACGCGGCATCAGGATAGGTCCGGCTGGTCGAACTCACCGGTCGCCCAGTCAAGTCGGCATCCAGCAGCAGGGGGTGGTGCCGATCGCGCATCTCAGCAATCGCCCGGTCCAGAAAGGGCTGCCCAACCGCGTCAAGTGCCGCGCGCAGGGCCGTAACGGTCTGCCGATCGCTGACTTTCAACGTTCGACTGACGGTACTGGCAGCGGCGAACGCTTCCAACTGCCAAGCGCTCGCAACCGCGTGATCCCGTACCAGCGGCGTGGGGCCAACGCTCAGGTCGGTCAGATAGTCCATGCCCGAGAGCAGGCCGATTAGGAACTCGACAATCTTCTCGTGTGGCGCATGCGTCACGGTTTTCTGATGAATGGGCACCCTCGCGAGGTGGTCGAGCAGGCCAAGCGTGCGGGCGAAGTGGCCCCAGACGATCAGCATGGCGTGCTGGGTTGGACACCAATCGTTGGTTGTGTAGGTACACAGCTGGATCATGATGCACCTCCGTAGAAGAGCGTACATCTGATCCGGCCAGAGGGAAATGATCAATTTTGCAGTCCACAAGCGATTAGGCCTGTGATTGCGCAATACTTACGCTAGATCCCGCTTGCCGGCGATCAATGCCCAGATGCGTTCGTCGATCGTCTGCAGCGGCGTCTCATCAGCCAAGCGCACCGTCGTGGTGGTCTGGAGCACCTCTACCCGCACCTGCTGCTGCTGGCCCTCACGGTGGAGCCGGGCTATTCCCTGCTGGAATTCGGCCCAGGTGTAGGGCACGTCCGCGATGATCACTTCGTTGGCGGTCACCGTGTGGTCGGGATCGAACAGCGTCAGCCCCACGCCGATTGTGGGGTTTCCTCCAGGGCGCCCCGATTTTATGCATTGAACGCATGTGCAATACAGCAGGCGCACACTCGTGGGAATCTCACAAGCACCGTTTGCTGCTTTGGAAAGCCATGCCTGAACACTCGGTTGCAACTTCTGTGCGTGCTGGTATCGTCTCTCGAACCCCACGGCGTCGTGCCGCCCTCGTCCGGGCGCACGGTTCTCCAAGTTCCTATGGGTCAAGCGAATTGCGCAAAAACACGATCACAAAGCGTTGACCGTAGTTCGCTACATACTTTCGGGGCGGTCTGGATAAAACCTCATGCT
>WNGB01011103.1_pt1 | contig 13611 bp, 11 predicted proteins | sample 5400681 | NCBI WGS metagenome assembly WNGB01 (sample SAMN13153367, study PRJNA577476) | soil metagenome | isolation source: 115 cm soil or saprolite under grassland replicate 2 | place: USA:California | collected 2016-06-15 | reverse complement strand
TTGTCGGGCTGTGGCCACGTCAGCCTGGACTCCACCGAGACGACGCCCGGTGTTTGCGCCGCGAACCTGACGAGCGACTCGGCCAGGTCCTGCGTGTCGACCTGTCCCTCGAGGACGACGTTACCGGCGTCGACCCTGATGTTCAGCTGGTCGGGATCGAGCCAGAGCCGTTGCAGCATTCCGCCCCGGCGGATCTCACCTGCGATCTCGCCGTCCTTGCGCGTGAATGCGCGGACCAGATCGGTTCGGGTGACGATGCCCACGAGACGACCGGCGTCCACCACCGGCAGCCGATCGATGCTCAGGTCGAGCATCAGCGCTGCTGCATCGGCGACCGACCGCCCGGAGGCGATTGTGACCGCCGGTGTCGTCATGGCCTCACCCGCAGTCCGAGCATCGAGCTTGGCCAGTGGCGGATCCTCGCCGTAGTGCATGAGCCAGTCGACCACGCCCTTCCGGTCCGGAACGGTCCGCTCCTTGAACAGGATGTCCGTCTCGGAGATGACACCGAGGACGCGCTCACCGACGACCACGGGCATTCCGGAGACGCCGTACTCGAGCATCCGTGTAGCGACCGTCTTCAGCGGCGTGTCAACCGCCACCGTGAAGACGTTTTCTGTCATGACGTCGCTGACCTTCATATCGGCTCTCCTTCCTCAGGCGGGAACGGCGTGGACGTCGAGCTCGGAAGAACGGAGCGCGTACTCGCCTTCGAGCACGACCTTGAGCGCGTTCGTCTCGGCGGCAGCCGCGAACGTGTCGTAAGCGTCGAGCGTGTCGTCGAGTGCGAAGCGGTGCGTCGCGAAGACGGTCGGATCGATCCGGCCCTCCGCAATCAGGTTGAGCAGACGCGGCGTCGTCGAGGTGTCGACGAGGCCGGTCGTGATCGTGATGTCCTTGATCCAGAGTGTCTCGAGATGGAGCGTTGCGGAGTGACCGTGCACCCCGACGTTCGCAACGTGCCCGCCGGGCCGGACGAGCGCCGTGCAGAGCTCGAACGTCTCGGGGACGCCAACTGCCTCGATCGCGACGTCCGCGCCCAACCCTTCGGTGAGCTCCTGGATGAGGGCGACTGGGTCTTCGCGCCCGTTGTTGATCGTGACGTCTGCGCCGAACTCCCGTGCCTTTTCCAGCCGGGCGTCGGCGAGATCGACCGCGATGACGCGGGCCGGCGTATAGAGCTTCGCCGTCAGCACCGTGGCGAGCCCGATCGGGCCGGCGCCGACCACGACGACGGTGTCACCTTGTAGACGGACGTGTCGGCGAACGGCACGCGCGCGTACTCGGCCTGCAGGCCGTCGATCATGTGGCCGAAGATCCAGCCCCCGCCTCCGGTGCAGAGACCGTAGTGGCCTTCCTTGCAGAAGCGGCAACGACCGCAGGACGTGATGCACGAGACGAGCACGCGATCGCCCTCCGTGAGGGTCGTCACCGCGGAGCCGGTCTCGATGATCGTGCCGACCGCCTCGTGACCGAGGACGGTGCCCGGCTCGACCTCGGGGACGTCCCCCTTGAGAATGTGCAGGTCCGTCCCGCAAATCGTGGACGAATCGATCCGGACGATCGCGTCGGTCGGCGCGAGGATTCCCGGATCGGCCTTCGTCTCCCAGTCCTTCTGGCCGGGACCGTGATAGATGAGCGCTTTCATCTGAAGCCTCCTTTCGCTCGCTCCCAGTCTTCGCCCGGCGACGAACGAGGACATCGGCGCCCGCGCTGACGCGCGTTGCGGCTTTTCCGCAGCCGCGCGCTACCAGGTCTTCGTGCGGCTCGTGCGCAGTTGTGGCGCGACGCGCACGCGCGCGTCGACGACGACGCAGCCATCGGGGCCCGCGATCACCGGGTTGAGGTCGAGCTCCGCGACGTCGGGGAGGTCGTCGACGAGACGGGCGATGCGCAACAGGAGATCGGTCACGGCGCGGGTGTCGGCGGCGGGCGATCCACGGAAGCCAGACAACAGGAGCGCGACCTTCTCGCCCTTGACGAGCTCGTCCGCATCCGCATCCGTCAGAGGCGCAAGCCGGAACGATGCCGCGCCGATCAGCTCGGCGAGCGTACCTCCTGGACCGAGCGCGACCAGTGGGCCGAACACGGCATCCTCGACCGCGCCGACGAGCAGCTCGACGCCGCCACGAACGAGCGGCTGGACGAGAAGGGGCACGCCAATTCGCTCGGCTGCCTCGCGTACCGCCTGCTCGTCGCGCAGGTCGAGCGCGACGCCGCCGACCTCCGTCTTGTGCGCTCCCGCCTTCGCGGTCTTGAGCACCACGGGATAGCCAAGCTGCTCCGCGGCGGCGACCGCCTCGTCGATCTTGGCGGCGGTGCGCTCCGCAACAACCGGAACGCCGTACGACTCGAGCAAGCTGCGGGTCTCGTCGGCCGCCAGCCAACGCTCCCCGGCGTCGCGGACGATCGCCTCCGCTCGCTTTTCGTCGATATCCTCGAGCTCGGGCACACGACCCTGCGGTCGCCGCAGCCATTCCGAGCGCGCGGCTGCGCGTCCGAGCGCACGTGCCGCAGACTCCGGATAGGCGAAGGAAGCGACCGGCGCGGCCAGCAGCGCTTCGGGAGTGCCACCCGAGCTGATGATCGAGACGAGAACGGGTTTCTCGGCTCGTTCCCCCTGCTGCACTGCATGCGCGACCGCGCGAGCTACTTCCTCCGCACCGGCGACCACGGGTGGAACGAACAGCACGATGACGGCGTCTACGCCCGGGTCGCGCAGCAGCAAGGGCAGCGCCCGCTCGTAGGTCGAACCAACCGCGGAGCCAAGCATGTCGACGGGATTGCTCACGCTCGCCTCGGCCGGAAGCACGCTCTGAAGCGCCTCGACCGTCACATCGGCCAGCGGCGGCAGCGTCAGACCTGCCGCCTCGCACGCATCGGCGCAGAGAATCCCGAGACCCCCGGCGTTCGTCAGCACCGCGACGTTGCGGCCGTGCGGCAGGGGCTGCCCCGCGAGGAGGCCGGTCACATCGAGCAATTCCTCGAGTGTGTCGACGCGCAGCACCCCGGCCTGGTGGAAGAGCGCGTCGACGGCGGCCTCGGAACCTGCGAGCGCCGCGGTGTGTGAGCTTGCGGCCCGCGCTCCGGCGCCCGTCCGGCCGGCCTTCATCGCGACGATCGGCTTCGTGCGCGCGACGCGGCGCGCGACGCGCCCGAACTTACGCGGGTTGCCGAAGGACTCCAGATACAGAAGGACGACATCGGTGTTGGGATCGTCCTCCCAGTACTCGAGCAAGTCGTTCGACGAGATGTCCGCTTTGTTTCCCACCGACACGAACGCCGACAGCCCGAGCCGGCGCTCGGCCGCACGCTCGAGGACGGCCAGGCCGAGCGCCCCGCTCTGCGAGGAGAACCCGACGTTTCCGGGCGGCAGCGCCCGTGGGCCGAAGGTGGCGTTCAGCTGCGGCCCGGCCGCCGCGATGCCGAGACAGTTCGGGCCGAGCAGGCGCGCGCCGTGCGCGCGCACGAGCGCAACGAGCTCCTCCTGGCGCGCCGCGCCTTCGGCGCCCACCTCGGCGAAGCCCGCGGACACGACACAGAGCGCGCGCACTCCGGCGGCAAGCGCCTCCTCCGCAGCAGCGAGCACCGCCGGACCCGGCAGGCAGATGACCGCGAGGTCGACGGGCTCGGCGATTTCCCCGACCCCGCAGTAGGCGCGCACACCGGCGACGGACGTCCCCGCCCGGTTGACCGGGAAGCACACGCCCGTGAACTCGGCGCGCAAGACGTTGCGGAAGAGCTCCCCGCCGATGGAGCCTCTGCGCGGGGAGGCCCCGATGACGGCAACGGTCTGCGGAGCGAAGAACGGCTGCAGCGACGACACGACGCCCACGTGGTCGCGCTCGTCGACGCGAGCGCGCAACGTGTCGGTCGGTGCGAGGGCGAGATGCACCTCCGCGGTTCCGAGAACGGTCTCGCGGGTGGTCTCGAAGCCGGCGTCCGCGAAGACGCGCAGCATTGCGGTGTTGTCGAGCATCACTTCGGCCACGAACTCCTCGATCCCCACGCCCGACGCGATGCCGGCGAGCTGCTCGAGCAGGCGTGTGGCGATCCCGCGACCCTGCAGCTCGTCCGCAACGGCGAAAGCGACCTCGGCCGTGCGCGCCTCACGCAGCCGCACATAGTTCGCGGCGGCCACGATCTGGTCTTCCTTCAGGCCGACCAGCGCACCGCGCTCGACCCAGTCCGGCTCGAGCATCGGCTCGACCAGGCCGGGCCCCACGGACGGATGGCCGTGGAAACGGAGGTAGAGACTGTGATCCGAGAGCTGCCGGAAGAAGGACAGCAGGCGATCGGCGTCCTCTGTCCTCGGCAGCCGAAAGCGCATGGTCGAGCCGTCGCGCAGGACGACGTCTGCAACCTCAGGCGCGGCTGTCAGACCGGAGTTCACTCCCGGAAGTCTCGGATCCGGTCCTCCCTCTCGCATCCGGACGCTGCCGCACGGCGGTTGCGGATTACCCGCAGCCGAGCAGCTCCCGGACGGCACGGGCGGCGACGAGCTCCTCTCGAGCGCGGATCACGACGACTCGCACCCGGGCGCGCCCGACGTCGGCATCCGGCTCAGCTTCATCGTTCGCGGCGTCGTCCAGCTCGACACCCAGAAAGGCGAGGCGGCTGCAGACCTCGCGCCGCACGCGGGACGAGTGCTCGCCGATCCCGGCGGTGAACACCAGTGCGTCCAGTCCACCGAGTCCGACCGCCATGGAGCCGACCGCCCCCGCTACCCGATAGGCGAAGACCTGGAGCGCAAACGCAGCCGCCGGCTCGGCCGAACGCTCGAGGTCCGCCACATCGCCAGACCTTCCCGAGAGGGCGAGCAGACCGGAGCGGTGCTCGATCGCGTCGTCAAGCTCCGCGAGCGTGACGTCACGCCGGAGCAGGTAAAGCAGCGCGCCCGGGTCGACGCTGCCTGGCCGGGTCGCCATCGGCACGCCCTCGAGCGGCGTGAAGCCCATCGTTGTGTCGACGGACCGGCCGTCCCGGACGGCTGTGACCGAACAGCCGCCGCCAAGGTGACAAACGACGAGCCGCGACGCCTGCACCCGCTCGCTCGACCACTGCACCGACAGGCCATGGAACCCGTAGCGGTGAATCTCTCGCCGCCACTCCTCGGGCAACGCGTACGTCGAGGCGAACGCGGGGATCGTCGCGTGGAAAGCGGTGTCGAAGACCGCGACGTGCGGGACATCCGGTAGCGCGCGGCGGGCCTCTCCGATCTCAGCCACCGCCGGAGCGTTGTGGAGGGGCGCCAACTCCACCAGCTCTCTGAGCCGCACCTCCAGCTCGTCGTCGATCCGCGTTGGGTCGCGGAGCTCGCCCCCGTGGACGACTCGGTGCGCAACGGCGCTGACACCCTCCGGCACCTCGGCGAGCGACGCGACAGCCACGCTGTGGTCGTCCGCGTCGACGCAATGCAGCTTCAGGCTGGTCGAGCCCGCGTTGACGACGAGGATCGTCAGCCTGGCCAGGTCCACTCGCGGATCTCGGGCGGATCCTCGCCGTGCTCACGACCGTACGCTCGAGCGCGCAGGCGGCTGTCGAGCATGTCCTGCCGCAGATGGTCAGCGGTGCCGGCAAGTTGCGGTAGCCGGTCGATGACGTCGATCACGAGGTGAAAGCGGTCGAGGTCGTTGAGCATGACCATGTCGAAGGGGGTCGTCGTCGTCCCTTCTTCCTTGTACCCGCGGACATGCATGTTCCCGTGATTCGTCCGCCGGTACGTGAGACGGTGGATCAGCCACGGGTAGCCGTGGTACGCGAAGACGATCGGCCGGTCGGTCGTGAACAGGGAGTCGAACGCCTTGTCCGAAAGGCCGTGGGGATGCTCGGTGTCCGGCTGCAGCCGCATAAGGTCGACGACGTTGACGACCCGGACTCGCAGCTCCGGCAGGCGCTCACGGAGGGTCGCCGCCGCGGCGAGCGTCTCGAGCGTCGGAACGTCTCCGCAGCAGCCGAGCACAACGTCGGGCTCGGCGTCCTCGTCATTCGACGCCCATTCCCAGATGCCGATCCCGCGCGTGCAGTGCGCGATCGCGTCCGGGATCGAGAGGTACTGCAGCGCAGGCTGCTTGCCCGCCACGATCACATTCACGTAGTCCTTGCTGCGCAGACAGTGATCGGCGACCGAGAGCAAGGTGTTGGCGTCGGGCGGCAGGTAGACGCGGATGATCTCCGCCTTCTTGTTCACGACGTGATCGATGAAGCCGGGATCCTGGTGCGAGAAACCGTTGTGGTCCTGCCGCCACACGTGTGAGCTGAGCAGGTAGTTCAGGGAGGCGATCGGGCGTCGCCACGGAATGCCGCGCGTCACCTTCAGCCACTTCGCGTGCTGGTTGAACATCGAGTCGACGATGTGGATGAACGCCTCGTAGCAGTTGAAGAGGCCGTGCCGACCCGTGAGCAGATAGCCCTCGAGCCAACCTTGGCAGAGGTGCTCGGACAAGACCTCCATCACGCGACCGTCGGGAGCAAGGCCCTCGTCGGTGGGCTCGGTCTCGGCTTCCCAGGCGCGCGACGTCACGGCGAACACGTCGCCGAGCCGGTTCGAAGCCGTCTCGTCGGGGCCGAAGAGACGGAAGTTGTCGGGATTCCGTGCGATCACGTCGCGGAGGAACGTGCCGAGCACGCGGGTGGACTCGGCGGTGTCGGTTCCGGGCTGCTTGATGTCGAGGCCGTACGCGCGGAAGTCCGGCAGGTTGAGATCGCGGAGCAGCAAGCCGCCGTTCGCGTGCGGCAATGCGCTCATCCGGCGTTCGCCTTCCGGCGCCAGCTCCGTCAGGCCGGAGACGAGCCGGCCGTCGTCGTCGAACAGCTCCCCGGGCCGATAGCTCCGGAGCCAGTCCCCGAGCAGCCGCAGATGGTCCGGATTCGAGCGCACGTCGGTCATCGGCACCTGGTGCGAGCGCCACGTGCCCTCCATGGGCAGGCCGTCGACCTCGGCGGGACCCGTCCAGCCTTTCGGCGAGCGCAACACGATCATCGGCCACGTTGGCCGGCCGGTCGCTCCATCGACGCGTGCCGCGCGTTGGATCGCAGCGATGCGATCTAGCGCGTCGTCGAGCACGGCCGCGAACCGACGGTGGACGTCGACGTGCTCGTCGCGCGCGACGATCGCGATGAAGAGCGGCTCGTAGCCGTAGCCGCGCATCAGCGCAGCGAGCTCCTCTTCCGGGATGCGCGCGAGGAGCGTCGGGTTGGCGATCTTGTAGCCGTTGAGATGCAAGATTGGCAGGACGGCGCCGTCGCTCCGCGGATTGAGGAGCTTGTTTGCGTGCCAGCTCGTCGCCAGCGGGCCGGTCTCCGCCTCGCCGTCGCCGACAACGCAGGCAACTACGAGATCCGGGTTGTCGAAGGCCGCGCCGTAGGCGTGCGCGAGCGCGTAGCCGAGCTCGCCCCCCTCGTGGATCGAGCCCGGCGTCTCCGGTGCGACATGACTGGGGATTCCTCCGGGAAACGAGAACTGCCGGAAAAGCTCGCGCAGGCCGGCCTCGTCGCGACCGACGTGCGGATACACCTCGCTGTACGTGCCTTCGAGATACGCGTTGGCGACGAGCCCCGGGCCTCCGTGTCCCGGGCCCGTGACATAGAGCACGCCGAGACCGCGCTGCCGGATCGCGCGGTTCAGGTGCGCGTAGACGAGGTTCAGTCCGGGCGTCGTCCCGAAGTGGCCGAGCAGACGCGGTTTGACGTGCTCGGGTGTGAGCGGCTCACGTAGGAGCGGATTGTCGAGCAGGTAGATCTGCCCGACCGAGAGGTAGTTCGCAGCCCGCCAGTAGGCGTCGAGGCGCTCGGCGTCCGCCGCGCTCAGCGGCTCCGTCTGCAGCGCCTCGGCCATCGAGGGAACGCTATGCGTGCGCGCGAGTCTGCGCACCGTTGACCGCGGCCGCCTCCTCCTGGGCGCGCCCACCACGAACGACGAGCACGGGGCATGTCGCGTGATGCAGGACGCCGGTGGAGACGCTGCCGAAGAGCGCGCGCTTCACGACACCCCAGCCGTGCGAGCCGACGACCAGGAAGCGGGGCTTGAACTTCTCCGCGGCCACGCAGATCTCCTCGACGGGCAAGCCGCGGAGAACGACCGAGCGCGTCTCCACGCCGGCTCCCTCGGCGCGGGCCGCCGCCTCGACTGTGATTTTGCGCGCCTGCTCCTCGCTCAGCTTCGCGAGCTCGCCGTTCACGGGCCCGGCCGCGAACCCGACCGTCGTATAGGGGATGTTCCAGACGCTGACGATCACCAGCTTGGTGTCGAGCGCCCGGGCGAGGTCGATTGCAGCCTCGGTCGCCTTCTCGGCGGTCGGCGACCCATCGGTTGCGAGCAGCACGGGTCTCATGGGGTTCCTCCTTCGCTAGACGTCACGACCGAGGCGGCGTGAGAATTCGCGATGCGCCTCCTCGGCCTCGAACACACCTCGAGCCTGCTCGAGGCGATCACGCGCCTCGAGCAGGTAGAGAGCCAGGTCGGGTTCACGCACGTCGGCGCCGAGACGGTCGATCAGGCAGTTGCCCTCGACGACGGCGCCGCCGGGCTCCCAAAACGCGCACCGCTCGTGCGGACACACCTCCACCTGACCCTGACCGATCAGGCGCAACGTGCAGGTCTTGGGTTCGATCAGGCTCACATCTCGAGTGTCGATTCCGGCCCCTTCGCACGGCATCCGGCCGGGCACTGATCTTGTTGCGGCGTTCTACGGAGCCGCCTCCGCGACCGCGGCCGCCACCAGCGGCGCGACGTCACGATTGAACACGCTGGGGACGATGTAATCGGGCGCGAGTTCCTCGTGCGGGATCACCCCGGCGATCGCCTCAGCCGCCGCGACCTTCATCTCCTCCGTGATCTCGGAAGCCCGCGCGTCGAGCGCGCCGCGGAAGATCCCGGGGAACGCGAGGACGTTGTTGATCTGGTTCGGATAGTCAGACCGGCCGGTCGCGATCACGGAGGCGAGCAGGTCGATTTCCTCCGGCAAGACCTCCGGCGTCGGATTGGCCATCGCGAACACGATCGCGTCATCGGCCATGCGCCGGATCCCCTCGACGGTGACCGCGCCCGGGGCCGAGAGCCCGATGTAGACGTCGGCACCGCGAAGGACGTCGTCGGCGCCGCCACGCTCGAGATGCGGATTGGTGAGGTCCGCGTACTGGACCTTGATGCCCGACAGGCGCGGGTCGCCGCGCGCGAGCGCTCCCTGGCGATCGACGCCCATGATGTTGCGGACACCGGCCGCAAGCAAGATCTTCGTCCTGGCGACACCGGCTGCCCCCACCCCGGTGACGACGACCTTCACCTCGTCAGGGCGTTTGCCGACGACGCGCAGGGCATTGAGAAAGGCAGCCAGCACGACGACCGCTGTGCCGTGCTGGTCGTCGTGGAAGACGGGGATGTCGAGCTCGTCGCGCAGCCGCTGCTCGATCGTGAAGCAGCGCGGGGCCGAGATGTCCTCGAGGTTGATCCCGCCGAACACTGGGGCGATTGTTCGGACCGTGGCGACGATCTCGTCCTCGTCTTTGGTGGCCAAGCACACAGGCCACGCGTCCACTCCGCCGAATTCCTTGAACAGCAGCGCTTTGCCCTCCATCACCGGGAGCGCGGCCTCCGGTCCGATGTCGCCGAGGCCCAGGACGGCCGTTCCGTCGGTGACCACCGCAACGGTGTTCTTCTTCACGGTCAAGTTCCACACCAGGGCCGGATCCTGGGCGATGGCCGTGCAGACGCGCGCCACGCCCGGCGTATAGGCCATGGAGAGGTCGTCGCGCGTCTTCAGGGGTGCCTTGGGTGTGATCTCGATCTTGCCGCCGAGGTGCAGGAGAAACGTCCGGTCGGACACGTGCTCGACTTCCACGCCGTGGACCGAGCGCGCGGCTTCGACGATGCGCTCGATGTGAGCCGCGTCGCCGGCGAGCACCGTCACATCGCGGACCTTCTGACCGTCTTCCACGCGCACGAGGTCGATCGCGCCGAGCAGGCCGCCGGCATCACCGATCGCCCGTGCCAGCTCCGCGAACGCGCCCGGTCGATCGGCAAGCGCGACGCGCAAGGTCGCACTGAACGAGGCCGAGGGATGCAGGACGTCGGGAAGCGCCATCGCCTACCTGTGGAAGGGCGCAACGCCCACGCGATCGTCTTCGCGGAGAAACGCCTCGACGACGTCCAGCACTGAGACAACCCCGAGTGCACGCGTCGAACGGCCGACCACGACCGCATGCGTCGCACCATGCTCGTGCAGGCGCTCGAGCGCGAACGAGAGGGAGTCGGACGGTCTCAAGAGCGGGGCGGCTTTGCCGAGATCGTCGGCACTGCGGGAGTCGAGCAGCCCGTCGTAGAACGCAGAGGCGATCTCGGCATCCGTAACGACTCGGGGCCACTCTCCCGGCGTGGCGACCACGACCGAATGGATCCGGTGTGCCGCCATGATCCGTGCGACCCCGTAAGCCGATGTATCCGCTGAGCAGGTAACCACACCGCGATGCATCACCTCGCTCACCTGCATCCGCTCCTCGAGACCAACCATGTCCACCATGATGTGTGCCCGCCGGCGCGGAGCCATCAGGTCGGCCGCGGAGCCTGTATCCGTAGTTGCCACCGATGGACGGCCCGCCCGGATCTGCGAGCATCCCGGGAACACGGAGAGGTGGAACGTTGACGAACACCCGCACGCCGTTCGATGTCGTCATCGCCGGGGCCGGAGTCGCCGCCTTGGAGGCTGTGCTGGCTCTGCGAGCACTGGCCGGCGAGCTCGTCTCGGTCGAGCTGGTCGCGCCGGACACGGAGTTCACCTACCGGCCGCTCGCAGTCGCCGAGCCGTTCCGGAGCGGCGAAGTCCGCCGGTTCCCGCTTCCGCCGCTCGTTGCGACAGCCGGCGCCGAGCTGCGACGCGAACGGGTTGTCGGCGTCGATGCCGACAACAAGACCCTGGAGCTCGCCGGAGGCGGCCAACGTGGTTTCGATGCTTTTGTGCTGGCGCTCGGCGCCCTTCCCCGCGAGGCGGTGGTCGGCGCCTTGACCTTCACCGGGCCCGCCGACGGGCCGGCGATGGCGGCGCTCCTCGAGCGCGCCACCACAGGCCGGATGAAGCGCATCGCGTTCGTGGTTCCAGCCGGGGTCAGCTGGCCGCTGCCGCTGTACGAGCTCGCCCTGCTGACCGCCGGCTACCTCAGTGACAGGGGAACGCGCGGAGTCGAGATTACGATCGTCACTCCCGAAGAACGTCCACTCGGGCTCTTCGGGTCAGCGGCGAGCGGAGCGCTGAGTGAGCTGCTCGAGATCCGCGGCATCGACGTCGAGACGGGTGCCGCCACGACCGCGTGGACGGATGGCCTGCTCAGCGTCGCCGGTCGCACTGCGATTGACGCGGACGCGGTCGTCGCGCTGCCGCAGCTCGTCGGCCCGGCGCTCCCCGGCGTTCCACACGACGGCGCCGGCTTCGTGCCGACCGACACGGAGGGTCGCGTGCCGGGCACGACCGACGTCTATGCCGCGGGCGACGCGACGCAGTTTCGTCCAAAGCAAGGCGGCCTCGCAGCTCAGCAGGCGGACGCAGTCGGAGCAGCGATCGCGATCGAGCTCGGTGCGAACGTCGAGCCGATGCCGTTTCGACCGGTGCTCCGCGGCCTCTTGCTGACCGGATTCGTTCCCCGTTACCTACGCTCGGACACAGCCGGCGGCACATCCGTCATCGACACCGAGCCGCTCTGGTGGCCCCCCGCGAAGATCGTCGGGCGTTACCTTGCGCCGTTCCTGGCGGCGCACGTCGGCCTTGGACCGACGCTATCCGAGTCCGCTCGGGCGAGCGCCGTCGAGATCGAGGTCGAGCTCGATCCGAAGAGCGCGCCGTCCTGGTCGTCGGTCTAAGCCCCTGAATAGGAGAAGACCGCTCCCGGTGAGAGCGGTCTTCGGGGGAGAGGAGGGCCGGCGCTCTACGCGGAAACCAGCGGGCGCCGGCCCGTCTTTTCCGCGCCTACAGCTGCGCGGAAGCCTGCTTGCGATGCAGCGCCGCGAAGGCGAGGACGAAGAAGCCGATCCCCGTCAGGAGCAGTGCCACACCGACCACGATTCCGAACAGCCCGAGCCGGTCGGCCATGTAGGACGTGTTCAGCGCGGTCGTCAGCGCCGTCTCGGTCACCCAGATGTTGCGGGCGCCGTTCGCGACAGGCTGCTTGGTCGCGCTGTCCATGAGGGCCCACTGCGGGTTGTCCGTCCCACCGCCGACGGCGAGCTGCGCCTTCGGCGTCCCGGGCTTTGCGGTGAAGCGGCCCATCTGAGAGTAGGTGTAGCCACCCGTTGCCTCGAGAGTGTGGATCCGCATGTAGCTCGCGAACGCGCGGGCGCGCGGGCCACTGTTGATCACCTTGCCGGCGACTGCCACCGTCGGCAGATCGACACCGGTCAGGCCGGCCTCCTTCGCTTCCTTCGCGATGAGGGCTGGAGTCATGTCGGCCGAGCCGACGATGTGCTCCTGCTTGAGGCTGTCCGACACCGTCGAGCGGCCGCTGAAGCCCATGACGATCGCAACCACGCCGAACGCGACCAGAATCGCGCCGGCTGCAAAGCCGCCCCACTCGAAGAGCTTCCGAAGGAGGTCGCTCTTCGCGCGGACTGCGGTTGTAACCCGGTTATTGGCTGTGACGGTGCTCATCTCTTCCTCCAGTCCTTGTGGTGGTTCCGGGATTGGTTCGCAGTCAAGACGCGAGCGGGGTGCGCGCCATCCGCGCTGATCCGCCGAGTTCGTGAGGTTGAACCGCCGACCAGCTGCGGTTTTTCCGCAAGGAGGAAGCCCCTAACGGCCGCGGTGCTCCCGCTTTTCGTCCTCTTCCATCCGCCCGCCCGCAGCGCGCTGGGACGAAACCGGGCAGCGCGAACCACTCCAGATTCGGGGTTCCCTGCACGAGCCAGACGATCAGCCGGATCGCGCTTGCCATCGGTTGTGAAGGTCGCGTCAGGAGCCGACGAACGCATCGGGCAACCACCGGCGAGCCGTGCGGATTACCTGCGAACATTGTCCGCATGGCCACGGCTCACGAGACCGACCGCCTCAGAGCGCTCGTCGAAACGGGCATCGCGATCAACTCGGAGCTGTCCCTTGACGGCGTCCTCGAGCGCATCGTCGAAGCCGCGGCGCGCGTCACAGGCGCGCAGTACGCCGCGCTCGGCGTGATCGATCGTTCGGGCAGTGGGCTCGAGCGTTTCGTCACCTACGGCATGACGCCGGAAGTGCAGACACAGATCGGCGACCCACCGCACGGACGAGGGATCCTCGGTGTGCTCATTCACGACGCGCGGCCCTTGCGTCTGCACGACTTGTCCGAAGACCCACGGTCCGTCGGCTTTCCACCGGGGCACCCGCCGATGGGCACGTTCCTCGGCGTGCCGATTCTGCTGCGGGGCGTGGCGTACGGGAACCTGTACCTCACGGAAAAGGAGGGCGGGGACTTCACCGACGAGGATGAGGAGCTCGTCGAGCTCCTCGCCGCTCAAGCGGCGGTCGCGGTCGAGAACGCGCGGCTGTACGAGTCGGCGACCGCATGGTCGCAGCAGCTCGAGTCTCTCAACGAGATCGGGGCCGCTCTCGTCGGCGAGCTCGAGCTCGATCCGCTGCTCGACCTGGTGGCCAGCAG
>WNGB01010612.1_pt1 | contig 13612 bp, 14 predicted proteins | sample 5400681 | NCBI WGS metagenome assembly WNGB01 (sample SAMN13153367, study PRJNA577476) | soil metagenome | isolation source: 115 cm soil or saprolite under grassland replicate 2 | place: USA:California | collected 2016-06-15 | reverse complement strand
GAGGACTGGCAGCGCGTGTTCGCGGGCCGGCAGTATCACCGCCTGCGGCGTGACGGCGAGAGTTTCCGCATCGTGCAGAAGCGGGTCGACCTGATCAACTGCGATTCCGCCTTCGAGGCGATGGCGGTGCCGATCTGATCCAAGCTGAAAATCTTCGGGAAGGAACCCATGCCGCTCGACCGGGAGGCAGCAAAAAACGTTCTGGCGCACATCGACCGCGACGAGCTGGCGCAGCTCGGCTGCGACCTGACCAGCATTCCGAGCCCGACCGGCCAGGAGAAAGCGATCGCGGAATTCATTCTGGCCTGGTTCGCAGCGAACGGGTTCAAGACCGTGCGCCAGGACGTCGAGGTCGACCGCCCCAACGCGGTCGGCATCCTCAAAGGTGACGGTACCGGGCTGAGCCTCGGGTTCAACGGGCATACCGACACCAGCTTCACCGGAACCAGCGAAGATCTGCGCATGGTGGCCGACGTCGAACCGGACGCCGAGCTGAAAGGCCGCATCGTCGGCAACAAGGTTCAGGGCCTCGGCATCTCCAACATGAAGGGCGGATTGGCCGCCGTCATGATGGCGGGCAAGGCGGTGAAGAAAAGCGGCATCGGGCTCAAGGGCGACGTGATCCTGGCCGCCGTGGTCGGCGAGATTTCGCGCACGCCGATCGGTCCGTGGCAGGGCAAGGAATATCGCGGCGAAGGCGCCGGCACGCGCCATCTTTTGACGCACGGCATGCATTCCGACTACGCCGTCGTCGCCGACGGCTCGGATCTCAACATCGTCTGGACGCAGACCGGCGTCGTGCAGATGAAGGTCACGACCTTCGGCAGCGCGGAAGCCGCCTGGGGGACCAAGCGCTCCGCCTACCCGATGGCTGGAGCAATGGGGCGCGGCGTTCGAGGAGAAATACATCTACGAGTCGCCGACCGGCGCGCTGTTTCCCAAGGTCAATATCGGCGCCATCGAAGGCGGCGCGCCGTATCGGCCGAACTATTTTCCCGGCGTGTGCTCGATCTACCTCGACGTGCGCATGCCGCCGCAAGTGCGGCCGGTCACGATCAAATACGAGGTGGAGCAGGCGTTGAACAAGCTCGGCCTGCCTTACGAGCTCGACGTCTACCGGTCGCTGCTCGGCCATGAGGGCAAGAACGTCGAGCCGCTGGTCCGCTCGGCGGAGGAGGTCTACCGGCACCTGTTCGGCGAACAGATAAAACGGGAATCGCCGGACCGCGCCAGCATCTGGACCGACACCAACGTCTACAACGAGCTCGGAATCCCGGCCATCAAGATCGGCCCGCGCGGCCGGCGCATCAGCGCACGCAACGAAGAGATCGAGATCGACGCGATGGTGAAGGCGGCACAGATCTACGCGCTCATGGCATTGGACATCTGCAGTCGCGAAAGAACGCCTGCGGGGTGAATGCTACACGATGACATGCAGAATCCTGCTGCGGGCTTTCCTCGTGCTGTTGGCAAGCGCCACATGGGCGCAGGCGGCAAGCGAGATCACCTTCGGCATCACCAGCAACACCGCGTTCAGCCTGCCGCACTACATCGCGGCGGAAAAGAAATACTACGCGGCGGAGAATCTTGAGGTCGACACGATCGTTATGGGCGCGGCGGTGGGCGTCCTGCAGCAATTGGCCGGTGGCTCCCTCAACATCGCCCAGGCGGCGACCGATCAGACGCTGCGGGCGATCCTGCGCGGTGCGCCGATCAGGATCATTGCGGGCGCCGCCTCCAACGCCCCGTTCCGCGTCGTCGCCGCCAAGAGCGTCCGCGGCTGGAGCGATCTCAAGGGCAAGACCGTGAGCGTCGGCGGTCTCACCGACGTGACGCTTTATTTCCTGCGCGTGATGGCGCGGAAGAACGGCCTTGCCGACCAGGATTACGATCTCCTCTACGGCGGCGGCACGCCCAACCGCTTCGCGCAGCTTCTCTCGGGGGCGGTGACCGCGGCCGTCCTCACCAATCCCCAGGACTTCTCCGCGCTCGAGCAGGGCTTCGTCGACCTCGGCAGCGTGCCCGACTACCTGCCGCACTGGGCGCAGAACAACATCCTTGTCAATACCAACTGGGCGCCGCGGAACCGGGCCGCGATCCTGGCGTTCCTGCGCGCCTATACCAGGGCGACGACATATTTCTACGATGCCGCCAATCGCGACGAGGTGATCGGCATCCTGGCGAAATACACCCGGACCACGCCGCCGATCGCGGCGGCGACCTACGACCTCTATGTCCGTCAGCAGGTCGTCGCGCGCGAGGCCGCGCTGTTCCCCGACGGCATCAAGGCCAATCTCGACGCCCTGGTCGCCATGGGGGAGCTCGGCGCGCCGCCGCCGCTCGACGGCTTCATCGACGCGAGCTTCCTCGCCGAGGTGCCGAAGCAAGGGCCGGCGCAATGAGCGGCGCTCGCAGTTGGACGACCACTTGCGGCGGCGACATGCCGGCCTTCGTCGCCGTTCCGGAAGGCGACGGCAAGGTGCCGGCCGTCATCGTCCTGCACGAGCGCTACGGTTTCGTCCGCCACACGCGCGATCTCGCCGAGCGCTTCGCGCGCGACGGTTTCGTCGCCGTCGCGCCGGATCTTTTCTTCCGGCATCCGGACCAGCAGGCGCTCCATCGCGGCGACGCCGGCTGCGACTTGACCGATCCCGACGCGGTCCGTGGCCTCGCGGCCGCGATCGATGCGCTTAAGGAAGTGCCGCAAGCCGATCCTGCCCGGGTCGCCGTGATGGGCGTCTGCCAGACCGGGCGCCATCCGCTGGTCTTGGCGGCCTCGCACCCGATCGCCGCGGCCCTTGTCTGGTACGGCTCCGCCCAGCCGCGGGAATGGGCGGTCAACAGCAAATACCCGCGCCCGCTCGAGGACATCATCGCCGCGATCGACTGTCCGGTGCTCGGCATGTTCGGCGAGACCGATCACCTCATCGCGATCGACGACGTGCGGCGCTTTCGCGACTGCCTGGAGCGCCACGCTAAGGCCTATCGGATCAACGTCTACCGCGACGCGCCCCACGGCTGGCTCAACGACACCATGCCGGGACGCTACCGTCGCGCCCAGGCGGAGGCGGCGTGGGCCGACCAGCGCGCGTTCCTTGAGGAGGTTTTCGCGCCCGGCTATGACCGCTCGCGGCGCATGCAGCGTTATGCGGCCGATATCGCCGCCGATTACGACTTCAGCCGCAACGTGCGGCAAGAATAGGATGCCGACGTCATGCATGTCGAGGAGGTGATCGCGCATCTCGAAGCCTTGGCCTCAGGAAAGAACGCCGCCTGAAGCGCGCCTGACGATCGCCGCAGCGCTTCGCGTTGACTTGGCCCCGGGACGGCCAAATACTGCCCACCGGATGATCGGGAAAGACCGGCCGAAGAGCCGGCCCCCTTCGGGAGGAAGAAATGCAAACGTCGCGCAGATCGCTGCTGAAGAATTCCGCCTTGACGCTCGCGGCGCTCGGCCTCGGCGAACGCTTCGCCGTGAGCCAGGAACAGCCGATCCGGATCGGCGTGATCTACGACCTCTCGGGACCGTTCGCCGCGGCCGGCTCGGTCCCGTCCGCGATCGGCGCCCAGATCGCCATCGATCTCGTCAACGAGCGCGGCGGCGTCGCCGGCAAATACAAGGTTCAGCCGATCAACGCCGATTCGCAGAGCAAGGCCGACGTCGCCATCAACGAGGTGGAACGGCTGATCAATCAGGAGAAGGTCGAGATCGTGCTCGGCGTCTATTCGAGCGCGCACGCCGTCCCGCTTGCCGCCAAGGTCGAGGAGCAGAAAAAGATCCTGTGGATCACGACCGCGGTCGCGACCTCGGTCGTCAAGGATCGCAAGCTCTCGCACGTCTTCCGCGCGCAAATCCATTCCGACCAGTACGGCCAGGCCGCCGCCGGTTTTCTCGTCGACAATGCGAAGGCCAAGCTCGGCGCCGAGCCGAAGGACCTCAAGGTCGCCATCATCCACGAGGACGGACCCTACGGGGTCGGCGTCGGCGAAGCGGGCGAGCGCTTCTCCAAGGAGCGCGGGCTGGAGGTGGTGATGCGCGAGGGCTACTCGGCGAGCGCACCCGACCTCTCCTCGCTGGTCACCAAGCTCAAGCGGGCGCGCGCCGACGTCATCCTCCATACCGGATACAATCCGGACATCACCCTGTTCCTGCGGCAGGCACGCGAGAGCGGACTGCGTTTCAAGATGCTGATCGGCAACGGCGCCGGCTACGCCCAGCTCGACAAGCTGCGGGCGACCTTCGGCACCGACATCGACCATTTCTGCAACATCGATCCGGTGGCGGCCCAGCTCCTGGACGCCAAGACGCTGGCGCCCGGCATCGGCGATCTCGTCAAAACCATGGTCGAGCGCTACAAGGCCAAGACCAAGGCGACCGATGTCCCGCCGCACGTCTCGATGGGCTTCAATCAGACCTGGGTCCTCTTGAACAACGTGCTGCCGGTCGCCAAGGAGAAATACGGCGGGTTCGACGCCGAGGCGATCCGCAAGGCGGCCCTCGACGTCGACATCCCGCCGGGCGGCACGATCCAAGGCTACGGCGTCAAGTTCTACCCGCCGGGGACGCCGCTCGCCGGGCAGAACGAGCGCTCGACGCCCGCCGTCATGCAGTATTCCGGCGAGCACACCGCCGTCGTTTGGCCGACCAACATCAAGACCCAAGACCCCGTCCTGCCGCTGCCGCCCTCGTCGATCTACGCCATGCGCTAGCTAGCCGGGCTAGCGATGCTGGCGGTCACCGGCCTTTCCAAGCGCTTCGGCGGTTTCCTCGCGGTCAACCGGGTCTCCTTCGAGGTGCGCGAGGGCGAGATCCTGGGCCTCATCGGCCCGAACGGATCGGGCAAGAGCACGATCTTCAACCTGATCGCCGGCACGCTGCGTCCGACCGACGGCTCGATCCGCTTCGCCGGCGCAGAGATTGCCGGCCTGCCGGCGCACGGCATTTGCCGCCGCGGCATTGCCCGGACGTTTCAGATCCCGCGACCGTTCCGCAAGCTCTCGCTGGTCGAGAACGTGGCGCTGGCGGCCTATTACGGCGAGGCCGGCGCGATCGATCGGCTTGCGGCGCGTCGGCGCGCCGAAGAGGCGCTGGTCATGGTGGGGCTGCCGGCCGACGCGGCGGCGACGACGGACGGGCTCGGCGCCGCGGGGCTCAAGAAGCTCGAGCTCGCCCGCGCGCTCGCCACCGGGCCGCGTGTGTTGCTGGCCGACGAAAGCTTGGGCGGGCTCGATTCGGCCGAGATGGAGCGCGCGGCGGACCTGCTCGAGAGCATCCGCAGCCGTATGGGCATAACCATCGTCTGGGTGGAGCACATCATGGGCGTGCTGATGCGCGTCGTCGATCGCGTCATCGTCCTCGACCACGGCGAAAAGATCTTCGAGGGCCTGCCGGCGGACGCGGCGGGCGACCCGCGCGTCGCGGAAGTCTACCTCGGCCAACGGCGAAACTGACCGATGCTGTCGCTTGTGGGAGTCTCCGCCGGCTACGGCTCGTTCCGCGCCCTGTTCGACGTGTCGCTCGAGGTAGCGGCCGGCGAGGCGGTCGGCGTCATCGGCCCGAACGGCGCCGGCAAGACCACGCTGATGCGGGTCATATCGGGGCTGATTCCGCTGTCGGTGGGCGCGATGACGCTCGACGGGATTTCGCTCGCCGGTCTCTCGGCGCACCGGATCGTCAGGCATGGGATCGCGCACGTTCCGGAAAACCGGCGGCTGTTTCCCCGACTGACGGTCGAGGACAATCTGCGCATCGGCGCCTTCATCCCCGACGCCCGCCGTCATTTCGCCGAGCGTCTGTCCTGGGTCTACGACTTCTTCCCGCGTCTCAAGGAACGCCGCAACCAGCTCGCCGGCACGCTCTCGGGCGGCGAGCAGCAGATGTGCGCGATCGGCCGCGCGCTGATGTCGCGTCCCAAACTCCTGCTCATGGACGAGCCGTCCGCCGGGCTGGCGCCGCTCCTCGTCCATCAGGTGTTCGAGCTCGTTCGCCGCATCCGCGCCGAAGGGTTCACCGTCCTCATCGTCGAGCAGAACGTTCGGCAGGTCTTGGACATCGTCGACCGCGCCTATCTGCTCGAGGTCGGCAGCATCCGGCTCGCGGGAAGCTCCGCCCACCTCAAGGACCATGAAATCATCCGCAAGGCCTATATGGGACTGTAGCGCCGATGGACCTCTACCTCGTCGAAGCGGTGATCAACGGGCTCCTGCTCGGCGGCGTTCTGGCGCTGCTCGCGCTCGGTCTCAACCTCATATTCGGCGTGGTCGACGTCGTCTGGATCGCCTATGCGGATCTCGTCATGTGCGGGATGTACGCGGTCTACTGGCTTTACGCCGATTTCGGTTGGCCGCTCCCGCTCGCTTTCCTCGCCGCGATCGTGGCGGTCGCCGGCCTCGGCGTGCTCGTCCATCTCCTGATCATTGCCCCGATCCTGGGATCGGCGCCGATCAACCAGCTGCTCGCCACCGGCGGGCTGCTCTATTTCCTGCAAAGCTTCGCGACGCTTCTGTTCGGTACCGATTTCCGCAATATCGGCGTGCGGCTGCCGATCATCGAGCTGGGCGACCTGTTCATCAGCTTTGCGCGCCTGATCGCCTTCGGCGTCGCGCTTGTCGGCGCGATCGCGCTCTATTTGTTTCTCAAGCGGACCTATATCGGAACCGCCATCCGCGCGATCTCGCAGGACCGCGACGTGATGGGTCTGATGGGCGTCGATCAGCGGCGCATCTACCTGGTGACCTCGGCCATCGGCGGCGCGCTTGCGGGCCTGGGCGCCTGCCTGCTCGCGCTGCAGTACGACGTGCATCCGTTCATCGGCAATACCTTCGGCCCGCTCGTGTTTATGATCTGCGTGCTGGGCGGGCTCGGCAATATGATCGGCGGCTTCATCGCCTCGTTCATCATCAGCCAGATCATTTCGATCGGCGGCTACTATTGGTCGACCGAACTGTCCTATGTCCTGGCATTCACGTTCTTCATCGTGCTGATGTTCATCCGCCCGCGCGGGATTTTGGCGCGATGATCGGTGCGAACGCCCGACGTGCAGCGGCCGTGATCGGCCTCGCCATTCTCGCGGCCTTGCCCCTGGTGACGCCCGGCTATTTTCTCCATCTGCTTATCCAGGCGCTGCTCTGGGGTTTCATCTATACGGCGTGGGCGCTGATGGGGCGGTTCGGATTCGTCTCGCTCGGACACGGCGCCTTCTTGGGCGTCGGCGCATATGTGCCGGCGCTGCTGTGGAACTATGAGGGGGTTACGCCGTGGATCGGCATTCCGCTCAGCGTGGCGCTCGCGGTGCTGCTGGCGCTGGTCATCGGCTATCCGTGCTTCCGGCTCAAGGTTGTCGGCCACTACTTTGCGCTGGTGACGCTTGCGCTCGGTCAGATCGTGCTGCTGTCGATCGTGGCGGCGCGCGACGTCACTGGCGGCTCGCTCGGCATGACGCAGAAGGCCGTCGGCCATTCGTGGTACGCGCTGCAATTTCCGGAAAAAGCGTATTTCTACGCCATCGCGCTTCTCGTTTGGCTCGGCGGCCTCGCGGTCTGGCATTGGATCGACCGCGGCATCGGCCGCGAGGCGCTCGAAGCGATTTCGGAAGACGAGGAGGCCGCCGCCGCCGTGGGGATCGATGTCCTGCGCGAGAAGCTGCGCGTGATCGTCATCAGCGCGGCGCTCACCGCCTTCGGCGGCGCCATTTTCGGACAGTACCTGATGTATCTCAATCCCGAGACCGTATCGGGCATCGCCGTCTCGCTGCAGATCGTGTTTGCGGCGATCGCCGGCGGCATGTACGCCTTGCTCGGCCCCACGATCGGCGCCTTTTTCACCCTGGCGCTGACCGAAGGTTTGCGTGTCTGGTTCGGCGCGAGCTTCGTCGGCGCCGCCAATACGATCTACGGCATTCTTCTGATTCTCTTCATCGTCTTCATGCCGCGCGGCATCGTGGGCCTGATCGAAAATGCGTTGCGCTCCCGCGCTGGGACGGCAGAGCACGGCACTCCAATGTGAGTCAGCCCCCACCCGGCCGCCTTCGCTTCGCTTCGGCGACCACCCCCCTTCGGGGGAGGGATAAGCAGCTCGTGTGCATCGGCAAGACAAACCGCGTCGTGGAGGCTGTGAGCGTGAGGTGAGATTAATTCCTCTCAGCTTGCTCCATCCCTCCCCCAACAGGGGAGGGTGGCCGCCGAAGCGAAGCGAAGGCGGCCGGGTGGGTGTCCAATATCAAGTGACGCAGTAGGACTATCGAGATGCGGCTTGGCGTTTCGCGCTCGATGGAGGTGCCGCCCTGCGGTAAAGATCACGACCGAACCGGACGTTCCGGCGCTTTGCGACCGAGCCTCGAGCGAAAGAGAGACCAGTCGATGAATATGCGCGTCCTTTACCTTGCCCTGTTCGCGGGCTGCGTGCTCGCGGCAACGCCTGAACGCCTGCAGGCCCAGGCGGGCAACTACCCGACGCGGCCGATCACGCTGATCGTTCCGTTCGTGCCGGGCGGGGCGACCGACATCGTGGCGCGGATTATTTCGCTCAAGCTCGGCAGGGACCTCGGCCAAAACCTCGTGGTGGAGAACCGGACCGGGGCGGGCGGCAACATCGGCGCCGCCGCGGCCGCCAAGGCCGACCCGGACGGCCACACCCTGGCCCTGATGACCACCGGCAACGTCGTGATCAACCCGTTCCTGTACAAGACCATGCCGTTGGATCCCTTCACCGACCTTGTTCCCGTTGCGGTGGTCGCGGACGGGCCCGAAGTGATCGCCGTCAACGCGGCGCTGGGCGTGAACAATCTGCGCGAGTTCATCGAGGCGGCGCGGGCGAAGTCCGGTACCTTCACCTACGGGTCGGCCGGCACGGGAACCATCCCCCATCTCGGCGGCGACCTTCTGGCCCGATTGATCGGGACGAAAATGGTGCACGTGCCGTTCCGCGGCTCGGCGGCGGCGATGAAGGAGGTTGCCACCGGCGAAATCCAGTTCTCGATCGCGACCCACGCCAGCGCCGAACCCTTCGTCGCGGCGGGAAAGGTCAAGATCCTCGCGGTGGCGCACCCGCGCCGCCTGAGCAGCCTCCCCGACATACCGACCACCGCCGAAGCGGGCCTTGCCGGCTTCGAGCTGTCGAACTGGTTCGGGGTGATGGCCCCGCGCGGGACGAACCCGGACATCATTGCGCTGTTGAACGCCAAGCTGCAGTCGATGTTCGACGATCCCGCCAATGTCGCGCTGCTGACCCGGCAGGGCATCGAGCCCGTGCGCGACACCGCCCAAGGCTTTGCCGCGCGGATCGCAAAGGAAGCCAAGGTCTGGAAGGAGATCGTGGCCGGCTCCGGCCTCCAGCTCGAATGACCCAAGTAATTCAGAATCCCCCATGGGTCGGTGCCGGCAGGTAGTGAAGCACGCGCCGCTCGGCCAGGATGACGGCGAGATACGCAACGCCGCCGATCAATGTCAGCATGACGATGGCAACGAACACCATCGGCGTATTGGCCTGCCCCTCGCCGAACGAGAGCAGAAAGCCGAGGCCGAGATTTCCGCCGACCAGCTCGCCCACCACGACGCCGACCACGGCGAGCGTGGAACCGATCCGCAGCCCGGCAAACAGCGGCGGCATGGAGGAGGGAAATTCGATCTTCCAGAAGATTTGCGCCCGCGTCGCCTTGAAGGAGCGCGCCAGATTGATCAGGTCGGGATCGACGGTACGGATCGCGGTGAGCACGTTGACCATGATCGGGAAGAAGACGATGAGGATCGCAACCAGGATCTTGGGGTAGACCGTGAACCCCATCCACAGGATGAACAACGGCGCAAACGCGACCTTGGGCGCGATCTGCAGCGCCAGAATGTAGGGCGACAGCGCGAACTCCGCCGTCGGCGACATGCCGAGCAGGTAGCCGAAGATCGCTCCCAGCAGGCAGCCGAGCAGGAATCCGGCGAAGACTTCCGCCGCCGTGACGCTCGTGTGGAAAAGAAGGCTGTTGACCTGCCACATCCGCACGAATTCCTCGCACACCATGGAGAGCGGAGGAACGATGAAGGTCGGAATGTTCAAGAAGCCCGGCCCCCACTGCCACGCCGCCAGAAAGACGATCAGCAGCGCCACGCTCGCCGCCGTTCCCCTGCGCACGAATGAGCGGCGCATCGCGTCGTTCATGGCGTACCCTGCACGCTCTGCTCCTCGAGGCTCGCGTGGCTGATGTCGAGGCGGTTCATCAAGCGCGCCACGTAGTCGCCGACCTTGGCATGGTGCCGCCGCGCGATGGGGTTGTCGCGCTCGGGCAGCTCGATCCGGATCTCGTCGATGATCTGCCCCGGCCGCCGGCTCATGACGAGGACGCGGTCGGACATGACCACGGCCTCCAAGAGGTCATGGGTGATGAGCAGCGCCGTCTTGCGCGTGCGCGTCAGGGACTGGGCGAGGTCGCGCTGCAGGACGATCCGCGTCTGCGCGTCCACCGCCGAGAACGGCTCATCGAGGAGGAGCACCGAGGGTTCGACCGCCAGCGTGCGCGCCAGCGCCACCCGCTGGCGCATGCCGCCCGACAATTGATGCGGGTAGTGATCGGCAAATTCGCTTAAGCTTAGCGCCTGCAGGAGCGCGCTTGCGCGCCGTTTGCGTTCGGACGGTTCGCAGCCCTGGATCTCGACGCCGAGCATGACGTTCTGGGCGATCGTCCGCCACGGCAGCAGCAGGTCCTTCTGCAGCATGAAGGCGACGTGGGCATTGGGGCCTTCCACCTGCTCGCCGTCCACATGGGCGCGGCCCGCGGACGGCGCATAGAGGCCGGCGCCGATGTTGAGCAGCGTGCTCTTGCCGCAGCCGCTCGGGCCGATCAGGGCGACGACCTCGCCGTCGGCGACCGAAAAGCTCACGTCGCGGATCGCGGTGAGCCCCTGCGCGGCGTCGGCGAAGCGCATGGTGACGTGGCGGTATTCGAGACGTACGACCGGAGACATCGCCTGCTTCTGCGCGCGCGGCGCTCGGGCCGATTCCCGATCGACCGCAAGGTCCGCTCGGGTATACTAACGGATCGCCGAGAGGCTAGCGCGTGTTCCGATGATAGGACATCACTCTGGACGTCATGGCCGGGCTTGTCCCGGCCATCCACGTCTTGTTTTCTTGCACAAAGACGTGGATGCCCGGCACAAGGCCGGGCATGACGGAGCTTGGATCTAGCGACGGAGCTGACGATGGAACCGATGGTGGGCAAGGGCGGGCTTCAGAAATGCATCGCGTACGGGGCGGCGCTCATGCTACTGGGAGCCGCCTTGCTGGCGCCGCTGCCGCTGACGGCCGCCGAGACGGTCACGTACCTCTTTCCGGCGCCGCCGATGCTGCCGGCGTTCGGTCCGATCCAGCTGGCGCAGGGAAAGGGTTCCTTCAAGGACGCCGGGCTCGAGGTGAAATTCGCCGTGGCGAGAGGCGGCGTCGACGTCGCCAAGCAGGTGGGCGCCGGCAATGCCCCGCTCGGCGGCATCGTGGCGGACGGCCCGATCATGGTCCGGCAGAACGGCGTGCCCATCAAGATCGTCGCCGTGTTCGGCGGCAAGGGATTCATGCAGCTGGTCGTGCGCGAGGATAGCGGCATCGAAAAACCCGCCGACCTCAAGGGAAAGACCATCACCGTGATGTCGTATCAGGACACCACGTTCTATGCGCTCTTGGGATTGCTGGCGAGCGTCGGCCTCGGCCAGGACGACGTCAATATCCAGGCCGCCGGGCCGACCGGCGTGTGGGAGTCCGTTGCCACGGGAAAATCGGTGGGAATGGCCGGCGTGCCGGATTGGATCCCGCCGGTGCAGGCGGCCGGGGTGAAGGTGAAGATCCTCCCGACCGACGAATTCTTCCCCCACATGGCGCAGGCGATCGGCGTTTCCGACCAGGTGATCAAGGAAAGGCCCGAGATGGTGCGCAGCTTCGTCAAGGCGGCGCTGCGCGGCATGAAAGACATCATGGACGATCCGGACAAGGCGGCGGACGATTTCGTCCGCTTCGTCCCCGAATGGAAGGGTAAGGAAGGCGCCGTCAAGGCGGCGTTCAACTATTACGCCAAGCTGGTCTATCCGGGACAGAAGGAGCTCGGCGAGGTCAACGTCGAACGTCTCACCAACCTGCAGGACTTCTACCTGGCCAAGGGCATCATCAAGCAGAAGACCCCGGTCGAGGAACTCTACACCAACGCGTTCATCAAGTAGCGGGTGACCGCGGCGTCCGTAATTTTCGCGCCGCAAATTCCTATGGCGTCTAGCATCTCGACCCCCCACCCGGCCTCGCTTCGCTCGGCCACCCTCCCCCTTCGGGGGAGGGATAAGAGCAGCGCGCATGCATCGGCAAGATAAGCCGCGTCGTGGAGGCTGTCAGCGTGAGGTGGAACCGATTCTTCTCCGCTTGTTCCATCCCACCCCCGAAGGGGGAGGGTGGCCCGCCTGAAGCGGAGCGCAGCGAAGCGAAGGCGGCCGGGTGGGGGGTGCCTCGGATGTGCGTTTGCAACAGCCGCTACCCCGCCCGCTTCGCCCCCTCGGTTCCGGCCCAGCCGTGCTGGGAGATATCGAAGATGACCCCGTCCGGGTCCTTGAACTTGCGCTCGAAATTGCCTTTGCGCGCGTCGCCGAGATCGAAGAAGAACGTGCCGCCGGCCTTCTCGATGCGGGCTTGCGTCTCGGCGAGGTCGTCGACCTGAAATCCGAAATGGTGCGCACCGACGAATGTGCCGGTCTCGGGAAGATCCGATGCCTTGCTCCCCGCGCTGCCCTTGAAGTTCAAGAGCGCCATGTTGACGACGCCGTCGCTCATGTAGATGGCCGAGCCGATGTCCAGGTCCTCGCGGCCGACCCGCTTCATCTCGAACACCTCCGCGTAGAACGACGCGGCCTTTTCCAGATCCTTCACCACGACGGCAATGTGACGCAGTCGAGCCATGGCTTCCTCCCTGCCGAGGCGCCCTTCATCATAGCCTCGGCCGCGGCGCAAGGGCCATCCCTTGCCGCGTCGCCGGGGCGGTGCGATGCATCATAGCGCGGCTTGCGTATGCAGGCATTCCAATTGCGGGCAGGCATTCCAATTGCGGGCAGAGCAGGATATGCGCGGCGGCGCGGCTTGCTCCACCTCTCCCCAGCGGGGAGAGGTCGCCCGCCGAAGCCGAGCAGAGCGAGGCGAAGGCGGGCGGGTGAGGGGGAAAGTGACTGCGTTGTCGAGACTCCGTACCCCCTCACCCCAGCCCTCTCCCCGATGGGGAGAGGGAGTCGCGCCGCGTGCTCGACTCGTCAGTACTTGAACCGGGCGGCATCAGGTTCAACCGCATGACCAAGCGACGCCACGCGGAAATCGCCGGTGCCGGCTTTGCCGGCCTGACCGCCGCCTGCGCGCTCGCCCAGCGCGGCTGGAGCGTGCGCGTGCACGAGCGGGCGGACCGCCTGCGCACCACGGGATCGGGCATCTACATCTACGAGAACGGCCTGCGCGTGCTGGAAGCCGTCGGCGCCTACGACGCGGCGGTCGAGGGCGCGCCGCGCGCGCACACCCGCGAGGTGCGCGACGACCGCAATCGCGTCATCGCCGTGCACCGGTGGGACGCCAGCCGGGTGTTCAGCATCGTGCGGCAGAACGTCATCAACGCGC
>WNGB01011601.1_pt1 | contig 13613 bp, 14 predicted proteins | sample 5400681 | NCBI WGS metagenome assembly WNGB01 (sample SAMN13153367, study PRJNA577476) | soil metagenome | isolation source: 115 cm soil or saprolite under grassland replicate 2 | place: USA:California | collected 2016-06-15 | reverse complement strand
GGCGGGCGAGGACTCGCAGCGCGCGCTGCGCGGGACGGCGGAGCGGCTCTACGTCCAGCTCGTTCTCGCCGCCAACAACCGGCAGCTCCCCCCGCCGTGGGGGCCGCGTCGCTTCGCGCGCTACCTGCGCTGGGCGTGGCTGATCGAGGGCGCGGCGCAGTACTACGCCGGCCAGGTGCCTCACTTCCGGGCCGCGGTCATCCGCAGGATGCGCGAGGGAGGCCCACCGTCCTTTCCGCCCTCTGCCCGCGACGCGATCATCCTCGGCGGCACGGTCTTCGACCTGCTCGAGAAGGACGGTGCCCGGGGCAATCTCGAACTGGCATTCGACGAGCCGCTCCCCGAGATCGAGCGGCTGTGGCGACGGCACCTGCGCGAGGAGGTCGCGCGCTCGGGGTCTACGCGGCCGCGCCGCGTCAGGCGGTCGCCTCGTAGATCAGCCACAGGATGAGCAGGACAACCCCGACGCCGGCGAGGATCCCGGCGAACAGCCGCGCCGGCGACCCGATCCCGGGTATCCCGTCGGGCTGCACGGTGGGGAGCATCTCCGCGTCGCGCAGCAGCTCGTGCGCCGCCTGGCCGGCCGCCTCCGGGACGAGCACGTCGCGGGGCCCGGCGGCGAGGAAGTCGGGCACGTCGAAGCCCCGCGTCCGGCGCAGGATGCTCGGGATCCCCTCCTCGAGCAGCATGTTCTGGATCAGCTCCGCCTCCGCCTGGTTGCGGCCCCCCGCCACCCGCACGAGCTCGCCCTCCGTGTACTGGGGCTTGATCTTGCGAGCGCGCTCCTGCGCCTCTGTGACCGGCGCCTGCTCGGCGCGCCCGGCGTAAACGAGTGGCATCTCGCAGTCGGGGCAGAAGCGCCTGTCGAGCGGGTAGTGCTTGGCGCACTTCGGGCAGATGAGCGGCCCGGCAGTGCTCATCGGGCGCCCGGCCCGAGCCGGCTAGGAGACATCGAGCGCGACCTCCTCGACGGCTCCGTCGCGAATCGCGAACGCGCGCACGTCGGGTGAGTCCGGATCGGCGATCGAGCAGATCAGATAGATCGGATCGGGCCATCCCTCAGCGAGGTTGATGTCCGTCTGGGAGGGCCGCGCGCTGCTCTTGGTGTGCGAGTGGTAGATCGCCGCGAGCTCCTCGCCGCGCTCGTCCATCTGCTCCATGATCCGGAACTGATCCTGGGGATGGACCACGTAGCGCAGCGGGCTGGCCTCGGAGTTTCGCGCCCGGTAGAGGCTGACCACGCGCCCGTTTCGCGCGCCGATCATCCCGCAGCACTCGTTCGGCGCCTCGTCGTGCGCATGGGCGGCGATCTCGTCGAGCATCTCGCGGGGAATCTCCATGGCGGTCGAGGCTAGCAACGGGCCGAGCTTTGCCAGTTGACTATGCCCCGTCCGCGTGCTACTGTGTGCGCCAATGGCACAGTCAGGCACACAGTTGGGCACACAGCTCGTCGACCTGAGCGTGGATCGCGACAGCGACCTCTCCCCGGGACTGCAGCTCTCGTGGCGGCTGCGCGCCTTGGTCGGCGCCGGCCGGCTCGGGCCCGGCGAGCGGCTGCCGAGCGTCCGTGAGCTCGCCGCGCTGGCGGGCGTGAACGTCAACACGGCGCGCTCGGTCTACCGGCGACTCGAGCGCGAGGGCCTCGTCGTCTCGCGGCACGGCCTCGGCACGTTCGTCGCCGAGCAGGCGGCGCACGCCCCCCAGGTGGAGCAGTTCGCCGCCCAGGCCGTCGCCGAGGCTCGCGAGGCCGGGATCGACCCGCGCGAGCTGGCCACGGCGCTGTACGCGGCCGCCGGAGCCGCGCCGGACGCACCCGAGATCGATGAAGCCGGCGGGGCGGTCTCCCCCACCCTGCCGGACATCGATCGCAGCGGCGACGAGCCCGCCGTGCGCCGCGAGCTGCGGCGCCAGATCGAGAGGCTCGAGCACGAGCTCTCCGGCTACGCGAGGGACCTGCGACGCGGCGATCCCGGCCATCCACTGCTCCAGGCCAAGCCGCGCGTCGCCGACGTCGAGGAGCTCGAGGCGACGCGCAACCGGCTGCTCGAGCAGCTCGCCGCGGTGCGCGACAAGCAGGCGCGCCGGGGGCGCCGTCAAGGCCGCGCCCGGCAGCGAGTCGAGTCGATGACGCGGGAGCCCGAGCAGCACAAGTGGCAATGGGTCTCGAACGAGGACCTCGGCGAGCCGGGGTGCAAGACGTGGCACGTGACACCGCGCTACGGGCCGGTCGGCGCGCTGATGGGCTGGTGGCGGGTAAAGGTCTCGTCGGGATGTCCGTTATCCGGCACCGCGTGAGGCGGTAGCAATGGTCAGAACCGTCGCCGACAGGGCATTCCTTCCCGCCAAGTCGCTCTTCGAGCAGGTCGGGAACATGATGATCCTGACCGGCAAGACGATGACCGCGACGGTCAGGCCCCCGTTCCCCTACGGGGGGGAGTTCATAAGCCAGTTTCTCTTCGCGCTGCAGCTGACGTGGTTTCCGATGATGATCTCGACGGTCGCCTTCGGCTTCGGCGCCCCGGGGCTTCAGGCGGCGAACTTCCTGACCCTCTTCGGCGCCCTGGACCGCCTCGGGGGCTTCTTCATCCTCGCCTCGATCCGCGAGTTCGCGCCGTTCGTGACCGCGGTCGTCGTCGCCGGGGTCGCGGGGACCGCGATCACCGCCGACCTGGGGGCGCGCAAGATCCGCGAGGAGCTCGACGCGCTGCAGGTGCTCGGCGTCGATCCGATCAAGAACCTCGTCGTGCCGCGCTTTCTCGCTTTGATGCTGATCACCGGCCTGCTCGACATCTACGCGCTGATCTTCGGGATCACCGGCGGGATCTTCGCCGAGATCCTCTACGGCGCCCCGCTCGGCGGCTTCTTCGCGACGCTGTTTAACAACGCCTCGGTGACCGACCTCTGGGGCTCGGTGCTCAAGTGCACGCTGTTCGGGGCGATCGTCGCGATCGTCTGCTCGTATAAGGGCATGAACGCCTCGGGCGGCGCCGAGGGCGTGGGGCGGGCGGTAAACGAGGCCGTGGTGATCGCCTTTATCGGCGTCTTTGCCTTCAACTACGTCTTTACCCAGACGCTGCTCGCCACCCATCCCGAGATCTCGGTGATCAAGTGAACGGCTGGCTCGCGGTACCCAGGGACTGGCTCGCCTCGCTCGGCGACATCGCTCGCTTCTGCGGTCGTGTGATGGGCCTCGTCTACTCAGGCCGCGTGTTCCAGTTCTTCGGCGAGGCGCTGCGCCAGGCCGGCATCCTGATCCTCGGCTCGACGATCGTGATCTGGGGCCTCGTCTTCATCCTCGGGCTCCAGTGCGGGATCGAGGGCGCCTACTTCAACCGCTCGGTCGGAGCCCCCGCGTACGCAGGCGTGTTCGCCGCGTGGTGCGACCTGCGCGAGGTGATCCCCTACGCCTTCGGCTACATGATGTCGGCCAAGGTCGGCACCGGGATCGTCGCCGAGGTTGGCGCGATGCGGATCTCGGACGAGATCGACGCGCTCGAGGTGATGGGCGTGCCACCCGTCACCTTCCTAGCGGCCACCCGCCTGCTGGCCGCCTGGATGACCCTTCCGTTCATGTACCTGGCCGCAATCGGGGTCGGCTACTTCGCCAGCTGGCTCGCGGTCGTCGAGCAGATCGGCGAGGTGTCGGAGGGCGGCTACTTCCTGATCTTCTGGATGTTCCAGAACCCTCCCGACCTCTTGTTCAGCGTGATCAAGGCGATGATGATGGCGACGGCGATCGTGCTCGTTGGCTGCTACTACGGCTACACGGCGTCGGGTGGGCCGGTCGGAGTGGGGACCGCGACCGCTAAGTCGATGGTCCTTAACATCGTCCTGGTTCACATCATCGGGATGATGGGAACACTGGTGTTCTGGGGAGCCAATCCGCGAGCCCCAATCGGGGGATAGGAGAGCGATAGACGGCATGACCGACGAGGAGCGTCGAACCGAGGACAAGGGCGTCGAGGAGAGCGAGCAGGTGGCCGCGGACGAAGGCGTCGACCCGGCTCCCACCAGCCCGGGCGAGACCCAGGCGGCCTCGACCCAAGCACCGCCGGCCGGTGACGACCACTCCGCCGAGGAGGAGGATCCGACCCACGGCCAGCTTGGTCACTTCGGACGCGACTACCTGATCCCCGGGGTCGAGACGAACGACCCCAACCCCTACAAGTGGCACACGGGCGAGAAGCGCGACCACGGCGGCGAGGACGCGATCGAGATCATCGACCTCGTCAAGCAGTTCGGCCGCATGCGGATCCTCAACGGATGCAACCTCGGCCTGCCGGACAACCAGATCTCGATGGTTCTCGGACCCTCGGGCACCGGCAAGAGCGTGCTGATCAAGCACATCGTCGGGCTGCTCTACCCGGACTCGGGCGACGTCCTCGTCCACGGCGAGTCCGTCCCCGCGATGACCGACGACGAGCTGTTCGAGGTGCGCAAGAAGTTCGGGCTGCTGTTCCAGGACGGTGCGCTGTTCGGCTCGATGAACGTCTTCGACAACGTCTGCTTCCCGCTGCGCCAGCACACCGACAAGAGCGAGGAGGAGATCAGCGAGATCGTCAACCGCCGGCTCCGCGAGGTCGGGCTCGCCGAGGCGATGGAGCACATGCCCAACGAGCTCTCGGGCGGGATGCGCAAGCGGGCCGGCTTCGCGCGGGCGCTGGTGCTCGACCCGGCGATCGTCATGTTCGACGAGCCCGACTCGGGGCTCGACCCCGTGCGCACGGCGCTGCTCTGCGAGCTGATCCGTGAGGTCCACGAGGAAAACGGGGGCTGCTACCTCGTGATCAGCCACGACCTCGGCACGGCACGCCGGATCGCCGACTTCATCGCCGTGCTGTGGAAGGGGCGCATCGTCGAGAGCGGCCCGCAGCAGGAGCTGTTCAACTCGGACAACGAGTTCGTCTCACAGTTCCTGAACGCGGAGACGGTCGGCCCCCTCGCGATGGACTGACGGGCGGCTGCAAGGCTTCGCCGGCCTGACTGCATCCACGCTCGCCCCGGCCGCATAACCTCCTCGCGATGAACCGGTTCGGCAGGCTCGCCGCCTGGGCGGTGCGGCATTCCCGCCTCGTGATCGCCGCCGCGGTGGCGATCACCCTGCTCGGCGCGATCGGTGCGCTGCGACTCGACTCCGAGGCGGCCACGGACACACTGGTCGATCACGGGTCCGAGACGTACGCGGCGACGCAGCGCTTCCAGGACGAGTTCGGAGACGACCCGGTCGTCATCCTCGTCCGCAGCCAGCTCGAAAACCTTCTGCTGACCGACAATCTCCAGCACCTACTTGGGCTGGAGGGCTGCCTGTCGGGGCGGGTGCCCCCCGGCCAGGAGCCCGCCAACGAGACCTGCAGGGAGATCGCCGAGCTAGACCCGACTCAGGTCCTGTTCGGCCCCGCGACGTTCCTTAATCAGTCGGCGATCAGGGCCGAGGAGCTGTTGAGCGGGCAATCGCAGGCGACGCTTCAGCGGGCCCGGGCGGCGGCGGCCGCGGCGGCACGCCGCGCCCGCCAGCAGGGGCTCTCGCAGGACGAGCAGGTCGCCGCCGCGCGCGCGGCGGGCCAGGAGGTCCTGGCCCAGTTCCAGCAGCAGGTGCTCAACCTCGCGGTCGAGTACGGCCAGACCGGCTTGCCGCGGCTCGACGACCCGCGCTACGTGAGCTCGGTCGTCTTCGATACGCGATTTGCCGGCGGTGTCCCGAAGGAGAAGTTCTCGCTGCTCTTTCCGAGTCCGCAGTCCGCCCAGATCTTCGTCCAGCTGCGCCCCGACCTGACCGAGGGCGAGCGCCGCGAGGCGATCGCGCTGTTCCGGCGGGCGGTGGGGGAGGACGACTTCAAGATCAGGGACGGCAGCTACGTCGTCAGCGGGATACCCACCGTGGTCGAGGGCCTGTCGACCGAGATCGAGGGTGAGACCTTCGTGCTGCTGGCGGTCGCGCTCGCCGTCATGGCGCTCACCCTGACGGTGGTCTTCGGTCCGTCGCGGAGGCTGCTTCCGCTCGGCATCGCGCTGGTCGCGACTTCGGCTGCATTCGGGGCGCTGTCGCTGTTCGGCGGGTCTCTGACGATGGCCGCGCTGGCGGTGCTACCGGTGCTGATCGGCCTGGCGGTCGACTATGCGATCAGTTCCAGGCGCGCTTCCGCGAGGAGCTCGAGAAGCGCCCCGCGGAACGCGGCGCGGCCGCGGCCCGCGCAGCGGCCCGCGGCGGCCCCGTGATCGCCACGGCCCTGCTCGCGACGGCCGCCGGCTTTCTGGTCCTACTGCTGTCCCCGATTCCGATGGTCCGCACCTTCGGACTCCTGCTGGTCCTGGGGGTCGCGCTGGCCTTCGTCGCCGCGCTTACCGTCGGCTTCGCGACGCTCACCCTCGGACCGGGCCGTCCCCACACACGTCCGCGGCGCGCGGGCGCACGACGCATGGTCGCCGCTCGCGCCGCAATCGCGACGCGCCTGCGCGATGCCGGTCAGCGCGCCATCGCGGTGGGTATCACCACCCCCGGCCGGGTGCTCGCGGTCGCTCTCGTGCTGTCGTGCGCCGGCTGGGTGGCCTCGACGCAGACCGAGGTCGTCTCGGACGTTCGCGAGCTCGTCCCCGACAGCCTTCCGGCACTCGAGGACGTCGACGCCCTGGAGCAGGCGACCGGCGTCTCGGGACAGGTCAGCGTCGCCGTCGAGGCGCCTGATCTCACCGACCCGGCGCTGATCGAGTGGATGGACGATTTCGAGACCCGGGTGCTCGACCAGCACGGATTCGGGGGAGAGTTCGCAAGCTGCGAGCGAGCCGAGCTGTGTCCCGGCGTCCCATTCGCCGACCTGTTCGGCACGGGCGGCGATCTGACGCGACAGCGAATCAGGTCCGTTCTCACGGCGCTGCCGCCCTACTTCCTGCAGGCGGTCATCGCGCCCCGCACGCCGGCCAGCCTCAGCGAGCGCGGCGAAGTCCCCGGGACGGCAAACATCGGCTTCCAGATCCCGGTCATGCCGCTTGACGAGCAGAAGCAGCTGATCGACGACATCCGTGCCGAGATCGACCCGGCGGGCAGCGAGAGCGATGCCCCGCCGGGCGTCCACGCCGAGGTGGTCGGCACCGCTGTCCTCGCCGCCGACGCAAGCTCGACCCTGTCGAGCAATCGCTATCTGCTCACCCTCGCCGCGCTGCTCGCGGTCGCGGCGACCCTGATCGCGATCTATCGGTCCGTCGCCCGGGCCCTCGTCCCACTGATCCCGATCGTGCTCGCCACCGGCTGGTCAGGTCTCGTGATCGAGGGGATGGACATCGACCTCAATCCCATATCAGCGACGCTCGGAGCGCTGATCATCGCGGTCTCCACGGAGTTCAGCGTCATCCTCACGGCCCGCTACCACGAGGAGCGCGCCAGGGGCCACTCGATCGGGGAGGCGCTTCGCCGCACCTACGAGCGCACCGGGACGGCGGTGCTCGCCTCGGGCCTCACCGCGATCGCGGGCTTCGCCGTTCTCGTGCTGGCGGCCCCGATCGAGGCCCTCTTCGGCGGAGAGGCGATCCCGATGCTGACCGACTTCGGGCTCGTGACGGTGGTCGACCTCGCGGTGGCGCTGCTCGGCGTGATGCTCGTCCTGCCCGCGGCACTGGTCTGGGCCGAGGGCGGGTATCAGCCCGTCGCCGAGCCGGCCGCGCGCCTGGGGCGACGCCTAGGGGCCGTGGTCCCCGCCCGTCTTCGTCCGGGCAGTCGATGAACGACCATGGCGGCCCCGACCGGCAGCGTCCGGCGGCGCGGCCGGGCCGCGCGTACTCGGTGGTGGTCGGGCTCGCCTTCGTCGGCCTGATACTCGTCGCGGCGATCAACACCCTGCGCACCTCGGAGGGCGGTGTGCTGGGATCGGGCGGCGAGCGCGGTACCGCGCTGGCGCAGTTCGCCGTCCCCGAGGCTCGTGGCCCGGTCGAGGGTGATGCCAACGTCTACCAGGACGACTGCGAGAGCTCCGCGCTGCCCTGCCCGGCCGACGACCGGCGTACGCCCGCCTGCGAGGTGTCGGGACCAAATGTCGACAGCGGCGACATCATCCGCGTCTGCGACCTCTTCGACCGCCCGCTGGTGATCTCGTTCTGGTTCACGCGCGGAGGCGACTGCCTTCCCACCCAGGACGTTGTCGACGATGTGGCGTCGAGGTACCGTGGGCGCGTGAACTTCCTCAGCATCAACGTCCGCGACGACCGCGAGACCGTGCGCGGGGTGATCGAGGAGCGCGGCTGGCGGATTCCGGTCGGCCACGACGTCGACGGCGCCGTCAGCAACATCTACAGGGTCGGGGTGTGCCCGACCGTCGCGTTTGCGTATCCCGGCGGGATCCTCGAGGGCGCGGTGGTCGGAAGCGAGGAGCTCGGCGAGGAGGCACTGACCGCGGACGTCGAGGCCCTGATTCGAGAGTCTCGGCGCCGCGCGGAGAACGACCGGTGATCCGCCCCGAGGACGTCGAGGCGATCGAGCACCGCCTGCGTGGCGACGCCGTGCCCGAGGCGGGCTGGGTCGCCCCGGCGCTGCTCGAGGAGTTTCCAGGCCTCGCGCTTCGATACCTGATCGTCGAGCGCGGCTCCGGACGCAGCCCGAAGGAGGTCAGGGAGCGCCTCCATAAGCTGAGCGACCGCTTCCACGGCGCCCACGCGATCAACCTCCGCCAGCGCCCGATCCCGTGGGCCTACAGGGTCTTCTACCGCCACATCGGGCTCGACCCGGACCGCACCCTGACCCCGGTCGAGCAACTGGCGCTCGAGCGCATGAAGAAGGGAAGCTTCAAGAGCCAGAATCTGCTCGACGACGCGCTCACGATCGCGATCATCGAGTCCGGTGTCGCGCTGCGGGCATTCGATGCGGACAAGGTCGACGGGACGCTGGGCATCCGCGGCTCTGCGCCCGGGGAGGACCTCGAGGGACGCCCGGGAGAGCTGCCCAGCGGCACGCTGGTGATCGCCGATCAACAACGGCCTATCGCGCTGCTCTTCGGTGCCACCGGCCAGGGCCGCGGGGTGCGGCCAAAGACCGAGCGCACCGTGCTCGCGGCAGTCCAGGTAAAGGGCATACCCGACATCGCCGTCGAGGAGGCGGTGTGGCTGTGCGCCGGGGTGATGCGGTCAGCGGGCTGAGTCGGCCCCCGACCGGTAGCCTTGACGGCGTTTGAGGGCTAGAATGGTCCGTGACCGTTCGCGGCCGGAGTCCAGGTTGCTGATGCCCGAACTGCTCGACCACGCATCGACCACCGCGGGAGCGCCGTCTTCCCCGCAGGCCCTGCGTCCACCGCTACTCCCGGGCCGGGTCAGCGAGGACGCTCGCCGGCGCGCTCGCCGTGATCTGCGCGTCCAGATCGGGGCCCTCGAGCGCGAGCTCGGCGAGCTGTTCAGCGCCGCCTTCCCGCGCCGCGGGATCGAGTTCGCCGTCCCCGCGGTCGGCGGCCCAAGGATCCTCGACGTCCCGGAGCTCGAGCGCGTTCGCGACGCGCTGGCCGCGCGCGTCCAGGACGTCCGCGCCTGGCTTACCGATCGCGGCCACGTCGAGGAGCGCAACCGTGAGTTCCTCGAGCGGCTGATCGCGGAGCCCGAGAGCTTCCCGTGGGTACGGGTCTCGAACGAGGACATCGGCGAGCCCGGGTGCCGGCACTGGCACTCCCGACCCCGGTGGGGCCTGCTCGGGATGATCATGGGCTGGTGGCGGGTCAAGCTCTCCTCCGGTTGCCCGTTAGCCACCGGGCGCGGCGCTGCCGCGCCCTGAACAGCTAGTGACGCGGCACTAGGACTTGGCGAAGAAGCGCAAGCGCCGGCGCCGGCCGCGGCAGCCACGAGCCGAGGGAACGGCCGACAAGCAGACAGTCGCCGGGCCGACCGCCCGGCGGCCCGCAGCCCGCGCATCATCACAGCGCCGTCGCTCGGCAGACGACCGTCCCCCCGCCCCCTGGGGGTCATTTCCGCTCGTCGAGCTCGTCGTGCTGATCGGACTGGTGCTCCTGGTCGCGGGATTCGTCGTCGCGGGCAATCGCGGCACGGTGATGATCGCGACCGGGCTCGTGCTGGCCTCGCTGGCTGGGCTCGAGCTGTCGATCCGCGAGCACTTCGCCGGATACAGGTCACACACGCTGATCCTTGCGAGCGGCCCCGCGGTCATCTGCCTCGCGGCCCTGTACTTCGTCGTGCCGTCGGCGCTCCCGCCCCCGCTTCGCCTCGGCCTCGCGGCGGCGGTCTTCGCGCTCGCCGCCTGGGGGCTCACGGTGGCCTTCAGGCGCGCCTCGGGAGGGCTCGCCTTTCGCATTCGGGGCTTCCGAGGTTGATTGCTTCTAGTCTCGGAGGATGACCGGAACTCGGCTCCGCGGGCTGCTCGCCGGACCGGCCAGCGTCGCCCTCGTCCTGCTGATGCTGGCAGGCTGCCTGTTCCTTTGGGTCGGCGTTCCGCTGGTGTGGCTTTGGATCGGCTCCCAGGTGGAGGCGTCCTCGTCGCTGGGAACCGCGTTGATGGTGACGATGACCGGCGTGATCCTGACCGTGATCGTGACCGTCGCCGGGCTCGCGTGGCTCAACCGCCGCCACGCCGAGCTGCGCGAGGTCCGCAACCTTCCAGCGTCGGAGCAGACGGCGCTGGAGACGATGTTCGTCGCCAGCGCTGCTATCGCGATCGTGCTCTTCCTGATCTGGTTCTTCGGGCTCGCCGGGGCGAGCCCGATCCCGCTGAACATCGGCTATTGAGCCTAAGAGGGAGAGCTGACGCACCGAGGCCCGGGCCGCGGCGACCACGGCCCGGGCCCCCGGCTCGCTTGCTATCGCCGCCCGATGGTGCGCAGCTCGAGGCGGCGGGCCATCTCCGTGCGCTGACGCTCCGTCAGCTTGCCGAGCTCGCGATTCTCGTTGACGGCGAGAGGGCTGAGGAACTTGCGGGCCCGGGCCCGTCCCCACCGCTGCTGGCTGCACAGCAGCTCGCTTACCGTCATCGTCGACACCTCATCGGGGCAATCCTTGAAGACGTCGGCTGCCCTCAGGCGCCCCGCCTTGATCGCGCGCTTCATCGCCGCGCGGGCCAGTCGAATCTGGTTCGCGTGCGCGAGCGCCTTCATGTGCTGGGGCATCTGCGACGCGCGCGCTCCGCGGAACATCGGCATCGGCTCGTGAACGGGCGCAGGGGCAACCGTCGTGGCAGCTTCCATCATCATCCTCCTCCTCCGAGGTTTTGCGAGTCTCCCAGGGGGCTATCGGTCCGTGACGACCTTGGGGCACGTGAGCCGGGCGGAACCGAGACAGGCCGCTCGGATCCTCTCCCGTTCGCTCCCTGCCCTGGGGCGTCCGGCGCTGGGCGCAAAACTATCGAGTGCTTGCGGCGAAGTCGAACGCAGGACGAAAAGGGGCCCCGTCGACGTTCGCTACTAGCATGCTTTTCTTGCCTCGCCGGGCTTGTTCAGAATTGGACAAGCCGAAACTCCCCTAAGCGGGGGACGGGTTTCAGGATTTAGGGAGGTCCGGGAACCTCTCGGTCACCGATCCGAAGATCTCCAGAGCCCGATCGAGATGCTCTCGCTCGTGGGTCGCCATCAGGCTCGTCCGCAGCAGCGCGCCGCCGGGCGGCACCGCGGGGTGCAGTGCGACGTTGGTGTAGACCCCGGCCTCGAACAGCGCCTTCCACAGCGTCGCCGCCTGCCAGTCCTCTCCCACGACGACCGGCACGATCGGGGTGATCACCTCGTTTCCATCCGGCAGGCGAGTCGGCTCGACGACACGCAGCCCCAGCTCGCTGAGCCCGCGGTGAAGGTAGGCGGCGTTGTCGAGCAGGCGCTCGAACAGCGGCCCCCCCTCGCGGCGGCAGATCCGCACCGCCTCCAGCGCGGCGCCGACCGCCGCCGGGACCCCCGCCGCCGTGAACATGAAGGCGCGCGCCGTGATCCGCAGGTATTCGACGACATCGGCCGGTCCGGCGATGAACCCCCCGCACGACGCGAGGCTCTTGGAGAACGTTCCCATCCGCAGGTCGACCCGGTCCTCGAGCCCGAACAGCTCGCAGGTCCCTGCGCCGCGCTCGCCGAGCGCTCCAACCGCATGGGCCTCGTCGACGAGCAGCCGGGCCCCGTGGCGCTCGCACAGATCGACCACGGCCGGGAGGTCGCATATGTCGCCCTCCATCGAGAACACCCCGTCGACGACTACCAGTACCCCGCCGCCATCGCCGGCGGCGCGCTCTAGCATCCGCTCGAGCTTGTCCATGCGGTTGTGGTTGATAGCCCGTGGTGAAGACGATCGCGTCCTCGGTCCCCATCCATTCGGCGATCTCGCGCTCGAGCTCGACGTGCAGGGGGATCGTCCCGTTCATGAACCGCGAGCCGGTCAGCGCCGTCCCGTAGCGCTCCAGCGCGTCGCGGGCTGCGGCCTTGACGCGCGGGTCGCCCGTCAACCCGAGATAGTTGTTCGAGCCGAGCATCAGCGTCTCGCGACCCTCCATCTCGACGACGGGCCCCGCCTCGGACTCGATCAGCCTGAAGTAGGGGACCACGTCCGCCTCGCGAGCGGCGGCCAGGATCTCGATCCGGTCGTGGGTGCGCGCCTTCTCGAAGACGTCCGTGGGGACACGCGCCGTCTCGGCCATCGGCGGAAAGTCTGGCACGCCGGGGCCCGGCGGCGATCGCCGGCCGCGCGCGCGACGCGAAGCACCCGGCGATGGACTAGGTTGGCGGCGTGGCGAGCCCGGCGAACTCCCGGCAGCGGGCGACGAGCGAGTCGTCGGCGCCTCCGGGCAAGCTCACCGTCCGGCCCGTGCGCGGGCGCCGCGACCTCACAAGGTTCATCAAGCTCCCGTTCGAGCTTCACCGCGACCATGACAAGTGGGTGCCGCCGCTGATCTCGGAGCGCCGGCGCTTCCTCGATCAGGGCAAGAACCCATTCTTCGAGCACGCCGAGGCGCATTACTTCCTGTGCGAGCGCGACGGCAGGCCGGTGGGGCGGATAACGGCGCACATCGATCGCCGCTGGGACGAGTACCAGGGCGGCAACGACGGCATGTTCGGCTTCTTCGAGTGCAGCAACGACCTCGCCGCCGCCCGCGCCCTGATCGGGGCCGCAGCGGAGTGGCTGCGCGAGCGCGGCCGCGAGCGGATGCTGGGGCCGATGGACTTCACGACCAACGACGAGTGCGGCCTGCTGATCGAGGGCTACGAGATCGCGCCGATGATCCTTCAGCCCTGGCACCCGCCCTACTACCGCGAGCTGCTCGAATCGCAGGGCCTCGTCAAGCGCATCGATCTGTTGATGTGGAAGCTGATGATGGGCGAGCTCCACGAGGAGACCGAGTTCCATCCCCTGATCCACGCCGCCGCCGACAAGTCGGCCAACGAGCACGGCGTCCGGATCCGCAACATGCGCAAGCGCGAGCTGGCGGACGAGATCGCCCGCTTCATGGAGGTCTACAACGAGGCGTGGGGCCCCAACTGGGGCTTCGTCCCGATTACACAGGCCGAGATCGACTTCCAGGCACGCGATCTCAAGCCGATCCTGCGCGAGGAGTGGGCGATGATCGCCGAGAAGGGCGACGAGGTCGTCGGGGCCGCGCTGACCCTGCCCGACATCAACCAGGCGCTGGCGAAGATGAACGGACGGCTGCTCCCGTTCGGATG
>WNGB01009516.1_pt1 | contig 13616 bp, 17 predicted proteins | sample 5400681 | NCBI WGS metagenome assembly WNGB01 (sample SAMN13153367, study PRJNA577476) | soil metagenome | isolation source: 115 cm soil or saprolite under grassland replicate 2 | place: USA:California | collected 2016-06-15 | reverse complement strand
TGGAAATGGAATGTAAAGGGTCGCAATGAAAAACGGACAGGCGATCAACATTCCAATTCCTGAGACCCAGAAATAAGAACCCGCAAAACGCGAACGCAATCTATCGGCGATGACGCCTCCCAAGAGCGTCGATACCAAACCTGCGACGACGGTGATCAATCCGAAGATCGTCATGCCTACGTCTGGACTTTGATTCCGAAAACGAAGATAAGCGGGGGCCCAAAATCCCAGGCCGCCTTGTACAAAAGTCATCAATGTCATCGCGATGCAGTTGATGAGGTAGGAGCGTGTGCGGAACAAATTCAGGTAGTCACGCAGACTGCGGCGCGGTGATTTCTGTGCCAGATGATCCGCTGCGACGCGCGGGTCGCGTTGCCAGAAGCACAGGAGACCCAAGAGCAACCCTGGCGGGGCAACGAGATAAAATGCCCAGCGCCAGCCGAGATGAGCACCGATCAATCCGCCGATCACATAGCCGAGCGCGCTGCCAACTGGAATCGCTGCACAAAAAATCGCCATGATCCGACCCCGCTTTTCGATCGGGAAAAGGTCGGACAAGATCGTGGGCGCTGCGGGTCCGTAGCCGCCCTCGCCAATTCCAACACACACGCGAGTCGCAAAGAGAATTCCGAATGTCGCGGCAAGACCGGAACCGCCGCTGGCCAGGCTCCACAAAATCACAGCCGAGCCAATGATGATCCAGCGCGAGAATCGATCGGCGAGCAAACCGAGAATCGGCGCGCTGACCATGTAAGTCACGAAAAACGCGTCGCCAAGCAGACCGGTCTTAGTCATGGCGTTTACGTCGTCGGCTGCAAAGAAACTTGCGCGAATATCAGGCTCGAGCGCAGCCAGAACCTGCCGGTCGATGTAGTTAAAAAGATTGATGGCCAGGAGCAGAAAGAGTGCGGTGCGCGCGCCACTCACCGGTCTCTTCCACGCAGAATCCATTGGCAGTTGTGATTGCAGTTTGGCGGTCGCCAATTGTAAATGATAAACGATGTCTTCCATGTCCGCCGCTGAACGCGTGCTTTATTTTTTTGGCCGGCTGCTGGTGCGTTGCTTTTATCGGGTCACTGTGCTGGGTCTGGAAAACATTCCCGCCGGCGGCTTCCTGCTTTTGCCTAACCACATCACGTGGATTGACGCCATCGTTCTGCAGCTCGCTTGCTCTCGCCCGATTCGATACGTCATCGACCAGGAACATTATCATAAACCGATTCTGCACCCGATTCTGCGCAGGTTGGGTTGTATTCCAATCGATATTCGCAATTCGCGTTCCGCCATTCGCGCTGCGGCGGAAAAAATCGCTGAGGGCGAGATCGTCTGTCTTTTTCCCGAGGGCCAGTTAGAGCGCACAGGGGTCCTTTTGCGTTTGCAACGGGGTTACGAATTGATCGCGCGCCACGCTAATGCGCAGGTCGTTCCAGTCTGGCTCGATCAACTCTGGGGATCGATCTTCTCATTCCAGGGCGGCCGATTTTTCACAAAATTTCCGAAGCGCATCCCGTACCCTGTAACGATCGCCTTTGGCAAACCGCTCACAGCCGAGACCGCCGACAATGCGACGGTCCGTGAGGAATTGCTTAAGCTCGGTGAATTTTGTTTCAGTCGCCGTCCATCGTTAGACCGACATCTTGCCGAAGAATGCGTGCGCGGACTGAAGCGCAGACGTTTCGCGACGGCGGTGATCGACGGGACCGATCATAGCCAACTGAGCCGGGCAAAATTGCTCGGCGCGGCGGCGGCATTGAGTCGCTATCTTCGGAAAGAATTTCCCGACGAACGAATCGCCATTGTTTTGCCTGCCAGCAAAGCATCGATGCTGGCGAATCTGGCGGTCACGCTGGCGAACAGGGTTCCTGTGGACCTTAATTTCACAGTGGGACGCGCAGCGAATCAATCCTGCTGCAAACGCGCCAACCTGCGCGTCGCAATCTCAGCAACGCAATTCATGGAACGCCTAAAGGATTTTCCATGGCCGGAACGCGTTTTGAAATTGGACGAACTGATGCCGCAGTTAAAACGCCAGATCGTTTTCTGGTGGATCATGTCGGTTCTCGTTCCGGCACGTTTGCTCCTGCGCCTTTTGCAAATTCCAAAGCAAGGCGGCCACAGGGAAGCAGTCCTGCTGTTTACGAGCGGAACCACCGGAGAACCAAAGGGCGTTGTAATCAGCCACCGCAATGTCGTCGGAAATGTCTCACAGTTCCGGCAATTGCTGGACGCACGAGAGACCGACGCGATCCTGGCGTCACTGCCGTTTTTTCACACCTTCGGATCGACCGTCACACTCTGGTATCCGCTAATCGAAGGCGTGCGAATTGTGACGTATCCCAACCCGCTGGAAGCCGCAAAGAATGCGGAGCTGATCGAGCGATACAAACTAACATTCCTTCTGATGACGCCCACTTTTCTGCGGATGTACCTGCGCAAGGCCGAACCGCATCAGCTTCGCAGCTTGCGCCTCATCATCACCGGCGCCGAAAAGTTGCCGCTCGATCTTGCGAGTCATTTTGAAGAACGCTTCCACAAAAAAGTCTACGAAGGCTACGGGCTCACCGAGACAGCGCCAGTGGTCAGCACAAATCTACCCGATCCGGAACGGAAAGAGCCTGGAGAACACGTGCAATCATCCAGTCGTCTGGGGTCGGTTGGCAGACTGGCGCCGGGAATGGCCGCGGAAATTCGCGAGCCGGAAACGGACGGAAAACTCTCGCTGTTCGAAACCGGGATGCTTTGGCTGCGCGGTCCTAACATTTTCGAAGGTTATCTGCACGATCCCAAGCAAACGGCAGAAGTTCTTTGCCATGGCTGGCTGAAAACAGGCGACATCGGCCGTTTTGACGAGGATGGATTCCTCTACATCGAAGGGCGGCTGTCACGCTTTTCAAAGATCGGCGGCGAAATGGTGCCGCACGAGACGATCGAGAGCAAAATTGTCGACCTCCTGGGTTTGTCCGGAAGAGACGAACGTCCGCTGGCCGTCATGGGTGTGCAGGACGAGGCGAAAGGCGAAGCGCTCGTCCTGCTTAGCGCAGTCGATATCGATCTCACGGAGCTGCGCAGCAAGCTTCACGAAGCCGGCGTGCCAAACTTGTGGATTCCCAAACAGCTCCAGCGCGTCGAAGCAATCCCAGTCCTGGCCTCGGGCAAGCTCGATTTAAAAAAATGCCAGGGACTCGTCGCCGAAGGCTAGGACGCGACTACAGCCTGTTCGCCGTGGCGAGCGCGCGCCGATTCGTTTGCCAATTAATTGTGCGCAGCGTTCGCCGGCAGCCCGGCTACAAAATTCTTGAGCAACTCATCAAAGCGGTCCGGCTGATCGACGAACACCGCGTGCGCTGTGTCCTCGATTTTTTCGAGACGCGCGCGCGGAATCTGGTTCGCAGCCGCCTGCTGGCGAGTTAACTCACCTGATTTTGCAGAGGCGATAATCAGCGTCGGACAATCAATTTTCTTCAGTGCCGGCGTCCGATTTACGCCGAACATGTCGGCGATAAGCATGGCGACGCCAACGTCAGGCGGCGTTCTCATCCCTGCGCTGACCAGCCCTTCGATCACGTCGTCGCTCGACGGTTTGCTGATGATTGCTCGCATCATTCCGCCCAAATACTCCTTCTGATGCGCTTGATAGACCGCGAACATTTTGAATTGCGCGGCGGTTTCCTGCGCGCGTGTGGCCATCCCGTCCGTGCCATCGGAAACTGCCGCATCCACCAGCACAATTCCTGCGAGATCTTTGGTGCCGTACCGCTCAACATAAGCGGCGATGTCCTGAACGCCTTGCGACCACCCAATGAGAAGAGGATGCCGCACGCCGAGGCGCTCCAGCAGCGCGTGCAAATCTTGCGCGCGTATCTCCGGTGTGTTCCCGCTTGTCGTCTTCGTCGATTCGCCCTGCGAACGCGGATCGAACGCGATGACTCGATGGTTCTTTGCAAATGTGTCGACCTCATGATGCCAAATATCCCCGCCTGTGCTCCAGCCGGGAATAAAAACCAGGACCGGTCCGTCGCCAGGCTTGCCCGCTTCAATTACACGCAATGAGACGCCATCGGCCACTTCCACCATGCGGGACGATCGCGTATTTGATTCCGTGCGTGCGCGCTCCGCACCAAGGCAAATCACGGGGATTAGGCAAAAAACGGCAAATTTGTTAGACGAGACTGACATGGCTCATTCTCCTTTGGCCGCTGCAGTTTTCCGCGCAAAAAATCAGATATATTAGGTAAGGGGAGGCGAGGGCTATGATCTTTAGAAACGGCTTGCCGGATCTTCTTCCTTAACTCGCCAAGGCGAGATTTTGCCGAAAAGGTCGCGTGTCGCGCCTGCAATGTCCTCGGCCTTCGATACGCCGCTGTCGATGAGAGCGCGCCCAGTGCTCGCCCAAATCTTCTTCACAACCAGCGCGCCGTTTCCGCGCACGATTCGACCAAGATGCTGAACAGCGGCAGCTGTAGCGGATTTGCGGATAAGTTCAGGCGAACATTTTGAAGTCAGTTCGCAGTACCGCCGCGCGACTTCTCCTACGCGGAGTGTGAGGAACGCGTTCGCAGCGCCGTTGGAAACACATTTCACTAGGAGAGCCGAGATGCCGCTCAATCCTGGGATTCCGCCCTTGAGTGCCGGCACCACAGAGACAGCAAGCGGCGCGACCATCTCTCCAAGATCAAGCGATTCCAGCCCGCTCGCGACGAAAGCTGTGCCGGCAACGTTCGCATACAGCCGCATCAATTCGCGAGGAGAAGGACGCTGCACGTAAATGCGGGCGATGCGTCCGACCATTTGAATTTGAGTAAAGAGAACAATGAGCCCGTCCAGGCGGCCATTTTGCATCAGGGCCGTGCTAAGAAACACTGTGCTTGCCGTTCTGCGGACGACTAAATCCGCTTGAATTGAAAGATGCCCAATCGCTTTTTCCATTTCCTCCTTTGTAACGAGCGGCAGATCGCGCGTCCGCGGATTTGCGGCGAGACGTGCGCGGAGAGCCAGCAAATAGGCGTCGTGCTTCGGACCGGAATCTTCCTCGGGCGGTCCGAGGGCAGCAGGAAGTCCCGCGTATGCAATCGCGTAGTAGAGCGCGAAAAATCCGGCTGCCAGGCAAACAGTCCAGAAAACGATAGTGCCAGCGATCGGATGGATTCTATCAGCCAATGAGACCAAGCTGGCGGCGCCTGCGATGATTAACGAGATCACGCAGACGGTCGTCGTCACAGCGAGGATAACCATTATTCTCCTCGCACTGGAATTCTGGGCTTCGGCGGCAGCTCTCACCTGGTTCTCGTTACTGTGCACTCAGAGCAGCGGGCTTCAATCGAAAGGTGATATCTCGCAGCGTGGTTCCCGCGAAGCGGTGTAGAGGCGGCTGTGTCAGCCGCAAACCAGATAAGAAAATTTCGGATTAGCGCCACACGCAATCGCGCGCGACGCTGCAGTGTGCAAAGGTCTCGGTGCATGCCTTTCGTCTTAGGCGTCGCGATTTTCACGCTCTCCTTCTACTCCGCGCGCGCCGACGAAAAGCCAATGATGAAGGCCGTGGTCGCGCATGAGTATGGCGCACCTGAAGTGCTGAAATTTGAAGAAGTGCCACGACCTGAGCCAAACGAAGACGAAGCGCTGGTGCGTGTGATCGCGAGCAGCGTTAATCCAGCTGATCCGCTTACGCTCAGCGGCAAATACGCGCGCGAATTTGGAACGCATCTGCCGCTCATCCCTGGCTACGATATCGCAGGCGTCGTAGAGAAGACAGGTGCCAATGTCACGAAGCTTAAAGTCGGCGCGGCCGTTTACGGTTACCCAACTTTCGGCGGCGGTTGGGCCGATTACGTCACGGTTAAGGAAGGGGAAGTGGCTGCAAAGCCCAAGTCCCTAAACTTCGTAGAATCCGCTGCGGTACCGATGGGCGCCTTAACCGCGTGGCAGGCCTTGATCGACGTGGCGAAACTGCAACCGGGGCAAACAGTTCTCATTCACGGCGGTTCAGGCGGCGTGGGGAGCTTCGCGATCCAGATCGCAAAAGCGCGCGGGGCACGCGTGATAGCAACCGCTTCGACTGCCAACCATGATCTCCTGAAGCAGCTCGGCGCAGACGTGGCTGTGGATTATACGAAGACCAAATTTGAGGACGTCGCTAAGGATGTGGATGCGGTGCTCGATCCCGTCGGCAGGGAGACGCTCGCGCGTTCTTACGGCGTGGTGAAGAAAGGCGGCATTGTCATGTCGTTGGTTGCGCGTCCAGACCCAGTCGAGCTCAAGAAACATGGGATTCACGGAGCGGGTATCTCCGCCCATCCTGATGCCGAAGACCTGGCAGAGATCGCGCAACTGATCGACGCCGGGAAAATCAAACCAACCGTGACGCAGGTCCTCCCGCTAAGCGAAGCGATTGCGGCCCAACAACAGGCCGCGACGCATCATACGCGCGGAAAAGTTGTGCTGCGGATCGCAGACGAGCCGAAAAGTTGACGCAACGCGAGACGTTTAAGGTTTCCTGCAATGAAAAATACATTCTTGGCAATCTCTTCGGCCGGTCCGAATGCCGACCCATCGAAAGGCACGCGGGAGCAGCCTTTGTGGGATGAACACGTTGTATTTATCGATCAACTCGTTGAGGAAGGTTTCATTTTGATGGGCGGTCCCCTGGTCGATGAAGCTGGGCTGCCGCATGGCGCTCTTATAATCGTCAACGCTGAAGACGAAAATGAAGTGAGAGAGAAACTGAAGAATGATCCCTGGGCCCAGCACGGGATTCTAAAACTGGAGAGCGTAAGGCGCTGGGAAATCTTCATTGATCAGAGGAAGTAAGATCTTGATTCATGCTGGAAGCGCGGACCTTCACGCTGTCCGTGTCCAATTGCTTGTTCTTGTTCTTCGCAATACACTTTGGCCATGACCGCCAACGAAATCATGGAGGAAATAAAACGTCTCGGTCCAAAAGAACAATTGGGCGTGATCCGTTTTGCTTATCAACTGGATGCCGAACGGCGGTTAACTGGCAAAGAATTGTCACGACTGGCGGAGCGAATGGTCAGCGCCAAGGATCCAGCCGAAGAAGCGATCATTCGTGAAGCGATGGTTCGCGGCTTCTACAGCGCGACCGCCGGGCGCGCCGGATCAGGACCGAGAAACAAGCGCGCTATCGCGAAAAGAAATAGGAACAAACGTTCCGCGAAGCGGGTGTAGAGGCGGCTGCCTGCTCGCGAATACTTTCGGAGTGTCAGCCGCGGATTGCTCTAATTGTTCCGCTCAAACCCTACAACGCGCCGTGGCGAACCTTTTCGTCGATCGCCAGGTAATCGTTCCGTGGCGGACTAAACGTATCGAGCACACGCGTCGGCAACAACGTTTCCACGCCATGCGCAACATTGCTTGCGAGATAGAAAGAATCGCCCATTGAAAGCTCGTGCGGCACGCCATCAACGATGAGGCGCATTTGACCCTCGAGAATATGAACGATCTGCTCCTGCGGATGCGAATGCGCAGGCATGGTGCTCCCGGCGGCCAGTGTAGCCATCATCTGATACATCGTTTTCCCGTGAGCGACAGTCCGGCGGGTGATGCCGGGGCAAATTTCAATTGTCGGATTTTCTCGTTTCATATTCCCAATTTTACGCGGGAAGCGCTAACCGTGCGAATGGCTGTCCATTAGTTGAATCTTGTCACCGTTCTTTGCGTCTGACACAGACGCCACTACAGCTCGGACTTTTTCGATTTTCAAACTTGCCACTCATCGCGGATCACTGGCAGAATCCGCCCATGAAAATATTTATGCCATTAATCACAATTCTGTTCGCGGCGCTGATCGCGACTCCCTCATTTGCGCAAACAACCTCCACGTCGCCCGCCGGGGCATCCAGCTCGAGTGCGGCTCAACCAGCAGCTTCAGGCGGCCAGCCGAATCAGCAGGAGATGATGAAACAAATGATGGAGTTGGCGAAGTTGAATGACAACCACAAGCTCCTCACCGGCCTCGACGGCAATTGGAATTACACCATCAAGTTCTGGATGAGTCCCGATCCGAACGCCAAGCCGGACGAATCAAAGGGCACTGCCGTCAGGAAATCGATGATGGACGGCCGCTACTCCATGCTCGATGTCACCGGGAAAATGGAAATGCCCGGCCCCGACGGTAAAAAAAAGGAGATGACGTTCAAAGGGCATGGAATCGATGGCTACGACAATGTTAAAAAGAAATTCGTCGGCAGCTGGGTCGATAACATGGGCACAGGCATCATGTTCTCCGAAGGCACTTACGATCCCACGACGAAGACCTTCACCTACACCAGCGAGTTCGAAGCCATTCCCGGTATGAAGCAGCAGATCCGCGAAGTCATCAAGATCACCGATAAGGACCATCACACCTTCGAGTGGTACGAGAATCGTGGCGGCCAGGAAGTGAAAACGATGGAGATCAATTACACCCGGGCCGGCAAGAAATAGCGCGACCAGTTTATAAATGTTGTAGTCGCCTCGCTGTGTCGAGGCGCTCCGATGCTGTTGCTCCCTCGAGAACACGGCGACACAGCGCCGTGGCTACAGCGCCTATTATGCAAGAGTCACGACAGCCAACGTCGTGACTCTTTTGTATTTTATGTGACGACAGTACGGTGTAGCGGCGGCTGTGCTCGCCACGCCGGAGCCAGGCGAAGGCAGATCAGCCGCAATGTGAGCAAATTTGAATGATTCGCCCAGACGAGACTGCTCTTTCATTCCGATGAAACAACGAACCGATTGCCTTCACTGTCCTTGAACATCGCGTAGGTGCCCCAGGGTTGTTTTTGGGGTGGGCCTTCAAATTCCACGCCGCGCTTCTGAAGCTCGGCATAGGTTTTATCGATATCATCGCACGCGTACGACATGTTCATGAACGACCCGATTCGTTTTTCCTCGCCTTCCGGTGTGAATAGCACGACTCGAGTCTCCGCTTTGGGAATTCGCAATTCGATCCAGCGCTGCTTCTCGTCGAAGGGCTGATCGGTGATGATCGTGAACCCAAGTTTGTCGGTATAAAAATCGAGCGCGCGATTTTGGTCGGCGACCGGAATACTGATGAATTTGATTTGCTTGATCATGATGCGCTGAACCTAATGTGACCGATCTCTTCGCGTCCAGACGCGAGCAGCACTACGCGCAAGAAATCGCTGTCCATTTATCGGTATAGCTGATATTCAGCTCGAAAATGAATTTCTGCTCGCCACGCCGTAGTCCCACGACCGCGGGACGAAGGCGGGTCCATTTATCCGTATAGCTGATATAGACTTAGTCTTTCTTCCTTCTTAGTTCGCACCTCTTACTTCCCCGTGCCTCGCTTCAAACAAACCATTCCCATCGACGACTACATTCTCGATGTCCTGATGCGCGATTTGATCGGGCACGATCAACAGCCAGCCGCGTATCTGGTTTATCTGTACCTTTACGGCCAGGCCGCGCGGAAGAAATGGAAACCGGTCGTTGCCAGTTTGCGAACGCTCGCCGACGCAACCGGCCTTTCCAAAAGCGCCGTCCAAAACGCGCTTGCAACGTTGCGCGGCCGCGAATTAATCGTCACCGCCCGCAATCACACGACCGCTACTTCCCGCCATCGCGTGCTCCGCCATTGGCGCAGGTAATCTTTGTAGCCGCCTCGCTGTGTCGAGGCGTTCCGTTGGCATTCAAGAACGCTACTTCGTCACGAACGGCGGCGGAGCCATTCGCTCAACGCAGCTCACGTCAAGATTGTTCGCGTCGCCTTTTTCCAGAAATTCGATCGCGATCCGATCAATACAACCAGGGTCCTTTAAGCCATCAACGCCGTGGCCGGCCTCGGGGATAATGACATGTCTGCTGTTCGGCAAATGCGTGGCGACTTCTTCGCCGTATTTTGGCGGCGTGACCGGGTCCATGTTCCCGGAAAAAATCAGCACCGGCGTGTTTGACGAAACCGGCCCGTGAAAATCGGTCGGAATCTCACCACGCGGCCACATCCCGCAGGCGCGCGTTTGCTGGAACACGCGATAGTTCCCGAATGGATTACCCGCAGTCAGCTTCACCGCTTCCTCGGGAGTAATGAAGGGGACGTCTTCCGCGCACGTGACCGACAAATACATTCCGTCCGCCACGAAATCAGGGATCGAAGGCGCAATTGCTTGCTGGAGAAACGGCGCGAAATCGCCATTGGCCGCGTGGTGAACGATCAACGGAATCCGGGCCGCTTTATCGCGTCCGTACATCCAGCTCCTGATCTTCTCCCCAAACACACCGCGCTGAATTTCGATTGTCGTCGGCGCGGCCTTGCCGGGCGGAGAATATTCCGCACGCGCAGGCTGTTTCTCCAACTGCTCCAGCACGTTCTTCCAGTCGTCGCGAATTTGGGGGAACGCGGCGTGACACGGTGGGTCCCGTTCGCATTCGTCCAACAGCAGATCCATTGCGCGCGCTCCGGCCTCGGCGTGGTGTAACGGCATTTTCAAATCAGTCGGCGCGACGGCAAGCAGGATCGCACTGCGCACGTGGTCAGGATGCCGCCGCATATAAACCAGTTCTGCGCGCGTTCCGTACGACCCCCCAAAAAGATTGATCCTGTCATAACCGATCCACGCTCGCACATCGTCGAGATCATCCATCGCGATGGACGTTGTGTATTTCGTCAGGTCCGCGCGCTGCTCGAGGGCGTGACGCATTTTCTTGACGTAATCGATTGGAAACATCTCGCTGAGGTAATACTGCGGTGTTTTTTTCCGCGGAATTGCGAGGCGATTTGATTCCCCAGAGCCGCGCTGATCGACGCACACCACATCGTGCCGACGGCGATACTCTTTGCCCGGCCCGGCGTAGAATCCGGCTACGTTTACAGACGATGCGCCCGGCCCGCCCGCCAGATCGAACAGCGGGTCCGCTTTCGTTTTTTGATCGAACGCCGGCAGCACGACGATGTTTAAATCGATCTTTCGACCGGTGCGGGTTTCCCGGTTTTCAAAAACCGTCAGCTTCCCGCAAAACAATTCCTCATCGATTCCAGCTAACCGGCACGGCTTCAACTTCGACAAACCGCCCGGCAGCCGTTGCTTGGCGCAACCGCCCACATCGAGCAGAAGCAGGACCACGCCGGTCGTCATCAGCGGAATAGAACAAACCCAGCGGAGTCCGCGCACGGTCGACCTTATTGCGCATGCGCGAGGTCGCGCAAACTCGAATCCGTGTCCGACGCAAACCCAAGCGCAGCTGGCTCCTCAAAGCCACTCGCGCCCGCCGCGGCTACCACTCCGTGCAACATCAGCCGAAGACTCGCACTGGCGAGCTCGGACCGTTACAGACAACCGGCCAGAGCGTTTCGGGCGCTTCGTGCTACCATCAGCTGTGCCGATCATCCTTGTTGCACTGCTCTTTTTTGTTCTCCTCTCGGCTACTGGCGTTATTTTGCTTTCCCTTGTCTTGCGTTACCGCGCCGGCACTGCTCGCCGCCAAGGCCGACGCTGGGTTGCCGGCGTAAATCTCTGGATGACCAGCCTCTCGGCTGCCCTCTTTCTCTCCTTCGCCTTCCTGATCTCCTTCTGGCTCGGCACAGCTTTTCGGTTTGCTCTGATTGGTACGGGTTTTGGAGTCATTCTTGGCTTGCTCGGTTTGGCGATGACCCGTTGGGAAACCCAACCGGAAGGACTTTTCTACACTCCGAGCCGCTGGCTCGCGCTTCTTGTTACGCTGGCAATCGCAGCACGTTTTGTCTACGGCTGGTGGCACGCCACGCACTTCGGCAGCGGCATTGCCAGCAATCAACATTGGTTGATGAATGCTTCCGGAACAGAGCTTTCCCTGGCAGTTGCTGCGTGGTTAATAGGCTACTATCTCGTCTATTCTATTGGGGTGCGTCTGCAAATTACCCGTCACGAGGAAGGGCGCGCCAATTAAGTAGCGAGCGGAGCGAGCGCCAGCTCAAAGCCACTCGCGCACACCGAGGCTGGGATCGGGCGGGCTGATGATGCCGCCCAGTCTGTCCCAGACTGCATTTAGCTACTCTATAAACTGCGCGATTGACCGATATTTGTCGCTGAGCTCGTGGATACGGTGCTCGAAGTGACGGATTCGATGGATGGAACGGAACACCAGCCAGGTGCCGAGCACAACCAGACCCAGGTTCAGGAGCATCAGAGGCGCAAGCAGGGGCATCACTTTCTCGAAGCTGTAATAGCGCGAGGTCGCGATCAGTGCGCTTAGCACGGACAGAGGCAAAGCGAAGACGGCAATGCCGGTGCGCAACGAAGCCAGCGCTGTTCGTTTCTCAGCGAGGAGCACCTGGATTTCGCCGAAGATGATATTGTCCGGCCCGGGTAATCCGTTCTCTTCCAGACTCATTTGCGTTTTAATCTAATCGATTCCGCACAAAACTCGGCGGAAAATCGAGTTGAACTCGTGGAATCGCCTCATCGCCACGGCGAGGCGATCTCGGTAGCTATTTCCCCGATATCGCCTATAGTCTTTGATGGCTAAAAAACGTGGTATCTCTTTCACGCGTCGTATGCCCGACAACATTACGGAGGAGCTGGTTGTCGTGCTTTCCTCCAAAGCGTCGTTTGAATTCAAGCCCCTGTTCGACATCATCCTGCTTAATCTTCGGGAACGAAACGCTGCCAGTGGAGGCGAAGAGATGCTGCGTTTGCGTGCTTATGAAAAACTTCAGGGCCTTGTCAGCCAGGGCGCGGTCAACCGGACAGTCACAGGGGTCACGAAGAAATACAAAGGCGTCGCTCCGCGAATGGTTCTGCTGCGCGCTGAGATGAAAGCTTTGCGGGCTGACTGTAATGAGCGCGCTCGCGCAAAGGCTGCCGCGGCGAATTAATTGCTCCTGATCGAGGGGCTACAACGAATCTTACGCTGCTGGCTTCGACTTCGTTGCGGCTTTCTTTCGTTTGCGTGGGCTTTTCCTAGGCTTTGAAGCAGCTCCATTACGAACAGCACGGCGCTGTTCGGAAGCGGACGCAGCGCGCTGGCGACGTTCCTTGCGCAGCTTCTTCTCGCTCAAATAAGTCCTAAACTTCTTATAAGCAAAACCGCCGCCCAACCCGGCAGCAGCAATTGCGAGGGCAGCTGCGATCTTAACCGGCCCGCGGCCCGGTGCCATGTGCCATGGACATTTGTCTAGCGGATACTTATCCGGAAGATGAAACCCACAGCCAGGTGCATTACACTTACGCGCCATAATTGGTTATCTCGTTAGCCAGGCGGCATTGGAACAACTGCTAAAGCTCTACTAGGGGTGTCCACGCTTACAAGTTAAATCGCGCGAAGCCTAGGGTGCGACGTGTTGCGGCTCCGGCAGATAGAAAAAGAGAATCCCGAGAATCACATAGACCGAGAGAAGTTGGATGCCTTCGATCCAGTTGGTCTCGCCGTCTCCGCTGATCTGAAACAGGATGTAAACCGAGGCCACGACCGCGACCACTTCCGGCACCGTGAATTCCAGGTTCATTGGTCGCCCGAAAAAATAGGAGAGAAAAATCAGCACGGGCGCGACGAAAAGCGCGATTTGCAGACTGGAGCCGATCGCGATGCCGACGCTAAGGTCCATCTTGTTTTTCATCGCCATGAGGATGGCAGTCGAGTGCTCGGCCGCATTACCCACGATCGCCACCACGATAACG
>WNGB01010084.1_pt1 | contig 13618 bp, 15 predicted proteins | sample 5400681 | NCBI WGS metagenome assembly WNGB01 (sample SAMN13153367, study PRJNA577476) | soil metagenome | isolation source: 115 cm soil or saprolite under grassland replicate 2 | place: USA:California | collected 2016-06-15 | reverse complement strand
ACGAAGCAGGCGAACATCGATACGGGCGACCCGTTCAGCTACACGTCCGTTCTGGAAGCGCAGCGCAATCTCTACCGGCTCGGCATTTTCAGTCGCGTCGATGTACAGGGCGAAGAGGTCGGCACCTCCGTCGCCGATCGCAATGTCCTGATCTCGGTCCAGGAAGGGAAAGATCTGACGGTGACGGGCGCGCTCGGGTTCACATCGCCAATGCAGAGCGGGTCCGGCAAGTTCTCGCTCCTCGGATCCGCATCGATTGCGCATCGAAATCTTTTCGGCACCGGCCGGTACCTCGGTCTGGAGACGATCTTCACGCAAAACAAAACGCGACGAGACGTCTTCCTCACCTATCGTGAGCCGTTCATCGGCCCTTGGCAGGTTCCGGTTCAACTTACCATCTTCCAAAATAACGATCTTCGCCGCGGCGCTCGGATACGTCAGCGAGGCACATTCGTCAACTGCGTCAGCGGAAACCTATGCGATCAAATCAAGAACTCACTTGTGCCGGGACTCGATCGCTCCATCGCGAATGTAAAGATCTCCAGCTTGACGCCGACATTCTTCTGGGATAAGCGCGACGATCCACTCGACCCGCATCGCGGTTTCTTCACCAGCGCGTCAACTCAATACGCATTCCGCGCATTCGCGGCAGATGCGAATTTCCTGAAAGAGTTCGCACAAGGATCGTGGTACCTGCCCGTCTCCGGCCGCTCGGTCTTTGCCGTTTCCGGGCGCGCCGGCTTAATCCAGAACCTCGGCAATGTGCCGCTGAGCGAACGATTCACGGCTGGCGGCGATTCTTCCCACCGCGCATACTCCCTCGATCTTCTCGGCACCGTTTGCCTCGATCCTCTCGATACCGGCTGCCGGCCAACACTCGTGCTTCTCAAGCCTGGGTCAGCGGCCCCGATCGGCGGATTGGCCACCTTCATCGCCAACGCAGAGTATCGCTTCCCGATTTTCAGCACCGTCGGCGGAGCAGTATTCGTCGATGCCGGCAATGTATTCGCCGACACCGCCATTCGCGTCGACGATCTTCGGTATGGCGTTGGCACCGGTCTTCGCTACCTTTCGCCAGTGGGTCCGCTGCGGATCGACGTCGGCTACAAATTGAAGCGGCAGATCATCGGATTCGACACCGATACTGGAAAGGCGCTCTTCGAGAAGCCCTATGCCTTCTTCATTACCCTCGGCTACGCGTTCTAGAACGACGACTGGATGCTATCCGCAGCAGCGCGTGCACGCTCCGCCTCGAGGGTGGCGATGCGCGCGCGGAGGTCGGCGATCTCCGTGTGCAGATGCGTGAACTCATCCTTGACCGCTTCACGCGCGAGCTCCTGAAGCTTCGTCTGAAGCCTCTTGACCTGATCGGCCTGGAATTGTGACAGGCGGTTGATCGACCCGCCGAAAACGTCACGCAGGAGCTGCTCGAGATCGTTCGTCATACCTTGCCGAGGCGAGCAATTGAAGTGCCACGAGCGTTCGTGGGAAGATTTTGTCCCGTCGTCAATGGAAATCCGCAGCTTTGCCGAGTTCTGGCCGTATTACGTCCGTGCGCATTCGCGCACCTCGAGGCTGCGGCTTGACGTCGGGTTTTCCCTGCGGATTTTCCGGCGCCTTCTCCGGCTCGATCCGCTTGCCCGTGGTCGTGTCGAACACCGCATTGCGCAGAAACGCTTCGGTGGACCACGGCGGAGCGCCGCCGCCAAGGTATTGGTGGAACCATTCGAGATGCGCGGTGTAGTAGAGGGCCATCTCGTACCAGCTCGGCCAATGGCCCGCATCGGAGTAGACGATCAGACGCGACGGAACGTGCATCTTCTGCAGCGTCATCGGCACCGCATTCGGGATACACGTCACTGGAGAACGCGATCCATTGGCTGTTCGGCGGCCAGAGAAGGTCCGACACGCTCGTCGATAGGTGCGTGAGCTGGCGAGGCTCGCCGCCGGTGAGCGGCAGAAGGAACAGATTGTTTTCGCGAATGAAGGCCACTTGCTGACCGTCCGGCGAGATTCGGGGACTGCTGTCGCCGTCACCCTGCGTGAGCGGACGCGCGTTCGAGCCGCCGATATTCATCATCCAGATTCTTGTCGATCGCTTCCCGCGCGCGAGATCGGTCGTTGCGACGGTGAAGAGGAGCGATCGCTCGTCCGGCGACAGCGTCAGATCGCTGATGCTTTTGACGCGATACACGTCCTCGATCGTAAAGGCGCGCTTTTGTTGTGCAGCGGCCGTTGCCGCGACGAACAGAAAGAGGATACAGGCGGCTCGTTTCATGGCCCGGATGCTATCAAGCTATGATTCGGCGCTCCATGCGGTGGCCGGCGCTTTCGTACCCGGAATGGAGCGACACCTGCGAAACGCTGCACATGTGGACGCAGATCGTGGGCAAGATTCGCATGGAGAAAACGCCGCCGATGAACCATTGGTGGCACGTCACGCTCTACGTGACAGCACGCGGGCTGGGCACCTCACTGATTCCGGACGAGTGCCGGCCGTTCGAGATCGACTTCGACTTTCTCGCACATCGACTGGCGATCGTCACGACGGAGGGCGAGCGCCGCGAGCTGCCGCTCGAGCCGATGACCGTCGCCGACTTCTACGCGCGAGTGATGAACATGCTTCGTGAGCTGAACCTCGATGTGCAGGTCAACACGCTGCCGTCTGAGGTCCCGAATCCAATTCCATTCGATCATGACCGCGAGCACCGTTCGTATGACCTCGACGCGGCGCAGCGATTCTGGCGAGCCCTCGTCTGCACGACCGAGGTGATGACGGAATTCCGCTCTCGGTTCATCGGCAAGGTCAGCCCGGTGCATTTTTTCTGGGGCGGCTTTGATCTGGCCGTCACCCGTTTCTCCGGCCGCCGCGCGCCTTTGCACCCTCCCGTTCCGACCGTACCTGATCTGGTCGTGCAGGAGGCGTACTCGCACGAATGCTCGAGCGCCGGCTTCTGGCCGGGCGGCATGGGCTTCGACGCGATGTACTTCGCCTACGGGTATCAGGAGCCGGAGGGATTTTCGAAAGCGCGCGTGCGGCCGAGTGCAGCGTCGTACAGCGATCCATTGCGTGAGTTCGTCCTGCCATACGATGCGGTGCGCACGGCGCCGCAACCCGAGAAAGCGCTGATGGAGTTTCTGGAGTCCACCTACGATGCGGCAGCGGATCTGGGACGTTGGCCGCGCGCGGAGCTCGAGCGCCGAGGAGCGAGTCATGGCATTGCTTGAGGGGAAGAGCGGAATCATTTTCGGCGTGGCCAACAAGCGGTCGATCGCCTGGGCCATTGCGCAAGCGTTAGCGGATGAGGGGTTGCGCCTTGCGTTCACCTATCAGGGCGAGCGCCTCAAAGAAAACGTTCAGGAGCTCGCGTCGACGATGCAGGGCTCTCTGCTGCTGCCGTGCGACGTCACCATCGACGCGGAAATCGACTCCGTCTTCAAGAGCGTCGACGAGCAGTTCGGCAAGCTCGACGTGCTCGTGCACTCCGTTGCCTTCGCTCCGCGTGAGGACCTGGAAAACGAATTCGTGAAAACGAGCCGCGAGGGTTTCAAAGTCGCGCATGACATCTCCGCCTATTCGCTGGTCGGCCTCACGCGCGCCGCGCTGCCGCTGCTGGAAAAGGCCGGAGGAGGTTCCGTGCTGGCCATGACGTACTACGGCGCGGAAAAAGCAGTCGAGGGCTACAACCTGATGGGCGTGGCCAAAGCGGCGCTCGAAGCTTCCATCCGCTACCTCGCCGCAAACCTCGGTCCCAAAAACATCCGCGTGAACGCGATCTCCGCCGGGCCGGTGAACACGCTCGCCGCACGCGGAATCAAGGGATTCACCGGAATGATGAAACACCACGCCGAAAAAGCGCCGCTGCGCCGCAACGTGGAGCTCGAGGAAATCGGTAACGCCGCCCTGTTTCTCTGTTCGCCGATGTCATCGGCGATCACCGGCGAAGTGCTGTACGTCGACTGCGGCTACAACATCATCGGGCTGTGAAACCTGAAGACTGAGGTCTGAGGACTGAGGACTGAGGTTCACCGCGGGGTGAGCGCGAATGACTTGATCGCCGTCTGCGGCGGCAGTTGGGTGAGCATCAACGTCTTCTGTCCGGAGGACGGAACGGCGATCGAGCCGACGCGTTGCGGGTTCGGCTGATCGCTGCGGATGACTGACAACTCGTACGAGCCGGGCGGCGCAACGATGACCACGAACGCGCGCTGTTGCGGATCGATGAACACGCGCGCGGAGGCGTTTTTCGGAGCGGCGACCGTGAAGATGTTCGCGGTCAGCGCAAGCTCGCGATTCGCTCGCGTGAGCTGCTCCTGAAGGCGAAAATTGTCCTGTTGCAGGCGACGGATCTCCGCGTCGCGAGACGCGAGGTGTTCTCCCGACGCACGCATCCCGAGCTCGCGCCAGGCCCACAGCGCTAGAAAGACAATGGCGGCCGTGGCGAGCCACCACCACGGCCGGAACGCGAATCGCCGTTCAACGAGTGTCGTATCTCCGAATTCGTATTCCGTCGTGGGTTCGCTCAGCGTTTCGGCTCCTGACGTTCTTCGGTGTTCGGGAATTCGAGGTCGACCCGCAACCCGGTTTTGTTGGGCGTGCGGCGGCCGGGATATCCGCTGGCGCGGCCGCCCGATTCGCCGTTCGTGCTGTGAGCGCCCGCCCCACCATCCCAGAAGCCTTTGTCTTTCACGTTCTCACGAGCGTTGCCTGCCATGGGAATCTCGATTCTACTCGTTCTTTGTTGTTCGTTCTTTGTTCTTCGTTCCTTCTGCCTCGAGTGGCGGAAAACGAACAACGAAGAACGAACAACGAAGAACTACTGCGAGTGAAAGGTGTAATCGACGGCGATGTGATTCCCGGCGACAATTCGCCCCTGTACGCGCACCGTTGCGCTGACGGGAACCACTCCGGCCGCATCTCCCTGACCGATGATTTCAAACGCGTTGCCGTTCACGTTGATCGAGCCCATCATCTTCCCCTGATCATCCTGGTAGCTCGCTGTGCCCCCCGGCTGGTTGATCATGTTTTCCGCCGCGAGCTCGGCGGCATTTTCTGCAAGCGCTGACGCGATCACGCGAGCGCGGAATCGTTGTGCCTCTCTCTGCGCGCGTGAGGAGTCGATCAGCATCAGCTCCATGAGGCCGAAGTACAGAATGGCCAGCGCGATTGCCGAGATGAGGACGTAGCCTCGCTCGTCAGTCGTGCGGCCGCGGAACAAGAATCTCATCGATCGCAAGTCGGTTCTGATCATCCGTGGCTGTGATGCGCACCGCGTCCTGCCCGGTGCCGAGTGTGAATGAACCGATTGTAAAATCGGGTACCCCGTGCGCGACCCAATCGGTTGTTTGCTGGGTGGCATTGAACGCCTTTCGGTGAACATCGCCGCGGCTTCGGAAATCGTAGACGACGGTCTCACCGAATCCGGTCTGGCGCAATGTATAGAGAATTAACGTCTTCGGCGTCTGCTGATATCCCTGAAATGTTGCCGGATAGTACTTTGTATCGAAGACATCCTTACGCATGCGGGCCATCACCGAGCTGACTTCCGGATGGGCCATGAAGTTGATCGGATAGCGCTTCTCGTTGGCGCGCATCTCCGCCGTGAGGATCACCACGATCCACAAGAAAATGCCGAAAACCACCAGCGTGACGACGACCTCCATCATCGTGTAGCCGCGCTCGCGCCTCACCAAAGCGAGTTTCCTCCGGTGTCGACGCGCACGATCGACAGTTTCGCCGTTCGCCGGGCGTTGTCCCAGCGCACCGTCATGGTGACGTTCTTTCGGTTGACGCTGACCACATCGACACGCACGGATGTGCTGTATGGCGCGAGGGGCCCGAGAATCGCCGTATCGGATTGAAAACCCGGTGGCTGAGTGTCGAGCGATCCGAAATTGATCCGCCGCCAGATCTCGGACTCGTTCGAGAGCGCCTGATACGCGAGGATCGTCTCGTTCGCTTGTCGCAGCCGCTTCTGCCGATCGGCGAACATGCTGATGGTGGTGGTGATCACGATGCCGAGGATCAACATTCCAACGAGCACTTCGATGAGCGAGAAACCGCGAGACTTCCGCATGTTGAGCTTCGATTGTAATGTGTGACCGTCATGAAGCTCCGCTTCGCCCCCTCGCCGACCGGAACCCTCCACGTCGGCGGAGCGCGCACCGCGATTTTCAATCTTCTCCACGCCCGTCATCACGGCGGCAAAATGCTGCTGCGCATTGAGGATACGGATGTCGAGCGCTCGCGGCAGCATCACGCCGAGCAGATCGTCAGCTCGCTCGAGTGGCTGGGGATCGAATGGGACGAAGGGCCCGTCTACCAGAGCGATCGTCTCGATCGCTATCGTGAGCGCGCCGAGGAGTTGGTCCGGCGTGGAGATGCGTATCGATGTTTCTGCACGGTCGAGGAGCTCGACGCGGAGCGTCTCGTGGCGGAAAAAGCCGGGATCGCGTATCGCTACTCCGGCCGCTGCCGGACGCTGACGATCGCGCCGAAGGACGCACCGCACGTCATTCGCTTCAAGGTGCAACCCGGCCCGATCGATTTTCACGATCTCATTCGTGGCGATGTTCACTTCGAAGGCGAGCTGATCGACGACTTCGTCCTGCTCCGTTCCGACGGGTTTCCGACCTACCACCTGTCCGTCGTCGTCGATGACATCGACATGGAGATCACGCACGTCGCTCGCGGGGACGATCACCTTTCGAATACGCCGAAGCACGTTCTGCTGTTCCGCGCGTTCGGCGCTGAATCTCCCGTCTTCGCTCATCTTCCGCTGATCCTCGGCTCCGATCGCAAGCGCCTCAGCAAACGCACTGGCGCGACATCGGCCGAGGAGTACCGCGACATGGGCATCGTGCCGGATGCACTGTTCAATTTTCTGATGCTGCTCGGCTGGTCACCGGGTGGCGATCGCGAGATTTTCAGCAAAGAGGACGCGGCGGCGACATTCGACCTCTCGGATGTCAACAAAGCGCCGGCAGTCTTCGACTCCGAAAAGCTCCTGTGGATGAATGGTCAGTACTTGATGCGGATGACTCCGGAGGAAATCTACCCGCACCTGCTTCCCTTTCTTCCCGAGCGGCGACCGATGTTCGAGCTTCTCGCGCTCATCGAGCTCTATCAAAAACGAGCGCGCACATTGAGGGAGATGGCGGAGCAGATGAATTTCTATTTTCTCGCCGACGACGCCGTCGTCTACGAGGCCGAGGCGGCAAAGAAGCACCTCAGAGGTGATGGACTCGAGGAGGCACTCCGCGAGATGCGCGATCTGCTCGCGTCAACGGAGCCGTTTGATGTGGCGGCGACGGAAAAGGCAGTGCGAGCAGTCGCGGAGCGGCGCGGAATCGGCGCGGGCAAATTGATTCATCCATTGCGGCTGGCGCTTACCGGCCGCGGCGCATCTCCTCCCGTCTTCGACGTCGCTGTGGTTCTCGGCAAAGAGCGCGCGTTACGGCGGCTGGAGCGGCTCATCGAGCGAGTTCGCGAGAGCGTTCCAGCCGATCTTTCATCGACATCATGAGCAGCCACGCTGCGCAAAGGCCGACCATCAGCACCGAAAACCATTTGCCGTAGATACCGACCGGCGAAAAGGGCTCGGTGGCGTTGTGAATGGCTTCGCTGTTCGGCAGCAGACCGGCTTCCGAAAACTCGTGGATCGAGTAGAAGACGATCTGAACGGTAAATAGCAGCAGGAACATGCCGGTGACCTGGAAGAAGCGCTTGATGTTGACCCGATGGCCGTAATGCGCCCAGGCCCATGACATCAACGCCGCCGCTCCGATGCCGAGGAGCGAGCCGAGGATGAATCGGCTGTTGCGCACCTGAATCAGCATCAGCGCTGTTTCCATGCCTTCGCGCGTGACCATCAGCACCGTGAAACCGAAAACCGCCGCGACGGCGAGCGCGCGCGAGGTCTGGGTCGACGCGACCTCGAGGTGCTGTTCCATGTCGTGTTTCATGCGCGGAGCGGTGCGCCAGACGTGAATGACAAAGCTCGCGACGAGGACAGCGGCGACGAGGCCCAGCACACCCTCCCATAGCGATTGATTGACGCGCATCAGCTCCCAGCCGAGAGCGAAACTGGCGATGACGGAAAACCCGATTCCCCAGTAAACGGTGGGACGGAGCCAGTCGCGTCCGGTCTTTCGCAAATACGCAAGGATGATGGCGACGGAAAGGAAAGCTTCGAAGCCTTCGCGAAACACGATGATGAGTGCCGGGATCATTTCTTTAGTCTCTGTCATCCTGAGCGGAGCGAAGGATCTCCAGCGCAATGCTGCGGCGCATCTGGAGATCCTTCGTCCTCTTCGCTCCGCTCAGCGTCCTCAGGATGACGTTCATTTCATTCACGTCACTTCCGGAGTTGCAGCGCGCCCTCGGTGATCATCTGGACGCGATCGGGAGCGCTGGGCTGTTCGCCCTTGCGCCGGCACGCATCGCAGATGCCGAGGATCTGCAGGTTGTGAAAGGTTGGAGTGAATTTCTTACGTTCGCAGATCTCGAGCTGGCGAGCTTCCAGATCCGCGTCGTGAAACTCGATCACGCTGCCGCAGGTGGTGCAGATCAGGTGATCGTGATGGGAATTGCCGCTGACGTATTCGTAATGGTAGTGGTCCTCGCCGAGATGGACGCGGCGAACCAAGCCGGAGCGGACGAGGAGCTCGAGCGTGCGATAGATCGTCGCGCGCGAGATCTTGACGTTCTTCTCTTTCATCTTGAAGAGGAGCTCGTCGGCCTCGAAGTGATAATGAGTGGAGAAAATCTCGCGAACCAGCGCGGTGCGCTCGTTGGTGAGCTTCAGCCCCTGTGCGGCGAGGAATTGCTGAAAGCGATTGATCTCTCGTTGAACGATGGGCATGGGCCTAGTTGAGACTCAGTCTCAGTAACACACTATCGGCCCTTGCTCTTCCCGTCAAGGTTGCTTGGTTGCTGGGTTACTCGGTTGCTGGGTAGACCGTGGTATTCGCGTAGCCAAACCAAGTAACCCTCAGCAACCGAGCAACCTACAGTCTCGAGCGCGCGGAATTGGCGGCCTGACGGATCTGCGGTTGCTGTGGCTGAATCGACAGCGAGCGGTTCCAGTAGTCCAGCGCCCTCGCGTAGTCGTTCTTTTTCGCGAAGTAGATGCCCAGATTGTTGAGCACTTCCGTGGACGAGGGCTGCAGTCCGAGCGCACGCTCGAGCTCCGGCACCCCCTCGGTATATCGGCTGGACTGCACCAGCGCCGAGCCGAGGTTTGCCGCGATCAAATACGACTGCGGGAACATCTCCTTTCCCTTTGCCAGCAACGCGATCGCCCGCGACGGTGCGTCGCGTTCTCGATAAAGCGCCGCAAAATCGCAGAAGTACTGCTCAGCATTCGGCAGCCCCTTGGCCACGGACTCCAGAAATACCTCATTGGAATCGGTGAAGTCCTGCCGATCGAAAAGAACCATCGCCAGATTGAGGTATGGCACCGGCCGGTCAGGATTGAGTTCGATCGCTTGCTGAAATGCCTCGGTTGCATCCTTGAGCTTCCCCTGCCCGCGAAGCTGCACGCCGAGGTTGTTGTAGTACGCATAGAGGCCGTACTTCTCGGGTGAAATCGGCTTGGCCGGCTTCGTGGCCTCCGCCTCATCCTCCAACACCGGCTGCAGACTCCGCGAGGGGTCGCTGAGATGGCCGACCGCCTGAAGCTCGCGCCGATAGCGAGTGGCGTCCAGGTGAGCCGGCGTCCCGATCGGACGGTCATTAATGAATTCCCCGTAACTCACGACGCGAACGGAAGTGATCGGCGCTACATCGTGAAAAGCCCAGATGGCCGGCTTGCCCGGCATTTCCATCGATTGTGGCAGACCGAGAAGCGTGAGCACGGTCGGCGCGATGTCGAAGACCGAGAGCGGATGCGTGCCGCGATTCGGCGCGACATGCGGACCATAGGCGATGAACACTCCGGGATTGCGATGCTGTTGCAACGCGGCAGTTCCGTTCGGCGGAGTTCGCGGCCGCTCCTTCCCCCATCGAAATCCATACGCCGACATGATGATCACCGTCGTGTCGCGCGGCAGCACATTCATCCACTCGCCGATCAGCCGATCGATTTCGGAGTAGTAGTTCGCGACCGCAGGCCAATACTTCCGGTAGCCCTCCTGACTCACTCCTTCGCGATACGGCGGATGGAAAGGCGCGAAGAGATGATTCACCGCGTCCGTGCCTTCGTACGACGTCATGATCAGCAGCGGATCGCGCCCGCGCTGCCGCTGGTCGTTATAGAGATTCAGGGCCACCCGATGATCGGTCCACGTCTTCGCCAGCACGTTTCGGAAGATGCTGACCGGATCGGTGTCGCCGCCCTTGAAAATCGCGCGATCGAACTCGTTCGAGGCGATGTTGAGGAATCGCCGGATCTGCGGATAGCCGATCGTTTCCACCGGCACGATGAGCGATTGCACGCGCGCCGCGAGCTCCGGCGGATGAATCGCGCCCGCTACGAGCTCGACCGGCTCGTCGAAGAAGATCGAGTTCTTCGCTGCCGGCGGCCAGGCGGTCCACCAGCTCGTGATCAGCGCCTCGCGCGCGAACGCATCGGCGATGTCCCACAATGCCGGCGCGCGCCGCGTGGTCGACTCGATTGGCGCGTGCGCGTTGTCGGCGAAATCGAGCACGCCGTGACGATCAGGGGTCAGCCCGGTGGCCACGGTGGTCCACAGCATCGATGACACGGTCGGCTGGATCGTCTGCACGGTTCCGGTGGTGCCGCTCTTCGCCAGAGCTTTGATGTTTGGAATGCGTCCGTCGTCCGCGAGCTCCGACAGCAGATCCCAGTCCGCTCCATCGAGGGCGAAGACCGCCACGCGCGTCGGCGCGCTGCGAGCATCACGGCGCAGCTCCGCGCGTTTCGCCTTCAGCAGCGCGTCGTGGTCCACTTCGAAGCGCGCGATCTCGAATGCGGTCACCTTGAGTCCACTTTGCGCGAGATGACGCGCGACGGTCTGGCGCAACGGATCCCGTTGCGTATTGAAATTGGAGGTCGGCGACAGCAGATCCTCGATCGGAATCTGCGACGCGACCGCCGCCACCGCTTCTCCCACGCGCGCACGAATCCACGCGTTCCAACCTTCCTCGACCACACGCCGCGCGTCGGGAATGTGATCGCCGGCGATGCCGAATCGCAGCCGGTATGTCAGCGTGACCGGCACACCTTCCTGGGACGTAATGCGAACGATGCCGTCTCGTTGCGCGTAGCCGTCGCGCTTCTCGAACTTCAATCGGTAGAAGCGGTATGGCGGCAGATACGTGACGCGCTGCTCGACCATGCGCACGCGTCCCGAATGCTTGTCGATGCCGAGAATCAGCCAGCGAGATGACGGCAGGTAGAGGCTGATCAAAAGGTAGGTGATGAACCCTAAGCCGGCGAGCAGGATTAACGTTTGAACGAATCGATTCCGCGGCATGCTGTACTGCGCCTTATGCAGGGGAAACGCCAGTAGGAGTTGCCGGTTACCAGTTGCCAGTTGCCAGTTGCCGCTCTAGCAACCGGGAACCGGCAACGGGGAACTACTTTTTCCGTTTCACCAACTGCTTGATCTCGTCGTTTCCCAGCGAGCTTTGGGCAGAGATGATGATCGCGGCGTTGCCTTCCTTGAATGCCGGGAGGGTGCAGCGAATCACGGCCGTTCCATCCGCTGCCGTTTTGCCTTTGTAAATCACGCGCGGCGCTTCGACCGTGGAGATGACTTTGACCTCGATCGGCACCGCGGCGATTGGACTCTGCGACAGACTCCGTTTCGTCGCCACGCGAAACTCCACAGGCGCGCCGGCGAGGAATTCGGCGGTGTTGAGCAACGACAGCTCGAGGTGCTCACTCTCCGCCTCCGACGCGAGATAGTCGATGATGACCTGGTCGAGCGTCTTGTCGTCGTCGACACTTCCCGTCGCGGCATTGAGCGCCTCGATCGTTTTCGCGGTGAGCGGCGTCGTCGGTCGCGATGCGGACAGCTTCGTCGCATCCGCCGGCTGATCGAAGCGTCCGCGCTTGATCGCCGCAATCATCGTCCGATGCTGCTGCTCCATCAGGCTGCCGATCCATTGTTCGTCGATGCCGGACTTCGCCTGCTCCGCGTACGATGTCTTTTTCGACGCCAGAATCTCGCCACCGACATACACCAAACTCTCGATATAGGGATTCTGCAGACCCTTGTCCTCGGTCTGGATGTGATAGACCTTATCGTTGTGCTTGATGTCAGTGTTGAACCCGGTGATCACGGGATTTTGAGTGTATCAGAAGCTTAATTCTGCTCCAGCCACGCTCGCAACCAGGTGATCTGCTCGCGCACGCGCGCGACATCATCGGCGTGCGGCATCAACGCCAGATAACGCTCGAAGCATTCGATCGCTTCGCGATAGTCGTGCAGTTGCACGGCCACCGACGCGCGGTCATGCAGCTCGTACGGGTCGTTTTCATCGAGGATCAGCAGGCGATCGATCGACGCCGCCGCGCGACTCAGATCGTGACGAGCGAGATACGCCGCTTTCAAATGTGCCAGCTCGCGCGCGAGGATCTCCTTGGAGCTGAACGAGCGCAGGTGGTGTTCGCGAAGACGAACGCCGCCGCCGTACACCGCGTCGAGGAGTTTCTGCAGTTCGATGGTGGACAGCACCCGGCCGCCGTCGAATGGATCGACGACGATCTGGCCGAACGCGCCGCTGAATTTCACGAGGAACCGGCCGGGAAGCGAAACGCCTGTTGCCTCCATCCCTACGCGGCGCGAAATCTCGATGTACAGAATCGACAGCGCAATGGGCAGCCCCGAGTGCTTGTCCAGCGTCTCATTGAGCAGCGCGCTGCGCGGGTCGTAGTAGTCCTCGTCCTCGCCGCGAAATCCTTCTTCTTCGAAAAGGAGTTGGTTGATGGACTCGACGATGCGCTCGACATCGCGTGAACCCTCCAGCCGGCCGCGCACCGCGTCGCTCCACTCGCCGACCTGCTGGAGGTAGCGGTCGATGTGCAGCCCGGGCTCATCCTCCAGCGCGATCACCAGCGACGCCTCGACGAGGTCGAGCGCCGGGTCGGGCAGTCCGGCGATTTCGCGAAATCGCCGCCGCGCAAATGCGGGATGCGTCAGAACACGTCCCTCTTGCATCACTTCACTCCGCTTTCTGAAACAAGCGCACCTTCTCGCGGAATTCATCCGTGATCGTCACCTTCGATTGCGTTTTCCAATCGAAAAGCACGACCACAACCTTCCCAATTGCAGCAATTTGCCGGCCACCTGATATGTGGATTTCGTAGTGGCTGTCGAACGAGGTGGTCCTCATGTCACCGATCCGTGCACGAATCTCGATCGGTTCCATGCTGATTTGGTGACGGAAATCACACTCGGCGCGAACGACGATGAAGCCGACGTCGCAGCGGGTAGGGAGTTGGGAGTAGGGAGTCGGAGGACGCGAACCAGGATCTCCTGCTCCCGACACCCGACACCCGACATCCATGCTTCATTGTACCGGTGTTTTCATGGCGAACGGCACGCCGCCGCGCGTGCAAGCCTGCAGGTAACGGCCGGGCAGCGGATGATCGAGATAGGGCGCCACGATCAACGACGCGGCCACGAGCCGCTCGAGGTTGACGCCGGT
>WNGB01009511.1_pt1 | contig 13620 bp, 10 predicted proteins | sample 5400681 | NCBI WGS metagenome assembly WNGB01 (sample SAMN13153367, study PRJNA577476) | soil metagenome | isolation source: 115 cm soil or saprolite under grassland replicate 2 | place: USA:California | collected 2016-06-15 | reverse complement strand
TCTTCGATGGGCAGGAATTCCTGCCGCTCGCGCCACATATCGTGATCTGGCCCGGCCTGATGATCTTCCTCACCGTCCTGAGCATCAACTATATGGGCGATGGTCTGCGCGATGCACTCGACCCGCGCTCGCGGCTGTAAATTTCTCTGGTGTTCATGGTTGCACTGGGGAGGTCGGGCGGGCCGGCTGGCCCGCCCGACCTCCCCAGTGCAATGGTGGGGGTGTGGGGGCGGGCGCAGCCCGCCCCCACACCCCCACCCCGTTCTGAACGATGAGGCTCCATGCCTAGCGCATCCCCAGCCGCCCAGCGGCCTAGCATCGACTTCTGGAAGTTCTGGGCCGGGCAGACGATCTCGAACCTTGGAAGCTCCTTCACCGATTTTGCCCTGCCGCTGCTGATCTTCAAGCTCACCGGCTCGGCGCTCAACCTAGCGATCGCTAGCGCGACCACATTTCTACCCTACCTGCTGTTCGGGCTACCAATCGGCGCCTGGGTCGATCGGGTGGATCGCAAGCGCCTGATGATCATCACGGATCTGCTGCGCGCGCTGGTGCTGGTATCGATCCCTCTGCTGGCCGCGCTCGGTATGCTTTCGGTCTGGTGGATCTACACCGCTGGCTTTCTGACCTCGACGCTGACGATCGGCTTCAACTCGGCTGAGTTCGCGGCCATCCCCAGCCTGGTCGTGCATGACGACACCAGCGCGGGACAGGCGCTAGTGACCGCCAACGGCCGCATTCAGGCCAGCTATTCGGCCGCGACAGTGGTTGGCCCGCTGCTGGCCGGGCTGCTGGTAGCGTTCGTATCGCTGCCAGTGCTGCTGGCGATCGATGCGTTCAGCTTCATTATCTCAGCCGGCTCGCTGGTGCTGATCAAGCAGAGCTTCAATGCTGGCGGTTCGCCGCGCACGGGAACTAATATCTGGCAGGATGTGACCGAGGGGCTGCGCTATGTGCTGGGCCACCCGGTGCTGCGGAATATCTCGCTGATGATGGCACTTGTCAACTTTGTTGGCAGCACCGTCTATGCGCAGCTGGTGCTGTTCGCCAAGGATCGGCTGCTGGCAAGCGATACGCAGGTCGGCGTGCTGTATTCGGCCGGCAGCCTGGGCGTGGTATTGCTGTCGCTAGCGGCCGGGCCGCTGCGCAAACGCTGGTCGTTCAGCGCGGTTGCGCTGGGCGCGCTGGCACTCCAGGGCCTGCTGATCATCGGCCTGGCGCTGACGCGCTGGTACTGGGCCGCGCTGCCGATCTGGATGCTCTGCGCCGGGTTGGGCATACTGTTCAACATTAACACCGGCAGCCTGCGCCAGGCGATTGTGCCCAACCACCTGCTGGGCCGGGTAGTCAGCATCGCCGGCGTGCTGGCATGGTCGGCCATCCCGCTGGGTACTCTGCTGGGCGGCCTGGCGATCACCTGGACCGGCAATGTGGCGCTGGTCTACGCGGTGAGCGGCGTGCTGACCGTGATCATCCCGCTGCTGTTCGCGCTGACACCGCTGGGCCACGCCGAGCGCTATATGCCGGCCGGGGAGAAGCAGGTGGGGGATGGACTAAGCCTCGATGAAAGTCATTAAGGAGGCTGTACATTTCTTCCGGTAGGCGTTCGACAGAGGAAGATCAGCGCAACGGAAGGTAGCGTACCTGACCATCCCATTTGCCCTCCAAGCTACACTCGGCAATCAATCTTACAATCCACACAAAAAGCCGGTTGCAGGTCAATCTGCAACCGGCTTTCGGTTCTGCCATCGTTACGGCGTGTGCTGCGCTAACGCACTGTGCCACGCCGCACCAGGTTGACGATTGCTAGCAGTACAACTGCGCCGACGAAGGAAACCAGCAGCGCAGTTAGGTTAAAGGTATTGCTATTAATCGTCGGGCCACCGAGCAAGAACCCGCCAATCATCGCGCCGACAATGCCGACGACGATATTGAGCAGCGCGCCCTGCTGCGCGTCGGTTCGCATCACGATGCTCGCAAGCCAACCAATCAGCGCACCAAACAGAAGCCATAGAATGAGGTTAATCACGGTCGTTCTCCTTATCACTGGTATCCATACGCCATCTGGCGTGATGCCGATCTTCTATGCAAGCGGCGTGCCACGAAATACGCGGTGCGATTGCGTCGCTCCACGACTCACTGCAAAGGCCAAAACCAGGATAAGGGGGCTAGCTATCCAGCGGATCGAGCGCGGCGTTCCAGGCCTTCATTCGCTCGGCGTCGCCGCCGGTGTCGGGGTGATGCAGCCGCGCCATCGCCTTGCGGATCGCACCTACCTCGGCCGGCGTCAGCTCGGGCAGGCCCGAGCCAAGATTGAGCGGCGGCGCGATGCCTTCCGCGCGCGCGTGCCACATATTGCGCTCGTGCTCCAGCAGCGCGTTCTCGCGAGTGATCTCCATCAGGTTGGCGACCGTCTTGTTGTAGGCGCGGGCGATCTCACCATAGCGCGCCTGCGTCTTGTCGATCTGCCGCAGCAGGCCACGAATGGTCTTATGAGCCTCCTCCAGGTCATGTTGAAGCGCTGTCGCATCGCCTTCGAACACCTGAGCAGGATCGTGAAAGCGGTTATACTCTGTCGTCACACGCAACTCCTGAAGTTCTGCTTGTGATGGTCGCCGCGCGCAGTCTGTTCGCTTCAAGTAGGCGCGGTAGGGTGTAGGATACACGCATGCGCGACAAAAAACATCAGACATTGGTACGTTGTTTTTGAGCCGCCGCTGTGGTATCATGATAGCATCTTCTGAGTTTCCCCACAACGCCTGCGTCCAATAAGTTGGCCCTCGCTGCCGCCTTGCGCTATACTATGTGCTAGGTTTTCCTACAGGATGTACGCATACCACGGATTTTACTGCTTGTCGGTCGTTTTTTCGCCTCGGCGGGGCGAAAAAACGACCGACAAAAGAAGAAAAGTACCGTGCTGCCGTTCGTCCTGAGCGTGCCCGCCCTGAGGCTCCCCTGAGCCGGTCGAAGGGCGTGTCGAAGGGTCGAAGGGCAGGCAAGAGCTAGGCTTTGCGTAAGTCCTATCCTATAGCACATCAGCGCATACGATGGCAGCGACGAGGGCAACTATGTCCACAACACCAATAGCGCTTGCGGAAGTAAACGATCTGAGCCGCGCCGAGTTTGTGGCCGCGCTCGGCCCGCTGTTCGAGGGTTCGCCCTGGATCGCCGCCGCAGCCTGGCCGGCGCGCCCATTCGCCAGCATCGATCAGCTCCACGAGGCGCTCTGTGCGACGATGTACGCGGCACCGGCCGAACGGCTGGTCGAGCTGATCCAAGCCCACCCCGATCTAGCCGGCAAAGCGGCGATCGCCGGCGAGCTAACCGCCGAGTCGGCCCGCGAGCAGTCGTCGGCCGGCCTCAGCCGGCTCGCGCCCGAGCAGTTTGCGACCTTCACACGGCTCAATCAAGCCTACCGCGAAAGGTTCGGCTTCCCTTTCGTGATCTGCGCGCGCGAGCACAGCGCGACCAACATTTTGGAACACTTCGCCACCCGGCTGGAGCATCCGCGCGACCAGGAGATCGCGACCGCGCTCGGCGAGATCGCCAAGATCGCCCGGCTGCGGCTGCTCGACGCCGTTCGGGAATAGCCGGTGAAGGGGACAGGGCACAGGGTACAGGGTACAGAAGCACGGCATCGTGTCAAGACCTGTTGCCTGTACCCTGTACCCTGTGCCCTTGAAGGAGCATAGCGCATTGGAATCAACCGTCCGCGAGCTGCTTGATCTGTTCGCGCGTTGGACGCATGTGATCGCTGGGATCATGTGGATCGGCAACTCGCTGCTGTTCAACTGGCTGGATCGCAACCTGCGGCCGATCGAGCCGCCGCCGGAAGGCTCGCTGGGCAAGATCTGGCTGCTGCACAGCGGCGCGTTCTACGAGGTCGAGAAGAAGCTGCTGCCAGCCAACACGCCGTACCCCGACAAGGTTCACTGGTTCATATTCCAGAACCTGACCACCTGGGTCAGCGGGATCTGCCTGCTGATCATCGTCTACTACATGGGCGGCGCGGCCTATATGATCGACCCAAGCGTGGCCAACATCAGCGCCGGCGCGGCGATCGCGATCGGCGTGGGCGTGCTTGTCGGCGGCTGGCTGGTGTACGATCTGCTCTGGAAATCGCCGATCGGCAAGAACACGCCGCTGGCCTTCGCGATCTCGTTCGTGCTGTTGATCGCGGTCAGCTATGGCCTGACGCATGTGCTAAGCGGGCGGGCTGCCTACATCCATGTCGGCGCGCTGTTGGGGACGCTGATGACCGCGAATGTCTGGTTCTATGTGGTGCCCTCGCAGCGCGCGCTGGTAGCGGCTAGCCGGGCCGGGCTGGCGCAAGACCCGGCGCTCTCATACCGGGCCAAGCAGCGCTCGATCCACAACAACTACATGACCTTCCCAGTGATCTTCATTATGATCAGCAATCACTTTCCCAGCACCTACGGCAGCAGCTTGAACTGGCTGATCCTGGCGGTGCTGATGGTCGGCAGCGCGGCCTTCCGCCACTTCCTGAACATTCGCTTCACCTACGGCGGCTGGCTGCGCCTGGCGGCTGCTACCACCCTGCTGACGATCGCTGTGCTCGTACTGCTGATCACACGCGCCAACGCGCTCTCCAGCGCAGCAGCCAGCAGCGGGCCAGTGGCCTTCGCCGATGCCCGTGCGGTGATCGCGCGCCGCTGCATCGAGTGCCACTCGGCCACGCCCAGCGACACCACCTTCACCGTCGCGCCGGCCGGCATAATGTTCGACACGCCCGAGCAGATCCAGCGCATGGCCGCGCGGATCAAAGAGCGCGCGGTGGTGACCAAAACCATGCCGTTCAACAACAAGACCGGCATCACCGACGCCGAGCGCGCGCTGCTGGGGGCGTGGATCGACCAGGGGGCCAGCGTGAGGTAGGGCCGAGGACTGAGTGCTGAGGACTGAGTAGTCCATTGATACGACATTGTGGAGCCGCGATGACCAACAACAGATATGCGCATATCGTCATGCAGCGCTGCGACACGCTGGCCGGCTTCAGCGAGGAGCCGGATCGGCTGACCCGCCGCTTTGCCACTGCCGCGCTGCGCGATGCGAACACTGCTGTGGTCGGATGGATGCGCGCAGCCGGAATGGCGGTGCGCCAGGACGCGCTCGGCAACCTGATCGGGCGCTACGAGGCCGAGCAGCCCGGCGCGAAGACTCTGCTGCTGGGATCGCATCTAGATAGCGTTATCGACGCGGGCAAATACGATGGCCCGCTGGGTGTGCTGGTGGCGCTGGCCTGCGTGCAGCGCCTCTACGACCAGGGCCGGCGGCTTCCGATCGCGATCGAGCTGTTTGGCTTTGCCGACGAGGAGGGCGTGCGCTATCATACCACCTACCTGGGTAGCCAGGCGGTGGCGGGCACGCTCGCGCCGGCCACGCTGGAACTGGCCGACGCCGACGGAATCACGGTCGCCCAGGCCATCCGCGCCTTTGGCGGCGACCCCAGCCGCCTGGCCGACGCACGGCGCAGCGGCGACGATCTGCTGGGCTACTGCGAGGTGCATATCGAGCAGGGGCCAGTGCTGGAGGCCCGCGATTTGCCGGTTGGCGTGGTGAGCGCGATCGCTGGGCAGAGCCGCGTTGCCGTCGACCTGATCGGTATGGCGGGACATGCCGGCACCGTGCCGATGGACTTGCGCCAGGATGCGCTGTGCGCCGCCGCCGAGCTGGTGCTGGCGGCCGAGGCGCTGGCGCGCGATACGCCCGGGCTGGTCGCCACGGTCGGGCAACTCGACGCCCAGCCAGGCGCCAGCAATGTCATCCCTGGCCGGGCCACGCTCAGCCTGGATGTGCGCCATCAGGACGATGCGCGCCGCCAGCAGGCGCTGGCGCAGCTGCGCCAGCGCGCCGCGCAGATCGCCGCGGCGCGCCGGATCGCGCTCGACTGGCGGATCGCGCAGGAGAGCCGCGCGCTAGCCTGCGATCCGGCGCTGACCGAGCGGCTGGCGCAGGCGGTGGGGGCGCTTGGATACCCGCTGCTGTCGCTGCCCAGCGGTGCCGGCCACGATGGCGTGGCGATCTCGGCGCTCACGCCGATCGCGATGCTGTTCGTGCGCTGCAAAGGCGGCATCAGCCACAACCCGGCCGAGTCGGTTGACCAGGCCGATGTGGGCGTGGCGATTGATGTGCTGGGGCGATTCCTTTTAGGACTGAGGACTCGGGACTGAGGACTGAGTCAGCGTATCTCAGTTCTCAGTCCTCAGTCCTCAGCACTTGGTACTCCTATGGCCCTCTATGACCTAATCATCCGCAACGGCACGCTCGTCACAGCAGAAGACGTCACGACAGCCGATATCGCGATCGCCGATCACCAGATCGCCGCGATCGGGCCGGCGCTCGACGGAAATAGCCAGGCGACAATCGACGCGACTGGCCTGCATATCTTTCCCGGCCTGATCGATGCGCACGTCCACTTCAACGAGCCAGGCCGCGCCGAGTGGGAGGGCTTCGCCAGCGGCACGCGCGCGCTGGCGGCCGGCGGAGCGACTACGTTCTTCGACATGCCGCTGAACGCCCACCCGCCCACGCTCGACGCAGCCAGCTTCGACCAGAAGCTCGCCGCCGCGCAGACTTCCGCACTGGTGGATTTTGGGCTGTGGGGCGGGCTGACGCCACAAAATCTCGACCAGCTCGACGAGCTGGCCGAGCGCGGTGTGATTGGCTTCAAAGCATTTATGTCAAATAGCGGAATCGACGACTTCCAATCCGCCGATGACCAGACGCTCTACGATGGCATGGCCCGTGCCGCGCGGCTCGGCCGGATCGTGGCGGTGCATGCCGAGAACGACCAGATCACCGGCCTGCTGGCTCGCCGGGCTGTCGCCGAAGGGCGCGTCAGCGCGCGCGATTACCTCCAATCGCGGCCGGTGGTGGCCGAGTTGGAGGCGATCTCGCGCGCGATCCTGTTCGCCGGCGAGACCGGGTGTAAGCTGCATATCGTGCATGTCAGCAGCGGCCGAGGCGTCAGCCGCGTGGCCGAGGCGCGCGCGCGCGGCGTGGATGTGAGCTGCGAGACCTGCCCGCACTACCTGGTGCTGAGCGAAGATGATTTGGCGGCGCTTGGCGCGGTGGCCAAGTGCGCGCCGCCGCTCCGCCCGCTGAGCGAGCAAGACCAGCTGTGGCAGCACCTGCTGTCCGGCTCGCTGCCCATGGTCGCCTCCGATCACTCACCCGCGCCACCTTCCATGAAGGGACTAGGAGACAAGGAGACAAGGAGACAAGGAGACAAGGAGAGGCAGCAGCAAAAGAAAGCCGAAACTCAAAACTCAGAACCTTTAACTCTTAACTATTTCAAGGCCTGGGGCGGCATCTCGGGCTGCCAATCCACATTGCAGCTGCTGCTGACCGATGGCTATTTCCAGCGCAAGCTGCCGCTCGAATCCATCGCCGCTGTGACATCCGCGTTTGTCGCGCGGCGCTTTGGGCTGCCGCAGAAAGGGCGGCTGGCGATGGGCGCCGACGCCGACCTGGCGCTGGTGGATCTGGCCCACAGCGCCACGCTCCAGCCCGACGACCTGCACTATCGCCATCGGCACAGCCCATACATAGGAAGAACGCTGCACGGCCGGATCGCGCGGACGCTGGTGCGTGGGACAACCGTCTTTTTAGATCGCAAGATTGTTGTGGCGCCGTTCGGGCGGCTGCTGAGGCCGATATAACGACAATCGAACATTCCTTCCAGTATGTTCTTTTTCACCCGCTGGGTGAAAAAGAACATACAATAAACGTAAAGTACCATGCTGCCGTTCGTCCCGATCTTGCCCGCCCTGAGGTGCCCCCTGAGCCGGTCGAAGGGCGTGTCGAAGGGTTGAAGGGCAGGCAAACGCGGCCTTTTGCATAGGTTCTCAAGGAGAAATAGCCTATGTTATGGCAACATTACTACCAACCCAGCTCGCTCGACCAGGCGCTCCAGCTGCTCCAGCAGCAGGCCGGCAGCGCGCGGATCGTCGCCGGCGGCACCGATGTGCTGGTCGAATTACAGCGCGGCGTCAAGCCAACCACGACACTGATCGACATCACCCGCCTGCATGAGCTGAAATATGTGCGCCACGCGGACGAAATGATCCAACTCGGCGGGCTGGCCACCCATAACGACGTGATCGCATCCGACGCGTGCGTGCAATACGCGCTGCCGCTGGCGCAGGCCTGCTGGGAGGTCGGCGCGCCGCAGATTCGCACGCGCGCGACGATCGCCGGCAACCTGATCACCGCCTCGCCGGCCAACGATACGATCACGCCGCTCATGGCGCTCGGCGCCGAGGTCGTGCTGCTTAGCGCGGCCGGAGAGCGAATCGTGCCGCTGCGCGACTTCTACTCCGGCTTCCGCAAGACCGTGATGCAGCCCGACGAGCTGTTGCGCGAGATCCGCCTGCCGGCGCTTCAGGATAACCAGCGCGGCCTGTTCATCAAGCTCGGGCTGCGGCGCGCCCAGGCGATCTCAGTCATTGATCTTGCGATTGTACTGACGTTCGATAGTGCAGATTGCAAATTGCAAATTGCAAATTCGGAAGCCGCAGCGGCATCCCCAATTTACAATTTGCAATCTACAATTATCACAGAGGCCCGCATCACACTCGGCTGCCTGGCGCCGACGATCGTGCGCGCGCCTACAGCCGAGGCGTACCTGCGCGGCAAGCCACTGACGCCCGCTCTGTGCGCCGAGGCCGGCCGGCTGGCGTGTACCGATGTCGCCCCAATCGACGACGTGCGCGGCTCGGCCGGCTATCGGCTGGCCACGCTGGCCAACCTGGTGGCCGAAGGGCTACGGCGGATCGCTGTGGGCCGCGAGCGCGCGGGCTGGCCCGCGCAGCCAGTGCTGCTGGAGACCGACCCTTCGACACCGCTCAGGGCAGGCGAACGACGAACGACAACTGACGACCGACGACCGACGACCGACGGAAGACGACCGACGGAAGACGAAAGGAATGCCAACTTACTAGAGAGATCTTCTGAGAGCGATAGCTCTGCTTCGCCGTTCGTCCTTCGTCCTTCGTCCTTGGTCGAAACGATCGAGACGACTATCAACGGCCAGCCCTACACCCTGGCGGGCGCGCACACCAAATCGCTGCTGGATGCGCTACGCGAGGACGCCGGCTTGACCGGCAGCAAGGAGGGCTGCGCCGAAGGCGAGTGCGGCGCCTGCACCGTCTGGCTGAACGGACAGGCCGTGATGGCGTGCCTGGTGCCCGCGCCACAGGCGCACGCCGCGGCCGTGACGACGATCGAGGGGTTAGCCGCAACGACCGACGACCGACCCTTCGACGCCGCTCAGGGCAGGCGACCGACCCTTCGACGCCGCTCAGGGCCGGCGACCGACGACCGACGACCGACGGCTGACCAGACAAGGAGACAAGGAGACAAGGAGAGCGATTCCTCAGTCCTCAGTCCTCAGTCCTCAGCACTTCATCCGCTCCAGCAAGCCTTCATCGCCAACGCCGCAGTGCAGTGCGGCTACTGCATCCCGGGCATGCTGATGGCCGGCGCGAAGCTGCTAGACGAGCGCACCCACCCCAGCCTCGATCAGATCCAAACCGCGCTCAGCGGGAATATCTGCCGCTGCACCGGATACCGCAAGATCTTGGATGCCGTGCTTGCCGCCGCGCGGGACGAAAGACCAGCTACGCGGGACGAACGACCAAAGACCAAAGACGAAAGTATCGTCGAGCAATAGTATGCACTTCCGCATCAAGTTGAGATCGTTGGTCGTTCGTCCTTCGTCTTTGGTCTCTTTTGGTCGTTCGTCCTTCGTCTTTCGTCTTTCGTAAAAAGGGAACCCTATGACCTCACTGATCGGCGCCTCCCTGCCACGCCCTGATGCGCTCGGCAAGGTGACCGGCGCGACAAACTATCCGGGCGATCTGGTTCGCCCCGGCATGCTGCAGCTCAAGGTCGTGTTCGCGCACCGCCCGCACGCGCGCATCCGCGCGATCGACAGCAGCACGGCGCTGGCGCACCCCGGCGTTGTGGCGGTGCTGACAGCCGCCGATGTGCCGTCGAACGCCTACGGATTAATCGAGCACGATCAGCCGGTGCTATGCGGCGATAAGGTGCGCTTCGAGGGCGACAAGGTCGCGCTGGTGGTGGCCGAGAGCGCCGAGGCAGCTGGGGCCGGCGCGCCGCTGGTGACGGTGGAGTACGAAGATCTGCCGGCTGTGACCGACCCGCGCGCGGCGATGGCGGCCGGCGCGCCGCTGGTTCACGAGTCGTATGGCAGCAACGTGCTGTTCCACATGCCGATCCGCAAGGGCGACATCGCGCAGGGATTTGCCGAGGCCGATGTGGTGATCGAGGACGAATTCCACACCTCCTGGCAGGATCACGCCTTTCTTCAGCCCGAGGCCGGCATCGCCTACATCGACGAGCAAGGCCGCCTGGTGATCGAGACCGCCGGCCAGTGGCTGCACGAAGATCGCCGCCAGATCGCGCAGATCCTTCAGCTGCCCGAGGAGCAGGTGGTCATCCGCTACGCCGCGATTGGCGGGGCGTTTGGCGGCCGCGAGGATCTCTCGATCCAGCATCTGCTGGCGCTGGCGGCCTGGAAGCTACGGCGACCGGTCGCGATGATCTGGAAGCGCGAAGAATCAATGATCGGTCATCATAAGCGCCACCCGATCGGCGTGCGCTGCCGCTGGGGTGCCCGCCGCGACGGCACGATTACTGCCGTCGCAGCCGAGGTGATCGCCGACGGCGGCGCGTACGCCTCGACCAGCGTCGAGGTCACCAAGGTCGCCACACTGTTCGCCAATGGCTGCTACGAGGTGGCCAATATCAGCGTGGATGGCTACGCGGTCTACACCAATAACATCCCATCCGGCGCGTTTCGTGGCTTTGGCGCACCGCAGGCGCAGTTCGCCAGCGAGATCATGGTCACGCGGCTGGCGCATGCGCTGGGCATCGACCCGATCGAATTCCGACGTCGCAACATTTATCGCGAGGGCAGCATCGAAGCCACCCAGCAGCCACTGCCGGCGGGTGTGAGCGCGCTGCCGGTGCTGGAGCGCTGCGTTGCCGAAATGGACGAACGACGAAAGACGAACGCCGAACGCACGCCCGGCGTGCCGGACAGCGATATCGCTGCTTCGAAACTCCCTTCGTCCTTGGTCGTTCGTCCTTCGTCAGCTAGTTCGCATTTGCGGCGCGGCTGGGGGCTAGCATGCGGCATCAAAAACGTCGGCTACTCGTTCGGCTACCCCGAGCAGGCCACCGCCACAGTCGAGCTGCTCGGCGGCGCGGCGATCGAGCACGCGCACGTGCGCGTGGGCGCGGCCGATGTCGGGCAGGGCGCACATCTGGCGCTGCGCCAGATCGCCGCCGAGGCGCTGGGGCTACCAGCTGACAAGATCAGCATGATCACCGACGACTCGAGCGAGGCGCCCAACGCCGGCAGCGCCTCGGCCTCGCGGATTACCCTGATGGGCGGCCGCGCGGTTCACGACGCGGCGCTGGCCGCGCTGCGCAAGTGGGACGAGGATGAGGAGCGCCCGACCACAGCGACCGTGCAGTACCGCCCGCCGTCCACTACATCACTCGACCCCACCACTGGCGCGGGGCGGCCGAACTACTGCTACGGCTATGTCGCGCAGGCGGTCGAGGTCGAGGTCAACACCCTGACCGGCCAGGTGCAGGTGCTCACCATCATCAGCGTCCACGATGTCGGCAAGGCGATCAACCGCCAGCAGGTCGAGGGCCAGATCGAAGGGTGTTTAGCTCAGGCGCTCGGCTACGCGCTGCTCGAGCATTTTCAGGTTCGCGACGGCAAAATTCTCACGCCCTACTTCAGCAGCTACCTGCTGCCGACCGTGCTGGACATGCCCACGGCGATCGTGCCGGTGATCATGGAGCTGGCCGACCCAAACGGGCCATACGGTGCGCGCGGCATGTCGGAGATGGCGCTGGTGCCGTTGGCCCCGGCGATCGCCGCCGCCATCCACGACGCGACTGGCGCCTGGCTGACTCAGCAGCCGATGACGCCCGAGCGCGTGCTAGCGGCGCTGGCGGCGGAGTGACGACGACCGACGGGCGACGGACGACCGACCCTTCGACGCCGCTCAGGGCAGGCGACCGATAACCGACGACCGACTTCATCTGTGCGTTAAAAGCCGCGCTCGAAGCGCAGCCGTCACACGTCGTCCAGCGGGCCGCGCACGCCACGGCCGCCGCGGTTGAGCACGTGCGTGTAGATCATAGTGGTTTTCACATTGGCGTGCCCAAGCAGCTCCTGCACGGTGCGAATATCGTAGCCGTTCTCTAGCAGATGCGTCGCGAAGCTGTGACGAAAGGTGTGGCAGCTGGCCGGCTTGGCGATCCCGGCCGCCCGAACCGCCGCTCTGACAGCCGATTGCAAGCCGCGCTCATCGCGATGGTGGCGACGGATCTGGCCGCCGCGCGGATCGGTGGAGAGTCGAGCAGCCGGAAAGACGTATTGCCAGACCCACTCGCGATTGGCGTTTTGATACTTGCGTTCGAGCGCAAACGGCAAATATACCGTTCCATAGCCATGTTCCACATCCTCATCAAATATTCGCCGCACCAGCTGCAAATGAATCTGAAGCGGCGCGGTCAGCGTGTCCGGCAGCATCGTCACACGATCGTGCATGCCCTTGCCATCACGAATAATGAGCTGGTGCTGCGCGAAATCCAGATCCTTCACGCGTAATCGGAGGCACTCCATCAGGCGCAGGCCGCTACCATACAGCAGCTGCGCCATCAAACGATAGTCGCCGGCCATGCGCGCCAGCACCGCGCGCACCTCATCTCTGGTCAGCACGGTCGGCAAGCGCCGGGGCATCTTCGCGGCAATGACATTCACCGGCGCGTCGATCGCTATCCCCAGCACCTCACGGTACAGAAACAGCAGCGCGCTGCGGGCCTGGTTTTGCGTCGCTGCCGCGACATCGAGATCCACGGCCAGGTGGGTGAGAAACGCGCTAATATCTGCCGAACTCAGCTCGCGCGGGTGTCGAGTCTTATGAAAGCGAATATAGCGCGTGATCCAGTCGATATAGGTCTCCTCGGTGCGGCGCGAATAATGCTTGCTACGGATCACCGCGCGTACCAGATCGAGCAGCTTGGGTTGAGATGGATCCATCAACGCATTCTTGGTACACTATATCGGATGCCATAATCTATTATAGCACATATGTACGGTTACATTTGCAGATGCCGATACGCACGAAGCAGCCTGGTATGTGCGCCAGATTCGCTTTTGTGTCTGCGGGCGGGCGTTACGCGAATCCGACTCGCCTTTGCCGATGCTGAGGGGCAGGGGACGAATCGGACTCGCCTTTGTCGCCGATTCTCGGATGGGGCGAATCGATGACGCCGAATCGTCCAAGAGAGAATCATACGCGCAGGCGATGCGTCGAATATGCCCATATGCGGGCGCTCTACGAAATCGATTCGCAAATTCTGACGGCGGCTGGGATGCCACTGACCACTTCCAATGTGGTAGAAATGGCCCAGACGGGCAGCGCGATAAATGTATCGGATTCGTCCAATTCCTGGTTGAACTAAGCGCTTCGCGCAGCTGAGTCTCCCCCTCACGCGTCCCCTTCCTTACCACTTGTCCTTCACTTGGCCGCATGTAACCATTCCTCT
>WNGB01023284.1_pt1 | contig 13622 bp, 9 predicted proteins | sample 5400681 | NCBI WGS metagenome assembly WNGB01 (sample SAMN13153367, study PRJNA577476) | soil metagenome | isolation source: 115 cm soil or saprolite under grassland replicate 2 | place: USA:California | collected 2016-06-15 | reverse complement strand
GAGCATGAGCGAGTCCTACCGCTTCTCGCCGCGGCCGCGAGGCACCATCGTCGGCCCGCTGGGTCTGCGCCACATCGTGGGCCTCGGCCTGGTGGCCCTGCTCTCGGTGGGGCTCGTCATCCTCTGGCCGTCGTACATCACCCTCGGGATCGCGATCGCCGTGGTGGCCATCATGGTCCTCGCCCTCTGGTTCCCGGTGCTCAACGGGATGACGGCGGCCGATCTCGTTCCCCACCTGGTGCACTACACCAGGGACGCGGTGACAGGCCGGCGGGACTGGCGTTCCCAGGGCGCGTTCACCGGCACCCGCGACCGGCTCCAGGTCCTGGGCCGGGTGCCGCCGCCGCTGGATCGGGCGGGGATCAGGCTCCTGGGCGGCCGCGACCTCGGCATCGTGGAGGACTCCCGGCGGCAGACGTGGACCGGGCTCCTGCGGATCAGCGGCCAGGCGTTCGACCTCCTCACATCGGAGCATCAGCGGGCGCTGGCCGACGGCTGGATGACGCTGCTGGCGGACTACTGCCGGTCGGGCGACCTCGTCACCCGGCTGCAGTGGGTGACGAGGTCCGTGCCCGACGGCGGCGAGGCGCACGTGGCGTGGCTCAAGTCGGCCGGAGCGCAGGTGGACGAGCAGTACGAGGAACTCCTCGAACAGCACTCCACCGACACCATGCGGCACGAGTTCTACGTGGCGGTCACCATCTCCCTGCGCCGGGCGGCGGACGCCGTGCGCGGCGCCTGGAACGTGGGGATGGCCCGCGAACGCCTGCTGTTCGACACGCTCTCCGACCTGGCCGACAAGCTGACCAGCACCGGCGTGAGCGTGGACGGCTACCTGGGCCCGGCCGACCTCACCGCGGTCATCCGGCGCGGCTACGTCCCGGACACGACGGACCGCCAGACGAACGAGTCCCTGCAGCTCCGACCGGAGCAGGCCTGGCCGGCCGCGATCGAGGCGCAGTGGGACTACGTGCGGGCGGACGACGCCTTTCACGCGGTGTACTGGGTGGACGAGTACCCGCGCGTGGACGTCGGACTCGGCTTCCTCTCCCCGTTGCTGGCGGCCACCGGGGTCCGGCGGACGGTCTCGATGATCCTGCAGCCGATGGACCTCACGACCTCCCAGCGCCATGCGGAGGCGTCGCTCGTCTCGCAGATGTCGGCCAGGAAGGAGCGCGAGCAGCGCGGCTTCCTCACCACCGCGGCGCAGGAGGCGGAGCTGGCCTCGACGGCGCGCAGAGAGCAGGAGATCGCGGTCGGCTACGGCGAGTACCAGTTCGCCACGTTCCTGGTCGTGTCCGCCTTCTGGCAGGGTCAGCTCGCCCGCGACTGCGTGACGGTGGAGGCCATGGCCCGCCGTTCGAAGCTCCAGCTGGTCCGGATGTACGGTCAGCAGGCGGCCGGGCTCGCCTTCTCGCTGCCCCTGGGTCTCGGCCTGAAGGACCGGAGCCGGATCGGTGCTCTCTGACCTGCCGGAGATCGGCCGGCCGCATCGCGAGACCGTCCGCGTGCTGGCCGCGACGTATCCGTTCGTCCAGGATCCGGGCCTGGGCTCCGCCGGCATCTACATCGGGGTCACGCCGCACGGCGGCGGCTTCTACTTCGATCCCTACGAGCTGTATCGCCGCCAGGTGCTCACCCACCCGGCGCTGCTGGTCATCGGGGACATGGGCAGCGGCAAGAGCAGCCTGGTCAAGACGTACCTGCGGCGGTCCCGGGCGCTGTTCGGCCGTGGGATCTGGTGCCTGGACCCCAAGGGCGAGAACGGACCGCTGATGAAGAGCCTCGGAGCCGCGTCGGTCAGGCTCGGCCGCGGCCTGTCCACGCGCATCAACCCACTGGAGTTCATCGCGGGGGACGGAGGGCAGGAGGAGGGCGCCCAGGTGACGCTGCTGGCCGGGCTCCTCCAGTGGATCCTCCGCCGGCCTCTGGGCATCGAGGAGCAGCAGATCCTCCTGGAGACATGGCGCGACCTGGCACGACGGTCGGACGGGGCTCCCGACCTCCCCTCGATCCTGGGCGGCCTGAACGCGCCCAACCCCGAGCTCGGACGGCTGCTCGGATACGGGATCGACACGGACTACGCCAGGGCATGCCGGCCCCTGGCGCTGGGGATGCGAGGGCTCCTGACCGGACCGCTGGCCGGCATCTGCGACGGCCCCACGTCGCCGGAGCTGCGGGGCCTCGAGGACGTCGTCAACGTCGACCTCTCGCTGGTGCTGAACACGCCGTCCTTCGAGCCCGTGCTGCGATGCGCATCCGCCTGGTCGGCTGCGGTGATCTCGCATCTCGCCGGACACCAGCAGCTGATCTTCCACGTCGAGGAGGCGTGGGCGGTGCTCCAGGACCTGGACCTCGTCCGCCGCCTGCAGTCACAGATGCGGCTGGCCCGCGCGACGGGCGTGCAGACGATCCTCGTCATGCACCACCTCTCCGACCTGCGCCGGATGGCGGACGAGGGCACGGAGCTGCACAAGAGCGCGGAGCAGCTGCTCGCGCTGACGCAGACGCAGGTCATCTACCGTCAGTCGACGGCCGACGCCGCCGACCTGCGACAGCTGCTGGGCCTCAACTCGACGGAGGTGGAGCGCATCCTGCACCTGCGCGTGGGCGAGGGGCTCTGGCGCGTCAACGGCCGCAGCTTCGTGGTCCAGCACCGGCTGGCGCCGAGCGAGTGGGACCTGATCCGGACCGACGCCGCGATGACGGGCGAGCCGATGTGAAGCTTGCGCCGGGCGTGGCCCTCGCGCTGGGGGCGCTGGGGATGGTCGCGCTGCTCCTGGTCGCGCCGCTCGTGATGTACATGACGGCCCTGACCCTGGTGCCGGTCGTTCAGGCCGAGGCGGCCGCCGCGTCGGCGCGTGCGGCCGCCGCGCCCGCGGTCGCGGCGGCCAGCCCGGTCTCGGCGCCCCAAGGTGGCCAGACCCCCGGGCCGTCGGCGGGCCCGGTGCGGGCGGGCCTGAACCTGCCCAAGCCGCCGAAGCACGGGAAGGCGGTGCAGATCGCCACCATGCAGCCGCTCTTCGAGAAGACGCCGGTCGGCGGGTTCGATGTGGGCGGCCTGCCGTACGGGCAGTGCACGTGGTACGTGGCCCTGCAGCGCGGCATCGTGGCCCACGCCAACGGCACGGACTGGGTCCCCAACCTGGCCAAGCGGGGCTTCAAGACGAGCAATCGGCCGACGGTTGGCGCGATCATGTCGTTCCGGGCCTTCTCCACGGGCTACGGCGTGTACGGCCACGTGGCGCTGGTGGTGGACGTCGACCCCGACGGCCATGGCTTCACCATCGCCGAGGCCAATGTCCTGGGCCTGGGCCTGGCCGACGTCCGCTGGGTGCCGCTGAACGACCCCGGGATCGAGGGCTTCGTGCCGTGAGCCCGCCCTGCCCGGGCGGGATGCCGCGATCCTGATTGTGCGTGACCACCGTCTCGTCCGCGTCATTCGCACGTGCCGGCCCACGATCCGGTCGCGTGGTCCGGGCGTCACCCCGAGAGATCGAACGTAAACTGGTGACGGCCGTACGAAGAGGTCGTCAGCCGGCTCCCGAGATCATGGGGACAGCCGGTCGAAGTTGGCGTGGTGGGTGGGCCCGCGAGGCGGGACCCGAGCAATCAGGAGGGAGGGGAATGGCCACTGCCGCCGTGTCATCGGATGTCCTCGCGCTTCGCCCACGGGTGCAGCCATGTCGTTGACCCGCCGCCAGCTGCTCGCCTCCACGGTCGCGGCTTCGGTGACCGGGATCGTCGCCTGCCAGACGGTGGCTGCCGACGCCCTGGCCTCGGCGGATCCGTCGGACCTGGGACTGCCTGCGACGCTGGACCTCGAGACCGCCACCGTCGCGCAGCTCGATGCGCTCCTCGGGTCCCGGCAGGTCAGCAGTGAGAGGCTGATCCGGGCGTACATCGACCGCATCGATGCCCTCAGCTCGCACGCCCCGTCCTTGAACGCGGTGCGAGCGCTCAACCCTCGTGCTCTGGACGAGGCACGAGCCGCCGACGTGACCCGGCTGAAGGGCCTGCCCCACGGTCCGCTGCTGGGCATCCCCGTTCTCGTCAAGGACAACATCGACGTCGAGGGCATGGCCACCACCGCGGGCTCGGTGGCGCTCGCGCGCTCCCATCCCTCGACCGACGCCCCGCTGGTCGTGCAGCTGAAGAAGGCCGGCGCCGTGATCCTGGGCAAGGCCAACCTGACCGAGTTCGCCAACTTCCTGACGACGGGCATGCCCAGCGGATACAGCTCGCTCGGCGGCCAGGTCCTCAACCCGTACGACGCCTCTCAGACACCGAGCGGCTCGAGCTCGGGGTCGGCGGTCGCCGCGGCGGCCGGGCTCGCGCCGCTCACGGTTGGCACCGAGACGTCCGGCTCGATACTCAGTCCGTCCTTCGCCAACTCGGACGTGGGCATCAAGCCCACAGTGGGACTGATCAGCCGCACGGGCATCGTGCCCATCGCGGCCAGCCAGGATACCGCTGGACCGATCACGAAGACGGTCGCCGACGCGGCCGTCCTGCTGACCGCCCTCACCGGTGCCGATCCACTGGATCCGGCCACGGCGCGGAGCCCCCTGGTCGGTCACGATTTCACCGGGGACCTGCGGACCGACGCGCTGCAGGGTGCCCGTATCGGGGTCGTGGCAAACCAGGTGCCCGCACAGGGCAGCGACAACCGTGCGCTCTGGGACGCCGCGACCGCCGCCCTGCAGGCGCAGGGCGCGACCCTGGTGCCGGTCACACTGGACACAGGCAGCAGCATCCCCGGCGGTTCGAGCGTGTTGACCTACGAGTTCAAGCGCGATCTGAACATCTACCTGTCGCGCCTGCCGAAGAACGCACCGGTGCGATCCCTGGCGGACATCATCGCGTACAACAACGCCCACGCGCAGGTGGCGCTGAAGTTCGGTCAGACGCAGGCGGTCGCGTCGGAGGCCAAGGACCTCAGTCCTGGCAGCGCTGACACGGTCAAGTACCTGGCGGACCGGGCGCAGGACCTGGTCGACAGCAGGGACCGGATCGACGCCGTGATGGCTGCCAACAGCCTCACCGCCCTGCTGTTCGCCAACAGCGGCAGCGCCGGCATCGGCGCCAGGGCGGGGTACCCGTCCATCACGATCCCGGCGGGCTACCAGGCGAGCAACCGGCGACCGTTCAACGTGACCCTCCTGGGCCAGGCCTGGAGTGAGCCGAGGCTGATCGGCTATGGCCACGCCTTCGAGCAGGGGACCAATCTGCGCCGGCCGCCATCGGCGATCAATCCGGCGCTGTTCGCACCGGTCGACCTGGCGACACGGAGCGGCACGAGCGTGCGCTGAGCCGAAATCCACCGGGTCCTCTCTGCCGAAGGCCCTTCTCAAAATAGGCTTCGGTGGATTCCGGCTGAGCCTGGCGGCTCACTCGGCGGGCGCACGCAGGATCGGGGTACGGGCCTCGGTCCTGATCTCCAGCCGGAACAGATCGGGTCGGCCGTAGTGACCGGCGACGTCCAGCGTGCGCCGGGCCGCGGCGGCTGCCGCGGGGTCGCAGTCGGCGTAGAGGATGCCGTGCTGCTCCCGCATGGGCCCGGCGACCACCCGGCCGTCCGGTCCGACGATCACCGAGTCGCCCGGGTTGAACCAGTCCTCCTTGTCGGGGAACAGCGCGTCGCGCTGGGGGAAGTCGGCCGGCACGTCGCGTCCGCGCATGGCGGTGCCGTTGCCCAGGACCCAGCAGCGGCCCTCGAGGGCGATGTGGCGCATGGTCGAGACCCAGCCGCTGCCCGCATCCCAGGTTGGCGCGACATGGAAATCTGGACCCTGCGCGTAGAGCGCGAACCGCGCCAGCGGCATGTAGTTCTCCCAGCAGATGAGCGCGCCGACGCGCCCGACCGGCGTCGCGACCACGCGCAGCCCGCTGGCGTCGCCCTGCCCCCAGATCATCCGCTCGGGGTTGGTGGGCATCAGCTTGCGGTGCCGGTTGATCACCGCGCCGTCAGGGCCGACCAGCACGGCGGTGTTGTAGAGCGTTGCGCGGCTGAAGCTGCCGTCGCGTTCGTGGACGCCGACCAGGATGGTCACGCTGTGCTCGCGGGCGGCGTCCTGCATGACGACGAGATCTCCCGCCTCGAGGTCGACGGCGTTCTCCAGGAGCCGAGCGTGGATCTCGCCGGTCAGCGCGTGGTCCTGGCCCGGGCGCAGCCGCCAGAGCCATTCGGGGTAGCCGGGAACCCATGTCTCCGGGAAGGTGATCAGGCGGGCGCCCGCGCCCGCCGCCTCGGCCACGAGCTCGGCGCCGCGTGCCAGCGTCTCGTCACGGTGCAGCAGCACCGGGGGATGCTGCACGACGGCGACGCGCACGGTCCGGCCGGATGCCACGAACACCATTGTCGTCGACCCGACTTCCACACGCCACTGGCGGATGAGCCGCCGCGGCCCCGGTTCGAGCCCGTCGGCGGTGTTCCGATCGGCGTGGGTGCCCGGCTGCGCCAGCGTACCGACGACGGCCAGGAGCGGCTGTGCACGGTGACGGCCTACGACCCGCCGGCCGTCTTCGCGTGCGAGATGGACCCGGCCATGTACGACCTGAGCGTGCGGTACGAGATCGAGCCGATCGAGGGCGGCTCCCGAGTGGGCTGGCGCCAGCGGCTGGACGTTCCGCTCTACTGGCATGCCCGCCCGAGCTACCGTCGGCTGGTCCGGCGCCGGCGCTCCGAGATCGTCCAGAACCTGATCGCCGGCGGGCGCTTCGTGGACGATGATCTCCCGTCACCGCAGTGACGAGACACTGGGCCCCGAGCGCGCCGGTACAGCGGCCCATGCACGCGGGCGTTTTCGCGGGTCCGCACTCGATGCCGCCCATTGCTCCTCGTTGACACCGCCGACAGTCAAAACCAGAGCCGGAATCCACCGAAGCCTGTTTGAGAAGGGCCTTCGGCAGAGAGGACCCGGTGGATTTCGGCTAAGCTGTGAGCGGTCGGCGGCATACGAGCGACGCTTCCAATGCCCTGCGGCGTCGCGACGCCCCGCAACCAGGTTCCCCTATCCGGTCATCGTGATGACCTTGGCACATTGCGCTCACAGAAGAAGAGAGAGGATGAAGGGAGAAGTGGCAGCATGATGCGATACCTCGGCTACGCGCTCGCGCTGGTCATCGGGGTGGCCGGCCTGGTGGTGGGAATCACGACGAACACACCGGTGCTCGCGGGCGCCGCCATCGGCTGGATCGTCGCGTCCATCGTCAACATCGTGTACGGCTTCGCCGCCCGCGTCGAGGCACAGGACGACGCCATCTTCGCGATCTTCACCGTGCCCTGGTACTTCTGGCTGATCGACATCGGGCTGATCGTCGTCGGCGGGCTGATCGGCGGGCTCGCGTTCTGATAAATACCGAGTCGCCCCCGACGCCGGCGCGACGCCGGCGTCGGGGCCGCTCGGGCGCCCGCGGCCCTATATGGCGAACCTGGCCAGGATCGGCGAGTGGTCGGAGGCCAGCGCGTCGCGCCGCTCGGTCGGGTCCTCTGTGATGCTCGGCAGGTGCGGGTGCCCCGCCTGCGGCACGACGTGGACCTCCCGCAGATGTCCCACCAGCGCGTTGCTGACGAGGATGTGGTCGATCAAGGTCGGTCCGGCGACCCGCTGTCGAACTGCGATCCCGGCGGCCCGTACAGGATCTGAGTGGTGGCCGCCTGCGGCTCGTCGTTCAGGTCGCCGAGCACGGCGACCGCGTTTCGACGCCCGTCCCTGCCGCCCTCGCACAGCAGGCGATCCACCAGTCCGCGCACCGAGACCGCCTCAGCGGTCCGCTGGTAGAGCGCATAGCCGCCGGAGCGGGCGCGCTCGCCCTCGTCATGTGGCCTGAAGCTGCCCCGGAAGCTGAGGAGCTTCGACTTCAGATGGCAGCAGACCACCGTCAGCCGTCGCCCGGCGACCGGCTCGATGCTCACCGCGAGCGCACCCCGCCCCATGCGGCTCGACGTCCTGGCCGGGCGGTCCGCGATCCGGTCGGCGGACTGGACCGGGATCAGCCGATCGGGGAAGAGGTCGAGGTCCTCCACGACCTCGAGCCGCTTCCGCGAGAGAAAGCCGACCCGGATGGAGTGGTGGGGCGCGAAGTGCGCCGACAGGGCGACGTGCCAATCGTCGGCGAGGAGGGCGACGAGGTCATCGAGCGCGTCCGGTGAACCCACCTCCTGCACACCGAGCAGGTCGGGAGCCATGCTGTCGATCGTTGCCGCCAGTCCGCCCAGCTTCTGCCGGTAGACGGCCTCGTCCTTGGGTCCGAACTCCGCGCCCGGACGGAACAGGTTCTCGAGATTCCAGGTCCCGATGCGAACGTCCATCCCGGTCTCCTCGAGCCACGCTCACCAGGGTGTGGGCGGAGCGGTCGCCCGGAAGCCGGACGACCGCTCCCGATGTCATCGTGCTACTTCAGGGCCGCGACGAACCCGGCGGTCGGAGTGCCGATACGTCGTCGTAGCCCGGCGTCGTCTGCAGGCTCAGCGTCTGGTTCATCGTCCTCAGTCGGAAGTTGACGCCCGCCGAGGCGTCGACGGCGTCTGCCCGATCAGGTAGCCGGTCTGGGGGTCACCGAGGGTCGACACGTCCGGCACCGCCCGCCCGACGCGACCCTGGGCCTGGAAGACGCCGCTTGGCACCACGCCCTGCTGGTACGCGGGCTCGGCGAAGATGCGGCTCACGCCGCGGCGACTGTGACGATGCCGACCGCGGCCAGGGCCGCGCCAGCGGTGACCGCCAGGATTCGGCGGAGCGTCGAATTGAGCCGTCTCAAGAAAACACCCTCCTGGCTTGTTCAACCAGACGCGAGAAACGAGGCCGATATCGCAGGCGTAGTGTCACAGAGGCCGTCGAGGAGCGCAAGGGACTGGTCGGTTAAGGCCCGGGCGAGGCCGTCAGGGAGCGGACGTCCCGCCCCGCAGCACCAGCTCGCCGCTGCCCGGGCGGCCGAGCATGCGGGCGTCGCGGTAGACGACCTCGCCCCGGCGCACCGTGGCGACCGGCCAGCCGGTCACGGACCAGCCCTCGTAGACGGAGTGGCCGGCGTTGGACTGGACCATTCCCCGCTCGACCGTTCGCGTCAGCTCGGGGTCGAAGACGACGATGTCCGCGTCGCTGCCCACGGCGATCACGCCCTTGCGGGGGTGCAGCCCGAACATCCGCGCGGCGTTGGTCGAGGTCACCTCCACGAACCGGTCGCGCGAGATGCGCCCGGCGCGCACGCCCTCCGACCAGAGCATGGGCACCATCGTTTGCAGGTTCTCGACGCCGGGCCGCAGGCGGCTGACCGAGAGCCCGGGGTCCAGCTTGGCCTCCAGGGACCAGGGCGCGTGGTCGGTGCACACCGTCTGCACGACGCCCTCGCGGATGCCGGCCCAGAGCGCGTCCACGTCCGCAGGCTCGCGCAGCGGCGGCTGGCCCACGTACCTGGCGCCGTCGGGCTCGAGCAGACGCTCCGCGGTCAGGTGGAGATAGAGCGGCCGCGTCTCGACGTGGACGGGCACGCCTCGCCCTCGGGCCTCGGCGCAGACCTCCAGCGCCCGCGCGCACGAGAGGTGCACGAGGTAGACCGGCGCGCCCGTCGCCTCGGCGATCGCCACCGCCCGCTGCGTCGCCACCACCTCGGCGATCATGGGCCGGCTCTCCGCGTAGTGGCGCAGTGAGGTCCGCCCGGCCGCCTCGAGATGGCCGACCGCGTCGTGGATGAGCGCCTGGTCCTCGCAATGCAGCATCGTCAGCAGCCCGGACTGGCCGGCCAGGCGAATGGCGCGGACGTACGCCGCGGCCTGGGCGTCGAAGGTGGGCATCGAGAGGAAGCACTTGATCGTGCTGCAGCCCACGTCCAGGAGACGAGGGATCTCCGCCAGGACCTGGGGCGTCACCTCGTGGAGCACGGGATGGCAGAAGACGTCGGCGATCGCCTGCGTGGCAACGACCGCCGCCTCCCGTGCCAGCCCCGCCAGGGGCGTCTCGCCCGGCCCCAGGAACGTCATGTTGCCCACGGTCGTCACGCCGCCGGCCAGCGCCGCCCGGGAGCCGCTGGTGAAGTCGTCGACCCAGCGCGGGCCCGGGGTCTCGGGGCCCGGCGGCGACGAGAGGTGGACGTGCGCGTCGACGGCGCCGGGGAGGAGCAGCAGGCGCGTGGCGTCGATCTCCTCGCGGCCGTGCAGCTCCCCGCCGATCAGCGCCACGCGTCCGTTCGAGATGCCGACGTCGGCGCGCTCGGCGCTCCCGGCGTTGACGATCTCACCGCCCCGAATGACCAGGTCGAGCTCTGCCATGCGGATGATGATGCCCGCGGCGCCGCCGCCCCCGCGCCGGAGCGAAGACCGAGCCGTGAGCGTCCGTGTAAAGCGTTGCGCTCGGAACGGACGTTCGCCACCATGGGGGCATGGTCCGCCCCATCCGCTCCGACGCCAGCACCATCGTGGATATTCGCCCGCGCCGGAGGCGGGACCGAGCCGTGAGCGTCCGCGCGCTACTCCCCCAGCGCCCGGCGCCGGGCGGCGGCCGCGAGCGTCCGGCACGCCCCCGCCAGCAGGTCCGCGAGGTCGGTGCCGCGGACGGTGACGCCGATCGGCCCCAGCCGCCGGATGGCCGCGTCCGGCGCACCGCCGGCCCAGGGCCGGATGCGCACCTGGTCCAGCTCCGGGCCCGCCTGCCAGAACCGGTCCAGCAGCTCCTCGGGGGCCGGCTCGGCGCCCTCCTCGTGATCCGTCTCCGCCTCGCGCCCAACGGCCCGCTGCTCCGGGCGACGCAGGGCGCTCAGCCGCTCCAGCAGCTCCTCCCGGGTGCGGCCGCGCCAGGTGAAGACCAGGAACGGATCGCGGTCGAAGGCCTCCGCCAGCAGGTAGAAGACGGCCGCCACGTGCTTGCAGGGGCTTACCGAGTCCGGGCACGTGCAGGAGCTGGAGAGCTGGTTCGCCGACGTGGGGAACAGCGACAGCCGGCAGGCGGCGAACGCCTCCTCGATCTCGCGCGGCATCTCGCCCGCGAGCAGCTTGGCCGCGAAGACGGCCTTTGTCGCCATCGCCCGCTCGGCCCGAGCCCAGTCTCGGTCGTCGAGCGTCTCCACCCCCAGCCGCACCCGGTACGGCTTCGGCCGCGAGCCCTGGACCCGCGCCGCCACGACTCCCCGCTCGACCTCCAGGTCGAGCACCTGGCCGCGCCGGGCGTAGTGCCGGCCGCGCTCCAGCCGCGAGCCGAAGCCGAACGACTCCAGGATCGCGATGAAGCGGCGCGACCACCACGTCTCGCCGATGTCGCCGCGCCGGCTCCGGGCCGTGATCCCACCGTCCACCGGTCGTGGCCGGCCCGGGGGCTCCCGCCGCCAGAACTGGTCGTCTGCCATCCGTCAGTCCTCGGCCACCGCCTCGGCGGAGAGCGCGACCAGCTCCCGGATGCGCTCCGTCGAGAGCTCCGTCAGCCAGCCCTCGCCGGTGCCGACGATGCGCTCGGCCAGCTCGCGCTTCTCTTCGATCATCCGGTCGATGCGCTCCTCCAGCGTCCCGACGCAGACCAGCTTGCGAACCTGGACGTCGCGCCGCTGCCCGATGCGGAACGCGCGGTCGGTCGCCTGGTCCTCCACCGCCGGGTTCCACCAGCGGTCGTAGTGGATGACGTGGCTGGCCGCCGTCAGGTTGAGGCCGATGCCGCCGGCCTTCAGCGAGAGCAGCATCAACGGCGGTCCGGCTGGGGACTGGAACCACGCGACCATCTCGTCCCGCGCCCGCTTCGACGTGCCGCCGTGCAGGAAGGGCACCTCGTGGCCCAGCCGCGCCCGCAGGTGGACGCGGAGCAGCTCGCCCATCTCGGCGAACTGGGTGAACAGCAGCGCCCGGTCGCCCTCGGCCAGCACCTCCTCCAGGATCTCCTCCAGCCGCGCCAGCTTGCCCGACCGTCCCTCCAGCCGCGAGCCGTCTCGCAGGAGCTGGAGCGGGTGGTTGAGCACCTGCTTCAGCTTCATCATCGTCGCCAGCACCAGGCCGCGGCGCTCGATGTCCTCGCCAGCAGCGTCGATCCTCGCCAGCATGTCGTCGAGCACCGCCTGGTACAGAGTCGCCTGCTCCCGCGTGATGTTGCAGTAGACCTTCATCTCGATCTTCTCGGGCAGGTCGGCGATGATGCTGCGGTCGGTCTTCAGGCGGCGCAGCACGAACGGGCCGGTCAGCCGTTTCAGCAGCGCGGCCGCCTGGTCGTCGCGGTAGCGCTCGACGGGCACCGCGAAGCGCCGCCGGAAGTCCGACGCCGAGCCGAGCAGGCCGGGGTTCAGGAACTGCATGATCGACCACAGCTCGGCGAGCCGGTTCTCGACCGGTGTCCCGGTCAGCGCCACCCGCTGACGCGCCGGCAGCGCGCGGACCGCCTGGGCCTGCCGGGCGGCGCTGTTCTTCACGTTCTGGGCCTCGTCCAGGACGACCCGGTCCCATTCGATCGCCGTCAGCGCCTCCTGGTCGCGGACCGCCAGGCCGTAGGTCGTCACGATCAGGTCGTGGCCGCGCACGGCCTCGGCCAGCTCCTCGCCGCCGGCCCGGGCGTGGCCGTGGTGGACGTGGACGCGCAGCTCCGGCCCGAAGCGCGCCGCCTCCCGCTGCCAGTTGCCGACCACGGACATGGGGCAGACCAGGAGCGTCGGGCCTGGCGGCGCGCCGGTGGCCCGCTCCGCCACCAGCACCGCGAGCAGCTGCACGGTCTTGCCGAGGCCCATGTCGTCCGCCAGGCAGGCGCCCACGCCCACCTGGCCCAGGAACCGCAGCCAGCCCAGGCCGCGCTCCTGGTAGGGACGCAGATCGCCGCCGAAGCCGGGCGGCGTCGTCTCCGCCTCCAGCCGGCGCTCGTCCGCGGCCGCCAGCAGGTCACCGACCCAGCCCTCGGCCTCGACGGCCACCACCGGCGGTTCCTCGGGCGCCGCGTCCATGCCCGCGCTCGCGCGCAAGACATCCGCCAGGGTCATGCGGCGCTCGGCCTCGGGCTGGTCCAGCAGCGCCAGGGCGGCCTCGAGCTGCTCGAGCGGCACCTTGAGCCGGGCCAGCTCACGCAGCTCCTCCGGCCGCAGCACGGTGTCGCCGAGCGCGACCGCCCATTCGTAGGCGCACAGCGCCTCGAGGCCCATCCGGCCGGGCGTCGCGGCCACGGGCGCTGCTGCCCCGGCCACGGGACGGGCCCGCAGCCGGAGCCCCAGTCGTGCCTGGGGCTCGTGCCACCAGTGCGGCACCAGCACGCCGAAGCCGGAGTGGGCGAGCAGCGTGGCGTCGTCCCGCAGGAAGCGGTGGGCGCCGGCCGTGTCCAGCCGAAGCTCGACGGGGCGGGCGGTGTCCAGCGCCGTCTCCAGCGCTGGGCAGAGGCGCGAGGCGCGGCCGAGCTCTGCCAGCAGACGCTCCTGCGGGCGTTCCAGGGTGCGCTGGAACACCACCAGCCGGCCGCGGGTGCGCCAGACCTCCGCAGCCGGCACCAGCAGGCTGGGGTCGTCCGGCGCCTGGAGCAGGAACTCGACGCGCCAGGAGGGCCGCGCCTCCTCGCCTTCCGGCGGGGCCACGCGGAAGCACAGCCGCAGCCCGCCGGAGGCCGCGGCCGCACCTGCCGGGCCAGCTCGCGCACCGGCGCGGCCAGCCGGCTGGCGCCACGCCTCCAGCC
>WNGB01026687.1_pt1 | contig 13624 bp, 12 predicted proteins | sample 5400681 | NCBI WGS metagenome assembly WNGB01 (sample SAMN13153367, study PRJNA577476) | soil metagenome | isolation source: 115 cm soil or saprolite under grassland replicate 2 | place: USA:California | collected 2016-06-15 | reverse complement strand
GGCATCAACGGTGGTATCGCGACTGCCTGGTCAGTCGCGTCACTGCCACAGACCTGGTTCATCGCCAAAGACGGCAGCCGTTCTGGCCGCATCCCCCGTCCCCTGAGCGCGGCCGAGCTCCGAAACAGGATCGACCAGCTCCTGACCGCAGCGGCGTGATATGAGCACACGAGCAGCCCCCCGAGTCCATCCGGATTACCACGGGCGGTCGACGACGGCCCGCCCGTACACGCCCGGACGCACGTTAGCCGGCCGTGAGGCCCCCCCACGTACCATGACCCGACGAGCATCTGCCCGTGGCGGGTCGGAGGTGAGGGTGCGGAGGATCCTGCGGGCGGCCGGGTGGGCGTTCATCGGGATGGGCTGCTTCGTCCTCTACTTTCTGGTCTATCAGCTCGTCGGCACCGACCTGGTCACCAACAAGGAGCAGAGCGACCTCCGCCAGAAGCTCGCGCAGGAGTGGTCCGCCCCCGCGGCGACGCCCCCCAAGGGCGGAGACGCCACCGCGCTGCCGGTACCGCAGACTCCGGCGCTCGGTCACGCGCTGGGGGTGATCCAGATCCCCAAGATCGACCTGAAGAAGGTGGTCGTGCAGGGCGCCAACCCGGAGGACCTGGCACTGGGGCCCGGGCATATTCCGTCAACGGTCATGCCCGGCCAGCCGGGCACGTTCGCGGTCTCTGGTCACCGCACGACCCACGGCCGGCCGTTCTACCGTCTCAACGAGCTGGCCAAAGGCGATACGATCACGATCGTGACTCGTTACGCGATCTACACCTACAAGGTGACCCACTTCGAGATCGTGTCGCCGAACGACGTGGAGGTGCTGGACAACGTGCGCGGTACCGGTGGCAAGCTGAAGTCGCAGATCGTGCTGACGACGTGCAACCCCCGCTTCTCCGCCGCCCAACGGCTGATCGTGTTCGGTGACCTGAGCTCCAGCGTGGCCAACACGGAGGGCATGGGCGCGTGAGCCGTCGCCCCGACGGCAGGCGTGGGCGGCGAAAGCCGGATCCCGCTGAGGAGACCGCGAGCTGGTTGCTCGAGGTCGAGAAGGCGGGCCAGTCGGATGAGGGCGAGGACGACTGGTCGGACAAGCTGCGGGCGACCCGGCGAGAAGCCACCGGCCAGTTCCCGCCGGTGCCTCCCGCGAGTCCAACCGGGGCGGTGCCACCCGCCGGTCCCGGCGCGCCGCCGCCGGGTCGCCGCCGTCCACCCGCCGCGGAGCCACCGGCCGGGCAGGGGCGATGGTTCGACTCCGAGCGCTCGGGGCAGCAGGCCGGGCACGACACCGGAAACTGGGGCGGGTCGCCCGCGGCGCCTGCCTGGGGAGGCACCGATCCGGGGGCCGGCTCGCCGGCGGCGTGGCGGCAGGCGGAGGGCTCCGGGGTCGCCGAGCCGCCGCAGGAGCAGCAGGCGTGGGACACCCACGCCGGCGCGGAGCCGTGGAACGGCCGCTGGCCGTTCGAGGAGACCAGCCAGTCCTGGGAGTCTGACGACCGCTCCTATACCTGGCCGTCCCAGGAGCTGCCGTCCAACACCGGCAACTGGGAGGCCGAAGCGGCTCCCCGGCCGTCGGAGGATCCCTGGGCGAGCCCGCGGAGCGGCGGCTACGCCGGGCCGCCCGGGTACGAGAGCACCGGTTACCAGGCCGCTTCGCCGCCGTCCGGCTCCAGCGATCCCGGGCACGCCCCCGATCCTGGCGGCTACGCTCCGCAGGCCGGCTTCGGGTCCAGCGGCTACGAGCAGGGGACCGGCGACTACCCGACCACCGGGGACCACCCGCCCACCGACGGCTACGGCGCCTCCAACGGGTACGAGGCGTCCAACGGGTACGAGGCGTCCAACGGGTACCAGGGGACGGGGGAATACCCCGCAACCGGCGGCTACGCTGCCGGCGGAGACTACCCCGCGGCGGGCGGCTACGGCGCCACCGCGGCCGGCGGCTTCGAGACTCCTGGCGACCCCTACGCGGGCGTCGATCCCAACACCGGCGGTGAGGCATACGCCGCGGACCCGTACGCGGGTGGCCGGGACCCGTACGCCACCGGCGACCAGTACCCCGATCACGACCCCTACACGACGGGCGCCTACGGCGGCTCCGAGCCGACCTTCGGCCAAACCGATCCCGGCGGGACCGGGGCCGCCGACCAGCGGCAGGCCGGCGATGCCGCGCGTGAGCCCTACCCGGGCCACGACCCCTTCGCCGCCTACGGGCTTCAGAACGCTCGCCGGCAGCACAGCGACGGCGCGCAGGCGCCGGGCTCCACGGACCCGGGCCAGGCGGGACACCGCGGCCACGCTCGGCGGCGTCCGGGGAGTTCTCGCGCGTGCTGGAGAGCGACGACGAGCAGGTCGTGCGCCTCGGTCGAGGGCAGGACGACCGCAGCGGCAACGGCCTGGACCCCGGCCCACGGGTGCACGCCGGACGCAGCAGCCGCAACGCCGAGGCCAGGCTGCTCGACGACGGCGACCACGCCAGCCAGCGGGCCAGGTGGCCGAGGGTGGTCGCGCTGATCTCCTGGATCATCCTGCTGATGGTGCTGTGCTGGTTCTACGTGTTCCCCTGGCTCGAGAAGATCCTTCCGGAGAACTTCTGAAATGGCCGACGTGGCAACGCCCTGGCTCGACAGCTATCCGCCCGGCGTCCCCGAACACGTCGAAGTCCCGCAGGGCAACCTGGCACGGCTGCTGGCCGACGCCGCCCGCGACTTCCCGCACGCGCCGGCGCTGCACTTCGAGGGGCGCACCAGCTCGTATGCCGAGCTGGCGGAGCAGGCCTGGCGGCTCGCCGGGGCGCTTGCCGGGCTCGGCGTGACCAAGGGGACGCGGGTCGGCATCATCCTGCCGAACTCGCCGCAGGTGATCGTGTCGTTCTTCGCGACCCTGCGGCTCGGTGCGGTGGTGGTGCTCAACAACCCCATCTACACCGAGCACGAGCTGGAGCACCAGCTCGGCGACGCCAGCGTGGAGGTGCTCATCTGCCTCGACCTGCTCTACGAGCGGGTCAGGCCGCTGCGCGAGCGGCTCGGCATCCGCGAAGTGATCGTCACCTCGATGCTCGACGAGCTGCCGGCGCTCAAGCGGGTGCTGGCTCCCTACACGAAGCGTGGCCGCGAGGCCAGCGCCACCGTGTCCAGGGACGAGCCCGTCCTGCGCTGGCGCGACCTGCTGCGCCGGGTGGATGACAAGCCGCCGGAGGCCGAGGTCGACCCGTCCAGCGACCTCGCGCTGCTCCAGTACACCGGCGGCACGACCGGCCTGGCCAAGGGCGTGATGCTCAGCCACGCCAACCTGCTCGCCAACGTCGAGCAGGTGCGGGCGTGGTTCCCCGACGCCGATCCTGGCCACGAGGTCATGATGGCGGTGTTGCCCTTCTTCCACGTCTACGGCCTGACGGTGTGCCTGCTGCTGGGCGTGCGCCTGCGCGCGGCGCTGGTGCTGCTGCCACGCTTCGATCTGTCCGCGGTGGTCTCGAGCATCGACCACTACCGGCCCACGCTCTTCCCGGGCGTGCCGACCATGTACGTGGCCATCAACAATGTGGTGGCCGGCGGCGGCCACGACCTCTCCAGCATCAAGGCCTGCCTGTCCGGGGCGGCGCCGCTGCCGCTGGAGGTGGCCGAGCGCTTCGAGCGCTTCTCCGGTGGGCGACTGGTCGAGGGCTACGGGCTCTCGGAGTGCTCGCCAGTGGCGCTGGCCAACCCGATCTACGGCAAGCGCAAGGCGGGCACCATCGGCATGCCGCTGCCGGACACGCTGGCCAGGGTGGTGGACCCCGCCGACCCCGGCCAGGCGCTCCCGCCGGGACAGGCCGGCGAGCTGGCGCTGCGCGGGCCGCAGGTCATGGTCGGCTACTGGAACCGGCCGGACGAGACCGGGCAGGTGCTGCGCGACGGCTGGCTGCTGACCGGCGATATGGCGGTCATGGACGAGGAGGGCTACTTCAGCATCGTCGACCGCAAGAAGGACCTGATCATCGCCGGCGGCTACAACGTCTACCCCCGCGAGGTCGAGGAGGTGCTCTACGAGCATCCCAAGATCGAGGAGGTGTGCGTGGTCGGCGTGCCGGACCCCTACCGCGGCGAGACGGTCAAGGCCTTCGTGGTGCTGCGCGACGGCGAGCGCGCCACCGTCGAGGAGATCCGCGAGTTCGCCAAGGGGCGGCTGGCCGCCTACAAGGTGCCGAGATCGGTCGAGTTCCGCGACGAGCTGCCCAAGACCATGATCGGCAAGGTGCTGCGCCGCGCCCTGGTCGAGGAGGAGCGGGCCAAGGCCCGGACGGAGGCGGCGACGCCGTGACCGAGCGGGCGCCCTCGATCCTGGTGATCGACAACTACGACTCGTTCGTGTTCAACCTGGTCCAGTACCTGGGGGAGCTGGGTGCCTCCACGGTGGTGTGGCGCAACGACGCCGGCACCGTCGAGGACGTGCGGGCACTGCGGCCCGACGGGGTACTGATCTCCCCCGGGCCTGGCCATCCACGCGAGGCCGGGCTCTCGGTGGACGTGGTCCGCGAGCTCGGGTCGAGCCTGCCGGTGCTGGGGGTGTGCCTCGGCCACCAGGTGATCGGCCACGTCTACGGCGGCAGGGTCGTCCGCGCGCCCGAGCTGGTGCACGGCAAGACGTCGGCGGTGCACCACCACGGCGACGGCGTGCTGCGGGGGCTGCCGGTACCGTTCGCGGCCACCCGCTACCACTCGCTGGTGGTGGAGCGCGACAGCATGCCGGGTGAGCTGGAGGTCACCGGCTGGACGGCCGCCGGCCTGGTCATGGCCCTGCGCCACCGCGAGCACCCGGTCGAGGGCGTGCAGTTCCACCCGGAGTCGATCCTCACCCAGTGCGGCCACGACCTGCTGCGCAACTGGCTCGCGCGCCTGCCGGTGACCGTCTAGCCGCTGGTCGTCGTGATCCCCTTGGTCGTGGCGGTGGTCGGCGGCCGCGTCGTCGGGGTGGTGGGCGGCTGCGTCGTCGGGGTGGTGGGCGGCTCGGTGGTGGTCGGCGGCCGGGTCGTCGTCGGGCGGCTGGTGGGCGGCCGCGTCGTCGGGGTGGTGGGCGGCTCGGTCGTCGTCGGCGCCGACGTCGGAGGAGTGGTCGGCGTGGTGACGGTCGTGCTGGGGCTGGTGCTCGGCGAGGTCACCGCCCTGGTGATGAAGAACGCGGCGAGCTAGCGCGCCGCCCGGGTGCCGGCCACGGTGCCGCCGGCTCCCAGCAGGCTGGTGGCCGCCTCGCCGTACCCGGCGGCGCCGATCGCCTGGGTGGTCTGCTGCGACGGCAGCGGCCCGGCAACGGTCACCGGCTCGCCGACCCGCACCCGCTCCAGGTCCCGCTGCATCTCGGCGGCGGTCTGGTAGCGGTCCTCCGGGCGCTTGGCCATCGCCTTCAGGCAGACCCGCTCCAGCGGCGGCGGCACGTCGGGGTTGAGCGCCCTCGGCGGCGTCGGCTCCTCGCGCACGTGGCGGTAGGCGATCGCGACCGGCGTCGGCCCGGAGAACGGCACCTGCCCGGTGACCATCTCGTACAGGCAGCAGCCGAGCGCGTAGACGTCGGTGCGCCCGTCCACCTCCAGGCCCTGTGCCTGCTCGGGCGCGATGTACTGGGCGGTGCCGACCACCGCGGAGGTCTGGGTGATCGACGGCACCGCGGTCGCCCTGGCGATGCCGAAGTCCATCACCTTGACCTTGCCCTCGGTCGTCAGCATCACGTTCCCCGGCTTCACGTCCCGGTGGACGATCCCCCGCGCGTGCGCCACCGCCAGCGCGCCCGCAACGTCGGCGGCCACCTCGGCCGCGCGCGCCCAGTACAGCGCGCCCTCCGCCCGGATGATGTCCTTCAGCGTGCGGCCGTCGACGTACTCCATGACGATGAACCAGGTGTCGCCCTCGGAGCCGGTGTCGAAGACGCTCACGATGTTGGGATGCGACAGGCTGGCCGCGGACTGCGCCTCGCGCCGGAAGCGGGCCAGGAAGGCCGGGTCGTGGGCGTACTGGGAGAGCAGGATCTTGATGGCCACCCGGCGTGCGAGCAGCCGGTCGTGGCCCTCGTAGACCTCGGCCATCCCGCCGGCGCCGAGCAGCCGGCCCACCTCGTAGCGGCCCAGCAGGATCTGTGGCGTCGCGCCCATTCGTCAGTCGCCCTCTTCGTTCCCGTCTCCGCCCGTGCCCTTGCCTGGTCGCCCGACGACCACCTGCACCGTGCTCCCGTGGTCGACCACGCTGCCGGGTCCGGGTGACATCGACACGACCACTGCGTGACGCCCACCGCCACGCTCACGCTGCACGTCCACCTCGAGGTCGAGCGCGCGCAGCTTGGCGGTGGCGACGCCGAGCCGCTGGCCACGAAGGTCCGGCAGCCGTACCTGCGTGGTACCGAGCGACGCCCCCTCCCCGCTTCCTCTGCCTCGAGAGGACGAGCGGCAAGGCTAACAAGGCCACAAGCCCGAGCGCGAGTCCGAGCAGCCAGGTCGCCCGGCGACGGCTGCGGCGCTGGGCCGGAGTGTCGCCTCGCGCCAGCCTGCCCGGGGGCCCGCCGGGGCCGGCCGCCGCCGGCCGCACGTCGCCCGGCACGCGCGCCCACGGCATCGGCGGGGTGTGGCCCTCGACCGCCCCCCGCGGCCCGCGCCCGGCCCTCGGCAGCGCCGCGGTGACCGACGACGGCCCCGCCAGGGGTCCGGTCACCGAAGCGTCCGGTGGCTCCGCCCTGGGCAAGGGCCGCGTCGCCGGCGGCTCGGGCTCGGGGTGGCCGGCGGGCGGCCACGCCGGGGGCGCCGCCATCGGCGGGCTGGCCACCGGCAGCGAGATCGTCTGGTCCTGGCTCGCCGCGGAGGGATCACGGCCCGTGCGCGCGCCGTCGAGCGCCGCCGCCATGGCGGCGGCCGACGGGAAGCGGTCGCCCGGCTGCTTGCCGAGCGAGCGCATGATCAGCCTGGCGGCGTGGTCCGGCAGGTCCGGGACGTGGTGGCGGGGGTCGGGGATCGGGGCGGAGACGTGCTGGGTGGCGATCGCCACCGCACTGCCGCCCTGGTAGGGGGTGGTCCCGACGATCGACTCGAACAACACGCAGCCGAGCGAGTACAGGTCGGCGGCCGGGCCGACGGTATTGCCCTGGGCCTGCTCGGGCGCAACGTAGTTGGCGCTGCCGAGCACCATGCCCGGCCGCGTCAGCGTGGTCGCCCGCGCCGCTCTGGCGATGCCGAAGTCGGTCACCTTCACGCGCCCGCTGCGGTCGACCAGGATGTTGGCCGGCTTCACGTCCCTGTGGACCACGCCGTGCGCGTGCGCCGCCGACAGCGCCGACGCCACCTGCGCGGCGATCGCGAACGCCTCCTGCCAGGGCAGCAGCCCGTGGTGGGCGATCCGCTCGGCCAGGGTGTCACCCTCGACCAGCTCCATCACGATGAACGGCTCGCTGGAGCGCTCGCCGTAGTCGTAGACCCTGGCCACGCCCGGGTGGCTGATCGCGGCCGCCGCACGCGCCTCGCGGCGGAACCGCTCCAGGAAGGTGGCGTCGTCGGCGAGCACCCGCTTGAGGATCTTGACCGCGACCGGCCGGCCCAGGTGCGTGTCGATCGCCCGGTGGACAGTGCCCATGCCGCCGGTGGCGATCAGCTCGCCGAGCTGGTAGCGGTCCGCCAGCATGGTCGGCATCATCACGACGCGCCGTTCAGGTACGCCCGCATGACCGCCTGGACGATCGGGGCGGAGACCCGCCCGCCGGTCGCCTCGCTGCCCAGCTCGCCGCCGTCCTCCACGATCGCGGCCACCGCGATCGACTTGCCGGCCTTGGAGGTCGCGCCGACGAACCAGGCGTGCGGCGGCTCGTTGCCGCCGTGCTGCGCCGTGCCGGTCTTGCCGTAGACGTCGAACCCGGGGATCTGGGCCGTCCTGCCGGTGCCCTCCGGGCCGTTCACGACCTGCTCGAGCATCTGGTGGAGCTGATCGGCCACGTTGCCGGGGATGGCCTGGCCGAGCGACTGGGGCTCGAAGCGCTTCACCGTCTTGGTGCCGTCGGGGGAGAGGACCCGGTCGACCACGTAGGGGGCCATGCGGCGCCCGCCGTTGGCGACGGTGGCGATCACCGAGGCCATCTGGAGCGGCGAGACCCGCACGTCGCGCTGGCCGATCGCGCTCTGGGCGAGCGACGGCTTGTCCAGGTCCTTGGGGATCTCGCTCTCCGCCGCGCCCGGGAGCTGGAACGGGCTCGGCGAGTTCAGCCCGAACTTCTGCGCCTCGTCGACCAGCTTCTGGGTCCCGAGGTCGACGCCGAGGTGCGCGAAGTAGGTGTTGCAGGAGACCTCCAGCGCCTCCTGCAGGGTCAGCGGGTCCTTGCCGCCGAAGCACTGCTCGCCGCCGAAGTTCTGGATCGCCCGGCTGGTCTGCGGCGGTGTGTAGGTGTGCTCGTTCTTGCGGGTGGTGTCCGGCGACAGGCCGTTCTCCAGCGCCGCCGCCGCGGTGATGATCTTGAAGGTCGACCCCGGCGGGTACAGCTCGCCGGCCGCGCGGTTCAGCAGCGGCTTGCCGGGGTCCTTGTTGAGCCGGTCCCAGGCCTTGCGGACCGCTTTGGTGTCGTGGCTCGACAGGTCGTTGGGGTCGTAGCGCGGGTAGGTGGTCATGGCCAGCACCTTGCCGGTGGCCGGGTCCAGCGCCACCACCGCGCCCTTGCGATGGCCGAGCGCGTCCTCGGCGGCCTTCTGCGCCGCGGGGTCCAGCGTCAGCACCAGCGTGCCGCCCGGGTTGGGCCGCGCGGTCAGCAGGTCGCTGAGGTTCTGGGCGAACTGCTCAGGCGCCTTGCCCAGCAGGAACGAGTTGAACTCGCTCTCCGCCAGCGAGCGGCCGAAGACCAGCGAGTCGAAGCCGGTGATCATGCCGTAGCGGGCGCCCTGCGGGTAGCGCCGCTCGTACTTGAGCGCGTCGTTGGTCGGGATCGACCGGGCGACCGGGGAGCCGTCCGGCAGCACGATCTGGCCCCGCTCGATCGAGTACTCCTTGACCAGCACGCGGCCGTTGCGGGGGTCGTTGTTGAGCCGGTCGGCGGCCACCACCTGCCAGTAGAAGGGCGCGGCGAACAGCAGCACGAAGCCGGCCATGACCACCACCGCCACCCGGCGGATCTGCCCGTTCATCCGGCGACGGTCACCTCCCCGGCCTGGGCGGCCGCCGGCGCTCTGGACGGCGCCGAGGTGACGTCGCTCGACACCCTGCAGAGCAGGGCGATCAGCGCGTAGTTGGCCACCACGCTGGAGCCGCCGAAGCTCACGAACGGCAGCGTGATGCCGGTGAGCGGGATCAGCCTGGTGACCCCGCCGACGATCACGAAGACCTGCAGCCCGAAGCCGACCACCAGGCCGGCGACCAGCAGCTTGCCGAAGTCGTCGCTGGTGGCCAGCGCGATCCGCAGGCCGCGGAAGACCATCAGCAGGTAGACCAGCAGGATGGCGGTGACCCCGACCAGGCCCAGCTCCTCACCCAGCGCGGTGAAGATGAAGTCGGTGGAGGCCGCCGGGATCGTCTGCGGCCGCCCCTGGTCCCAGCCCGTGCCGAGGATGCCGCCGCTGGCCATCGCGAACAGCCCCTGGACGAGCTGGAAGCCCTTGCCGTTGTAGTCGGCCCAGGGGTTGCGCCAGGTCTCGACCCGGACCTGGAGGTGGCTGAAGAGCTGGTAGGCGACGAACGCGCCCAGCAGGAACAGCACCAGGCCGGCGGCCACGTAGGAGAAGCGCCCGGTCGACACGTACAGCAGCGCCACGAACACGCCGAAGAACAGCAGGCTGGTGCCGAGGTCCTTCTCGAAGAACAGCACGAACAGGCTGACGCCCCAGGCCATCACCAGGGGCATGAAGTACTTGACCTCGGGCAGCAGCACCCGGCCGACCCGGTAGGTCGCCGTGGCCAGCAGCTCCTTGTGCTCTGCGAGGTAGGCGGCCAGGAACACCACCAGGGCGATCTTGGCGGCCTCGGACGGCTGGCCCGAGAAGGGGCCGATCTTGACCCACAGGCGCGCACCGAAGACCTCGCGACCGATGAGCGGCATCGCCGGCAGCACCAGCAGGAACAGGCCGCCGAGCAGCCAGGTGTAGCGGTAGCGGTCCAGCACGCGGTGGTCGCGCACGAAGATCACCACCGCCACGAACACCGCCACGCCGAGCACCGTCCACAGCGCCTGGGAGGGCGCCTGTGCCGAGCGGGTGCTGGCGTAGTCGAGGCGCCGGACCATCACCAGGCCGAGCCCGTTCAGCAGGGCGGCCCCCGGAAGCAGCAGGGGGTCGGCCTGCGGCGCGAAGCGGCGCAGCACCATGTGCGCGCCGATGAACAGGATCGTCAGGGTGATGCCGTAGCCGAGCGTGCCCGAGGGGACCTTGTTCTGTGCCGTGAGCCCGACGATCACGTAGGCGCCGATCGACAGGATCAGCGCCAGGAGCAACAGCGAGAGCTCGACGTTCCGCCTGGACTCCACGGGTCAGCCCTTCTTGGTGGTGGTCGTGACCCGCTTGGTCGTCGTTGGGACCGCGGTGGTGGTCGGCGCCGCCTGCGTGCCGGTGGCGCAGCCCTGCTGGGTGAAGACGAACGGCGAGCACCGCGCGATGCGGCGGGCGTCGGCCAGGCCGGAAGCGCTGACGCCCTCGTCGAGGCGGGGAGCGTAGCCGGCCGCGACCCGGTCACGGGTGATCCCGGTGCGCTCCACCACCCGCGACAGGCGCAGCCCCGCGACGTTGCCCGGGACCCCGCTGAAGACCGCGACCTGGTCGTGGTCGAAGCCCACCCAGTAGCGGCTGAAGACCAGCGCACGGCCGCCCAGCAGGACCGCGGCCAGCACCGCCAGCACCAGCAGGCTGACCAGCGCGCGGCGGAGCCCTCGGCGGCGCGAGTGCCGGCTGGCACGCGCGCCCCTGGCCGCCGGGCGCATGCGCTCGGCCTGGCGGCGCTGGGCCCGGCTCCCCATCCCGTCCCCCGTGGCCACCCTGTGGTGGAGCCCGGTCAGCAGCTCGCTGGTGGCGCCGTCGCGGCCGTGCGCGATCGCGCCGGTCGGGGTGTCCAGGTCGCCGGTGCGCTCGCCGGCGCGGCCGAGCCGGTCCGAGGTGTCCAGCACGACCACGGTGATGTTGTCCGGCCCGCCGCCCTCGTTGGCCATGGCCACCAGCTTCTCGGCCGCACGCTGCGGCTCGGGCACCCGCAGCAGGACGTTGCGGATGCGATGCTCGTCGACCACCCCGGAGAGGCCGTCGCTGCACAGCAGCAGGCGGTCGCCGGACAGCAGCTTGTAGGTGAACAGGTCGACCTCGACGTCGGACTCGACCCCGAGCGCGCGGGTGATGATGCTGCGCTGCGGGTGGCGCTCGGCCTCGTCGGGACGCAGCCGGCCCTCGTCGATCAGCTCCTGGACCAGTGTGTGGTCGACGGTCACCTGCGACAGCTCGCCGTTGCGCAGCAGGTAGGCGCGCGAGTCGCCGACGTTGGCCAGATGGACCGAGTCGCCGTCCTCGAGCAGCGCGACCAGGGTGGTGCCCATGCCCTCGAACTCGGCGTCCTTGGCGGCCGTCTCGCGGATGCGGCGGTTGGCCGCCAGGAAGACCGCGCGCAGGGCCTCGCCGGCCTCGGCGGGAGTCGGCCAGGGGCCGGCGTGCTCCAGCGTGGCGAGCTCCTCCATGGCGATGGCGCTGGCCACCTCGCCGGCCCGGTGCCCGCCCATGCCGTCGGCGACCGCCGCCAACCGTCCGGCGATCAGGTAGCGGTCCTCGTTGTTCTTGCGCATCCGACCCATATCGGTCATCGCGCCACGGTTGAGAGGCATCAGCGGCGGAGCTCCAGAGTGGCCTTGCCCATACGGATGTCATCACCAGGGCCGATCGCCGTGGGCGTCGAGACCCGGGAGCGGTTCATATAGGTGCCGTTGGTGGAGCCGAGGTCCTCCAGCCAGTAGGACCCGTCCCTGAGGTAGATGCGGGCGTGCACGTTCGACACGTAGTTGTCCGCAACCACCAGGTCGCAGGTTGCCGCTCTGCCCAGGGTGATCGACTCCTTCAGCGGGATCGTGCGCCGGCCGCTCGCGTCGGTGACGACCAGCTCGCGCGGCGGTCGGCGGGGGGACCGAGCCGGGGCGGGTCGCGCGGCGGGTCGCGGCGTGTAGGCGGGGGCCCGGCGGCGCTCGGCCTTGGGCCCGAACACGTCGATCACCACCGCCCGGACCGCCCGGGCGACGAACAGGTAGAGCACGATCAGGAACGCGACCTTGACCGCAAGGAGGAAGATCGGCGGCATCAGCCCTCCCGTCGGAACTGCAGGGTCGAGTTCGCCAGCTTGACGACGTCGCCATCGGCCAGCCGGCGACGACGGATCGGCTGACCGTTGACCTCGGTCCCGTTGGTCGAGCGTAGGTCTTCCACGATGAAGTCATCGCCTTCACGGATGATCCGAGCATGGTTGCGCGAGACGCCCGGATCGGCAAGTGCGATGTCAGACTGCTCAGAACGCCCAATCAGGACTTCGGACCGGTTGAGGGGGTAGACCTGGGAGACCGCACCGGTCGCCATCAGCAGGGTCAGGCTGGCCGGGGCGTGCGGACGGGAGTGCCGGACCTCGCCAGGGAGCATGGCGGTCGCCGGGCCGACCGGCCCGACGGGCTCCTGCGCCCACCCCCGCGCCGCCGGCACCGGCTGCTCACTGGCCTCGACGCGGCTCACCACCCGGAAGCGCCCCTCGCTGAGGGCGTCGTCGGTCTCCAGCTCGACCCTGGCCGGGCCCATCATCGCCCAGTCGTTCTCGCGGGCGGTGTCCACCACCAGGGCGGCCAGCTCGCTGGTCAGCGCCCGCTCGTAGTCGGCGAAGCGCTGCCGGTCCCGTGGCGACAGCTCGATGCTGTAGAGGTTGTCGACATAGACCCGGCTGACCCCTACCTGGCGGCTGTCCTCGACCGCCCTGACGAGGCGCTTGCCCAGCTCGACCGGTTGCACCCCGGAGCGGAAGGCCCGCGCGAACAGCCCTTCGACGGCGCCCTCCAGGCGCCGCTCGAAGTCCCGGAGAAGACCCATCCCGGGACTATCGCCGCCCGGTCAGGCGACCACCCGGTCGGCGCCGGGCTCCCTGGGGCTCTACGCTGGACATCCGTATCACCTCGTGAGGCGTCGGGCGGGCAACTACTGCCGGGGGAGGCACTGGTACGCTACAATCCGATGCCGTTCCTCGGGCGAGTGGCGGAATTGGCAGACGCGCAGGATTCAGGTTCCTGTGTCCGCAAGGACGTGGGGGTTCAAGTCCCCCTTCGCCCACTTCGATGGAGCCCCGCCCCGGCGGGGCTTTGGTCTCTGTAGGAGATGGAGGTCCCCGATGACCGCCGGCCAGCCGGAGCAACTGGTGCTGCGCGCGCCGCGCCTGCTCGACGGCAGCGGCGGCCAACCGCTGCTGGAGGCCGCCCTGTGGCTCGACGGCGGCCGCGTCGCCTGGGCCGGCCCGGCGGCGGCCCTGCCCGCCGGGGCCGGCGGCGCGCGCACCATCGAGCTGCCCGGCTGCACCCTGCTGCCCGGCCTGGTCGACGCGCACGTCCACCTGGTCGCCAGCGGCGGCCCCGATCTGGCCGCCGCCATCCCGCCGACCGAGGCGGAGCGGACCCTGGCGGCGATCGCCAACTGCCG
>WNGB01018045.1_pt1 | contig 13625 bp, 10 predicted proteins | sample 5400681 | NCBI WGS metagenome assembly WNGB01 (sample SAMN13153367, study PRJNA577476) | soil metagenome | isolation source: 115 cm soil or saprolite under grassland replicate 2 | place: USA:California | collected 2016-06-15 | reverse complement strand
GCGTCGATGGGATCGGCCGGAGCGGACGAGGCGGCGCTTCTCGGCCTCGGCCTCCAGCTCGGCGATGTGCTGACGGGCGATCGACTCGTTCGCGCTGAAATGCATGACCCTCACCCCTCTGGCTTCGCTGCCGCTCTCTCTTGTCTGCACTATTAGAAACACAGGACTTAACTTCTGGCAAGTGCGAGTTTCTGTTTGTTGAACTGGAGCGCCTGCTCGAGGTCCGAGCACAGCGGTGGGCTGCCGCGCCGTTCCAGCGCGGCAGCCCACCGGAGGCGACGGTCAGTCGGTGAACCGCCAGTGTGAACCGCCAGTTCACCTCGACCGAGACCACCCGGTAGCCGGCGGAGGCGCCGCCCTCGACCCGCATGACGATGAACCAGAGGCCGCTGTCCTGGTGGTAGCCGTACTGGCAGTCGAAGCCGAGGTTCCGTGACCGGCAGTTGCTGAAGTGCGGCACCGGCGTCGGCTCGACCGCGAACAGCGCCCGCACGGCGCCCGGCGAGGCGACCTGGAGCGCGGCCTTGCGGTCCCCTTCCTGCCAGGCGTCGAACAGGCGCCTGGCCGCCACCTTCGGATCGGGGACCCGCGGCGGCGCGGTCGGCGTCCCGGTGGTCTCGGTGACGTCGGTGGTCCGCCCGGTGGTGGGCGTGCCTCCGGCGCCGTGGATGGTGGTGGTCGGAGCTGTTGGCGGCGTGACGGTGGTGGCGGGCGCTCGAACGGTGGTGGCGGGCCTGTCGAGCGCGGCGGCGTTCCGGTGTGCGCTGACGACGCCGGCGGTGATCCCTCCGGCGGCCGCCACGATGGTGACGAGCGCGGCGATGGCGAGCCTTGTGCGCAGCATCCCTCTCCCCCCTGCGCGATCGGCAATGGCTCGATCCTGGGCGCCGGAGGACACGGGCCGGACACGGATGGACGGCGACCGGGCCCGCCGCGGTAACGGTTCGAGCACGGGCGGCGCGGTTTGGCGGACGGGAGATGGCGTTGGAAGCGACCACGGGCAAGGGACGGTTGGCGATCGTCGGCGGGCGGGTCCTCCCCATCGAGGGCACGCCGTTCGAGGGTGGCGCGATCCTGATCGAGGACGGCCGCATCACGGCGCTGGGCCCGGACATCCCCGTGCCGGACGGCGTCGACCGCATCGACGCGGACGGCAAGGTCGTCCTGCCGGGCCTGGTCGACGCCCACGCCCACGTCGGCGTTCACGAGGAGGCCGAGGGCTGGGCCGGGCAGGACACCAACGAGCTGACCAACCCGGTCACCCCGCAGGTCCGCGCCCTGGACGCCATCAACCCCGACGACCTCGGCTTCGAGGACGCCATCAGCGGTGGCGTGCTCACCGTCAACGTGAACCCCGGGTCCGGCAACCCGATCGGCGGTCAGACGGTGGCGCTGCGCTGCGCCGGACGCACGGTCGACGAGATGGTGCTGCGCGCCCCGAGCGGGCTGAAGTCCGCCCTCGGCGAGAACCCCAAGCGTGTCTACGGCGAGCGCAAGGAGTACCCGTCGACCCGGCTCGGCACCGCCGCGGTGATCCGCGAGAGCTTCGTGAAGGCCGCCAACTACCTCGACAAGCACGAGCGCGGCGGCAACAACGGCGAGCCGGTCGAGCGCGACCTGCGGTGGGAGGCGCTGGCGCTGGTGCTGCGCCGCGAGATCCCCTGGCGCCAGCACTGCCACCGCGCCGACGACATCGCCACCGCCCTGCGGCTGGCCGACGAGTTCGGCTACCGGCTGGTGATCGACCACGGCACCGAGGCGGCGCTGCTGGCCGACCGGATCGCCGAGCGCGGCGTGCCGGTGCTGATCGGCCCGCTGCTGACCTCCCGCTCCAAGGTCGAGCTGCGGCGGCGCTCACTCGCCAACCCGGGGAAGCTGGCCGCCGCCGGCGTGGAGATCGGCATCATCACCGACCACCCGGTGGTGCCGATCCACCTGCTGCACGTGCAGGCCGCGCTGGCCGTCAAGGAGGGGCTGGACCCTGAGACCGCCCTGCGCGCCGTGACCCTGACGCCCGCCCGCGTCCTCGGGGTCGACGACCAGCTCGGCTCGCTGGCGCCCGGCAAGGCGGCCAGCCTGTGCATCTGGTCGGGCGACCCGCTGGACGTGCGCTCCCGCGTCGAGGCGGCCTGGATCGACGGCCGTCAGGTCCTGCGCCCCGAGGCCGAGGGCTCGGCCGCCTAACGCTGCGGGGGGCCGGCGCCGGCCCAGGGGTCGTAATCGATCTCCAGCGGCTCCTGGGGCGGCCGCTCGGGCTCCGGCACGTTGCGCAGGTTGAGCCGGATCCGGTACCAGGTGGTGCTGCGGCCACGCATGGAGTCGACCAGCACGTCGGCGGGCTCCAGGCGGCTCCAGACCTCGGCGTGGCGCGCCTTCCACCGCTCCAGCCCGTCCATCGCCTCGGCCTGGGTCGCCGCCCTGGCGATCTCGATCAGCGGCATGGTCGAGCGGCGCCGTCCGGTCGGCCCCGCGGCCTTGCCCGGCGCGGGCGGCGGGACGATCCCCTCGCGCGCCTTGGCGCCCGTCCGCCGCTTGGACGGCTGCACCCGCGCCGCCTCGCCTTCCTGCTTCATGAAATGCGGCGGCCAGGGGGCGTCCTCGAAGCCGACCGCCTCGTGCTGGCGGGCCAGGTCGAGCAGCGGCTCGAGCGAGCCGGCGGCCTGGTCCATGCCCTCCCAGGGATCACCCTCCCGCTCGAACCGCTCCGCCATGGTGTCGATCGTGAACGCCTCCGGTTCGCAGTCGGGGACCTCCTCCCAGCGAAGCGGGGTCGACACCCGGGCGTCGGGCGTCGGCCGCACCGAGTAGCCGGAGGCGACCGTGCGGTCCTTGGCGTTCTGGTTGTAGTCGATGAAGACGCCCTGGCGCTCCTCTTTCCACCACCTGCTGGTGGCCAGCTCCGGGGCCTGGCGCTCCACCTCACGGGCCAGAGCGACCGCCGCGCGCCGGACCTCGTTGAAGGTCCAGCGCGGCTCGATGCGGGCGTAGACGTGGAAGCCGCGGGAGCCCGAGGTCTTCGGCCACCCGACCAGCCCGAAGGCCTCCAGGACCTCGCGGATGAGCAGCGCGGTCTCGCGGATCTGCGGCCAGCCCACGCCGGGCACCGGGTCGAGGTCGACGCGCAGCTCGTCGGGGTGGTCCAGGTCGGCGGCGCGGACCGGGTGCGGGTTCAGGTCGATGCAGCCGAGATTGATGACCCAGGCGAGCTGGGCCGCGTCGCTGACGACCACCTCGTCGGCGGTCCGACCGGAAGGGAAGCTCAGCTCGACCGTCTCGATCCAGTCAGGACGTGAGGTCGGCGCCCGCTTCTGGAAGAAGAACTCGCCCTCGGCGCCGTTGACGAACCGCTTGAGCGCCATCGGCCGCCCGGCCACCCCGCGGACCGCGCCGTCGGCGACGGCCAGGTAGTAGCGGACCAGGTCCAGCTTGGTATGACCCGTCCTGGGAAAGTAGAGCTTGTCCGGGTTGCTGATGGTGACCTCGCGCCCGGCGACCTCGAGAAGCTGCTTTCGAGCCGGCATGGCACCACGATACGACAGGAAGACGCCGGCTCAGCGGAAACGTGCCTTAGCAGTACTCCGTTAGGTGGGTGCGGCTGCTGGCTGCCACCAGCCCATCGACTTGGGCAGTCGGCGAAGGCACAGGGGACACGCGCCGGCCCAACCGGCAAGCAGCAACTGCAGCTCGCGCACTACCGCAAAGGTGGTCAGGCCGACGCACGGACTTTTGGGTCCAGCCGCTCCAAGGTGACGAACGCATGCGCGACCGATACCAGGGTCACGTGATGGTGCCAGCCCTTGAAGGAGCGGCCCTCGAAGTGGTCCAGGCCCAACGCGTCCTTCAGCTCGCGGTAGTCGTGCTCCACTCGCCAGCGCAGCTTGGCCAGACCCACCAGCCGCTCAAGGGGAGTGGTCTCGGGCAAGCTGGCCAGCCAGTACTTGACCGGCTCGGGCTCGCCCTGGGGCCACTCGGCCAGCAGGTGGCGCACCGGCAACTCCCCACCGCGGGCCACCCGGCGCAGCTGCACCCCGGCCGGACGCACCCGCAGGGCGACAAACCGCGAGACCAGCCGCTGCCCGTCGGCGCCTTCGCGCCAGCTGACCGTCGTGGCCGCCCGCTCGCCCGCGGCCAGCACCAGCTGCCGCAGCGAGCAGCGCGGCTGGCGGTAGCGGGGCTTGGATGGCTGCCCCCGGCCGGCATACGGCAGCGTCTCGGGCACCACCTGTTGGGGGTAGGCGCTGATGGTGCCGGGGACCTGCACCACGTAGGCCAGCTGGCGCTGCTCCAGGCCCAGGCGGAACCCGTTGACCTCGCCGTAGGCGGCGTCGGCCAGCAGCACCGGTGGGGCCAGGTCCCAGCTGGCCAGCTCGTCCAGCATGTCCAGGGCCAGCTGCCACTTGGGCCGGTGCCGCTCACTGTCGGGGAGGTGGGCCTTGCGGCGCCGCTCGGCGTCGGCGTCCCAGGACTCGGGGAGGAACAGCCGCCAGTTGATCGGGCAGGAGGCCTGGTCGGTGGCGGCGTGGATGGACACGCCGACCTGGCAGTTGGCGATCTTGCCCAGCGCCCCGCAGTACTGCGGGGCGACCCCGACCGAGTGGCGGCCGAACTTGGGGAAGCCGGTGTCATCGATCACCCAGGCATCGGGGGCCAGGGCGGTGGTCATGCGCTGGGCGAGCCGGCGGCGCACCGGGGTCGGGTCCCAGGGGGACTGGTTGACAAACTGCTGCAGCGCCTGCTCCAGCGCGTACGCGTCCGCCTCGGGGTCGCCGCGGGCCAGCCGGGCGGCCATCGGCTCGATCGACTTGCGCTTGCCGTCCAGCAGCAGCCCGCGCAGATAGGTCTGGCCCCAGCGGCGCTGGTCCTTGCGGGGGATGGAGGCGAACAGGTCCTCGGCGAACGCGCCGAGGCGGGTGCGGATGCGGCGAAGTTGTGCGGGTGTCATTGCTTGCCACCGGTGGTGGTGGCGGGCTCCTTTCGGCTTGATGATCTTGCTTCACAGGTACACCCAACAGCAGTACTTCCGCAAGAGCTAACGAAGTACTGTTAGAACGCCGGTCACGTATCCGCGGTGCGCGCCATTGCGGCCTGCTGCCAGCGCAGGTGATGCGGGCGCGGCACCGATACATGACCGGCGTTCTAGCCGGCGTCCGGTTGCTGCCGATTGCTTCAGTTCTGCTCGGGAGCGCCGCGCGGGGCTGGCCCCGGGCCCTGGTCCTGCAGGGTGAAGCGGATCTGCTCGCCCTCGACCTCGGCGTCCAGGACCTTGTCCTCAAGGTAATCGGAGGCGAGCTGCTCGAGGAAGACGCGCGTGCCCTGGTCCTCGATCACCTGGTCGTTCTCGGCCGGGGACTCCACGACCGACAGCTCGAGCGTGGACTCGCTGTCGGTCACCGGCTTCGCCGAGATCTTGAGGCCGCCCTGCGGCATCGGTGAGGACCCGACAATCGCGTTGATGGCCTCAGCCGCTTCAGTAGTGATGGTGAGCACGATGCGGATCACCTTTCGGTTGGAGATGCGTCCGTCCAGGCCCCTTACCTCACCAGTCACGCGCGAAACGTGGATGCGGCATCAAGTTGCCGCCGGGTCGTCTCCAGGCCCCAGTCATCGAGGTCCCGTAGGCGGTCACTGCTGGCCACCAGGCCGCCGACCTCGGCGACGTGCGCCGCCCAGGCCTCCCGCCGCTCCACCGCCGGCCGCGCCAGCAGGCAGTCCGGGTCGTTGACCCAGAAGCGGCCGTGCTGCCACTGCCGCCCGCGCCCGGTGAGCACCGCAGCGCGCTGGGACGGCCGGCTCAGGTCGGTGTCGGGCGATTCGTACTGCGGTGCGACGTCCGGGCTGATGCGCATCGCGTCGAACAGCCCGACGCTCGGCAGCATCGGCGCCCCGCAGCCGAGCAGGTAGGGCTCCGGGCCGATGGCGCCGCGGATCAGCTCCACGCCGTGCCGGTAGGCGGCGATCGGCTCCGCGTCCTGGTGCCGCCCGCCCTCGAGCGCGCCGGCGTAGATGAAGTCGATCTTGAAGTAGTCGATGCCGAGGCCGGCCAGGGAGGCGAACACCTCGGTGAGCCAGGCCGCGGCGCCGGGGTGGGTGACGTCGAGCGCGAGCAGGTCCTGGTCCCAGTTGTGCCCGGCGCCGGCGCCGCGGACGAGCCAGTCCGGGTGCTCGGCCGCCAGGCGGCTGCGGGTCCCGACCAGGAACGGGGCGACCCAGATACCGGCGCGCCTGCCGCGCTGGCGGATGCGCTGGACGAGGTCACCGAGCGACTGGAACCTCCCGGAGAGGTCCAGCCAGTCGCCGATCTCGGCCTGGTAGCCGTCGTCGAGCTGCACGACCTCGATCGGCAGGCGCAGCTCGTCCATGGCGTCGAGGTTCTCGAGCATGTCGGCCTCGGTGACCTGGGTGAAGTAGTGGTACCAGGAGCACCATGCGGTCGGGGCCGGCCGTGGCGTGCCGACGCCTGCCCACTCCGCGTAGCGGTCCGCCCAGGCCTCCAGCGCCGGCCCGACCCGCCCGAGGCGGCCCCGCACCGCGGCGGGAACGTCGAAGGCGGCCTGCTCGACCGGGCCGTCGGCCTCGATCACCACGCGGCCGTCCCGCCGCTCGGCGCGGATCGACGCCACCTCGGCGCTGCCGTCGGGTGCGGCCAGCACCAGGACGGGGCCGCCGTCCCCGGGATCGATTGCCAGCAGCCCCTCGCCCTGGAAGCCGCTGTCCGGGGGGACCCGCTCCGGCCGGTAGCACATGGTCCGGCGGACCTCGCCGACCGGGCGGTGCGGCCGCTCGTCCAGGCCGTAGCTGGTCGTCGGCGTCCACGACTGCCAGCCGTGCTCGTAGACACGGGCGCCGCGCGGGTCGACCTGGATCTCGGCGATCTCGGCGAACCCCACGGAAGGCTCCTCCTATCCCTATCCCTTGGTGGCCCCCAGCGTCAGGCCGCGCACGAACTGCCGCTGCAACGTCAGGTACACGATCAGCGTCGGCAGGGCGGCCAGCAGCGCGCCGGCGGCGATCAGGTTGTCGTCGGTGAAATAGATGCCCTGGAGGTTGGCCAGCGCCGAGGTGATCGGCCGCTTGTCGCCTGTGGACATCAGCACCAGGGCCCAGAAGAAGTCGTTGTAGATGAAGATGAACTCCAGCGTCGCCAGCGCGGCCAGCGCCGGACGGCAGAGCGGCATGATGACCCGCCAGAACTGGCGCCACACCGACGCCCCGTCGATCAGCGCCGCCTCGGTGAGCTCGTGCGGGATCGTGCGCATGTAGTTGCTGAGCACGAAGGTGCAGAAGCCGGTCTGGAAGGCCACGTGGATGGCGATCAGGCCCCAGTAGGAGTCGTAGAGCGTGCCGGAGGGGTTCATCCAGGCCGGCAGCGGGATCATCAGGAACAGCCGGTACAGCGGGGTGATGATCACCTGCTGCGGCAGCAGGTTGCCGGCGGTGAACACGATCAGCACGGCGACGTTGAGCTTCCAGCTGAACCGCGACACCGCGAACGCCACGAACGAGGCCAGCAGCAGCGTCAGCACCACCGCCGGCACGGTGACGATCAGGGTGTTGCCGTAGAACCTGATCAGGTCCGCCTGGTTCCAGGCGTTGGTGAAGTTGCCGAAGCCGTAATGGCCGCCGATCGAGAAGTAGCCCAGCCGGAAGGTGTCCTGGTAGGGGCGCAGCGAGGTGTAGACGGTCCACACCAGCGGAGCGAGCCACACCAGCACGGTCACGATCAGGAAGGCGTGCAGCAGCACCCTGGGCCCTCGCACCCGCCGGGCCCGCCGCACGCTGGCGGGCGCCGCGCTCTCGGTCCTGGGGGCGCCGACGTCGACGCCGGTCGCCGCCATCTACCTCGCCCCCTTGGTCGAGAAGCTGCCGCGGAAGTAGACCACCAGGTAGGGGATGATGAACACCAGCGACACCACCAGCAGGATCACGGCGAGCGCCGACCCGAAGCCGATGCGGCTCGCCTCCCCGATGATGTTGTTGGTCACCAGGACCGACACCAGCTCCAGGCCGTTGGTGCCCTTGTTGATCACGTAGACCAGGTCGAACGCGCGCAGCGCCTCGATCGCGGTGATCACCAGCACGACCACGTTGATGGGCTTGAGCGCCGGGAACACCACCCGGCGGAACGCCTGCCACTCGTTGGCGCCGTCGATGGCCGCCGCCTCGCGCAGCGACGGGTCCAGCGCCTTCAGCCCGGCCAGGTAGATGACCATGATGTAGCCGACGTGCCGCCAGCCGGCGGCCACCAGCGCGGCCCACAGGTTGATGCTGGAGTTGCCGAGCCAGTCGACGTGGGTGCCGAGCAGGTTGTTCAGCAGCCCGTCGTCGTGGGAGTAGACCAGCCGCCAGATGAAGCCGACGATCGCCAGGGAGAGCATCACCGGAAGGAAGATGATGCTCTGGTAAAGGCGCGTCATGCGCAGCCGCTTGTCGAGCTGGACGGCCAGGAACAGGCCGAAGCCGGTGGCCAGGAACAGGAACCCCAGCCAGATGAAGTTGTGCCGCACCGCCGGCCAGAACGGTGGATAGATGGTGAAGATCTGCCGGTAGTTCAGGGTCCTGATCCACTGGATGGTGTCGAAGCCGCCAACGCCCTCCCAGCGGGAGAACGACAGCGCGATCGACCCCAGCGTCGGCACCCACACCAGGGCGATGTGCAGCGCGGCGGGGACGCCGACCATCACCGCCAGCACGATCCGGTCGCGTCTGGTCAGCCTGCGGCCGCGCCGGCGGGGCCTGCGACCCGCCGGCGCCGTCCTGGGGACCGTAGCCATCGGACCGCGTCAGCCCACGAAGATGGACTGCTTCTGCTTCTCGATCGAGCTGAGCAGGCTGGTGGTGTCCTTGGGGTTCTTGATGAACTGCTGGAGCGACGGGATCATCACGGTCGAGACGAAGTCCGGCCGGCTGTCGCGGTCCAGGAACTGCGAGATGTGCTGCGCCGATCCGATCAGGTCGACCGCCTTCTTCTGGAGGGCGTTGTAGCCGCTGGTGTCGGCCTTGGTGTTGGCGGCGATGTTGTTGGGGTCGGACTTCAGGTAGGTCTCGACCGCCTCGGTGCCGGCCATGTACTCCAGCAGCTTCTTGGCGCCGTCCTCGTTCTTGAGCTTGCGGCTCAGCATGAAGCCGTCGATCGGCGCCTCCACCGAGTCCTGGGCGAACTGCGGGTTGATCTCCGGGAAGGCGAAGAAGTCGAGGTCGTTCTTGTCCGCGCCCTTGAACTGCTGGCCCACGAACATGCCGAGCAGGAACATGGCGGTCTTCTTCTGCGCCAGCGTGGCGGCGGCCTCCTCCCACTTGCGCGCCAGGCCGCCCTGGAGGTCGTGGTAGGGAAGGATCTCCGCCCAGTGGTCGAAGGTCGTCTTGACCCTGGCGTCGGTCCACGACTCCTTGCCGTTCATCAGGTCGATGTGGAACTGGTAGCCGTTGGTGCGCATGTTGATGTAGTCGAAGGTCCCCATCACCGGCCAGCCGCCGTCGTCGGCCATGGCCAGCGGGGTCAGCCCGTCCTTCTGCTGCTGCTTGAGCAGGGCGACGTACTCGTCCCAGGTCTTGGCCGGCTGGTAGTCGTGCTGCTGGAAGACGCTCTTCCGGTAGAAGACCGCCCAGGGGTAGTAGTAGAACGGCACGAAGTACTGCTTGCCGTCGCTGCCGGTGGAGGCCGCCTTCAGGGCGTCGGTGAAGTTGGGCCCGATCTTCTCCCACACGTCGGAGATCGGGGTCGCCAGCCCCTTCTGCGCGAAGAAGTTCATGCGGTTGCCGGCGAACCAGAAGAACACGTCCTGCGGGGTGCCCTGAAGGTAGCTGTTGATGTTCTGCTGGAACGTGTTGTGGTCGACGGTGTTGACCTGGATGTCCACCGCTCTTGCCGCTCCCACAGGCGGCAAGGATCTCAGGGAGGGTGACCGCCCCGGCGGTCACACCGAGCAGCTTGAGCAGGTCGCGCCGGTTCACGACGGCGGTCCCGGCAGCGCCCGGCAGGGACGTGGGGGACCTCGATGAGCGGGTCATTGCGCCTCCTTCATCAGAGAGCTGAAACGAGCTGTTTCAACGCAACCCCACAACGTTGCACATATACCAGCGTGCCGGACGGTTCGTGTCAAGGGCGAACTGTGCCATCGTGTTGACTTCCGGTGGGTATGGTTCGATCCTGGCGCCATGACGCGATGGCCGGAGGGTGTCGGCGGGCTCTGCTACGGGGGCGACTACAACCCCGAGCAGTGGCCGTGGGACGTCTGGCTCCAGGACGTGCGGCTGATGCGCGAGGCAGGGGTCAATCTGGTGACGGTGGGCGTGTTCTCGTGGGCCTGGCTGGAGCCGGAGGAGGGCCGCTTCGAGTTCGACTGGCTCGACGACGTGCTCGACCTGCTCCACGGGCACGGGATCAGGGTCGACCTCGCCACCGCGACGGCCGCGCCACCGCCGTGGTTCTCGCGGCGCCACCCGGAGAGCCTGCCGGTCGATTTCCAGGGCCGGACGCTGTGGCCCGGCAGCCGCCAGACCTTCTGCCCCAGCTCGGCGGCCTACCGCGCCGGCGCGGTGCGGCTGGCCGAGTCCCTGGCCAAGCGCTACGCCGGGCACCCGGCGCTGGCGATGTGGCACGTGCACAACGAGTACGGCTGCCACAACGGCCACTGCTTCTGCGACGCCAGCGCCGAGGCCTTCCGCGCCTGGCTCCGGCGCCGCTACGGCGACCTCGACGCCCTGAACCAGGCCTGGGGCACCGCCTTCTGGAGCCAGCGCTACGGCGACTGGGACGAGGTCGACCCCCCGCGGCCGGCGCCGACCTTCGTGAACCCGACCAGGCAGCTCGACTGGTGGCGCTTCAGTTCCAACGAGCTGCTGGAGTGCTTCCGCGCGGAGCGCGAGGCGCTGGCGCGCCACACGCCCTCGATCCCGATCACCACCAACCTGATGGCCGCGCGCTTCAAGACCCTGGACTACTGGTCCTGGGCCCCCGAGCTGGACCTGATCGCCAACGACCACTACCTCATCGGGGAGGACCCGGACGGCCATATCGACCTGGCGCTGGCGGGCGACCTGTGCCGCTCGCTGGCCGGCGGGCAGCCCTGGCTGCTGATGGAGCACTCGACCAGCGCGGTCAACTGGCAGCCGCGCAACCTCGCCAAGCTGCCTGGCCAGATGCGCCGCAACAGCCTGGCGCACGTGGCCCGCGGCGCCGACGGCGTGCTGTTCTTCCAGTGGCGCCAGTCACGCGCCGGGTCCGAGAAGTTCCACTCGGCGATGGTCCCCCACGCGGGCACGCGCACCAAGGTCTGGCGCGAGGTGGTCTCGCTCGGCGACGAACTGCGGAGGATCGCCGAGGTGAAGGGCAGCCGGGTCGACGCGGAGGTGGCGCTGCTGTGGGACTGGGAGGCCTGGTGGGCGGTGGAGCTGGACTCCCACCCCAGCGCCGACCTGTCCTACCTGGAGCTGGTCCGCGACCACCACGCCGCGCTCTGGCGGCGCGGCGTCACCGCCGACCTGGCGCACCCGACCGCCGACCTGGACCGCTACAAGCTGGTGCTGGCGCCGAGCCTGTACCTGGTCAGCGACGCGGCCGCCGCCAACCTTCGCGGCTTCGTCGAGGCGGGCGGCAGCCTGCTGGTGCAGTTCTTCAGCGGCATCGTCGACCAGCACGACCAGGTGCGGCTCGGCGGCTACCCCGGCGCCTTCCGCGAGCTGCTGGGCATCCGGGTCGAGGAGCTGTTCCCGCTGCCGGCCGGCGGCCGCGTGCGGCTCGACGACGGTTCGACCGGCTCGCTGTGGAGCGAGCTGGTCCACGCCGACGCCGCCGAGGTGCTGGCCCGCTACACGGACGGCCCGGTGGCCGGCGGCGCGGCGGTGACGCGCAACCGCTCCGCCTGGTACGTGTCGACCAGGCTGGGGCCCGCTGACCTCGGGCGCCTGCTTGCGCGGGTGTGCGACCACGCCGGCGTCGCGCCGGTCTGCGGTTCGGCCCCGCCCCCTGGGGTCGAGGTGGTCCGGCGTCGCGACCCCGGTCAAGGGGGGCGGGCCTCGTGGCTGTTCGCCATCAACCACGGCGACGAGCCGGCGTCGCTGGAGGCGAGCGGGTTGGAGTTGCTCACCGGCGCCGAGGTCGCCGGGCGGCTGGCGCTGCCCGCGGGCGCCGTGGCCATCGTGCGAGAGGACGGTGCTTGAGATGCTGCCAGCCCAGCGGCAGGAGCGGATCCTGGAGGAGCTCCAGCGCAGCGGCGGCGTGCGCGTCAGCGACCTGACCGAGCTGCTGGGCGTCTCCGACATGACCATCCGGCGCGACCTCGACGCGCTGGCCAGGCGCGGGCTCGTCTCCAAGGTCCACGGCGGCGCCACCCTCCCCCGCCGCGGCAGCACCGACGAGCCGGGCTTCGAGGCCAAGTCCAGCCAGGAGCGGCCGGCCAAGGAGGCGATCGCCCGCCGCGCGGCCGAGTTCGTGCAGCCGGGCACCGCGATCGCGATCAGCGCCGGCACCACCACCCACGCGTTCGCCCGCCATTTGACGCGCATCCCCGAGCTGACGGTGGTGACCAACTCGCTACCGGTCGCCGAGGTGCTGTACGCGCACGACCGGCCGGACCGGGTGGTGGTCCTGGTCGGCGGCGTCCGCACCCCCTCCGACGCGCTGGTCGGGCCGGTGGCGGTGCAGACCATCCAATCGCTGCACGTCGACTGCCTGTTCATGGGCGTCCACGGCATCGACCCGGGCGCCGGCTTCACCTCGCCGAACCTGGTCGAGGCCGAGACCAACCGCGCGATGGTGGCCGCCACCCGGCGGCTGGTGGTGCTGGCGGACCACACCAAGTGGGGCGTGGTGGGGCTGTCCACGATCGGTGGGGCTGTCCACGATCGCCTCGCTGGACGAGGCGTCGGTGCTGATCACCGACTCCGGCCTGGAGCCGGAGGCCCGCGAGGCGCTCACCGGGCGGGTCGGCGAGCTGATCCTGGTGGAGCCCGCGCAGATCGGCCTGGTGAAGGTGCCGCCGCTGGACGCCGCCGGCGTCAGCGCCTGAGCCCACTCCGCTACCCGGCCGGCGCGATCGGGGTGCTGGGCCAGCCGAGCAGGCGGGCGCCGAGGACGGCGGTCTCCAGCGTGAACCGGTGCGCGGGATCGGCGGCCGCACGGCGGCGCGTATGATCGGATTGCCCCCCGTTACGGAGCGCAACAGCGAGGACCGATGGACTCCAGATCATTGCTCCGCAAGGAACGCCAGGCGCTCTGCGACACCCTCAGCTCGTTGGGGCCCGACGCCCCGACGCTCTGCGAGGGCTGGACCACCGCCGACCTGGCCGCGCACCTGCAGGTGCGCGAGCGGGAGCCGCTGGCGGCGGCCGGCATCGTGCTCCCCGGCCCCTTCGTCGCCCTGAACCACCGCCGCATGGAGGCGGCCAAGGCCGGCGGCTACCAGCGCCTCATCGAATGGTTGCGCGGCGGCCCGTACGGCCTCTGGCGGCTGGGCCCAATGCAGGCCGTCAACGTCGGCGAGTACTTCGTGCACCACGAGGACGCCCGCCGAGCCAACGGCATGGAGCCGAGGCCCTCCGATCCCGACCTCGACATGGCCCTGTGGCGGATGCTCCGCGTCACCGGACGGCGGCAGCTCCGCGGGCTCCGCGGCTTCGGCGTGGTC
>WNGB01009502.1_pt1 | contig 13630 bp, 9 predicted proteins | sample 5400681 | NCBI WGS metagenome assembly WNGB01 (sample SAMN13153367, study PRJNA577476) | soil metagenome | isolation source: 115 cm soil or saprolite under grassland replicate 2 | place: USA:California | collected 2016-06-15 | reverse complement strand
TACCCCACCGCCACGATCCAGCGCGCCCCGCGCCTCACCGACCTGGCCGTCTACCGCGCGGTTCAGAGCGCCGCCCGCCGGGCCGGGCTGGAGACGCCGCTCAGGTACCGCGGTCACAGCCTGCGCGCCGGCGCCGCGGTCCAGGCTGGCCCCGTCGCCACCGACCAGGAGCTGATGGCGGCCGGCGGCTGGGCGTCCCTGGAGGTCGTCCGCAGCTACACCGGCTCCACCCGCATCTGGGAGGACCCCGTCGCCGGCCGGCTCGGCCTCTGACCCCCTCCGGGCCGCGGGCTCCCATGGGGGTCCGCCCCCGGGTGGGCTGCGCGCGGGGCAGGCGACCTTAGATTCAGTAAGGAAAGTCGTAACTGATTCCGGCGCTGTCTCACGCGCCGGGGCGTCTACGATGCTTGTCGGTGTTGTCGCATGGATGGGGTAGAAGGAGTATATGTCCGAACAGCAAGCATCGTCTGAATCACCGGAGCCAGAGTGGCCAACGTGCAACGCCGATCGGTGCATCGGTATCCCTCTTGACGGCGAGGACAACTGTCTTTCGCACGCAGGCACCGAGGCGCGCAGCGGCTACCTTGCTGGTCTCCAGCCCGGGAAGTCAGTAGATCTTCGTGGCACGAGTCTCAGCAGCCCGTTGCTCGATGCGATCCTTGACTTCACAAAGTCCCCGGACGGCCTTCCCGTGTTGGGAGAGGCCAAGTTCCAACAGGCTCGGTTCTTGGGGGACGCCAGGTTCGATGGAACGCAGTTTTCCGGGGATGCCAGCTTCGGCGGAGCGCGGTTTCTCGGGCTAGCTTGGTTTGCTAGGACATCGTTTTCCGGGGCTGCGCGGTTTGAAGGAGCGCAGTTCTCTAAGGGAGCCAGCTTCGTGTTGGGGCAATTCCTCGGATCGGCCGGGTTCCGCGGAGTCCAGTTTTCCAGATCCGTAGGGTTCTTCAAGGCGCACTTCCTAAAAAACGCCTGGTTCGATGGGGCGGAGTTCTCGGGACAACCCGGATTCGAGGATGCTCAATTCTTTGCCGACGCGGATTTCAGAGGGACGCAGTTCTTCCAAGCTCAGGAGTTCGGTCCGGTTTTAGTGGCAAGCCGGCTCATGCTGGACTACGCCCACTTCGCTGAGACGATCGTCATTGACGTGGCCGCGGCAAGCTTATCTTGCGTGGCGACCACATTCCAGCAAACCGCTACTTTTCGAGTGCGCTACGCCGAGATCGTGCTCGACCGCGCCCTCTTCGCCAAGCCCGCCACTTTGGCCTACGCTGAAGCTGGTTTTGGGCGCTCGATTGGACTGCACATGCCGACGTTTGACGAGAGCATACTTCGGGATATTGGGCGGCGGCCACAGCCGCGGTTGCTGTCAGTTCGTCAGGTCGACGTCAGCAACCTTGTACTCGCCTCCATCGACCTCACGGCATGCCTGTTGTGGGGCGCGCATCATCTCGACCAACTGCGGATCGAGGGTCCCAATCCGTTCCCGTTCACACCGCGAGGCTGGCACCTGGGTCGCGTTTGGGGGCAGGGCCTGCCAATCTGGCGGTGGACCAGACGGCAGACGGTTGCCGAAGAGCACATCTGGCAAGCGCAGCGGCGCCTGCCAAGCAGTCTGGCCGGTCGGCCGCATCCGAAATTCATGGGATGGAACCCACCCCCGGCCCGTCTCCTTCGGATGGTCGAGCACTCGACGGGACAGGCCGTCCGGCGACTAGAGCCGGATCGCCTTGCGCTGCTATACCGAAGGCTCCGAAAGGGCCGGGAGGATAGCAAGAATGAGCCGGGTGCAGCCGATTTCTACTACGGTGAGATGGAGATGCGCCGCCGCGCTATCGAGACACCGTGGGTCGAGCGGGTCATTCTCAGCGTGTACTGGCTGGTCTCTGGCTACGGTTTGCGCGGCCTTCGCGCACTCCTGACGCTGCTGGTTGTCGTGGCTGGCGTGGCCGTACTGTTTCAGCACATTGGCCTTTACCAGCCGGTTAGACCGCATTCATACCTTGCTGCGGTGCTGTATGCGGCGGAGAGCATGCTGTCGCTGGCGAGTGGGGGCGTGCAACTTGGGGTGTCGGTAAGAACTGTCAGGAGCCGCCGCAATCGCGGGCGGGGCCGTCATAGCCATCTCCGCCTCAGACAGGGAAGCGGTCGATGACCTGGTCATAGGTGGCCTGGGCGTCGGCGAGGGCGAGGCGGGAGTAGATCTCGAGGGACTGGCGGTGCCGGTGGCCGGAGTAGGGCTGGATGAGCGCGTCGTCGATGCCCTGGGTCTTGAGCCAGGTGAACAGGAAGTGTCGCAGGGTGTGGGGGCTGATCGAGGCGGTGATGCCGGCGGCCTGGGTGTAGCGCGCCAGGAGCTTGCGGATGCCGCGGTCGCTGTAAGGCTTCTTCCACGACGACTCGAACAGGAAAGCGGCGTCAGCCTTGTGCTGGCTGGCGATGTGCAGGGCGAGGGTTTCCTTGAACGAGGCGGGGAAGGGCACGATGCGGTCCTTGCCGCCCTTGCCGTTGGTGATCCGCATGCGGCAGGCGTCCAGGTCGACATCGACCACACGGACGCGGACCAGCTCGGCGACGCGCACGCCGGTGTACAGCAGCGTCTTGATCAGCACGACGTCGCCGGCGCGCCGAGCGGTCCACACCGCCTGGTAGAAGGCGCGGATCTCGGCCTCGGTCGGGACGTACGGCAGCCGCTTGGGGGTGCGCTGCACCTCGACGCCGAGTTCGGCGCGCAGGTGCCGGAAGACGTCCTTGAGGTAGGCGTAGTCGGGCCGCTCGGCGCGCAGGTGCGTGGCGAGCTCGCGGGCCTTGCGCTTGGCAGGGGTGCGCCGCGGTGCCGGCGGCTTGGCGCTCACCGCGCCGGCCCCTGCTCTGGCCCGTGCTCGTGCTGCGGGGCGGTGCGCAAGGTCAGTCGGCTTGCCATGTCGAGCCGGACCTCGCCGTAGGGCGCGACATGCGACCAGAACAGCGGGGTCAGGCCGCGGCGGTCGGCATCGGTGAGCGCCTGCTCCCAGGCGAGGTCGGCCAGGACGTCTTGGAGCATGAGGGTATTGACGTACACCAGGGCAGCCTGGAGGACTCGTAGGCAGGCGACGGTGAGTTCCTGCTCGTCGCGGCGGTTGGTGGCCAGCTCGCCGCCCTTGCCGTACAGGATGATCGACTGGCCGCGGTTGTGGGACTCCAGCACGTTGAGGCCCTCGCCGATCTCCCGTTGTAGGTCCCGGTCGCGCAGGTAGCGGGCGACGAAGATGGTCTTCTGCGCGCGGCCGACCTCCAGCATCGCCTGGTAGGTCGGATGGGTGGCCGCACGGGTGAAGCGCCGCAGGATCGCCTCAGTGGCGGCGGTCCCAACCCGGATCGCGGTCGCGTAGCGGATCATCATGTCGTACTGCTCGGCGATCAGGCTCCACCGGATCGGCCGAGTCAGCGCCGGGCCAAGGCGCGGGAAGGCGTCGGGCTCGCCCGCGGCGGGCCGGTACAGCCGCACCTTGTTGATCCGCTTGATCCGGGGCAGCAGGTCAAACCCGAGTAGCCGGGTGATCCCAAACCCGATCTCGGATTGGCCGTGAGAGTCGACGTAGTTGCCCTCGACCTGCATGGTGGTGCCGTGGTGCATGGCGCCCTCGACCATGGCGGCGACCTCGGAGGCGGTGCAGTTGAGAAGCTGGGAGTGGATCGCTATCGACTTGCGCTCCACGTGCCAGTAGATCAGGACCCCGCGGCCGCCGTAGCGTGAGTGCCACTGCGTGAAGATGTTCTGGTCGAACGCGCCCATGTGGGTGGAGTCGGACGCCACCGCGGTGGAGCCCTCCCCCCAGATGGCCTGCTGACGGGCCGCGAAGGTGGCGTTGGCGATCTCGACGGCCATCGCCTGGGCGGCCTCGGCGCTCAGGAACCGACGGCGCACATAGCGCAGATCGTCCTCTGAGTGGTGGTGGTCGCCGGCGGCGACCGCGCGCAGTCCGGTGTTGGTGCCGTAGGCGTAGACGCACAGCAGCAGCCGCTCCGCCAGCGTGGCCGGGTCCAGGTCGGCCCGGCCGGCGACCGAGGTGACCGCCTGCAGGCAGCCGGTGCGCAGCGCCGCCTCCTTGAGCATGTCGATCAGCGGCACCGTGCCCCAGCGCCGTTCGACCTCGCGCTTGAGTCGGCGCAGGTTGCGCGGTTCGGGGGCGGCCTCCAGCGGCGACAGCCGGATCGCCCCGCCCGGCCGGGCGGCGACGTCCAGCCACCCCAGCCTGGGCAGGGTGTCGTTGAGCGCGGCGAGCTCGCGGCGGTGCTCGGCCTGCAGCTCGTCGATGAACCGGCTGGGGTCCAGCGGCTTGCGCAGCGCCTGGTAGTGCTCGGCGCGGCGCTCCTCGAAATCGCCCGGCAGGTCCTCGTCGGGGTTGCGCCAGCGGTCGGCGCCGACGACCCAGATCTCCTTACAGCGCAGCCGGTCTCGCAGCGCTTGGACGGTGACGATCTCATACGCCATGCGGACCACCCGCCGGCGGCCGCGCCGGTCGGCCCGCCACACCAGGTCTTCCCAGTCGCCGGTCACTCCGCTGTGGACTGGGACGTACTCGCCGAGCGGGTAGTAGGTGGTGTTGCCGTCGCGGGCGTGCCGGCCGATCAGCCCAAGCGCCTCGATCACCGGCTGATGCTGCATGTTGCTGGAGCGGAACTGCAGGACCTCGAGGAGGCGGATCAGGCCCTTGCGGTAGTGGTTGGAGTAGGAGGCCTTCAGGGTGGTCTGCACTGAGCGCCGGTAGGTCGGCCCCGACTGCTTGTACTCCGCAACCAGGTCCCGCAGGGTCCGCTCGCCGCCGGGCACCACCGGGAACAGCGCGGCGCGCACCGTGTCGTCGGGGTGGCCGACGGCGGCCTCGGCGATCCGGAACAAGATGGTCTCCTTGCCGGTGACGCGTGCGAACTCGCGGATCAGCTCCTCGGTGATCTTGCGCTCCGCCCGCGCGTTGATGCGGTGCACCGTGGCGATCAGCAGGTCCACCAGCGTGTCGGTGATCTCCCGCTCGCGGGTGTGCACCAGGGCCGCGAGCAGGGTCAGCCGCAGCGGCTCGGGGTGGGTCCGCAGGTGGGAGGGGGCCTCCACCGCCGCGCGGGCCCGCCAACCGGCCACCACCTTGGGGGCGGCGTCGGCGAACAGCTCGGCCGGCAGCGCCACCGCCCGCACAGCCAGGAGCTTGGTGATCTCGATCAGCATCGACTCCAGGCTGACGTTGCCCGGGTCTGACTTGATCAGGGCCAGCAGCGCCGGCCCTTCCGCCTCCGCCCCTTGCTCCTCTTCGGGGTCGGCATCATCGGGGTCGACGGCGATCATTGCCGTGAGCCGCGTGGCCGCCGCCGCCGACAGCCGGGAGGCGACACGCAGGCACAGCGCCTCCTCGGCCTGGTGCAGCGCCGAGGCCACGATCCGGTCGACGCGGCCCGAGGTCGGCGGCTCGATCCGCTCGGCCCGGCAGCGGGCCAACAGCTCCTCGCGGACTCGGTCCGGGCGCCGCTCGGCCTGCGCGACGCGCTCGGCCAGCCAGGCGGTGAGCTTGTCGGCATCGGCGACGCTGCACTCCCGGAATCCCAGGTGCCGACGGATCTGCGCACGGTGGTACTCGATCGTGCGGCCGGTCCACTCGTACAAGCCCAGCTCTTCGGGTGGGACCTTGACCTGGCGGGCGACGAACTCGACCGCCTCGGCGGGCAGCTCGCTGCGGCCGCGGGGGAAGCGGCCCTTGCGGGTGTAGAACTTGAGGAACAGCGCAAAGCCGAGCCGGGTGGCGCCGCGCTTGCCGGCGACCAGGTCCTGGTCGTCGTCGAGCAGGGTCCAGTGCTCGACCAGCTCGTCAAGCTCCAGCGGCCACCGAATGCCTCCTGCCCGGGTGAGCGTCGCCGATGGTGCGCTCGTCGACCAGGGCTCGGGAAGTTCCGACAACGATCAGAGGCGGAACACTCCCGCCGGTGGGACACTCCCACAGCGGCCGAGCCCGGACAAATCAGGACTGCGAAGCGCCGAGTGCCACCGCTAGACGGGAACTCGGCACTTCTCATCCGGCACGGTCGACCGAGGCGACGCGCGCCCGGGATGACAGCACCAAGCAGTGTTCCTGCAACCACGGTTGCGTTCTCGCTGACCTCGGGGTGAGACTGCTCTCATGACCGTGACCGGTAGATCCCGCTGGGTCCTGCTCAGCTATCAGCTTCCCCGCGAGCCGTCAACGCCGCGGATCGCGCTGTGGCGCAAGCTGCGCCGCCTGGGCGCCGCGCAGCTCCTGGATGGCCTGGTCGCGCTGCCGTTGGACGCCCGCAACCGTGAGCAGCTGGAGTGGCTGGCCGATGAGGTCGCCGACGCCGGCGGCGAGGCGGCGATCTGGCTCGCCGAGCCCGCCACCGCCGCCCAGGAGCGGGCGCTGGCCGCCCGCATGGCCGCCGCGGCCGCCCGCGACTACCAGGTCTTGGTCGAGGCCGCCCACCAGGCGGCCAGCGGGAGCGAGGCGCCGGCGGCGCGGCGGCGCACGCTGGCGCGGCTGCGCCGCGAGTTGCGCCGCATCCAGGCACGCGACCACTTCCCGCCGCCCGAGCGCGACGCCGCCCGCATGGCGCTCGCCGAGCTTGCCGCGACCCTCAACACCAGCAGCGACGCCACCAGCGAGGTGCGACGGTGAGGTGGGCGACCCGCGCCGGCTGCCATATCGACCGGGCCGCCTGCGCCTGGCTGATCCGCCGCTTCCTGGATCCCGAGGCCGAGTTCGTCTTCGTCGCCGACCCCGACGAGGTAACCGCCGACGCGACCCCGTTCGACATGCGCGGCGCCGAGCTGTCCCACCACCAGGGCGACTGCAGCTTCGAACGCATCCTGCGCCGCTACCACCTGGAGGACCCGGTGCTGTGGGACCTGGCCCGCATCGTCCACGAGGCCGACCTGGCTGACGAGCGCTACGACGCGCCCGAGGCGCCGGGGCTGGATGTGCTGCTGCGGGGGCTGTCGATGGTCCGTGGCGACCCGGAGGTGCTGGCGCTGACCGGGCCGCTGTTCGACGGGCTGTACGAGTACCGCCGCCGGGCGCTGCTGCTCGGCCGCGAACCGTCATGACCGCCCGCGGTCGTGGCCGCCGCTGGCGTGCGGCCGTCGCGGTGGCTGCGGTCGTGGTGGTGGCCGCGGGGCTCGGCGTCGCCTGGACGAGTTGGCGGGCGCGCGCTCCGCGCGAGGACCTGCGCCGCCTGCCGCTGCGGGTGGTCGCCGACCTGCCGCTTGCCGGGGGCAGCTCCCGCTTCGACTACCTGAGCCTGGACCCGACCCGCGACCGGCTCTACCTCGCCCACCTGGGCGCCGACCTGGTGAGCGTGGTCGACGTGCGCCGCCGGGTGGTCCTGGCCGACGTCCGTGGGATCCCCGCACCCCATGGCGTGCTGGTGGTCCCGGCGCTTGGCCGCGTCTTCGCCTCGGCGACCGCCGCCCACCAGCTGGTCGCCCTGGACGCCACCACCTATCGGGTACTGGCCCGCGCCCCCGCCGGGCAGTTCCCCGACGGGATCGCCTACCACCCGGCCAGCGGCAAGCTGTTTGTCTCCGACGAGTCGGGCGGGGCCGAGATCGTGGTCGAGGCGGCCAGCGGCCGGCGCACCGGGGCGATCGAGCTTGGCGGGGAGGCCGGCAACGTCGCGGTCGACCCGGGCGGCCCGGGCGGGGGGCAGGTGCTGGTGGCGGTGCAAAGCCGCAACCAGCTCGCGGTCATCGACCCGCGCAGCCAGCAGATCGTGCGCCGCGTCGGGCTGCCCGGCTGCGACCACGACCACGGCCTGCTGGTCGACGCTGCCCACCGGCTGGCGTTTGTCGCCTGCGACGGCAACGCGCGGCTGCTGCTGGTCGACCTTGCGACCTGGCAGGTGACCGCCACCCACCCGGTGGGCCGTGCGCCGGACGTGCTCGCGTTCGACCCGGGTCTTTGCCTGCTCTATGTCGCCTCCGAGAGCGGCACCGTGACCGTGTTCGCCGAGCAGGGCCGTGGGCTGGTCCGCCTTGGCGCCGGGGTCATGCCCAGCGCTCACGCGGTCGCTGTCGACCCGCGGACCCACCTGGTCTACCTGCCGCTGGAGCGCGAAGGTGGCCGGCCGGTGCTGCGCATCATGGCGCCGGCGACCCCACCGGGCATTGCCGGGGGTGGGTCGTGACCGGTGACGGCCGCCGGGTCCTTGCCGCCCAAGCGCTGCGGGCGCTGGCCTACGGGTTCGGGGCGGTGCTGCTGGGCGTGACGCTCGCCGCGCGGGGCTGGTCCAGCGCCAGGGTCGGGTTGCTGCTCGCCGTGATCGTGGCGGGCACCGCGCTGGCGTCGGTGGTGGTCGGCGCCCTCGGCGACCGGATCGGCCGCCGGCGGCTGTATGCGGCGCTGTTCGGCTTGCTGGCCGTGGCGGGGGTGGCGTTCGCGCTGACCAGCCGGCTGTGGGTGCTGCTGGCGGTGGCGTTGACGGGTGCGGTGTCGACCGAGGTGGTGGAGTCCGGCCCGTTCACCTCCCTGGAGCAGGCGATGCTGCCCCAGACCGTCGATCCTGCGGACCCGCGCGCCCGAACCCGGGTGTTCGGCGTCTACAACACCGTCGCCACCTTGGCCGGCTCGCTCGGCGCGCTGGCCGCCGGCGGCCCGGCGCTGCTTCGCGATGCGGACGTGGCACTGCCCGCCGAGCAGCGCCTGTTCCTGGTGTTCGTACCGATCGGGCTTGCTGGCGCGGCCGTCGCCTGGTCGCTGTCGGACGCCGTCGAGCTCGACGTCGAGGGCGAGGCCGGGCGCCACGACCGGCCCGGGCAGCCCGGCGCGGTGACCGCCACAAGCATGCACCGGCCGCTTGGCCGCTCCCGCACCACCGTGCTGCGCCTGGCGGGGCTGTTCGCGGTGGACGCCTTCGGCGGCGGGTTCGTCGTCCAAAGCTTCATCGCCTACTGGTTCCGGGTCCGCTACGGCGTGCCGATCGAGTTGCTCGGCGCGGTGTTCTTCGCCGTCGGGCTGTTGCAGGCCGGCTCCTTCATCGCCGCGACGCGGCTGGCCGAACGGATCGGGCTGCTGCCGACCATGGTCTTCACCCACCTGCCGTCCAACCTGCTGCTGGCGGCGATCCCGCTGGCACCCAGCCTGCCGGTGGCGATCGGGCTGCTGCTCGGCCGCTTCGCGCTGTCGCAGATGGACGTGCCGACCCGCCAAGCCTATGTTGTCGCCCTGGTCGACCCGGCCGAGCGGACCGCCGCGGTGGCCACCACCAACCTCGCCCGTTATCTCGCCCGCCCGGTCGCCCCGGCGGTCGCGGGCGCAGTGCAGCAGCTCGCGCTCGGGCTCCCGTTCGTGCTCGCCGGCACGATCAAGGCCGCCTATGACCTGACGCTGTGGGCTTGGTTTCGCCGGGTCGACGTCGCGGGCGAGCCGCTCCACAAGACCCCGGCACGGGAGGAGCAGCCATGAGATGGGTCACGCGTGAACGCCCCAAGACCGACCGGATCGCCTGTCTATGGTGATCCGACGGTCATCGACCCTTCCCTGGGCCTGTAGCCTGCCGCCATCCGGCCCGCGACCAGCCGGGCCAGTGGGCCATTGGAACGTTACGTACTGCCGTACCTGCTCGACCGGAGCACCCGCTGCTGCGGTCTTGGTGACGCACTGCGCAGGTCCAGGCAGCAGCGACGAAGAAGGCAACGCCACGGCTAGGCAAACCGGCGCTCTTGGGGGATACTCGGCGCTTGCCGCATTTCGGGACCATGCGTTGTTGGGAGGGAATCCGGCGATGGCGCTGCTGACCGAACGGACCACGTTCACCCTCGACGTCCTGGGCCGCTACACCGCCAACACCTGGCAAGAGGTCAAAGACAGCACCGATCAGGCGCTGGATCCGCACGCCCGGCCGTTTGACGTCTTCATCCTCGGGGGCGGCACGTTCGGGCCGGCCTTGGCCTCCAGGCTGTTCTCCAACGACCACACCCGTGCCCGCCGGATCCTGCTGATCGAGGCCGGCCCGCTTGCGCTGCCCGAGCACGTGCAGAACCTGCCCTCGCTTGGCACCGACGAGGTCTGGGGGGTGCCGTGGAACTCCGACAGCCCGCAACCCCAGGATCAGAGCTTCCCCGGGCTGGCCTACTGCCTGGGCGGCCGCTCGGTCTTCTGGGGCGGCTGGTCGCCGCACTTCCTGCCCGAGGAGATCCCGACCCCGCCCTGGCCGGCCACCACTCGCGACGACCTGCTCCAGCCCGTGCTGACGATCCCCGCCGCCGGCGGGGTCCGGAACCTGTCCTACCTGGACCTTGCGGCCGAGCAAGTCGGCGCAGCCGACCCCAACGACTTCATCTCTGGCGCGCTGCATGACGCCATGCGGACCCAGCTATTTGCCGGCCTCACGGGCCGTCCCGCCGGCGCGACCACGCTCACCGGCAGCCGCGGTGCGCTGGCCAACCAGGGCGAGCTGGAGGCGCCGCTGGCGGTGGAATCCACCTCACCCCGACCCGGGTTCCTGCCGTTCAACAAGTTCAGCGTGGTGCCGCTGCTGGTGCGGGTCAGCCGCCTGGCCAACGACGAGAACGTGCTGCCCAACAACCTCCGCAAGCGGCTCATGGTGGTTGACAACACCCATGTCATCGCCCTCGAGGTTGCCGGCGACCGGGTCACCCGGATCCGCACCAGCCGCGGTGACCTGGACGTGCCCGCCAACGGGCTGGTCTTCCTCGGCCTGGGCACGATCGAAAACACCCGCATGGCGCGCAACACCCTCGACCGTGCCCGCGGCTACGACCCCCACCAGCTGATCGGCCGCAACCTCATGGCCCACATGCGCTCCAACCTCACCTTCCGCGTGCCCCGCAGCGCCCTGGGGTCAGCGCTCGACGTCAACCTGCACCCTGAGACCAGGGAGCTGCAGGTCTCCGCGCTGTTCGTCAAGGGCCTGGCGGACCTCGGCGGCGGCGACATCGGCTACTTCCACGTCCAGCTCACCGCCTCCGGCGTCGGGGAGATGGCCCGCAACTCCGAGGTGGAGCTGTTCAAAAAGGTCCCAGACATCGACCTACTGCACCGCTTCCAAGGCCTCACCGACGCCTGGGTCGTCGCCACCCTGCGGGGCATCGCCGAGATCGCCGGGGACCGCACCGCCACCACACCCAACCGGATCACCACCGGGGGCCCGCAGGGGCCGTTCGACTACGGGGTGGCCCGGGCGCTGGTCCGGTTGGACGTCGGCCCGGCCGGCTCACGGCACCGGCGGCTCTGGGACGCCATGGACGCCGCCTGCGACGAGCTCGCCCGCATCTTCGCCGGTGCCGGCCCGATCGAGTACCTGTCCGATCAGAGCCCGGGGGCGGTCTGGCAGGCCACCGCGCCCGGCCCCGACCAGCGGCGGGACCCGCTGAGCTCCACCCACCACGAGGCCGGCACCCTGTGGATGGGCGACGACCCGACCTCCTCAGTGACCAACGACGTGGGCCGCTTCCATGAGGTGGGCAACCTGTTCGCGCTGGGCCCGTGCCTGCTGCCCACCATGGGCTCCCCCAACCCCGTGCTGTCGGGGCTGGCGCTGGCCCGCCGAACCGCCGACCGGGTGCCGCTGACCACAGGGGCGGCGCCGGCGGTGGAGGCCGGGTTCACCGCGCTGTTCGACGGCACCGACACCACCTTCGCCCGGTGGCAGCCGGCCGGTGGGGGCAGCTTCTCGCTGGTCGACGGGATGATCGTCGCCCAGCCAGGACCCGGCCTGGGGCTGCTGTACTACGCGGCGGAGAGCTTCGCCGACTTTGTCCTGCGGCTCGACGTGCGCATCCACAGCGGCGACGAGAACTCCGGGGTGTTCGTGCGCTTCCGCAACCCGCTACGGCGCGTCCCCGACCCCACCGACCCGGCCAGGAGCTACGTGTACGACAACAAGGCCTTCGTCGCGGTCGACACCGGCTTCGAGGTGCAAATCGACGACCAGGCCCGTGGCGACCCGGCCCGCGGCATCCCCGACGGGCTGGACCTGCACCGCACCGGCGCCATCTACGGCATCCCCATCGGCCCGGGCGCCGGCCAGCAGACCTACGCCAAGCCTCCGCCGCTGACGCCGCTGGCCTGGCACGCGCTGGAGATCCAGGTCGCCGGTGACCAATACACCGTCAGTTTGGACGGCAACCAGACCAGCACGTTCACCAACACCAACCCGGCACGGGGCCAGCCTGGCACCCCCGATCTCAGCTCCGGCTTCCTCGGCCTGCAGTCGCACACCGGCCGGGTCGCGTTTCGGAACATCCGCGTGCAGCGGCTCCCTTAGCTTGTGTTGCTTCGGCACGACGACCGAAACCCCGTCAGACCGGAAACCGGCCGATGACCTCGTCAGATTGCGGTTGGGCGTCGGCAACGGCGACCGAGTAGCTCTCCAGCGGCTGGCGGATGGTATGGCCGGAGCACGACTGGATGAGCGCGTCGTCGATGCCCTGGCTCTTCAGCCAGGTGAACAGGAAGTCCGCAGCTTGTGGGGGGCTGATCGACGCGGTGATGCCGGCGGCCGCGGTGTAGTTGGCGAGAAGCTTGCGGATGCCGCGGTCGCTGGAGGGCTTCTTCCAGGACGACTCGAACGGGTAGCCGCCAACCCGGCCTCAGGGGGTGGGTCGTGGCCGGCGGCGGCTGCCGCCGAGTCCGGACTCGGTCGCCGCGCTCGGAGCTGCCTGACGGTGGCCGGTGGCGTGGCGTGTGGCGACGCTTGCCAAGTGCGGGAGGCTTGCCGGCGATCGCAGGACGAGACAGCGCCGCTCGGCGCGATGGGCAAGCGCAAGGATCAGTGACCACGGTTGCTGTTTAATACAACCGTGGTTACGATTCGGCTGCGCTGTCCGCTGGGCAGCCAGCAGGTTGCGCAGGCGGCGCCGCGGGCGCGTCGTCACCCAGCAGACCAGCAGACCTGACGAGCGCGTCCAACAGGTCGACCAGCGAGCAGGGAACGATCAAGGAGGGTTGGCATGGCCGCCCGGTTCAGGTTCCCCCGACCCCCCAGGCCTCCCTCCCTCGCAGAGGTGTGGCAGCGGACCCGGGACTCGCAGGTGTGGAAGTCGATCTTCCGCCCAGGGTCGATCTACCGTGCCGGCTATCGCGACACGTCGCGCGACCGCGCCCTGGCGATGATGAACAACGTGCTGTACCACCTGCACCCGGTGAAGGTGAAGCGGCACGGCCTCAAGCTGACCTACACGTTCTGCCTGGGCGGGCTCTCGTTTTCCTGTTCATCCTGCTCACCATCACCGGGATCTACCTGATGTTCTTCTACCGGCCAACCGCTGGCCTGGGTCAGGAGCTCGCCTACAACGACATGCAGTCGCTGTCGACCACGGTGTTCTTCGGCCAGCTCATGCGCAACATGCACCGATGGGCCGCCCACCTGATGGTCTTCACGGTGTTCCTGCACATGGCCCGGGTCTTCTACCACGGCGCCTACAAGCCGCCGCGGGAGTTCAACTGGGTGGTCGGCGTGGTGCTGCTGCTGCTCACCCTGCTGCTGGCGTTCACTGGCTACCTGCTGCCCTGGGACCAGCTCGCCATCTGGGCGGTCGCGGTCGGCACCTCGATGATGGGCTACACGCCGGTGATCGGGAACCAGGTCCGCTTCGTGCTGCTCGGGTCGGTCGAGATCGGGCCGGCCACGCTCA
>WNGB01009500.1_pt1 | contig 13630 bp, 15 predicted proteins | sample 5400681 | NCBI WGS metagenome assembly WNGB01 (sample SAMN13153367, study PRJNA577476) | soil metagenome | isolation source: 115 cm soil or saprolite under grassland replicate 2 | place: USA:California | collected 2016-06-15 | reverse complement strand
CGATGCGCTGGGCGTGAGCTGCCAGCACGGCAACTCGGTCGTGCTGCGCAACCACGGCCTGCTCACGGTTGGCGCCACCATCCCGGGCGCGCTGCGCCGCATGTACATGCTCGAGCGCGCCTGCGAGGTCGAAATCATCGCCCGCGGGCTGGACGAGGAGCCGGCGCCGATCGATCCCGACGTCATCCGGCAATACGGCGAGCGCGCCAAGCAGCAGCGCGCCAATCCGGAATACGGCATGACCTACTGGAAGGCGGCCCTGCGCCAGATCGAGGGCAAGGGCACGGACTGGCGCTGCTAGTCAGCGCTTGCCGCGAACGAAGGCGGCCTTCTCGCGCATGGCGGCGACGACAAAGTCGATCACCTTGCGCACCGCCTCGACCAGCAGCATCTCCCGCCGATAGATCAGAGAGATGCTGTGCTTGCCCAGCACCTCGGATGTCAGCCGCTTCAGCGACGGCTCGGTTTCGGCCAGCATGCACGGCAGGACGGCGAGGCCCATCCCGTTGCGCGCCGCGGCGAGCATGTCGCTGAGCTCGACACTGCGCTGGACGACGGTGGCGCCGCGGCCATGCTGCTCGATCCACTGGGCGCCCGGAACGCCCGCGAGCTTCCTGTCGAAGCCCAATAGCTCGTGGCCTTTGAGAAGGCGTGGATCGGTCGGCGCGGGACGACGGCGCAGATAGGCCTCAGACGCATAGAGCGACCAGGCGGCCTCGCCAACCTTGCGGACCAGCAGGTCCTGGTCGGCGATCGGGCCGACCCTGAGAGCGAGTTCGGCTTCACCCCTGTTCAGGTCGATCGGCTGGCTGCCGCTCAGCAGCTCGAGCTTGATTTCCGGGCAGTCGCGATGGAACCGCACCAGAGCGTCGGCCAGGAAGGTTGCGAAGCCCGACGGACAGGCGAGGCAGACATGCTGCTTGCTGGCATCGACCAGCGACCGCACGCCGGCGACGGCCTGTTCGACCTGCTCGATGCGCGACAGCACGCTGGCACCCAGCGGCGTGAGGACCAGCCCATCCGGCTGCCTGACGAACAGCGGCGCCCCCAGCGATCGTTCGAGCGCGGAAATGCGCCGCCCGATCGTCGAATGCTTGACGCCGAGCGCCCGTGCCGCGCCGGAGAGGGTCTCCTGGCGGGCAGCGGCGAGGAAGTAGCGCAGGTCGTCCCAGTCGAGATCGGCAGGCTCCACCATCGGGCCAGTCTACAGGATGCGCCGCCTCCTTGTGCGATCCTGCACAGGCCTGTGCGGTCGTGGAGAATCGATCTTGGGCGCGGCGTTCGCGATCTTCGGGACCCCGCCAAGGAGGTCATGATGGGCGTCGAGGCTATTCGCGATCTGATCGCTCGCCTGGGCACGTCCGCCAATGCACTCCTCGCCCTTGGCCTTGCCTTGCAGGCGCGGGTCGACAGGCCGCCGACCGATGCTGCCCTGACGGGACGCATTGCCGACGTGCTGGCGGTGCTGGGCGTTCGCAACCTCATCGACGATCTCTCGGAGGCCGACAGCGCGACGCTGCTTGCCGGCATCCGGACGGACCTTTTCACGGCGGCGACGGCGCTGCGCGGGACGTCTCCGGTGTCGGGCTGGACTCACGTCAAGGCGGACCTGCTTCAGTCGGCGGGCGACGTATCGGCCGGCTTCCCGCGACTGCTGCTGACGCGGATTGCGCCGCAGCTCGAGGGGCTCGCCGATCGCCTGGCGTCGTCCGATGCGGCTTTCCTCGATGTTGGGGTGGGCGTGGCCGCTCTTTCGATCGCCATGGTGCGGCAATGGCCACGGCTGCGCGTGGTCGGCGTCGATCCCTGCGGGCCGGCGATCATGCTTGGCCAGCGCAACGTGCAGAGTGCGGGACTTGCCGGGCAGATCGACCTTCGCGAAGCCGCCGCCGAGGACCTTTCCGACACCGATGCCTTCGACCTTGCCTGGATCCCAAGCCTGTTCATCCCGCAACGATCGATCGCCCGAATCGTCGAGCGTGTCGTCCGCTCGCTGCGTCCCGGCGGCTGGCTGCTGTTCGCGGCGATCAATCCCGACAGCGAACCGCTCGCGGCGGCGCTCAACAGCTTCAGAGCGACGTTGTGGGGTGGCTGCGTCCTCGATGCCGGAGCCGTCCGGGCGTTGTTGACGAACAGCGGCCTTGTCGATGTCCGTCTTCTTCCCGGCCCTCCCGCGGCGACTGTCGCGTTCGCGGTCGGTCGCCGCTAGCGGCCCTTCCAGTCCGGCTTGGGCTTCTTGCCCGCGAAGGCGTCGATGCCGGCCTGCGCGTCCTCGCGCTGGATGGCGCCGGCCATGAAGTCGGTGGCGTAGGCGTAGGCCTGCTCGAGGTCCATCGCCATGTGGGCGTGGAACATCGCCTTGCCCGCGGCGATCTGCTGCGGCGGCTGGTTGGCGATGTGCTGGGCGAACGCCATGGTCTCGGCATCGAGCTTGTCGGGCGGGGCGATGCGGCTCACCAGACCGTCGCGCAGCGCCGTCGCCGCATCGATCGGCTGGCCGGTGAACAGCATGTCGAGGGCGCGCTTGGAGCCGACATTGCGGCCGACCGCCACCGAAGGCGTGCCGCAGAACAGGCCGTTGTTGATGCCCGAGGTGGCGAAGGTGGCGTCCGTCGAGGCGACGGCGAGGTCGCAGGCCGCGACGAGCTGGCAGCCCGCTGCCGTGGCCAGGGCCTGCACCTTGGCGATCACCGGCTGGGGCAGGCGCCTGATCGACATCATCATGGCCGAGCAGCGCGTCAGAAGGTCGTGGTGGAAGGCATAGTCCCTGGTCGACGTCACTTCCTTGAGGTCATGGCCGGTCGAGAAGGCCCGGCCGGTCGCCTCGATGACGACGCAGCGGATCTGCTTGTCCTTGGCCAGCCTGTCGAATTCCGTCTGCAGCGCGTCTATAAGCTCGCCTGACAGCGCGTTCATGGCGTGCGGACGGTTCAGCGTCAGGACGGCGACTGGGCCCTCGTCGCGGCGCAGCAGGACCGGTTCGTTGGAGGCGGTGCTCATGGTCGTATTCTACGGCAACGGGGAAGGGGCGTCATGCCGGCGATGACGCCCGAGGAACTGCACGAGTTCCTAAATGAGCACTTCCCGCAGGCCGCCCATCTCGACCTCCGGATCGAGCATCTCGACGACACCACGATCCGTGTTCGCCTGCCGACCAAGGAGCAGCATCTGCGGCCCGGCGGCACGATCTCCGGCCCGACCCTGGTCTGGCTGGCCGATCTTTCGTTCTACCTGCTGATCATGGGGCGGCTGGGGCCGGTCGCCATGGCGGTGACGACCAACCTCAACATCAACTTCATGCGCAAGCCCGAGCCCGCCGACCTTTTGGGCGAGGGCAGGCTGATGAAGCTCGGCCGCGCGCTGGCGGTCGGCGACTTCACGATCCGGAGCGAGGGCAGCGACGAGCCCGTGGCCCACGCCACGCTGACATATTCGCTGCCACGCTCATAGTCTTCCGGACCGCCGGCTTCCAGCCGGCTCATGATCATGAGGCCGGCTGGAAGCCGGCGGTCCGGAAGAGCATGAGCGGGCCTGGAGGCCCGCGGTCCGAATGAGTCAGCCGCGCCGCGTCGGCACCACGGCGATGTCGACCGAGGGGCGCAGCTCGGCGCAGACCTTCAGCACCTCGTGGATGTTGCTCGACAGGAACTTGTCGAACGGCGTCTGGCCCTTGGCGGCTTTCTCGTCGATCGCCGGGAAGGCCTGCTGCTTCAGGATGTAGTCGAAGCGCGCCGCCCACTTGCGGGCGCCCAGCCGCGCCGTGGTCGAGCAGTTGTCGACCATGTAGGACACGCCCTTGTAGTCCATGTAGGGGTTGAGCGAATCGACCGCCTCGATGATCGATTCATTGGCAATCTCGGAATAGGGATGGCCCCGGTCCTTCAGAAGGTCGACCTGGGCCATCATGCAGGCCATGTAGACGCCGGCCGTCTCCGGATTGAGCGGTGCGTAGTTGCGCTCGGTGTTGGCGCGCACCTTCTCGCCCACCACCCACATGTCGGTGCTGTCGATCTTGCCCATCGGATAGGTGCCGTGGCGGCGCGTCGCCTGGATGACCGAGCGCACCTCGTTGCCCGAGGCGACGTCGTCGTAGATCTCTTCCAGGATCTCCCGGCAGGGATGGTAGGAGGCGTTGTAGGCCTTGCGGAAGGCCGCCTTCTCCTTGTCGTCGAGCTCGTCGTAGACGGCCTTCAGCCCCGAGCGCGAGATCGTCTTGCTGATCGGGCCGGTGATCGATTCCGACGTGTTGAGATAGGCGTCGTCCTTGCCCATGCCGTTGCCGACATAGCGCGCATAGAGGCTCTCGGCGATGCCGTGCACGGCGCCCAAGAGGATGCCGCGCTCGCCGAAGATGTCGGAGCGGTACTCCGACTCCAGCGTGGTCTCGAAGGTGTAGGGCGAGCCCAGCGCCACCGACCAGCCCAGCGCATAGTCGGTCGCCTTGCCGTTCACGTCCTGGTGCACCGCGAAGCTCGCATTGATGCCGGCGCCGTTGACCTCACGGCCCTGCTCGTAGAGCCGGCGCACCGACGGGCCCATGCCCTTGGGGCAGACGGCGATGACGTTGATGTTCTTGGGGAAGTCCTCGCCCTGCGCCTGCAGGTGCGACAGCAGGAAGCCGTGGCTGACGCCCAGCGTCGTGCCGGGCCGGAAGGCGGCGAAGATCTTCTTGTAGTTCTCGGCGAAGGCGGCGTCGGAGATCAGCAGCAGCGACATGTCGCTCTCGCGGATCACGTCGTACATCTCGCCCAGCGTGCCGTTGGCCTTGGTGAAGCCGACGGCCTCGGCCTCTTTCATGGAGGACGAGCCCTCGCGCAAGCCGACCTTGACCTTGATGCCCGTGCCCTCGAGCGATTCGCGGAGGTTCTGCGCCTGGGCCGGGCCCTGCGAGGACCAGCCGATGACGCCGATCTGCTTGATGCCGTCGAATGCCTTGGGCAGCAGCGGGAAGAGGTTGCGGCCGCCGGCGACGATGGTCTCTTCCCGGTCGGCCATCTTGACGGTGCGGGTCTGGAAAACCTTGGAGGAGAAAGCCATCGGTCCGAATCCTTGATATTGCTGGCGCTGCACGGTGTCGGCGGCCTCTATGGCGCGCGGAGCGCCCGCTGCCAAGGGAAATCCGTCTGTGGTATAATAATACCGCCATCATAAGTCATTGAATTTATTATATTATCCATACCGATTTGACAGATGCGGCCTTTCTCTCCATAAGCGCCGCCTCAACGCAGAAAGACCCATGAAAACGTTCAATCTCAAGACTGCCGACGTGCAGAAGAAGTGGGTGCTGATCGACGCCGACGGGCTGGTCCTGGGCCGCCTCGCTTCGATCATCGCCATGCGGCTGCGCGGCAAGCACAAGCCGACCTTCACCCCGCACATCGATTGCGGCGACAACATCGTCGTCATCAACGCCGAGAAGGTGCGTCTGACCGGCCGCAAGGCCGAGCGCGAGGTCTTCTACTGGCACACCGGCCATCCCGGCGGCATCAAGGGCGAGACCCTGGGCAAGCGCCTGGAAGGCCGCTTCCCCGAGCGTGTCATCGTCAAGGCTGTCGAGCGCATGATCACCCGCGGACCGCTCGGCCGCGCGCAGATGAAGAACCTGCGCGTCTACAAGGGCCCCAATCACGAGCAGGAGGCTCAGCAGCCCGAGAAGCTCGACGTCGCCGCACTGAACCGCAAGAATTCGAGGGTTGGCTGATATGGCTACCGAACTTTCATCGTTTGCCGAGCTGAAGAAGGCGCCGATGGCGCCGGTTCAGACGCCCGCCGCGATCCGCGAGAAGGAAGTCGACGCGCAGGGTCGCGCCTACGCCACCGGCCGGCGCAAGAACGCCGTCGCCCGCGTCTGGGTGAAGCCCGGCACCGGCAAGATCACGGTCAACGGCCGCGACCAGACGGTCTACTTCGCGCGCCCGACCCAGCAGATGGTCATCCAGCAGCCGTTCGACGTGACGCAGCGTCGTGAGCAGTTCGACGTGGTCGCCACCGTCTCGGGCGGCGGCCTGTCGGGCCAGGCGGGCGCCGTTCGCCACGGCATCGCCCAGGCCCTGTCCAAGTTCGAGCCGGCGTTGCGCGGCGCCATGAAGGCCAGCGGCTTCCTGACCCGCGACAGCCGCGTCGTCGAGCGCAAGAAGTACGGCCGCGCCGGCGCGCGTCGTCGCTTCCAGTTCTCCAAGCGCTAACCGTAATCGGAGCGAGGAAGAAGGGCGCCGCGGGGCGCCCTTCTTTTTGTGCGATGATTCTATTGGCGCGGCGACTGCGCGACACCCGACGTCGGGGGAGGCGCGTCGAACCTCTTGCCCTTCAACAGCTCTTCCATGGCCGCGACGCCTTCGGCGGCATGACCGTTGGCGCAGTCGATGCCGGCGCCGATACGCGTGTGATTGCGCGCGCCGTCGGAATTCTCACTGCGGCTCGCTCCGTAGCGGTCGTACATCGAGATGAGCTGATCGCAGCGCGCCTTGAGGTCGGCGTTGCCCGGCGCGGTGGCGGAATTCTGCGCGATGGCGGAACTCATCATTCCCGCGGTCGCGACGAAGGCAAGAGCGAAGGTCGAACGAAAGAATACAGAACGCATTTCGTTACTCGCAGAAGTCATGATCTCGAAACGCCGGATCATGGTCGGCTCCACGAGCAAGTGGGCACGCGGTTGCGCGATGCTGATGCCGTCTTGGAAATTTCATCTGCCCGAGTGCGTCGCTTGCCGTCGCGAAACCGCCGTCACACGCCTGTCATTTCGTGGAGCTCAACATGTCCGGTCTGATCGTTCCTCACAGAGGCTTCGTCCCGAAGGTCGCGCGTTCGGCTTTCATCGCGCCCAACGCCACCTTGGTGGGTGACGTCGAGATCGGTGAGAACGCCAGCATCTGGTTCGGCGTGATCCTGCGCGGCGACGGGCCCGGCATCCGCATCGGCGAGAATTCGAATCTGCAGGACGGCACGGTCGTGCATGTTGCCGCCCGCGGGCTGATGACAGTGGTCGGCCGCAATGTCACGGTTGGTCACAAAGCGTTGCTTCATGCATGCGAAGTGCAGGATGGTGCCTTCATCGGCATGAACTCGACCGTGCTCGACGGCGCCGTGGTCGAGAGCGAAGCCATGGTCGCAGCCGGCGCCCTCGTCGCGCCGGGCAAGATCGTGCGTCGCGGCGAGTTGTGGGCCGGCAACCCGGCCAGGAAGCTGCGCGACCTGACCGAGAAGGATTTTGCGGAGTTCAAGCGCGTCGTAGCGGGTTACATCACCCTGTCACGCACCTACATGCCGGAAGAGGCCGCTAAGGGTCTGACGCGGAACAAACGCTTCAACTGGTGAGAAGAGGTCAGAAGTTGCGGCCTTGCTGCTGTTTGAGTTTTTTGATCCGGCGGCGTTGGTAAGCGTCGATCTCTCGGAACAGCGGCGAACGGCGGTCGAAAATGAGATGGGTTATGGAGACGATATGTGCGGCCGTCGTTTCGGGGCCACCGATGTCGAGGCAACAGGCAACGCCGCCATCGTCACCGAGATTCAGCACATCGATCATCTGACATCTTGTCGGGATTGGTATGTCGGGCGATTTTGTTGCTAGGAGACGCTGAAGCTCTTTGGTGAGCCCGGCGTCGATCGGCAATGCACTCTTGAGCTTCGAGATGAAGATATCGGTCTTATCAGGGTCATCGATCATTTTGTGCTCTTGGTTCCAAGGCCGGACCGTTGCCGCCACTTTGCCCCATGATCAGGGGTGAGATCGTGTAGTTCCACTCGCCGTGGAAGTCGTCACAGGCGATGTTGATGGCGGCCATTTCCGCGTCGGAAACCTTGATCGCTTTGGGATAGTCGTTTTCGTCGAGGCAGCATTGCACGTCGAGCCCTGCCTTCGTTGTCGTCGCTGCAATCAACTGGATGATGACCTCGCGGCTGATCAGCGGCTTGCCGCGCCAGTTCTGGGTGATGAAGGCGAAGAGCCGATGCTCGATACGGTTCCATTTGCTGGTGCCGGGTGGGTGGTGGGCGGCGGTGATGGACAATCCGGTTTCGTTGGCGAAGGTCTGGAGTTCGCGCTTCCACAGGCGAACGCGAACGCCGTTGCTGCCACCGCAATCGGCCGTGATCAGGAGACTGGTCGCGCCGGGATAGCGCTTCTTCCCCAAGGCACGCCACCAGCGCCGGATGCTCTCGACCGCGAAGGCTGCGGTATCATGATCGATACCGACATTGACCCAGCCCGAGTTGGCCGCGATGTCGTAGACACCATAGGGCGCGACCTTGCCGAGTTCCGGTATCTTGAAGTCGTGCACGCGCACCGGCTCAGGATCGCCTTTGGGCCGTAGCTCACGCCCGCCGTTCCTGAAATCGCCGACCAGCTCCTTCTTCTTCGCATCGACAGAGATCGCAGGCTGCGCGTCATTCTGAAACTGCTTTATCTTCTCGTTGATATGCTCAAACTGCACATCGCGGTCAGGATGCGAGGCACCCTCGCGCGTCTTCCGGTTGCCCTGAAGGCTGAAGCCAAGCCGGCGCAGCAACCGGCCGACCAATTTCTGACTGGCCGTGAAACCGCGCTCGGCCAGCGCATCGACGAGGTGGCGCTGGCTCCGGCTGACCCACCGGAGTGTGGCCTCGGGATCGCCACGAATCGCCGACTGAACCAGATCCTCCAGCGCTTCCAGCAGCCCGGGTTCCCTCTCGATCTTCGACTTGCTGCCGCCACCCGGCCGGCGAACGCGGCCCGCCAGTTGGACAGTGTCGCTCCTCAACTCCGCTAGACCGCGCCCGATCGTGCTGCGCGCGACCCCCGTCGCTTCAGAAACCGCCGTGATACCGCCCCAGCCCGCCGACAACGCTTCATTCGCTACGAACAGCCGACGCGCACGCTCGTCCAGATACGGGGCGAGCCTCTCGAACCGCGCTTTGATCGCAGCAATGTCGATCATTCCAATCCGCCCAAGCTCATCGCCCTACCGAATCAGATCGTCGCCAACACGTCCAGACCCTTCGTGGTCACCGCATGCCAAAATGCGCCGCAGCATCCCGCCATGCCAATCGCAGATTCGGTTATTTCGTCTCAGACCCTAAGGCCGCCGACTAGACTAGCCTCCACGAACGCTGCGAGCTCGTCGTTGAAGCGCGCTGAGTCCTCGACGAACGGCGAATGCCCGCAATCGTCGAACCATGACAGCCGCGCGTGCGCGATGGTGTTGGCCGTCATCTCGGCCGCGGCCGGCAGCACGACGGTGTCCTGTCGTCCGTGCGTGATCAGGACCGGCACGCGCACCTTGCGGAGAGCGTCGATCGTGAGCGGCGCCGCGGTCGACCAGCCGGCAATCGCCCGGCGCACGGCAGCGGGCACACGGACGTTGTAGCCGAGCGCGCGGCGGAAGGCCGCCTCGCTCGGCTTCTTGCCGAAGCATGCGTCGAGGAAGGCGATCGCGTAGTCGATCTCCTCCTCGAGCGTCAGCCGGTCGGGCAGGGCCTTGGGCGCCCCAGGTCCGCGGAAGCGCGCCTCCTCGATCACCTGCGAGGCGACGAAGTTGACGCCCGCGATCTCGGCATCGCCATAGTTGATCAGGTACTGCCGGATCACGCGTCCGCCCATCGACCAGCCGACAAGCATCGGGCGTTCGAGCCGTTTCGCCGCCATGACCGTGGCAATGTCGTCGGCCCACACACGTTCGCCCTGGTAGGCCGCCGGATCAGCCGGCTGCTCGGAGGCGCCGTGGCCGCGAAAGTCGAACGCCACGACCCTGCAGTGCTCGGCCAGCGCGCGGATCTGCGGCTCGAAGCAGAGGTGGCATTGCGCGAAGCCGTGCACCAGCAGGACCTCAGGTCCCTTGGGCTTGCCCCATTCGTAGACGGCGAGGCGGGTGCCGTCGGGGGCGCGGACATCGCTCCGCGCCCCTTCGGTCAGGCGTTGGCCCGTCACTTCGTCACTTCTTCTCGATGTTCCAGTGCACTACCACCGGCGCCTTGAGCCAGCCGACGACGTTGGCGCGCGAGGCGCCCGGTCCGTACCAGATGCCGAGCCAGCCGTACTGCGCCGTCTCGAGCATTCGGTTCTGCACCGCCACCGCCAGTGCCTTGTTTTTGACGGGGTCGGTCTCGCGGGCGTAGGCATCGCGCAGCTTCTCCAGCTCCGGATCGTTGGGCCAGCCGAACCAGGCCTTGTCGGGCTGCGCGACCATCCATTGGGCTGAGATCGGGTTCAGGATGTCGGCGGCGATGGCGTAAGTGTGGAAGGCGCTCCAGCCGCCCTTGTCGGCCGGATCCTTCTTGGTGCGCCGGGTGACCACCGTCTGCCAGTCCATCGATTGCATGTCGACCTTGAAGCCGGCCTGCTCGAGCAGCGACTTCGTGACAGGTGCCATGTTGGTCAGCACGGGGAGCGTGGTCGACTGCATCAGCACCACGGGCGAGCCGTCGTAGCCGGCCTCCTTGAGAAACGCCTTGGCCTTCTCGAAGTTGGGCTTGACCAGGAGGTCGCCCTGGATCTCCACGCCGTTGGGCGTGCCGCAGGGGAAGGCGGCGGTGCAGACCTTGTAGTACTGCGGCTCGCCCACCGTCGCCTTGAGGTAATCCTCCTGTCGCATCGCCAGGAGCGCCGCCTGGCGGATCTTCGGATTGTCGAACGGCTTGGTCAGGTGGTTGAAGCGGATGATGAACTGCTGGCCGAGAGGGTTCCAATTGACGGTCTGCACGTTCTTGTCGGCCTTCAGCAACGGCAGGAGATCGTGCGGCACGTTCTCGATCATGTCGATCTCGCCCGCGATCAGTGCGTTCACCTGCTGCGTCGGGTCGGGCATGTCGACGAACTCGACGCGGTCGACCTTGACGACCTTGCCTCCGGCCAGGCCCGAGGCGGGCTCCGGCCGGGGCTTGTACTTGGGATTCTTGATGTAGACGTGCCGCTCGCCGGGCTTGGACTCGGCCTTGACGTAGATGAACGGGCCGGAGCCGACCTGGCTGTCGATCTGCTTGAACGGATCGGTGCTGGCGACCGCCTTGGGCATCATGAACGGCACATTGGACGACTGCTTGGCGAGCGAATCGAGCACCAGGCCGTACGGCTCCTTGAGCTTCAGGGTGAAGGTCCTGGCGTCGACCGGCTTCAGCTCGGCGACGAACTCCATCAGCTTCTGGCCCATCGAGTCGCGCGCCGCCCAGCGCTTGAGCGAGACGACGCAATCCTCCGCCGTCACCGGCTGGCCGTCATGCCATTCCAAGCCGTCGCGCAGGGTGAAGGTCCACAGCGTCTTGTCGGCCGAGACGTCGTACTTGTCGACCATCTGCGGCTTCACTTCGTTCTTCTCGTCGGTCGAGAACAACGTGTCGTAGATCATGTAGCCGTGGTCGCGCGTGACGTAGGCCGTCGTCCAGATCGGGTCGAGGATCGTCAGGTTGCCGTTCTGCACGAACTTGAGGACCTTGCCCTGGCCCATCGCGGGCACCGCAGCCAGCAGGGCGAGCGTAGCGGCGCCAGCCGCAAGAGTGCGGCGACTGATCTTGAGCATGTTTTGCCTCCCACAGGCGTTCGTTGACGTTTATTGAAATCGTTTCCAGCCGAGCTTGTCACTTGGGTCTCAGGAGTCAATAGTTGCCCATAGATTAAGGAGGAAATCGTTTCCAGCGATGGGTGTAGTGACTATTCGCGACGTGGCCGAGGCGGCTGGTGTGTCGCTGAGCACGGTGTCGCGCGCCCTGAACGGCGGGAAGAATGTCAGCACCCGTGTGGCGCGCGACGTCGCGGCGGCCGTCGATCGCCTGGGCTATCAGCCCGATTTCCTGGCGCGCAGCCTGCGCACGCGCACCAGCGGCATGGTGGGCTGCCTGGTCTCCGACAGTTCCAATCCGCTCAACGCCAGCATCGTGCAGGCGGCCGAGGCGCACCTGCGCGAGGCGGGCTACCTGTTGGCCGTGGTCAACACGGCGAGCGACCCGGCTCGCGAGCGCGCGGCGGCGGCTGAGTTCCGCGGCCGGCGGACCGACGGCATGCTGGTGGCGCCGGGCAGCAAGGCCAACGAAAAGACCTGGCGCGAGCTCGCCGCGGCCGGCATGCCTGTGATCATCCTCGACCGCGACCCGCCGGAGGACGCGACCGATAACCACTGGCCAGCCGTCCAGGTCGACCATCGCGGCGGCGCGCGGGCGGCGACGCGCTACCTGACCGGCTTGGGTCATCGGCGCATTGCGCTTCTGACGGGCGACGCCGCCATGCGCCCGAGCCGCGAGCGCATAGCGGGCTTCCGCGAGGTGTTCGCCGAAGCCGGCTTCGATCCCGCCGACGCCCAGGTCCGCATCCAGGCCTCGCCCATGGACTTTGCGCAGGGCGATACGCTGGCGCTGCTGCGCGGCCAGGACCGCCCGACCGCCATCATCGCGCTCGGCACGCGCATCCTGGCGGGCGTGCTGCGCGCAGCGCGCGACCTCAAGCTTTCGGTACCCGACGACGTGTCCGTGCTTTCGGTCGGCGACACCGACCTTGCCGCGGTGCATACGCCCGCCATCACGGCGCTGCGCTGGAACCTGGAAGATGTCGGGCGGGCCGCCGCCGAGCTTCTCTTGCAGCGCCTGCGCGGTGAGGGCGCTAGCACTCAGTCGAGCGCGCTGCTGCCGGTCGACCTCGTACTGCGCGAGTCATGCGCGCCACCGCGCCGGCCGGGGAGGGACGAATAGGCTGTCCGGCCGGCGATGGCGAGCGTACGCTGGCGGACGAAATCTTGTGGCACCCGGGGTCCAATGCTCGATTCCGGGCGGATGGAGGGGACTATGAGGGGACTGTTTGCGCCACTCAGCGTCAAGGAAGAGACGACCTTCCGGCGGATCGGCTTCGGCACCGAAGGCGAGCTTGATCCGGCACTTGTCCGGCGGCTGCTGCATCTCGAGCTGATCGAATGGAGCGGCACCAACTGGCGCCTGACGTCGCTCGGCCGGCGGCGCTGCGAGATGTTGATCCAGGAGTCGAACGGCACGATGAAGCCCGCCGCCTAGCATCTCTGAACGAGCTGATTCCAGCCGGGCGAAATGTGCTGTAGGTCTCGTTGTCTTGGAAGCCGGTGCCCAACGCCGCCGGCGTGAAAGGCAACGGGATGAAGACATACACCATCGCTGCGATCCCCGGAGACGGCATCGGCACGGAGGTCGTCTCGGCGGGCGTCGAGGTGCTGCAGGCGTTGGCCAGGCGCGACGGCCGCTTCGCCTTCAAGGTCGATCACTTCGACTGGGGCGGCGAGTACTACAAGAAGCACGGCCGCATGATGCCGGCGAACGGCCGCGACCTGATCCGCAAGCACGACGCCATCCTGTTCGGCTCGGCCGGCCACCCCGACATTCCCGATCACATCACGCTGTGGGGTCTGCGGCTCGCCATCTGCCAGCCATTCGACCAGTACGCCAACGTGCGGCCGACGCGCGTGCTGCCCGGCATCACCTCGCCGTTGCGCAGCGTCACGGACAAGGAGCTCGACTGGGTGATCGTGCGCGAGAACTCGGAAGGGGAATATGCCGGCGTCGGCGGCCGCGTCCATCAGGGCTCGCCGCTGGAAGCCGCGACCGACGTCGCCATGTTCACGCGGCCCGGCGTCGAGCGCATCATGCGCTTCGCCTTCAAGCTGGCGCTGTCCCGGCCGCGCAAGCTGCTCACCGTCGTCACCAAATC